>ENA-OWPM01000004-OWPM01000004.1-human-gut-metagenome-genome-assembly--contig:-NODE-4-length-349487-cov-10.180796_pt1 | contig 349487 bp, 354 predicted proteins | sample MGYA00248267_ERZ651852 | MGnify/ENA primary metagenome ERZ651852 (study PRJEB26924, sample SAMEA4378228) | human gut metagenome | biome: human gut; feature: human-associated habitat; material: faeces... | reverse complement strand
GCCCATATCCCGATATCCATGGGGCGGTCATTGTGCAAAGCGGCGCGCAAAGCATCGGAGGACGGAAGAGCAGGTATAAAAATTTCCTGCGGAAGTCATACTAAATGATAGCCGGAAGAAGCAATGCGGAAGTTACGCAGAAGAAACGCGGAAGAAACGGGGGAAGATCATGAATCAGAAAAGTCAGAGTATTGCATTTGAGAAAGCGCCGTTTTTGATCGGGGCGGCGTCGGTTGCCGGAAGCAAGGAAGCGGAGGGACCGCTTGGAAAATTATTTGATATGACGAATCAGGACGATCTGTTCGGTGCGAAAACGTGGGAGGAAGCGGAAAGCAATATGCAGAGGGAAGCCTGTATACTTGCACTTGGAAAGGCACATAAGAAGCCGGAGGATGTCCGCTTTTTGTTCGGCGGAGATCTGCTCCGTCAGGGGATCGCCACATCCATGGGAATTGAAGCACTCCATATTCCGATGTTCGGCTTGTACGGAGCATGCTCCACGTCGGGAGAGGCGCTTGCACTTGCAGCGATGAGTGCGGCGGGCTGTGGCGCAGGGGAGAGCAGCGGACAGGGACCGGAGAAGGTGAGTGAGGAGAAGAGGCTTACGGTGTATACTTCCCACAAGCAGGAGGTCTATGCGCCGATCATAAAGGAGTTTGAGGAGCGGACCGGAATCTGGGTAGAAGTGGTTCCCGGAGGAACAACGGAGCTTCTGGAGCGGATCCGGGAAGAGGGGGAAAAGGGATCCTGTGACGTGATGTTCGGCGGAGGTGTGGAGAGCTATGAGGTCTTTAAGGACTGCTTCGTGTCATACGAGAGCACCCAGAGCGATCATATCGAGAGTATATACCGGACTGAGGATCATGTCTGGACTCCGTTTACGGAGCTTCCCATTGTCCTGATCTACAACAATAAGCTGGTGGACGCGGCTTCCGCCCCGCGGGGATTTGAGGATCTGTTTGACGGGAACTGGGACGGAAAGGTGTCCTTTGCGGATCCGGGAAGATCCGGCAGCAGCTGCACGATGTTGGAGACGATGATCCAGGTCCTGCCGATGCGTGAAAACGAGGTCCTGGAACAGTTTGCCAGAGTGCTCGGCCGCCGGATGGCGGCAGGATCTGGCGCCGTGCTCGATGAGGTGTCAGAGGGAACATATCTGGTTGGTCTGACTTTGGAGGAAACTGCGAAAAAGTATATCGACCGCGGCGCGGCGATCTCGATCGTCTATCCACGGGAGGGAACCAGCGCGGTGGCAGACGGATGCGCGGTGATCAGGGGGACAGAGCATGAAGAAAACGCGAAGCTTTTTGTGGATTTTATCGTGAGTCCTGATGTCCAGAGACTGGCTGTCGAGAAGCTTTACAGACGGACGGTCCGCGATGATATTACCCCGGATCAGAAGGAAGAGGGATCGATCATGGACTTCGATCTTGGATGGGCAGTAAAAAACCAGAAATCCATTTTGGAAAGATGGGCGGCGCTCATGGCAGGAAACGGAGGTGGATCATGAAGAACTTTATCCAGAGATCTTTCCGGCGTGAGCTTCTTGTGAGTTTTCTCGCTGTGTCTGTTCTTCCACTGATCGTGTGCTGTGTGTTTCTGATTCAGATGTTTAAGGTGAAGGTCGGAAGAGATTTTGAGAAAAAGGATATGGAGCTTGCCGGTGCGGTAGAGCATCAGCTGATGACGCTGTTTGACGCTTACCATGACGCGGCGGAGGAACTGTGTACGGATCCGCTGGTCGCCGAGGCGCTGAAAAAAGAAAGCTTTGGAAAGAAGAATGAAGTGTATCGCAGTCTGTACGGGGCGACCGCTGCATGTCGTGAGATGGCGGGATTTCATCTCTACAATGCGGATGGCTCCTGCCTGTACTCTACGGGAAACCGTACCTACGGACAGACGCTGCCGGTATACTGGGGGATCCTGAGAGAGGCACATGCCCATCCGAATGACCTGATCATCCGGAGTGATCTGGAGGCTAATGGTGATGAGGTCCTGCGGTTTGCCAGAGCGGTGACCGGAAATTCGGAGGAATGTTCTGGATATTTTGTGGTCACAATGACGGCGGAGCATTTCGCGAAGGCGCTCTCCGGCACATACAGTGGCCAGGACGGAATCTGTATTCTCAATGGATTTCTGGAGACCGTGTACAGTGTAGGCACGGCATCGGGGGAGACGGTCGGAGATGTTCTGAGAAGCCGTTTTCTACAGGGAGAATCTCTGACGGAGGTTTGGAACAACAACAGTATTTACGTTTCAAAGCTGGGTAACACAGGACTTTACAGTGTCCTGATCCGTCCTCATGTTTTTACGAGTGATACCACGAGATCCATGTATACAGTTCTTCTTTTCATGGCCGCGGGAAGCTTTCTTTTAAGTGTTGGTGTCGCGATCGGGATCAGCTCCTTTCTCTCCAAGCCGATCCATGTGCTTCATGATGCCATGGATGAGGTTCAGGAGGGAAATCTGGATACCCATGTGGACATGGAACGTCAGGACGAGTTTGGGGAGCTGGCAGAAAATTTTAATATCATGACAAAGAGGATCTCATCCTACATGGAGGAGCGTGTGCGGCGTGAAAAGGAGTTGAACGAGACCCAGATCGCCATGATGCAGTCCCAGTTAAACCCGCATTTTCTCTACAATACCCTTGATACGATGAAGTGGGTGGCGAAGGCGAACCATATTCCGGAGATCGCGACGCTGGCGGCAAAGCTTGCGAAGATCTTAAGGACCAGTATTTCAAGCGCCCAGTTTATCACGCTGCAGGAAGAGATGACACTGGTGGAAAGCTATGCAAAGATCCAGAAGATCCGGTTTAACGGAAAGTTTGATTTCCGCTATGAGATCGCTCCTGAGACGGAGGAGATCCTGGTTCCAAAGCTCATCGTTCAGCCCATCGTGGAAAATGCGGTGATCCATGGGCTGGCGGATGCGGATGAGGGGCATATTTTTGTCAGGGCATATCTGGAAAGGAAGGAGCTTGTGATCGAGGTTTCAGATGACGGATGCGGGATCAGCGATGAAGTGATCCGACGGCTCGGAAACCGGGACAAGGAACAGAAGAATGGCCACATCGGCTTTTACAATGTGGATACGATCATCCGGCTTCATTATGGAAAAGACTACGGTCTCAGGGCAGAGCGGCTGCCTGCCGGTGGAACAAAGGTAACGATAAGAATACCGGTGAATGGCTCCGGACAGCCTGCGCCCAGTATGGAGAACAGATCCTGATGACCGATGGGGAATGGAAAAAGGGAAGGGGGGAGCTGTTATGATCAAGGTGATCGTTGTAGATGATGAGCGGTTCGTCCGGATGGGCATTGTCGGTGAGACGGACTGGGCCTCGCTGGGTTGCGAGGTCGTCGGTGAGGCGGAAAACGGGTTGGACGCGCTGGAGCTGGTCCATGAAAAGAATCCGGAGCTGATGATCTGTGATATCCGGATGCCTAAGATGAACGGTCTTGAGATGTTAAAGAAGCTTCGGGAAGAGAAAAATCCGGTACAGGTGATCTTTCTGACCGCGTACAGCGAGTTTTCCTACGCCAGAGAGGCGTTGAAGCTTTATGCATTTGATTATCTGCTAAAGCCGTTCGAGGACGGGGAGCTGGAGAGTGCGATCCTCAGGGCAAAAGAGCGGATCGAGACGGATCGGGAGAAGAGAAGAGATACCGGTCTGAGCAGATCTGTCCCGGATAAGGCACCGGTAAAGGAGCAATATCCGGGAGCTTTGGAAGGTGACGGACCAGAGATCAATGCCGCGGTGATCCGGCTCTGTCTGCCATTCGATGAAAATACCGCGGGCCTTACCGGATATGTCCGGGACGCGGTGCTTTACATGGCATCTCATTACGGGGAAAGTGCGATCAATGTGGCGAAGATTGCAGGTGCGGTGGGGATCAGCGAAGGCCACCTGAGCCACTGTTTCAAGAAAGAGACGGGATATACGGTGATGGGGTGGCTCACGCGGTACCGGATGAAAAAGGCAGTGGAATTGCTTTCGGACCACCGGAACAAGGTGTACGAAGTGGCAGAAAAAGTCGGATATAAAGATATTGCGTATTTTTCTAACACATTTAAAAAAATTGCGGGTGTTGCTCCATCGGAGATACAGGAAAAATAATCTGGATCCTGAAAAAACAAGCCGTTGGAGGCCATCAATGGAAAAAGGTAAGAATTAAAATGAAAATATAGGAGGAATCAGTATGAATGTAAAGATGTTTGGGGAGATCTGCGATGCGTTTGGACCGAGCGGATTTGAGGAGGATGTAATCCGCACGGTTGCGAAGTACTGCAAAGGTCTGGAGCTGGAAAATGACGCGATGAATAACCTTTATGCGCGTATGCCCGGTGAGGATCCGGAGAAACCGGTCGTGATGCTGGATGCCCATACGGATGAGTGTGGATTTATGGTACAGAGCATCAGAGAAAACGGAAGCCTGGAGATCCTCATGCTCGGCGGCGTGATCCTTACGAACCTTCCGGCTCACACAGTAATGATCCGGACCAGAAGCGGGAAGCTTGTACGGGGAATTATTTCTTCCAAGCCGATTCATTTTATGAATGAGGCAGAGCGGGCCTCCCAGTCGTTGAGTATTGAGACGCTGATCGTGGATGTCGGCGCGGTGAGCAGGAAAGAAGTGACAGAAGTATTCGGCATTTCCATCGGAGATCCGGCAGTCCCGGAAGTTTCATTTTCCTACGATGAGGAACGTGACCTCTGCTTTGGAAAAGCGTTTGACAACCGTGCAGGATGTGCATGCATTATCGACACCATGACCCGTCTGTGCGGGGAGAAGGATCAGCTGGCGGTACGGGTGACCGGAGCGTTTGCGGCTCAGGAGGAAGTTGGAACAAGAGGTGCCACAGTCACATCCCAGATTGTCCGTCCGGACCTAGCGATTGTTTTTGAGGGATCCCCGTCGGATGATTTTTATTTCAGTGCTGCCCAGACCCAGGGGCACATGCGGGGCGGTGTCCAGATCCGCAGGATGGATAAGAGCTATATTTCGAATCCGGTGTTTATTGAGTATGCGGAGGAGCTTGCGAAGAAATTCGGAATTCCATTTCAGGAGACAGTCCGCCGTGGCGGAAGCACGAACGCGGGAAAGATCAGCCTGACAGCAAAGGCAGTTCCGGTCCTGGTTCTCGGCGTCCCGAGCCGGTATGTTCATACCCATTATAATTTCTGCGCGAAGTCCGACCTTGAAGCGGCAGCAGATCTTGCTGTGGAAGTGATCCGGGGACTTGACGCGGAAAAGATCCGCCATATCTGCAGACAGGATATTTTAAAATAAGAAGATTACAGGGACCTGAAAGCGGCAGTGTCCCTTGGGTCGGTGAAGACAGAACAACAGAAAAAAGCGTTCGGATCCATAGAGATGGATTCCGGACGCTTTTTCCGTAAAAATGAGGAACTAAATGGAAAAACTCAGAGGCGGAGGTTTGTGGGGGTTATGCCTCTAATTTTTTCCCGGTGATCATCTCGTATGCTTCCAGATATTTCGCGATCGTCTTATCGACGATCTCCTGCGGAAGCGTCCAGTCATTGCCCGGATGGGAAGTGAGCCAGTCGCGGGCGAACTGCTTGTCGAAGGACGGCTGACCGTGGCCCGGCTCATAGCCTTTTGCCGGCCAGAAGCGGGAGCTGTCCGGTGTGAGCATCTCGTCACCGATCACGAGGTTGCCCTCCTCGTCAAGACCGAATTCGAATTTTGTATCGGCGATGATGATTCCCTTTGCGAGGGCGTACTCTGCACATTTTTTATATAAAGCGATAGTGCTGTCACGAAGAAGCTCCGCATACTCGCGGCTCTTTCCCGGAAAGTATTTCTCGAGATGGTCGATGCTCTGCTCGAAGGAAATATTCTCATCATGGTCGCCGATCTCAGCCTTTGTGGACGGAGTATAGATCGGCTCCGGGAGTTTATCGGATTCCTTTAAGCCTTCCGGAAGACGGATTCCGCAGACGGTACCGTCTTTTTTGTAGCTTGCCCAGCCGCTTCCTGTAATATATCCGCGGACGATGCACTCGATCGGCAGCATATGTAACTTGCGGCACATCATCGTCTTTCCCTCAAATTTTTTCTGCTGGAAGAACTCCGGCATATCCTTTGTATCAACGGAGATCATATGGTTCGGGAGAATATCCTTTGTCAGGTCAAACCAGAATTTGGACATCTGGGTCAGAACAGCACCTTTGGAGGTAACCTCATTGTGAAGGATCACGTCGAAACAGCTGATACGGTCGGTAGCAACCATAATAAGGCTGTCCCCGTTGTCATAAATTTCGCGTACTTTTCCTTCTTTGATCGGTTTTAATTCCTGCATGTCTACACCTCTTCATTATATTTTCTTATACAGCGTTTGTCGTATCATGAAAACGCTGAGCGAACTTACAGTAAAATTACCATTAAATGGCGGTTTCTGTCAATATTCAATTTGCACAATATTTACATAAGAAAAAAGAAATGTTTTGGAAATGGGATCACGTAAAGAATTTTACAGGCTTTTAATAAAATATATAAAAGTTGTGCTAATATTTATAAATAAGCTACACTAATAAACTCGTGACCAGTTATAAGAAAGACATGGACGACTTTGAACTCCGGTGTCCGGAACTGACGGGATCCTGCAGATCAGCATGATGGGGAAAAATGTGTGCGGACAAATGATGCTCAAATAAATATACAGCAAAATGCCTGTGCTTCCAATTCTGCCATAGAAAAACATATGTCGAAACTGCACAAAAATATCAGAAATATGGAACAAAATTATACAGATTCACAGGATTCCACAAACTATCGCAGTTTTGTCCACTGTTAAAAATTTCTGCGCGCCGGTATAATAAAAGTATAAAATGAGTCGTGAGAGAAACAAGATGACCCAGTAAATGAAGGAGGAAAAGTTTTATGAGAAAACGTACTTTGTCATTGGCACTTGCAGTTTCCATGGCAGCGATGTCCCTCGCGGGATGCGGCGGTGGCGGAACGACAGCTACGACAGCAGCAGCCGGCGGTGAGACCACAGCGGCGGCAAGCGAGGCGGCAACAGAGGCTGCGTCCACAGACGATACCAATCTTTCTGATGTTGAAAAGATCATCAAGGAAGCAGAAGGAATGTCCATGGAAGAGTTGGCGAAGAAAGCCATCGAAGAGTCCAACGGAAAGACCTTCTATGGTGTTGGTAACTCCAGCCGCGGAAAGAGCGCGCTGCCGTTATTCATCGAATACCTGCAGTCCATCGATCCGTCCTACAAAATGGAATATGAATGGCAGCAGCCGAAGAACAACAAGATCTTTGAGCAGCTGACCGCAGATTCCTTAAAGACAGAAGGAACCTTCGCGATGACCCTGATCCAGGATGGCAACCAGATCGAGTCAAAGATGGTTCAGCCGGGAATCTTAAAGACCTACATCCCGAAAGAGTGGGCAGAGGCAAACGGAACAACACCGGACGCATATAAAGGATTCCTTCCATTACAGACATTAAACAAAGTATTTATGTATAACAGCACAGGAAGCGCTGAATATAAGAACTGCTGGGATTTCGTGGCAGAGGGCGTTCACCCGTTATATATGGATATCGATTCCGAGATCGTCGGCAAAAACTTCTTATATATGCTGACAGAAGATAAGTATGCCGGATGGTTAAAAGATGCTTACGATGCTCTCGATGATACAAAGAAGGCATACTTCAAGCCGGTTATCGATGAGATGGCAACAGAAGCAGAGGACCTTGGACTTGGCGAGAACGGCGCATACGCTCTTGCATGGATCAAGCTCTGGGTTGAGAACTACAATGAGCAGACAGACGATGGCCCGATCTGCAACACACTTGTAACGGATTCCGCAACAGACCAGGCCGGATTATTAGTTTATTCCAAACTTCGTTCCGTAGAAGAGTCCGCAGGCGTTTCCTTAAATAACATTAAGGTTGCCGCTTACCAGGATGGCTACAAAGGCATCGGTGGTTACGGTTACTGCCATTATCTCTTCGTTACAAACAACAGCCCGCTTCCGTGGACCGCATGCGCATTCATCCAGTACATGACATGTACAGAGGACGGCTTCTCCGCATGGGGCAAAGATATGGGCGGCTACTCCGCTAACCCGGAAGTTGCAGCAGCGATCGAGGAAACTTACCAGCACAGCAAGGGCGGCTACAACGAGGCCGGCGAAGACCAGTTCCCGTGCAAGGACGACCGTGGATATGACTGGTGGACAACAGACGGCGAATTAGTTCTGGAAGATCCGGACTACTGTGCATCTGTTTCCTTTACAGTCGGCAGCTGGATCGAGCTTCTCACGAAATACAGCGACTCTGCAAAGTAAATGAAACTGTAACTGCTCAGTGCCTTCACAGTTACATGCAAAAATCCATTCCAAATTGACTTCGTCAATGGGATTTTTGCCTACTGCGCGACGCGTTCTTACGGTCCGCGCAGTGAATGCGCAGACCTATTGAACAGTAGCATGAAACAAGATAGTTCGAGGGTGCCGTACATGTGTGCGGTGCCCTCATGTTACATATGGCATCTGCCGTGAGAGAAAAACGGCATCCATGTTTTAAATGAAAGGAGCGGACAATTCTGTGAACGGATACAATCGTGTAAAAACATATTTTTCAAAACCGCAGAACATCATCCTTCTCCTGTTCGGCATCGTACTGACGTTCTCCACTGTTGCGCCGATCATCGCCATCGTAAAAGATACGATCACGATCCATCCGGGAACCATTGACGCCCATCTCGCCGGAAAGGCGTCCGGTTACACGCTGATCAACTATGTGGACCTCTTTACAAGCCGTCTGGCGAAGACAAACCTCTGGAAGCCGTTGTGGAATACGATCCTCTTAGCAGTCTTTACCTGTACGATCTCTATCCTCTACGGCGGAACCTTTGCGTTTCTGGTAACAAGAACGAACCTGAAATTCAAAAAGTATTTAAGCTCCATCTTTATTTTCCCGTACATCATGCCGCAGTGGACGTTAGCGGTTGTATGGCAGAACGTATTTAACAGCAACGCAGTCGTTGGTACATCCAACGGACTCCTTGCATCCCTTACCGGCATCTGCATGCCGAAATGGTGGTGTCTGGGATTATTCCCGAGCTCTGTGGTTCTGGGACTTCACTACGCGCCATTCGCTTACATCCTGATCGGCGGAATTTTCCGGAATATGGACGCAAATCTGGAAGAAGCGGCGACGATCCTCGATACACCGAAATGGAAGACGATGTTTCGCATTACGCTTCCGATGGTAAAACCGGCGATCCTCTCGACGATCCTTCTCGTATTCGGAAGCGCCATGGGAAGCTACCCGGTACCGCATTATCTTGGACTTACCACCCTTTCCACGAAGTACATTTCCTTAAACTCCAAGTACACCGGTGAGGCGAGTATTTTAGCCATCATCATGATGATCTTCGGTGTGGCGATCCTCACGATGAATCAGGTGAGCTTAAAGAGCCGGAAGAACTATACGACCGTCACCGGCAAATCCGGTCAGTTATCGAAGATGAACCTTGGAAAAGTCGGAAAATACGCGATTGCAGTTGTGATGATCATTCTGACCTTCTTCACAAGTATCTTCCCGATCTTTTCCTTCGCCCTTGAGACGTTTCTCCCGAACCCGGGAGACTACAGCTTCCTCTACACGAAAGACTTAAGCAACCTGACCACGAAATGGTGGATCACGAAAGAGAATATCACCGAGAACGGTATGTACGGACAGCACGGTATCCTCTATAACAGTACGATCTGGCACGCGTTTGCCGGTACACTTTTAGTTGCTGTCTGCTGTGCACTGATCGCAGGTACCATCGGTACCCTGATCGGATACGCGGTCGCGAAGAACCGCAGAAGCCGCTGGGCAAGCTATGTAAACGGCGTGGCATTCCTTCCGTATCTGATGCCCTCCATCGCTGTCGGTGCTGCATTCTTCATCCTCTTCTCCAACGAGAAGATCAACCTCTTCAATACATATACGCTGCTGATCATCGCAGGTACGATCAAGTACATTCCGTTTGCGAGCCGGAGTGCGTTAAACTCCATGCTGCAGATCAGCAATGAGATCGAGGAAGCGGCGATCATACAGGACATTCCATGGACGAAGAGAATGTTCCGGATCATTATCCCGATCCAGAAATCCGCGATCATCAGTGGATACATGCTTCCGTTTATGACATGTCTCCGTGAACTGTCACTGTTCCTGCTCTTATGTACGCAGGGCTTCATCCTCTCGACGACGCTGGACTATTTCGATGAAATGGGTCTGTACGCGTTCTCGAGCGCGATCAACCTGATCCTGATCGTTACGATCCTGATCTTCAATACGTTAGTCAATAAGCTGACAGGTGCAAGCCTTGACGATGGAATAGGAGGAAATTAATATGCCGGAAATCACATTGAGAAATATAACAAAACGCTGGGGAAAATTCTTCGGAGTCGATCATCTGGATCTTGACATCGCGGATAACTCCTTCATCACACTGCTCGGACCGTCCGGATGCGGAAAAACAACGATCCTCCGCATGATCGCGGGGCTCGAGACACCGACGACTGGTCAGATCAAGATCGGAGATAAGGTTGTGTTTGACAGCGAGGCGGGAATCAACATTCCGGCCAATAAGCGTAAGGTCGGATTCCTGTTCCAGAACTACGCGCTGTGGCCGAACATGACCGTTTACCAGAATATTTCTTTTGGTTTAAGCAATATCAGGGAAGAACTTCCGAAATACGATTTTGATGCCATGACGACGGGGGAGCTGATCCGGGCGCTGAAGAGCGGAAAGAAGATCAAAGAGTTAGTGGAAGAGTGCCGCGATAAGAGAGGTAAGCTCGACACGGATAAAGTCTATCTGAAATTTATCGACGCATTCATCCTCTCTATTTATACCGCGAAGATCCTCTACGGATACGGGATTCAGGACGCGGCAGATCCGGACGCAGCCGCAAAGGCGAAGGCGGAGGAGCTGATAAAGAAGCTTGACGGAATCAAGAAGTCCTATGAGTCAAAGGGTCAATCCTTAAATGAGGAATATGCCATCGTATCCGGAGGAAAAGTTCTGACAGAAGACAGAAAACTCACGAAGGAAGAGATCGATAAATCCGTCCGCAGAGTTTCCAGGATCGTCAAGATCGGCATGTTCATGAACCGTTACCCGGCAGAGCTCTCCGGCGGTCAGCAGCAGCGTGTTGCCATCGCGAGAACCTTGGCACCGGAACCGGCAGTTCTCTTCATGGATGAGCCGCTGTCAAACCTTGATGCGAAGCTCCGTCTCGAGATGAGATATGAGCTGCAGAGACTTCATGTTGAGACGGGAAGTACCTTTGTGTATGTCACCCATGACCAGATGGAGGCCATGACACTGGCGACAAAGATCTGTCTGATCAACAATGGTGTGCTTCAGCAGTATGATGCCCCGCTTGATGTATATAACAGGCCGGCAAACCTTTTCGTAGCGGACTTCGTCGGAAATCCGTCCATCAACTTTGTGGAGGCGAAGGGAAAAGAACAGGCTGATGGAAGTTTCAGATTTAAGATTCTGGATGATCTCGAAGCGACATTCCGACCGAACGAGCCTATCGATATGGCGGCATGGTTCGCAAAGAGGGATAAAGACGCGGCTGATCTGGAAGCTCAGAGGATTGAGATGCTAAAGGATAAGAAGGCCGTTGAGAAGAGCAACAAGGACGAGGTATTTAAGTACCATATCGCGAAGGTTGACGAGTCTGACTATGCGGTGGAGGAAGAGCCGGAGATCACCAACGAGGACTTCGTCCTGGCGATCCGTCCGGAGGCGCTGAAACTCTCAAAGGACGGATCCATCGCATCCACGATCTACGGTGCGATGCCGACCGGCATGGAATCAACCGTGAAGCTCAGGATCGGAAAGTACCTGCTGACAGGCGTTATCTTCGGCGGTGTTACTTTTAAACTTGGCGAAGAGACAGGTGTTGATATCGCGGGAACGGACATTCTTCTGTTTGACAGAAAGTCTGGAAAGGCGATCACAGCTGGTAGTCTTGCGGTGAAAGGCTGAGAAGCAGTAAAGGATAAAAGTTAGGATAAAAGGTAACTGTTCAGTAGGTCTGCGCACTTGCTGCGCTGACCGTAAGAAAACATAGGCTGGAGGGCAAAAATCCCATCAGCGAAGCTGATCTGGAATGGATTTTTGCGTGTAACTATGAAGGTACTGAATAGTTACGATAAAAGGATGGATAAAGGCGGTGGAGCTGCGAATGGGCGGCTTTGCCGCCTTTTTCTCTATATAGTAATGTTGCGGAACAGGAAAAAATCTGGTAAGCTTTAGGGAGAAAAAACAAAAGGGAAAATGGTGGAATTTAAAGGAATTCTGCTTATGGGAGTGTATGATGAGAAGAAAAATAGCGGTAATTTGCGGAGCGGTCCTGTTGGCGGTCGTTCTGCTTGGCGGATGCAGCAGTGTGGCATCGGGGACCGTGCGGACGACGGCTGCGGTTGAGGTAAGTCAGGAGACGAAAACGGCTGAGCCTGCGGAGAATAGTGATACTACACAGGAGAGCGTGGACAGCAAAACAGGCGGTGAAAAACCTCATGTTGTCCTGCAGCAGAATGAGACGGAATCTTCCGAGGCGGAGACAGGATCCGCGGATCCTTACGCGGACCTCTTAAAGGACCCGGAAGTCATGGCGGCGAACAAGATCTACGTGAAAGAGACAGCGGAGACGGGAAAAACGCGGATCGTCTTTGCGGGAGATATCCTGTTCGATTCCCATTACGCGATCATGGCATCCCTCTTAAAGAGGGGGCAGGGGATCGAGGGTGGAATTTCCGCGGATCTCTTATCCATCATGCGGAGCGCCGATATCTTTATGGTAAACAACGAATTTCCGTATACGACGGGCGGAGCGCCCACGGCGGGAAAGAAATTTACGTTCCGTGCGGATCCGAAGTACGCGTCCTGGCTCTTTGACATGGGAGCGGATCTCGTGTCCCTGGCGAACAACCACGCCTATGATTACGGCGAAGTGTCCCTGACAGACACCCTGGACACCCTGGAAGCCATCGGAATGCCCTATGTGGGAGCGGGACGAAACCTGGATGAAGCGGTGAAACCGGTATCCTTTATCGCAAACGGAAGGAAGATCACCTTCGTCTCCGCAACCCAGATCGAGCGGACACTTCCGCCGGACACCAAAGGGGCAACGGAGACAACTCCGGGGGTATTCCGGTGTCTGGAGATCAATAAACTTCTGGAGGTGATCTCCGCGGCGAAGGCGGACAGCGATTTTGTCATTGTATACATCCACTGGGGGACGGAAGGAACTGATAAGCTGGATCACTGGCAGCAGGAGCAGGCGCCCCAGATCGCGGCGGCAGGAGCGGACCTGATCATCGGGGACCATCCCCATGTGCTGCAGCCCATTGGCTACCAGGGAGATGTCCCGGTGGTGTACAGTCTCGGGAACTATCTCTTCAACTCAAAGACGCTCGATTCCTGCCTCGTGGAGGCGGTGATCGGAGATGAGGGGTTGGAATCCCTGCGGTTTATTCCGGCGAAGCAGTCGAATTGCCGCGTGGCGAAGGCGGAAGGAGCGGAGAAGGAGCGGATCATCAATTACATGAGAAGCATCTCTCCGGAGGCGGTGATCGATGATGAGGGGTATATTACGAAGCAGAATGCCCAGTAATGGTACAGAACACGTACCGGACCTGTCACATTTAATATTTCCAATGCACAAAAAATTTTCCTGTTTACAGAAAAAATATCCTATGTTATAATGTGCATTAGACGTTTTCTGTACCAGTCTGCCCTTTTGAAAATGGATGGTGCGGAAAAGAAATAGAAACAGTATACGAAAAGGATGGAACTGATATGGCAACATTACTTGAAACATGGAGAAGCCTCGCTTACGGCGATGGTCTCGATGATAAAAAGAAAGAAGAACTCTGGACAAACTATTTTACGATCGAAAAAGGCATCTACGAGAAGATCCTTTCCAACCCGACAGAAGTTGTTGAGGGAACTGTAAAAGAACTTGCTGAGAAGTATGGCACAGAAGTTCTCGTTATGACTGGTTTCCTTGATGGAATCAATGAGAGCTTAAAGGGATATGAGAACCCGATCGACACAATGGCAGAGGATACCGTTGTTAAGATTGAGATCGATCCGGAAAAGCTTTACTACAATATGGTAGAAGCTAAGGCTTCCTGGCTCTATGAGCTTCCGCAGTGGTCTGAGATCCTTTCCGCTGAGACAAGAACCGAGCTTTACAAGAAGCAGAAAGCTTCCGGAACCGTACGCCGCGAAGGCCACAAGATCTACCCGAACGATCCGTGTCCGTGCGGAAGCGGAAAGAAGTACAAAAAGTGCTGCGGCCGCAACGCATAAGATGAAACGTAAGCCATTACCTATTGCGGGTAGTGGCTTTTTCATTATTGTACGCGGACTGAGGCTGATCAAGGAGATAAAATGCAGGCATATACAGGTTTTGCAGCTGTCTATGACACTTTCATGGATAATATTCCATATGAAGAATGGTGTGAATATCTGACAGGGCTTTTAAAGGAACAGGGGGTTACGGAGGGACTTCTTCTCGATCTCGGATGTGGAACGGGAAGTCTCACGGAGCTTCTCGCGGACGCTGGTTATGATATGATCGGCGTGGACAACTCCGAGGAGATGCTGGAGCTTGCCCTGGAAAAGAAGGAACAGTCCGGAAAAGATATTTTGTATCTCTGTCAGGATATGCGGGAATTTGAACTTTATGGCACGGTGGCGGCGGTGGTCTCCATCTGTGACTGTATGAATTATATTTTAGAGCCGGAGGATCTGACAGAAGTATTCCGCCTGGTTAACAATTACCTGGATCCGGGCGGAGTGTTTATCTTCGACATGAATACGGAGTACAAATACCGGGAGATCATGGGAGACAACACGATCGCGGAAGACCGGGATGACTCCAGCTTTATCTGGGACAACCAGTACGATGAGGAGGAGCAGATCAATATCTATGATCTGTCGATCTTTGTCCGTGAGGATGGGGATCTCTTCCGAAAGTACCATGAGACACATTATCAGCGGGCTTATTCCCTGGAAGAGGTGAAGAGTGCCATCCACGAAGCGGGAATGGAATTTGTTGCCGCCTACGATGCATTTACGAAGAATCCGCCGCGGGAGGACAGCGAACGTATTTATGTGATCGCGAGAGAATATGGAAAAGAAAGGAAATAGAGCATGAACGATTATATGATCCGTGCGACGGCTGCGGAAGGACAGATCCGCGCCTTTGCTGCAACGACAAGAGATATGGTGGAGAACGCAAAGAATGCCCACAACACAAGCCCGGTGGCTACGGCTGCCTTAGGACGTCTCATGACAGCAGCTGCCATGATGGGCGCTGACTTAAAAGGGGAGAAAGAACTTTTAACACTCAGAATCGAGGGAAGCGGTCCGCTGGGCGGACTTCTTGTCACAGCCAACGGCCATGGAGATGTGAAAGGATATGCGTTCAATCCGGATGTAATGCTTCCGCCGAACGCGCAGGGAAAACTCGATGTCGGCGGTTCCCTGGACCTTGGCGTTTTGAGCGTTATCAAGGACATTGGTTTAAAAGAGCCGTATGTGGGACAGACACAGCTCGTCACAGGTGAGATCGCGGAAGATCTGACCTACTATTTTGCCACATCTGAGCAGGTTCCGTCCTCCGTTGCCCTCGGTGTTCTAATGAATAAGGACAACACGGTCCGTCAGGCAGGCGGCTTTATCATCCAGCTTCTTCCGGGCGCTTCCGATGAGATCATTGACAAGCTCGAGACAAAGCTCTCCGGAATCTCGTCCATTACAGCCATACTGGATGCAGGAAAGACTCCGGAGGAGATCCTGACAGATATCCTCGGTGAGTTTGGACTTGAGATCTTAACAAAAATGCCGGTGCAGTTTCACTGCGACTGTGAGCGCTCCAGGGTGGAAAAGGCGATCATCAGCATCGGGAAAAAAGAGATCCAGGACATGATCGACGAGGGCAAGGAGATCGAGGTCAACTGCCAGTTCTGCAATAAGCACTATAAGTTCTCTGTGGATGAGCTGGGAGATATGCTTAAGAAGGCAACGAGAGAGTAAAAAATGAATTCTGTTAAATTAAATGAAGAAGAAAAACGGCTGCTCCACAACGCCTGGCATCACTTCCTGACCATCACGCATCACAAGCTGGTGGTTATGGCGGGATGTTTTAAAGTAGGACTTTTTAAGCAGGGGCTGCTTCATGATCTGTCGAAGTATTCCTGGGAGGAATTTAAGACCGGCGTGAAGTATTACCAGGGAACGAGAAGTCCCAACGCGGCGGAGAAGGAAGAAAAGGGATATTCCTCCGCATGGCTTCATCACAAAGGAAGAAATAAACACCACTTCGAGTACTGGACCGATGTGTCCACAGCGGAGGACCACTGGAAGATCGTCGGCGTGAAGATGCCGGTGAATTACCTGGCGGAGATGGTCATGGACCGGATCGCGGCCTCGAAGATCTACCAGGGAAAGAACTACACGGACGCGGCGCCCTACACATATTTTTCCAGAAATAAGGAATATATCGTCATGCATCCGGAGACGAAGGCATGTCTGGATAAGATCCTGCTGATGTTGAAGGAAAAGGGAGAGAGAAAGACGTTTGCATATATCAGGAAGCTTCTTAAGGACGGGGATTACTAGAAATAAGCACTCGTGTCCGGTGCAGGAATGTGTCTAAGCACGTTTTCACATTGAATGAGATTTGCAGCACAACCGCTGCCGTCTGCAGCTGACGCAGGCGGCAGGGCTGATGTGTGAAGATACTGGATTAGCGGGTTTTATTTGAGAAATGAGAAGATCTCTTTTATATACCGGTTCAGCTTTTCCGCATCGGAGAAGCAGTCTTCCCGGACTTCGAAGAATCCTGTTTTATCCTTACAGGAGGTCTTGAATTCCGGCACCCAGATATCTGCGGGCTGGGGGAGAAAGGTGCCGTCCTTCTTTGTGTAGCAGGTCTCCTTTGTTGCCTTGATCCGGGCGTCCTTGTCGACAAATTCGCCGACACTCTTGTGGATCGCGGTATCCTCGTAGATCAGATAGTAGTAATCCTTATAGTTCGGATAATAATATTTTAATGTACCTTTGTAGACCCGGATGGAAAGCTCCATCCGGTCTTTGTCTGCCCGGAAAGCGTAGGCGGGGACGGAGGCAGCCACCGGGGACGGAAGGATCGTCACCGGGTCCCCTGAGAGGGAGAGGATCAGCCGGTCTGTCTCGCCGGGAGCTTCCCGCACCGCGTCCAGGGTGAAATCCTGGGCGAAAAAGTCAGGATAGAAGAGGACGGGAAGGAGAGAAGGCATTCCCTTTAAGTCGTCCTCATTGTGGAGGAGAAGAAGATGTTTTTCTTCCTGATCGTGAGTCCTCAGATAGTCCAGGTAGACTTCGATGAGCTCGCCGCCGTTATAGAGGTCCTTGCGTCCGATCTTAAGAAAGCGCTCGATGGTCTTCTGCTTCATGTCCGGCAGACCAAGGAGCTTCTTAAAGGGCTTGATCCGGCGGAAGATATCGACGCTTTCCACGCTGTCAAAGGTGGGGGTGAGTTTTAAGGCCTTGGCGCGCTTCGTGACAAAGGGAATATCGAACATGTCCCCGTTAAAGTGGACGAGAGTGCGAAAATCCTTTAAAAAGTAAAAAAATGCGGTCAGGACATCGGCCTCCGCGGCTTTCGTGTCTGCAAACCACTGGATGAAGCGGAGATGGTCTCCCTCCGGCCAGATACAGCCGATGAGATATACGATGTTGTAGTCGGCGGAGAAGCCGGTGGTCTCGATATCAAAAAAGACAAGCTTTTCCGGATCGCCAAGGCGCTCCAACGGATAGGCGATGGTGCCTGGGAATGTTTTTTCTATAGTGATCATGTGATAGTCCTTATACTTATATTGATGATCCGCCTGGGGTTCATAGAAATGCTGGTGACTGCTCGGAAAACTGCATATGGCAAATCATGCATGGAACAGGCGGCAGAATTTTTGCTTCTGTGTTTTCTGATTATACCCGCGAAAACATGGAAAGTCAACGAAGGAGAAGCCTGGCGGCGTTTTCCGGGAAGATATTTCAAAAAACAGCAAAATCGAAAATATGTTCGATTCCCGCGGCGGTTCCACTTGCACTTAAATGGCGGCTATGGTATGATTACGACATGCATCATGACATGATGAGGAAAAGGGAGGTTCATTCAGTGATTTCATATATACGCGGTCCCTTGGAAGAAAAGAGGGAAGATTCCGTCGTTGTTGAGGCGGGAAATATTGGCTACCGGATCTTTATTCCGTCATCGGTCCTCGGGGAGCTTCCGGGTCTTGGGGAGGAAGTGAAGATCTACACGTATTTTTCCGTGCGTGAGGATGGAATGAGTCTTTTCGGATTCCTCTCAAGACAGGATCTTGAGATGTTCCGCCAGCTGATCGGGGTGAACGGGGTCGGTCCGAAGAGTGCCCTGGGAATCCTCTCCGCGCTGAAACCGGATGTGCTGCGTCTGGCTGTAATCTCCGGTGACGCGAAGGCGATCTCGAAGGCGCCCGGTGTCGGGGCAAAGACAGCCCAGAGGATCATCCTGGATCTCAAAGATAAAATAAAAGCAGAAGACGTATTATTTGCAGGTGCAGATCTGGAGGAGAGCCCGAAAACGGATCTCTCTGGAATGGCGGAAGCTGGAAAAGAGGCTGTGGAAGCGCTTACGGCCCTCGGTTATTCCGCGTCCGAGGCGCAGACGGCAGTAAAGAAGGTTGCGATCACAGAAGGTATGACTTCCGAGGACGTGCTGAAGGGCGCGTTAAAGCATCTGGCATTCTTATAGGATGAAACTTTGTAACTATTCGGTAGGTCTGCGCATTTACTGCGCTGACCGTAAGAAAACTTAGACTAGAAGGCAAAAATCCTATCGGCACAGCCGATTTAGAATGGATTTTTGCGCGTAACTGTGAGGGTACTGAATCGTTACGAAACTTTGTAAAAATGGCAGCCGGAGACGGCTGTCTGATAGAAGAAATAGATAGGAAATGTTATGAGCCGAAAAATCATTACGACCGAAGAAACTGAGGAAGACAAAAAAATAGAGGGGACCCTGCGCCCACAGTACTTAAAAGATTATATCGGTCAGGAGAAGATAAAGTCCACGCTGAAGGTCTTTATCGATGCGGCAAAGAGCCGCGGGGAGGCGTTGGATCATGTGCTTTTTTACGGCCCGCCGGGCCTTGGAAAGACAACGCTCTGCGGAATCATCGCGAACGAGATGGGGGTGAACTTAAAGGTGACCTCCGGGCCGGCGATCGAGAAGCCGGGAGAGATGGCTGCGATCTTAAACAATCTCCAGGAGGGAGATGTCCTGTTTGTGGATGAGATCCACAGGTTGAACCGCCAGGTGGAGGAAGTCCTGTATCCGGCGATGGAAGATTTTGCCATCGATATCATGCTTGGAAAGGATTCATCCGCCCGCTCGATCCGACTGGATCTTCCGAAATTTACACTTGTGGGAGCAACAACGAGAGTGGGACTTTTAACAGCTCCGCTCCGGGACCGTTTTGGTGTGATCCAGAGGCTGGAATTTTATACACCGGAGGAACTCTGCGTGATCGTAAAACGCTCCGCAAAGGTCCTGGGCGTTGAGATCGACGAGGAAGGAGCTTTTGAGATCGCAAGAAGGTCCAGGGGAACGCCGAGACTGGCAAACCGCCTCTTAAAGAGAGTGAGGGACTTTGCACAGGTAAAATACGACGGTGTGATCACGAGACATGTGGCGGATTTTGCCCTGGATATCCTGGATGTGGACAAGCTTGGTCTCGACAATAATGACCGGACCCTGCTTCTCACCCTGATCCAGAAATTTTCCGGTGGTCCGGTGGGACTTGAGACGCTGGCGGCGTCTATCGGAGAGGATTCCGGGACACTGGAAGACGTGTATGAGCCGTATTTATTGATGAACGGACTTATTATGCGCACGCCGAGAGGAAGAATGGCGACGGATTTGGCCTACAAGCACCTTGGGCTGGATGCGGCGAAATAGAAAAAAACATTTGCTGCAGTATACAGGCAGGAATTTTCTGAATTGAAAAATCTGTACGATAGAGAAAAAATGACAATTTTTATATAGATGATAACTGTCCGGCGGATCTGTGGATCGATCGTGTGGAGCCGTGAGGGAGTACAGGCTGGAAAACAGGCGGACGGTTATGCAAAAGAAGTGAGGAATTAGAAATGGATGAGAAGAACTATACGGAAGTGCTGATCAATGGAAATGTCTACACGCTGGGAGGAGCGGAGGATCCGGAGTACCTGCAGAAGGTGGCTGCCTATATTAATGAGAAGATCGCCGTTTTAAAGGCACAGCCGGGATTTACGAGACAGAATAAGGATTACCAGGAAGTCATGATCTATTTGAACCTGGCGGACGATTATTTTAAGACACTTCAGGAGGCGATGATGCTGCGCAGCCAGAAGGATGAGATGGAGAAGGAGATCTACAGCTTAAAGCATGAGCTGATCGGTCTTCAGATGAAGCAGGAATCCGCGGAGAAGAAGGCGGAATAAAGGAGAGAATATGAAAAACAGAACGGTTGAGATACTCGCACCGGCCGGTTCCTACGAGAGTATGGTGGCGGCGGTGAACGCGGGAGCGGACGCGGTCTATATCGGCGGAAGCCGGTTCGGTGCCCGTGCCTACGCGAACAACCTGGATGAGGAGACGATGGTGAAAGCCATCAACTTCATGCATCTTCACGGATGCAGGATTTATATGACGGTCAACACGCTCGTGAAGGAAAAAGAGATGTCAGATCTGTATTCCTATCTGAAACCGTACTATGAGGCGGGACTGGATGCCGTTTTAGTTCAGGATATGGGAGCGCTCACCTACATCCGGAAACATTTCCCGGATCTTCCGGTCCACATCAGCACCCAGATGACGGTGACAGGGAAATACAGCGCGAGAGACCTGAAAGCCCTTGGCGCTGTCCGTGTGGTTCCGGCGAGAGAACTTTCCTTAAAGGAGATCCGTGAGATCTATGATGATACGGGTCTGGAGGTGGAGACCTTCGTTCACGGTGCCCTCTGTTACTGCTATTCCGGCCAGTGCCTGTTTTCCAGCCTGATCGGCGGACGGAGCGGAAACCGGGGCCGGTGCGCACAGACCTGCCGTCTGCCTTTTGACGCAGAGCAGAACGGAAAATATGTCAATAAAAAGAATGAAAAATATATCTTAAGCTTAAAGGATCTCTGTACCCTGGATCTGATCCCGGATATCCTGGAAGCGGGTGTCTGTTCCTTAAAGATCGAGGGACGCATGAAGAGTCCGCGCTACACGGCAGGAGTTGTAAGTATCTACCGGAAATACGTGGACCTCTACTTGAAGGAGGGGCGTGCCGGATACCATGTGGAGAAGGCAGACAGGGATGCCCTGCTGGCTCTTTTCGACCGGGGCGGACAGTCCCAGGGCTATTACCACACCCACAACGGACGGGACATGGTGGTCTTAAAGGAAAAGCCGGAGTACCGCGACGTGGACCAGGAACTTTTCGACTATCTGGACCGCACGTATGTGAATGTGGAAAAGAAGATCCCTGTGACGGGAAGCGCGTACATCGCGGTCGGAAAACCGGGATATTGCTCCGTGTCGGATACGGCGGGAAATACAGCTTGGGAGGAATCCCAGCCCGCCGAGGAGGCAAAGAATGCCCCGATGGACGCGGAGCGCATCAGAAAACAGCTCTCAAAGACCGGTGATTCCATGTTTACGTTCACGGACCTTACCGTGGAGTGTGAGGGAAATGTGTTTATGCCGGTGCAGGCATTAAATAAGATGCGCCGCGAGGTCCTGGAGAAGCTTCAGGACGAGATCCTTTCCGGATACCGGAGAAACAGTTCTGTTCCACCGACAAAGGAAGAAGAGAGAGCGCCTGAAAAGGCTGATTTGGAAGAAAGACCGGAATTTACTGTCTTTGTCCAGACGAAACAGCAGTTTGAGATGGTTCTCGGGAAATTTAAGATGTACCGGAAGCTGTCCGAAAGATCATACGGAATTTATCTTGCGGCGGAGAGCTTTGACGCCCAGGAGTGGAAGAAGCTTGCGGACCGCTGTCATGAGGCGGGAGTCCGGTGTTATCTTATGATGCCGAGGATCTTCCGGAAAGAGGCGGAACAGTACTTCAGAAAGCAGATGGAGCTTTTAACGAGTGCCGGTTTTGACGCGCTTGGTATCGGTTCCATGGAAGAACCGGGATTCCTCCGGGAAGCAGGAATTGAACTTCCTATGTACTTCGACCAGGGAATGTATTCCTGGAACCACCTTGCGGGAGCGGCGATGGAGCGGTATGGGGCAGACCGATTGACGATCCCTGTGGAGTTAAACGAGAGAGAGATCCGGGATTCTGGTGTTCAGGGAGAGATGATCGTATACGGGTATCTTCCGATGATGATCTCCGCCCAGTGTATCAGAAAAACAACGATTGGATGTTCCGGAAAGTCGGAAATCATGTGGTTAAAGGACCGCAAGGACATGCGGTTCCCGGTGGTAAACCAGTGTCGTTTCTGTTACAATACGATCTACAATTCTGCGCCGCTTTCCCTTTTAGGACTCTCCGAACAGGTCACAGGGCTTAAGCCGAATGCGGTCCGCCTGAACTTCACGGTGGAGGAACCAGCTGCGGCGGGCGAGATCCTGGACGCGTTCTTTGAGGAATACGGAATGAGTGAAAAAGCGGCGGAGCCGCCAGTTTTAAGGAATCAGTTTACGCGCGGACACTTTAAGCGCGGAGTGGAGTAGGTGATAATTATTGACTAATCTGATCATACAGATATCCAGATACTTGATGATCCTTCTGATCGCCATGGATACCTATTACAATTTCCGCTTCTTTTCCATGCGGGATGAGGAGGGAAAAAACCGCGTCTGCGGACGCCAGCTTGTGTGCATGTTTATGCTGCACTTTCTGGCGAATATCCTGATCTGGCTGAACACGGAATCTGTGACGATGTTAGCCTTTTACGGTGCGCAGGTGGTATTTTTCCTGCTGTACATTTACCTTACGAGACTGTTTTACAGGAACAGTTCCAGACTGCTCGTCAACAATATGTGTACGCTTTTGGCGACGGGATTTATTATCCTCACAAGGCTGAACCCTGACCGGGCTATGAGACAGTTCGTGATCGTGGCGGCGGCAGCGGTGATCACCTGGATCATCCCGTTTATCATCGACCGGGTATGGCAGCTTGTGACGTTCCCATGGGTCTATGGAATACTCGGGCTGGTACTTTTGGGAGTGGTCTGCGTCATCGGAAATACTTCCTACGGCGCACAGCTTTCCCTCTCCTTCGGTGGATTTACAGTACAGCCGTCTGAGTTTGTGAAGATCAGTTTTGTGTTCTTCGTGGCAGCCATGTTCTACCAGTCCACGGACAGGGAGACGATCATAAAGACCACCGTCGTGGCGGCACTTCATGTGTTGGTGCTTGTGCTTTCAAAGGACCTTGGAAGTGCATTGATCTTTTTCGTCGCCTACATGACGATGCTTTTTGTTGCCACATCCAGCTATCTCTGGTTCGGTGCGGGCATTGCGGGCGGATCCCTGGCGGCGGTTGCGGCTTACTATCTGTTCCCACATGTGAGACGGCGTGTGGAGGCCTGGGCGGATCCCTGGTCTGATATCGCAAACAAGGGCTACCAGGTGGCACAGGCGCTGTTTGCCATCGGAACAGGCGGATGGTTCGGAATGGGTCTTTACCGGGGCATGCCGGAGAAGATCCCGGTTGTGGATAAGGATTTCGTTTTCGCGGCGATCTCCGAGGAGATGGGGGCACTCTATGCGCTCTGCGTCCTGTTTTTATGCCTTGGCTGTTATATGCAGTTTATGCTGATCGCGATGAAGATGCAGGCGATGTTCTATAAACTGATCGCGTTTGGACTTGGAAGTGTTTATATTACCCAGGTATTTCTGACCATCGGCGGGGTGACGAAGTTTATCCCGTCCACCGGTGTGACGCTGCCTCTTGTGAGCTATGGCGGCAGCTCCATCGTCTCGACCTTTATCATATTCCAGGTCATCCAGGGACTTTATGTCTTAAAACGCGGGGAAGAAGAGGAGGAGGAGAATTCCAGTGAAGAAGAGTAAACCGAATCCGAAGGCAAACCGGAATATCCTCTGGTTTGTGTATGCAGCAATATTTTTATTTCTCGCAATGGGAATCTATGTGGGATATTTTCTCGTGGTAAAGAGCGATACGGTGATCGATAATCCGTATAACGCCAGAGCCACTATTTTCCAGGACCGGGTCACCCGCGGCAAGATCCTGGCGGATGACGGGACTGTGCTTGCAAAGACCGTTACGGCGACGGATTCCAACGGTACCGAGGTGCGGGAATACCCATACGGCAGCCTGTTTGCCCATGCGGTAGGATATTCGACGGTGGGAAAGACAGGAATCGAATCCCTGGCAAACTTTGACCTTTTGAGATCTCACACGAACCTCATCGAGCAGACCGCCGATGAGATCATGGGAAGAAAGAGCATTGGGGACAACGTGGTGACGACCCTGAATGTAAATCTGCAGCAGATCGCATCGGATGCTTTCGGAAAGAACCGGGGCGCGGTCATCGCCATCGAGCCGGATACCGGAAAGATCCTCTGCATGGTTTCAAAGCCGTCCTTCGACCCGAATAAGGTGGCGGCAAACTGGAATGATCTCGTAAACGGGGACAGTACGGAGGCGAGACTGTTAAACCGCGCGACTCAGGGACTCTACCCGCCGGGATCCACCTTTAAAATCGTCACAGCCCTGGAGTATATGAGAGAACATCCGAGCGCGTACAATGACTATCACTATGACTGCAGTGGAATTTTTTCATTCGAGAACAACAAGATCCAGTGCTATCACAAGAAGGCACACGGATCCCAGGATTTCACCCAGGCATTTGCAAATTCCTGCAACGGAGCGTTCGCGAACCTCGGCACAGAGCTTGAGCTGACGAGCTACCGGAACCTTGCAGAGCAGCTTTTATTCAACAGAAGCCTGCCTCTCGATATTCCGTACAATAAGAGTACCTTCTCCATGCAGCCGGATGCGGAGACATGGGAAGTGCTTCAGACAAGTATCGGACAGGGACAGACATTGATGTCCCCGATGCACAATCTTCTGATCACCGCGGCGATCGCAAACGGCGGAATCTTAATGAAACCGTATCTGATGGATCATGTGGAAAATTCCGGCGGTGATGTGATCCGGAAGTTTTCCCCGTCTGTGGCAGGAGAGCTGATGGTCCCGAACGAGGCGGATGCCTTAAAGAACCTGATGGTACAGGTGGTCAATGTGGGAACGGGATCCGCACTGAAACGGGATTCCTACCAGGTGGCAGGGAAGACAGGATCCGCAGAATTCGACAAGGGAAAAGAGACTCACGCATGGTTTGTCGGTTTCGCACCGGCGGATGATCCGAAGATCGCGGTATGCGTTATCGTGGAGGAAGGCGGCTCCGGCGGGCATACGGCAGCACCGATCGCGGCGAAATTGTTTGATGCATGGCTTCAGTAGAGTGCTTTTTGGAAATGTGCCTGTAAGATACGGGACGTGGTCTGTAGAACAGAAAAAGTGCTGTATGCGGAGAAAATTACGTTACAGTTCAGCCATGCGCTGGTTTGAATGAGAAAGTGTGTTGCAAGCTTGCTTGCATAAGCACTTTTTCATCCAAATCAGCATATGGTGGAACCACCAAGCTTCTTGTTTTCATGAATATGAAAACAAGAAGATGTAATGGCTGAACTGTAACAAAATTACTGTAAAAAAAAGAAATCTGTATTGAATAAAAGAAAAATGATATTTTCTTTTATTACGGGCAGTGTTAAAATGATAACGAGGACAGGATCCGGGGAAAAGGATCCGAAATAATAACCGTATCTCAGAACGGCAAAATTCATGGGAGGGTTCATCATGAGAATTTTAGTAACCGGCGGCGCAGGATATATCGGAAGCCATACATGCCTGGCACTTCTGGAACAGGGACATGAGGTCGTTGTCTTTGATAATCTTTACAATGCGTCGGAAGAAGCATTAAACCGTGTAAAGAAGCTCACAGGAAAGGATCTGACATTCTACAAGGCAGATATGCTGGATCGTGATGCGATGGAAAAGATCTTTGATGCGGAGAAGATCGACGCAGTGATCCACTTTGCTGGATTAAAGGCTGTTGGCGAATCAGTCGCAAAGCCGTGGGAATACTACCACAACAATATTACCGGTACATTGATCCTTCTCGATGTGATGAGAAAACATGGCGTGAAGAAGATCATCTTCAGCTCCTCCGCTACCGTTTACGGAGATCCGGCTTTCGTTCCGATCACAGAGGAGTGCCCGAAGGGACAGTGCACAAACCCGTACGGACAGACAAAGAGTATGCTGGAGCAGATCCTTACCGATATGCAGAAGGCAGACCCGGAGTGGAATGTGATCCTGCTCCGTTACTTCAATCCGGTGGGAGCTCATGAGAGCGGTCTGATCGGAGAGGATCCGGAGGGAATCCCGAACAACCTGACACCGTACATCACCCAGGTTGCCATCGGAAAGTTGAAAGAGGTGGGCGTATTCGGAAACGATTACGATACACCGGACGGAACGGGTGTCCGCGACTATATCCATGTGATGGATCTTGCGGAAGGCCATGTAAAGGCATTAAAGAAATTTGATGATAAGCCGGCGGTATATATCTATAATCTCGGAACAGGTCACGGATACAGCGTTCTTGACGTGATCCACGCTTTTTCCAAGGCGGTTGGAAAAGAGATCCCGTATGTGATCAAACCGCGCCGTGCAGGCGATATCGCGACATGCTATTCCGATGCTACAAAGGCAAAGGTGGAGCTTGGCTGGGAGGCAAAGAGAAACCTCGACGATATGTGCCGTGACGCATGGAACTGGCAGTCCAAGAATCCGAATGGTTATCGTTCATAAAAAATGAATGACTGAACTTTGGTCATAGACAGGAAACTCCGGCGGATGTATGGTCTGCCGGAGTTTTTCTGTTTCGGCGTAAGGTGTGGACCGCAGTGAAATATATGATCGGCCTTCTGAAGATATCTTATGGTTACTTTTCATGGGTAGGAATTTTCTGAACTGAAAATTCCGTACAATACAGTGGTGGTAGTGGATTTTGCCGATTCGGAATGCGAAGCATCGGCAAAATCCTGTTACAGTGCGCGGGCATGGAGTGCCCGTGTACTGTAACACATTATGGAAATTTCTGCGAGTGAAAACGTGGTTGCAAACACGGGTAAAAAGAAGTATACTAAACTCAGTAAAAAACACACCTGCGGAATCTGCTTTCGGGCGGAATCCCTTGAATGCCTGTCAGGAGGAATTGCAATGATAGAAGCAACGAGCTGCGGCGGTGTGGTTATATTTCGCGGCAAGATCCTGGTTCTCTATAAGAACTACAGAAACAAGTACGAAGGCTGGGTCTTACCGAAAGGAACTGTGGAAGCAGGAGAAGAGTTTAAAGAAACGGCTCTCAGAGAGGTGAAGGAGGAGACCGGGGTCCAGGCCCAGATCATTAAGTACATCGGAAAGAGCCAGTATTCATTTAACACGCCGCAGGATACGGTGGAAAAGGAAGTCCACTGGTATTTAATGATGGCGGACAGTTATTACAGTAAACCACAGCGCGAAGAATACTTCGTAGATTCCGGATATTACAAATATTATGAGGCGTACCACCTTCTGAAATTCTCAAATGAGAAGCAGATTCTGGAGAAAGCCTATCACGAATATCTGGATCTGAAACGGTGTAATCTGTGGGGCAGTAAGAAATACTTCTAGGCCCCGTAAACGGAGGAAAACCCCTTAAAACAGGGGTTTTTCCTGTATATTGACTTAAGGAGCGAGACTATGAAGATCATCGACGCACATCTTCACTTTGTGCCGGAAAATCCCTACTTCCAGGAGATCGCGGTGCGGGCGGAACATAAAAATACAGAGGAAGACTTAAGGGCGGTCTATCAGAAATACAATATTGAGGGAGGAGTCGTCATGGGAAACCGGGGCGTGGACCAGGTGGATCATTCCTACCCGGAATTCCTAAGGTACTGTGTGGGGATCGACCGTGATTTTCTCGTGAGCGAGGACAAAAAGAAGAGCCTGGATCAGGTGGAGGAGAACTTAAAGCGGGATACCTGTGTCGGAATCAAACTCTATCCCGGATACAACAAGATGTATGTGACGGATGAGGTGTACGAGCCGCTCTATGATCTCGCAAAGGCGTACAAAAAGCCTGTGGCGATCCACATGGGCCAGACAGCTGGTTCCCGCGCCTACTTAAAATACAGTCATCCGCTGACCTTGGACGAGGCGGCAGTCCGTCATCCGGATGTAAACTTTGTCATGTGCCATTTCGGCAATCCGTGGCTCCTGGACGCGGCGGCTGTCGTGGAGAAAAATGAGAACGTGATGACGGATCTCTCCGGCCTTCTGGAGGGGAAGATCGATTTCCCGAAGCTTTTAGAGCAGCAGAGAGGATATTTTGATGCCTTAAAGACCTGGATCTCCTACTGCAGCCAGTATGAAAAGTTCATGTTCGGAACAGACTGGCCGTTAGCCAACTACGGAGACTACATCGAAGTCGTAAAGTGGCTGATTCCTGAGGAGGAGTGGGGGAAGGTCTTTTATGAAAATGCGAAAAGAATCTACGGATTATAAGAAAATGGACTGCCTGATCAGGGCAGTCCGTTTTCTTTTATCGACATGATCTTTTCTTTATAAAACAGCAAAAACCAGTTGATCTCCGCCCCCACAAACAGGATGCAGATCGAGACATAAAGCCACAGCATAAAAAGGATCACCGCAGTCAAACTTCCGTACGTGACAGCGTATGTGCCGAAATACCGGAAGTAAACGGAAAATGCCAGGGAAGTGAGTGCCCATCCGGCGGCGGAAAACATGGCTCCCGGGATCTGGCCGCAGATCGAGAGCCTCCGGTGCGGAAGTGCCGTGTAGATGGCGGTGAAAAAGATCATCAGCATGATAAACATCACAAGTCCGCGTCCCAGGGAGATCATCCCGGAGAGATAGGACAGGGCCGGGAACCATTTTAACAGCATCTCCTGCAGGAAGCTTCCGAATACGAGGAGCGCAAGGCTCGTCACACACATCAGGGAGAATGCCAGGGTATAAACGCTGCAGAGGGCCCTGCGAAGGATATAATTTCGCGGCGATGTGACGCCGAATACCCGGTTTAAGCCCTTTTCGATCCCGAGCATTCCCTTTGCCGCGGACCAGACCGCCGCAAGAGCAGTCACAGAGATCAGCGCTGCCGGGGAATCGGAGTGCAGGCTGTCCAGGAGATAGATCAAAAGCCCCTGGAACCGGCCCGGGATCGCAGGCAGCAGAAAACGCAGAAGATCCGCCTCATGGATCATAGGTGCCACCTGGATCAGAGCCAGAAGCACCATAAAAAACGGGAACGCCGCCATGATGATGAAAAATGAAGCCTGTGCTGCATACACGGACATTTCGTCCATGGAATATTTCAAATAGACCTGTCGTCCAAAGAGTAGCAGGCGAAGCATAAAATCCTGACCTTTCCATAACCGCGAAGGAGGTATCCTGTCGGTCATGCCCTTTCTTTCTATATCAGAGAGGTCAAAAGACTTTTTGACCTCAACATCATAAAATATTAACATGAAGAGAGAAAAATAACAAGAGTGGTAAAAAAACAGCATGCGGCAGAATCCACTGCCACGTTACTGTTCACGCTTTGCGCAAACAGTAACTGATTTTGCCGATGCTTCGCATTCCGAATCGGCAAAATCCACTACCACCACTGTATTGTACGGAATTTTCAGTTCAGAAAATTCCTACCCGTGTACAGTAACACTGCCACCACTGTATTGAGAAAAAATAGAAGATCATGCCGAAATACCGAAAAAATCCGGGATTTCCGTCGATAAAAACCTGAAAAGACATGACACAAAGCCGTTCTAATTTACGTTCTAATTACATACAGATATACGGTAAAAGCCGTATAGCGGAAAAAACAATCAAAAAGGAGAAAATACTATGACAGAAAAAGGAATGGAAAACAACAAAGTAACCGTAATTGGAACGATCGTTTCAGGATTCACATTCAGCCATGCCGTGTTTGGGGAGGGCTTTTATCTTGTGGATCTTCTCGTGAACCGTTTGAGTGAGCAGGCGGACATTATTCCGCTTATGATATCAGAGCGTCTGATCGATGTGACGAAGGATTACCAGGGCTGCACCATGGAGGCCTCCGGTCAGTTCCGGTCCTACAACCGCCACGAGGGGACGAAGAACCGTCTGGTATTGTCCGTGTTTGTCAGAGAGGTCCGCTTTATGGAGGAGTTCACGGACTACACGAAAACGAACCAGATCTTTCTGGACGGATATATCTGTAAAGAACCGGTCTACCGGAAGACGCCATTAGGAAGGGAGATCGCAGACCTTTTAGTAGCAGTGAACCGCCCGTATGGCAAGTCAGACTATATCCCATGCATCGCCTGGGGCCGCAATGCCAGATACGCCTCAGGATTTGGCGTCGGAACAAGGATCCTCATCTGGGGCCGTGTCCAGAGCAGGGAGTACACGAAAAAGGTCAGCGAGACGGAGTGCGAGAAGCGTGTGGCCTATGAAGTCTCCGTCAGTAAGCTTGAATGTGCGGATCATGCGGAGTCGTAGAAATACATATTAAAGACATCAGGGAGGGCAACTTTGACAGACAGGCAAATCTCTTGCAAACAGGATAGAGATGTGATAATATAGCATAATAGAAGCTTTAAAAAGCTTCAGCTAACGGTATACACAAAGTGAGGGAATGATCATGGCAAGTGACAGAGTCCGTGTGATCTGCGGACCGGGATACGGAAAATCCGCATCGGCATTGGGATACGCAATGATGGGCGTTTTCCGCGGAAAAAGGGTCATTATGGTACAGTTCTTGAAAGGTATGCTGGGAGAAGGAGCGGCAGACGTCCTGAAGCGTCTCGAGCCGGATCTCAAATTCTTCCGTTTTGAGCACTCCAAAGAGCGGTTTGAGGACCTTCCGGAAGATCAGAAGCACGAGGAACTGATGAACATGCGAAACGGCTTCAATTTCGCAAGAAAGGTGATGACGACCGGTGAGTGCGATGTCCTGATCCTGGATGAGATTCTTGGAATCGTGGATCAGGGAATTATCTCGAAGGAAGAATTCCAGAGTTTTCTTGAGTCAAGAGATGAGGAGACTGAGCTGGTCATGACCGGGCGCGTGTGTCCGGAAGGTATTGAAGAATATGTAACCGATATTTCACGGGTGGAAAACATTGACGTTGACAATCATCAGGAATGATGATACCATAAATGATAAGTAGAGGTTGCGCCTGACATGAGTAGACCGGCAGATAATGGGAAATGGCTGCCGGAGAAAAGGGGATGGCGCCGAAGAGACAGGAAGTGAATCCCTAAGGCTCCCGTTTCTGGGCATGCGGCGAAGAACCGTATGACTGTCATCTTTAGAAAAAAGATGGAGGGCTGCTTAATCTGGAAGATCCGGGAGCTGACATCTTATTTGATTTCAGCTCCTTTTTTTGTGAAACAGGATTCTTTGTTCCGCAAAAGAGCGCAATCTATCTTAGACATTTAATTTTTACATAATAAAGAGGAGGACGCATGATGGCTATTTTTGAAGGAGCCGGCGTAGCACTTGTAACGCCATTTAAGGAAAATGGAACGGTAAATTATGAAGTACTGGAAAGCCTGATCGAGGAACAGATCGCGGCTGGAACAGACTGTATCGTAGCAATGGGAACAACAGGCGAGTCCGCGACAACATCTGAGGAGGAGCACATTCAGGTGATCCGCTTCGTATGTGAGGTCGTAAACGGAAGAATCCCGGTGGTTGCCGGAACAGGTTCCAACTGCACACAGACAGCAGTTGAGCTTTCTGTTGAGGCCGAAGAGGCAGGAGCAGACGGCGTTCTCTTAGTTTCCCCGTACTATAATAAAGCGACCCAGAACGGTTTAAAGGCCCACTTCACAAAGATCGCCAACTCCATCAAAATCCCGGCGATCCTCTACAACGTACCGAGCCGTACAGGCGTGAATATCGCACCGGAGACCATCGTTGATCTCTGCAGGCACGTGGAGAATATTGTGGGTGTCAAGGAAGCGAGTGGAAACTTCTCCGCAGCAGCGAAGATCCTTCAGCTCTCCGGCGGCTATGTGGATGTATACTCCGGAAACGATGACCAGGTCGTTCCGATGTTGGCTCTCGGCGGAAAGGGCGTGATCTCCGTTCTCTCCAACGTGGCTCCGAAGCAGACACATGACATGTGCGCAGAGTTCTTCAAGGGCAATATCGAGGCCAGCAGACGCATTCAGTTAAAGGCAATGCCGCTGATCGAGGCACTGTTCTCCGAGGTAAACCCGATCCCGGTGAAGGCTGCGCTTAACTTAATGGGTAAGAACGTGGGCGAGCCCAGACTTCCTCTCACAGTTATGGAACCGCAGCATCAGGAAGTATTAAAGAAAGCAATGCAGGATTTTGGCATTCTGTAAAAGAAAAAGAGGAAACAACATGATCAGAGCAATTATGAATGGCTGCCACGGCGTGATGGGACATGTGATCACGGATATTGTATCCAAGGATGACGCGATCGAGATCGTTGCTGGCGTAGATATGAACACAGAAAGTTATGCCGGATATCCGGTGTTTCAGTCCCTCTCCGAGTGCCCGGAGGCAGATGTCATTATTGACTTCTCCACTGCGAAGGCGGTTGACGGATTGCTGAATTACTGTGAGGAGAAAAAGGTACCGGTGGTTTTATGTACCACAGGACTTTCCGAGGATCAGTTAAACCATGTGAAAGAGGCGAGCAAGGTGGACGCAGTCCTTCGCTCCGCAAATATGTCCATCGGAATCAACCTTCTCATGAAGACATTGAAAGAGGTTGCTCCGGTCCTTGCGGCAGCAGGATTTGACATCGAGATCTTAGAGAAGCACCACAACCGCAAGATCGACGCCCCGAGTGGAACCGCCATCGCCCTTGCTGATGCCATCAATGAGAGCCTCGACAACAGCTATCATTATAAATATGACCGTTCCTCCGAGCGTGTCGCAAGAGATCCAAAGGAGATCGGAATCCAGGCAATGCGCGGCGGCACCATCGTCGGTGAGCATGATATTATGTTCGCGGGCCGCGACGAGGTCATCACCTTCACACACACCGCTTATTCCCGCGAGATCTTCGCAAAGGGAGCTGTGGAGGCTGCAAAATTCCTCGCAGGAAAGCCGGCAGGACTTTACGATATGGCTGATGTGGTCGGTTGATAGAGGTTAAAGTTTTATACATTTTTTTCCAAAATACTTCTCCTTTCTATGGCACATAATAGCCGTAGAAAGGAGATTATTTTTATGGGAAAAATCAGATGGATCAGAGCATGCGCGCTTCTCATTATGACCGCGGCAATCATCACGGCCTGCGGAAGAGGGAACGGAAATAATATGACCACAGCCCCGGATACGGGGAGCGCGGGAGCGGGAACCACAATGGAGAGACAGACAAACGGCACAAACCAGAGCACGAACGCGCCGTCCCAGACAGCCGGGGAGAGTGGCGGTGTGCTCCGGGATATGGTGGATGACGTGGGTGACGGCATCCACAACCTGACGGACGATGTCACCGGCATGTCAGGAACTACTGCGGCGGGAGCGAACGGCACTGCTGGGGAGACCACCAAGGCAAACTAAATATCCGGACCGGAATCCAGGACTGCCGGGGAATGAAACTCAACACGGCAGAAAGAGCCGGAAAGACGGGACAGCGGGGAAATGATCTGCAGGACGGGTATGAAGATCATTTCCCTGTTTCTTTTGCATCGTGATTTTGCCGATGCTTCGCACTCCAAATCACCAAAATCCACTGCTATCACTGTATTGTACGGAATTTTCAGTTTAGAAAATTCCTACCCGTCACAGCAACTAAAATGTAACGATAACAAGTTTTCCTGTTGTGAAAATATGCGAAAACAGATATAATAAGAGTACATCTTGAAAAAACTTATCAAAAGTCGTGGAAAAGTATCAGCCTGAATTTTGAAAGGAGTGAACGCCATCCGCTATCTGTACCATCCATACCATCCGTGGAGACACGGGTACCGAAGGGAAAAGATAAGAAGAGCTGCTGTAAAGACAGCGAGGATCCTTTTACTGCTGGAACTCCTCTGGCTCGCGTATTCCTGTGCGTGCTCCAGGATGACAGAGAAGACATACCTGGTGCCGGATATTGAAACAGGGATTCCAGATGGGACCGCCTCTGAGACGGAGGGGGAAATTTATGGTATAGGGATCGAAAAAGGGGCCGGAAATTTGTTCTGGTTTCACAAAGAAGTCCACAGGACTCCTTGAGAGAGGAACTTCTTCTTGATTTTCCATAGGGTATGTATTATAATTTCTACTGAAACACTGCTGTTTTATCGCAAAAACTTATAAATCAGAGGATGAAAAGCATTTATGGAGAAATCACTTACTTTAGACTGGGGAACAGACGAGCTACATGAGGAGTGCGGCGTTTTCGGAATGTACGATCTGGACGGAAATGATGTTGCATCAACCATTTATTACGGATTGTTCGCATTACAGCACCGCGGACAGGAAAGCTGCGGAATCGCGGTGAGCGATACATACGGACCGAAAGGTGTTGTCAATGCCTGTAAGGGGATGGGACTCTGCAACGAAGTATTCACGTCAGAGAAGCTGGAAAAATTAAAAGGAAACATCGGTGTCGGCCATGTCCGGTATTCGACTGCCGGAAGCAGCACCATCGAGAATACACAGCCGCTCGTTTTAAATTATGTGAAGGGAACGCTGGCACTGGCACACAACGGAAACCTTGTCAATGCGCCGGAGCTTCGCAGAGAACTCGCTTACGACGGAGCGATTTTCCAGACCACGATCGACTCTGAGGTCATCGCCTACCACATCGCGAGAGAGCGCTGTAAGGTGGGAACCGCTGAGGAAGCCGTGGCAAACGCGATGAAGAAGATCAAGGGCGCCTATTCCCTTGTGATCAGCAGCCCGAGAAAACTCATCGGTGCCCGCGATCCGCAGGGATTCAAGCCGCTCTGTATCGGAAAGCGTGATAATGCCTATATCCTGACCTCCGAGACATGCGCGCTTGACACGATCGGTGCTACCTTCGTCCGCGATGTGCTTCCGGGCGAGATCGTGACGATCAATAAGGATGGCATCAAGTCCAATCTCATGATGCATGACCCGAAAAAAGAGGCGAGATGTATTTTTGAATATATTTACTTTGCAAGACCGGACAGCGTCTTTGACGGCGTCGGAGTTTACCACTCCAGAATCTACGCAGGCCGCTGCCTCGCAAAGGATTCACCGGTGGACGCGGACATCGTTGTGGGTGTTCCGGAGTCCGGAAATGCAGCAGCCCTTGGATATTCCATGGAATCCGGCATCCCTTACGCGATGGCCTTTGTAAAGAACTCCTATGTGGGAAGAACCTTTATTAAGCCGGGCCAGAGCAGCCGTGAGTCTGCAGTCCGTATTAAATTAAACGTATTGAAAGAGGCCGTGGAAGGAAAGCGCGTCGTTATGATCGACGACTCCATCGTCCGCGGAACCACCAGCAACCTGATCGTGGATATGCTGCGTGAGGCAGGAGCAAAGGAAGTACATATGAGAATTTCCGCACCGCCGTTCCTCTATCCGTGCTATTTCGGAACCGATATCCCGTCCAGCGAGCAGCTCATCGCCCACAAACGTACCGTGGATGAGATCTGCAAGGTGATCGGAGCAGATTCGTTAGCGTACTTAAAGATGGAGCGCTTAAGTGAAATGGCAAACGGACTTCCGATCTGTACGGCCTGCTTCTCCGGAGAGTATCCGGTGGATCCGCCGGAAGAAGATATCCGCGGAAGTTATGAAAAATAATCAGGGAAATTCAACGTTCCACAAAGCTCCGCAGTTGGCGGAGAATTCGTGAAAATATATTGAATTAGAAAAACATTGAATTAGAAAAGAGGATTTTGTCATGAACGACAGATACCAGAGCCCGCTCTCTGAGCGATATGCAAGCAAGGAAATGCAGTATATTTTCTCTCCGGAGAAGAAATTCCGCACATGGAGAAAATTATGGATCGCATTAGCCGAGACAGAAAAAGAACTCGGTCTTCCGATCACAGACGAGCAGATCGAAGAGTTAAAGGCACATGCCGAGGATATCAACTTTGAGGAGGCGAAGGAGAGAGAGAAGATTGTCCGCCACGATGTGATGTCCCACGTATACGCTTACGGACTCCAGTGCCCGAAGGCAAAGGGGATCATCCATCTCGGTGCCACATCCTGCTACGTTGGTGACAACACCGACATCATCCTGATGACGGAGGCATTAAAGCTTGTCAGAAAAAAACTCATCAATGTGATGAAAGAGCTTTCCGATTTCGCTGATAAGTATAAAGAACTCCCAACGCTGGCATTCACACATTTCCAGCCGGCCCAGCCGACGACCGTAGGAAAGCGTGCGACCTTATGGCTGCAGGAACTCTGCCTTGACCTTGAGGATCTTGACCATGTGATCGGTTCCATGAAATTACTTGGTTCCAAGGGAACTACAGGTACCCAGGCAAGCTTCTTAGAGCTCTTTGACGGAGATCATGAGAAGTGCCGCGAGGCAGACAGACGGATCGCCGCAAAGATGGGATTCTCCCAGTGCTACCCGGTATCCGGTCAGACATATTCCAGAAAAATCGACAGCCGTGTGCTTTCCGTTCTTGCCGGAATCGCCCAGAGCGCCCATAAGTTCTCCAACGACATCCGTCTTCTCCAGCACTTAAAAGAAGTGGAAGAGCCGTTTGAGAAGAACCAGATCGGTTCCTCCGCTATGGCATACAAGAGAAACCCGATGAGAAGTGAGCGTATCGCTTCCTTAGCGAACTATGTGATGTCCGATATGATGAACCCGATGCTCGTCGCTTCCACCCAGTGGTTTGAGCGTACCCTCGATGACTCCGCGAACAAGCGTCTTTCCATTCCGGAAGGATTCTTAGCGATCGACGGCATCCTGGACCTCTACTTAAACGTTGTCGACGGTCTTGTGGTATATCCGAAGGTGATCGAGAAACACTTAATGGCAGAGCTTCCGTTTATGGCGACCGAGAATATCATGATGGATGCGGTAAAAGCCGGCGGAGACAGACAGGAACTCCATGAGCGCATCCGTGAGCTCTCCATGGAGGCAGGAAAGAACGTCAAAGTGGAAGGAAAGGACAACAATCTCTTAGAGCTTATCGCGGCAGATCCGTCCTTCAATTTAAGCCTTGATGAGTTAAAGAAGACGATGGATCCGAAGAAGTACGTCGGACGCGCACCGAAGCAGGTAGATGAGTTCCTGGATGAGGTTGTCCGCCCGATCTTAAAAGAAAACGCGGATCTTCTCGGAGTGAAAGCGGAGATCAACGTATAATGGATCATGCGAGCAGCATCAGCACGGAATATTATAAAGTATTTTACTATGTAGGGCGCCTCGGCAGCATTACCGCTGCAGCAGAGGCGCTCTGCATTTCCCAGCCTGCGGCGAGTCAGGCGATCAAGCAGCTGGAAAAAGCGCTGAACACAAAGCTTTTTCTTCGGACCCAGAAGGGTGTGCGGCTCACCACAGAGGGAAAGCTTCTGTATCCATATGTGGAGCGCGGGATGGAAAACCTCATGGACGGTGAAGAGATGTTAAAACGTCTTGTGGATATGGACATGGGAGAGGTGAGGATCGGTGCCAGCGATATGACACTGCAGTTTTACCTGCTCCCGTACCTTGAGACTTTCCATGAGCGCTACCCGAATATCAAGGTCATGGTGTCAAATGCGCCGACACCGGAGACCATCGAGTCCCTGTACGAGGGAAAGATCGATTTCGGTGTGGTGAGCACGCCTTTTGACGCAAGACCGGAGGTGGAATCCTTTGAGGTGAAGAAGATCCGGAATACCTTTGTGGCTGGAAATAAGTTTTGGACATTAAAGGGAAAGAGAATGGAGTACAGGGAGCTGGAACACCTGCCATGTATCTTCCTGGAAAAGGATACGAGTACCAGAAAGTTCATGGACCGTTTTTTGGAACAGAGGGGGATCATTCTGGAACCGGAGTTTGAGCTGGCCACCAGCGATATGATCGTCCAGTTCGCGATCCGGAACATGGGGATCGGCTGCGTGATGGAAGAGTTCGCAAAGGAGAAGATCGAGAGCGGGGAGCTCTTCGAGCTCGCCTTCCGGGAGATGATGCCGGAGCGGGAGATCTGCGTCGTGACGGATAAGAAGGTGCCGATCTCCCCGGCAGGGGAGAGGTTCTTAGAGGTCTTAAGGGAACGAAAAGTATAGGATAAAATGTTTTCCGACTGCAGTTCGTGCCCTGTATGAATTGCAGTGCATAATTAGTTACTTTTCATGGGTAGGAATTTTCTGAACTGAAAATTCCGTAAGATACTGTTATGGCCGCGGATTTTGCCGATTCGGAATGCGAAGCATCGGCAAAATCCTGTTACAGTACGCGGGCATGGAGTGCCCGTGTGCTGTAACCATAATTAGACATTATGGACTTCATAATAAATATTGTCTTTACTTATGGATAATTTTGTTGTAAACTATGGGAGTGTCATGAGTATGACACGTACAACCGCGTAAGACGCCGGGATGCGGAATACGCATTCCGTTTAAACGTCCAAAGGAGGATATTAGAACATGGTTAGAGCAATCGTAGGCGCCAACTGGGGCGATGAGGGAAAAGGTAAGATCACAGATATGCTTGCAAAGGAATCCGACATTATTGTCCGTTTCCAGGGCGGCAGTAACGCTGGTCACACAATTATCAACAATTACGGAAAATTTGCCCTTCATCTTCTTCCGTCAGGTGTATTCTATAATCATACAACAAGCATCATCGGAAACGGCGTGGCATTAAACATCCCGTTCCTTGTTAAAGAATTAAACGACCTGACAAGCCAGGGCGTTCCGATGCCGAAGATCCTCGTGTCCGACAGAGCACAGATCTTAATGCCGTACCACATTTTATTTGATACTTATGAGGAAGCGCGTCTGGCAGGTAAGTCTTTCGGCTCCACAAAGTCCGGAATTGCTCCGTTCTATTCTGATAAATACGCAAAGATCGGTTTCCAGGTCAACGAGTTATTCGGTGATGAGAAGGAACTGATGGATAAGATCGAAAATGTCTGCACACTGAAAAATGTGATGTTAGAGCATTTATATCATCAGCCGGCTCTTGATCCGAAGGAGATCTTCAATACACTTATGGAGTATAAGGAGATGGTCGCTCCGTATGTATGCGACACATCCAAATACCTTCGCGATGCGATCAAGGCAGGAAAAAATGTCCTCTTAGAGGGCCAGCTCGGTTCCTTAAAGGATCCGGATCACGGTATCTACCCGATGGTTACTTCTTCCTCCACACTGGCTGCATACGGCGCGATCGGCGCAGGCATCCCGCCGTACGAGATCAAGAACATCACAACAGTCGTTAAGGCTTACTCCAGCGCAGTCGGCGCAGGTGCGTTTGTCAGCGAGATCTTCGGTGAAGAGGCAGACGAGTTAAGACGCCGCGGCGGTGACGGCGGTGAGTTCGGTGCGACGACAGGCCGCCCGAGAAGAATGGGATGGTTCGATGCAGTCGCATCAAGATATGGCGTACAGATCCAGGGATCCACAGAGGTTGCCCTCACGGTTCTCGACGTTTTAGGATATCTTGACGAGCTTCATATCTGCGTAGGCTATGAGATCGATGGAAAGGTAACAAAAGACTTCCCGACAACTCCGGAGCTTGAGAAAGCAAAACCGGTATACAAGACTCTTCCGGGCTGGAAGTGCGAGATCCGCGGAATCAAGAACTACGAGGATCTTCCGGAGAACTGTAAGAAGTATATCGAGACCATCGAGGAGGAGATCGGAGTGCCGATCACGATGGTTTCCAATGGTCCGGGAAGAGACGAGATCATTATGAGAAAGTAATTCGAAGATGCAGGAGGCAGAAGCGGGGAAAGTTCCCTGTGGAGCAGATGTTACTTTTCATGGGTAGGAATTTTCTGAACTGAAAATTCCGTACAATACAGTGGTGGTAGTGGATTTTGCCGATTCGGAATGCGAAGCATCGGCAAAATCCTGTTACAGTGCGCGGGCATGGAGTGCCCGTGTACTGTAACGAGCGGATGACGTGTTCGGAACCCCCAATTTCTTTCCCTTGCCTTTTCTATTAGTACCACGTATAATAGAAATTAGCGGTTTTATAACAAAAACTGATAAAACAAATTGGAGGGAAACAAATGAGTCTCGAAAAAATGTTCCATCTCAAGGAAAACAACACAACTGTTAAGACCGAGATCATGGCAGGTGTGACATCGTTTATGACGATGGCGTACATCCTGGCGGTAAACCCGAACATTCTGGCGGCAGCCGGAATGGACCACGGAGCGGTCTTCACAGCGACAGCGGTGGCATCCTTTATCGGAACACTCTGTATGGCACTGTTCGCGAACTACCCGTTCGCTCTGGCACCTGGAATGGGTCTGAACGCTTACTTTGCATACACGGTCGTTCTCGGTATGGGCTATTCCTGGGAAGTTGCTCTTGCGGCAGTTCTCACAGAAGGTATCATCTTTATCATCCTGTCCTGCTTCAACATCAGGGAAGCGATTTTCAACGCGATCCCGTTTAACTTAAAGAAAGCGGTCAGCGTTGGAATCGGTCTCTTCATCACATTCCTTGGTCTTCAGAATGCGAAGATCGTGATCGGTGGAGCAACGCTTGTAGGTCTGTTCTCTGTTGACGGCTACAACAAAACTCTCGCTGACGGTCTCACAGCGTCCATGAGCGACGCGGGGATCACCGTACTCCTTGCGATCTTTGGTGTTCTGATCACTGGAATCCTGATCGTAAAGAATGTCAAAGGAAATATTCTCTGGGGTATCCTGATTACCTGGATCCTCGGAATCATCTGCCAGTTTGCGGGCATTTACATCCCGAATCCGGATCTCGGCTTTTACAACCTGCTCCCGGATTTTTCCAACGGAATTTCCATCCCGAGCCTGGCGCCGATCATGTTCAAGTTCAGCTTAAAGGGTGTTCCGGTACTGGAATTCATCATTATCGTATTCGCGTTCCTGTTCGTTGACCTTTTCGACACACTTGGAACCCTGATTGGTGTGTCCGCGAAGGCGGATATGCTGGATTCCGAGGGAAGACTCCCGCGGATCAAGGGCGCACTCCTTGCAGATGCGGTCGGTACGACCTGCGGTGCCTGCCTCGGTACATCCACAGTTACAACATTCGTGGAGAGCGCTTCCGGCGTGACAGAGGGCGGTAGAACCGGTCTTACATCCTTAACGACCGGTATCCTGTTCCTGTTATCCTTGTTCCTATCCCCGATCTTCCTTGCAATCCCGTCCTTTGCGACGGCTCCGGCCCTGATCGTTGTAGGCTTCTACATGATCGGCTCCGTATCGGAGATCGATTTCAAGGATCCGGCAGAAGGAATCCCGGCATTCCTCTGCATCATCGCGATGCCGTTCTTCTACAGCATCTCCGAGGGAATCTCCATGGGAGTTATCGCCTATGTTGTCATGAACCTCTTTGCCGGAAAGAAGGAGAAGATCACTCCGGTCATGTATATCCTGGCGGTGCTCTTCATCCTCAAGTATATTTTAATGTAAATATGTAAATGCCAAAGACTGCCGGATGCATAGTATGGTAATGTCAGAGATGACTGCCGCTGTGCATCCGGCTTTTTTGATTGTATTCCACAGAGAATAGGAGTTGTCGGGCAGATTGCCGGATTTTTGTGTGAAAACATCCGGAGTTGACGGAGACATCAGACAAATCTGGCTGCTTTTCTGTAACAAATGACAAAATTTGTCATAAAACTATCAAAAAGATGGTGATAATTGTCGATTGACGCTTGAATTTGAATGTGGTATAAATGTAGAATCGTAAAAATATAAAGGATTTGACATCAAAGGGTTTAACAAAAAAGGAGTTAAGGAATCATGATGAAACAGAAAAAAGTAAAATTTGTGTCCGCAGACGAGGCGAAGGAGTTTGTCAGCATCGCAAGCGGCTGCGAGTTTGATGTAAATGTATTTTATAACCGTATGATCATCGACGCGAAGTCTCTTCTCGGAGTACTGAGCCTTGATCTGACAAAGATCCTCACTGTTGAATATGACGGCGAGAATGCGCCGTTCGAAGCTTTTCTTGAGAGAAAGAATCCGATGCACGCGGTAGCGTAAAAATATACATAAAGATAAAGAAAGAGGCAGCGGCTGTATGAAAAGTACGGCAGGCTGTCTTTTTTGCGTCCGGCGGGCGGCACAAAGCGTGAAAATTCCGGCAGCACGGGAAAATAGCACGGAAAGCTTCTGACAGATGACCTGCCATATGTTCTGTGAACACACGGCATTACTTTACAGGAAATTGTAAAAATGTTATACTTGCGGGAGCGATATGTGCGGCATATAGCAGGATTCAGGAAAAAGAGGAACATATGTGGGGTGGTGAGCGGTGGTCGATCAGCATATCCACAGGAAAGGAGCGTCTCATGAGCGAAGAAAACAGGAAAGCGATCCGGATCTCGGTCCGGAACCTGGTGGAATTCGTGCTGCGCTCCGGGGATATCGACAACCGCTGTTCCGGAAACGCCCAGAAGGATGCCATGCTGGCGGGAGGAAGGATCCACAGGAAGATCCAGAAGCGGATGGGATCCGGCTACCGGGCGGAGGTCCCCTTAAAGCATGAGGTCCAGGACGAGGAGCAGGAGATCACGCTTCTCGTGGAGGGACGCGCCGATGGAATCTTCGCGGAAAACGGGATCCCGGTGATCGACGAGATCAAAGGCATGTACACGGACATTTCAAGGCTGGAGGAGCCCATCGAGGTCCATCTCGCCCAGGCCATGTGCTACGGATATTTTTACTGCTGCGACAAAGATCTCGACGGGATCCGCCTGCAGATGACCTACTGTAACCTTGAAACAGAGGAAATAAAAAGATTCCAGACCGACCGCTCGAGAGAAGAGCTGGAGACATGGTTTTCCGGCGTGGTTCACGAATACTTTAAGTGGGCGAGGTACCTCTACCACCATGAGCTGACCCGTGACGCCTCCATCGGGCACCTGGAATTCCCGTTCCCTTACCGGGCGGGACAGCGTGACCTTGTAGTATCCGTCTACCGGACCGTCAGCCGGAAAAAACGCCTGTTTATCCAGGCTCCCACGGGAATCGGAAAGACGCTCTCCACTGTATTCCCGGCGGTCCGTGCCATCGGGGAAGGAAAGGGAGACAAGCTCTTTTACCTCACCGCAAAGACCGTGACGAGGACCGTGGCGGAGGAGGCGTTTCGGATCTTAAGGGATCATGGCCTGATCTTCACCTCGGTGACAATAACGGCAAAGGAAAAACTCTGTCCCATGGACGAGTGCGAGTGCAACCCGGACGCGTGCCCATACGCGAAAGGCCACTTTGACCGGGTCAATGAGGCGGTATTCGATATTCTCCACCTGGAACAGGAGATGACAAGAGAGAAGATCCTTCAGTACGCGGAAAAGTACCGGGTATGCCCATTTGAATACTGTCTGGACATCTCCAGCTGGACCGACGGGATCATCTGCGATTACAACTATGTGTTTGACCCGAATGTGCGCTTGAAACGCTACTTCGCGGACGGACAGAAAGGTGATTATCTGTTCCTCGTGGATGAGGCCCACAATCTGGTCTCCCGCGCGAGGGAGATGTACAGCGCCGAATTAAAAAAAGAAGATCTCCTCACCGTAAAGCGCCTCGTAAAGCAGAAAGCGCCCCGACTGGAGAAAAATCTGGAAAAATGCAGCCAGGTGATGCTGGGAATGAAGCGGGAGTGCGAGACATGGCAGCTGCTCTCCGATGTGACATCCTTAGCGGCAGCTGCGATGGCGGTGTTCTCCGATATGGAGACATTCTTGGAAGATTTTCCGGAGTTTGAGGGCAGGGATACGGTTCTGGACTTTTACTTTGGTCTCAGGGATTTCTTAAACGTGTACGAGCTTTTGGATGACCATTACCGGATCTACGCGGAGAACGTGGGAGTCACTTCCTTTAAAGTAAGGCTCTTCTGCGTGGACCCGTCGGCGAACCTCTCCCTCTGCATGTCCCAGGGAAACAGCACGATCCTGTTTTCGGCAACCATGCTGCCGATCCGGTATTACAAGACACTGCTCTCCGGAAACGAGGACGACTACGCGGTCTATGCGAACTCGCCCTTCGAGGAAGAAAAACGTCTTCTCATGGTTGCGACGGACGTCAGCAGCCGCTATTCCAGGCGCAGCGAGAGCGAATACCGGAAGGTGGCGGAGTATATCAGGGAGGTGGTCCTCTCTAAGAGCGGCAACTACATGATATTCTTCCCGTCCTACCAGTATATGGAACAGGTGGAATATGCTGTGGAGGACATGGACTTCCCAGCGGATCTCCTGGTCCAGGGACAGGGCATGAAGGAACAGGAACGCCTGGAATTCTTAGAAGAATTTGAAAAGCCCAGAGATCACTCCCTTGCGGCATTCTGCGTCATGGGAGGTGTGTTCTCTGAGGGGATCGACCTGAAGAAAGAGCGGCTCATCGGTGCTGTGATCGTCGGAACGGGACTCCCGATGGTCTGCGTGGAACAGGAGGTTCTCAGGGGATATTTTGAGGAAAAAGAAGAAGCGGGATTTGACTTTGCGTATCAGTATCCGGGAATGAATAAGGTTTTACAGGCGGCGGGCCGTGTGATCCGGACGACGGAGGACGAGGGAATCATATTGCTTCTCGATGACAGGTTCCTGAAAAAAGAATATCTGGAACTGTTCCCAAGGGAATGGGAGCATTTCCAGATGGTAAACAGAAAGAACGTCGGTCAGTGCCTTTCGGACTTCTGGGAGTCACGGGGCAGGTAGATGGATATCCGGGCAGTCGTTTGCCGGAACGGTGCAGGGAATATGCAGGTCTGGTGAAGGGCTGCTGCAGGTCTTACAACATATCCATGAATTGCTTCGCGGCCTGGGAGACCGGAAGGTTTTCGTTATGGACCACAACAAGCTGGCGGACCGGAAGTGTCTCGGAGAGCTTTAAGATAAAGAGCTGCTTTTCGTCCTTTGGGATACAGAAATCCGGCACGAAGGCGATTCCAAGGCCGATGCGGGCCAGGTCGATCAGAAGGTCATTGCTGCTGAGCTCGATCTCCGGGACCAGATCGAGATGGGACTTCTGGAACATGGAGTGTAAGAACTCACTTGTGGTACTCTTGCGGTCCAGCATCATGATCGGGTAATCGAGAAGCTCGGCGAGGGTGAAGGTCTTGTCCTGCAACGGAAAATGGTCAGCACTCGCAACGAAAACATCGCGGAATTCCCGGATCGCCCGGACACTGTGGGTGTTCAAGAGACCGGAATTTGGGTAGTTGGTGATAATGAAGTCCACCTGTCCATTCTCTAAAATGCGGGCACAGTCGATCGAGGTGGAGTTCGTTACTTTAATATGAACGTTCGGGTAGAGTTTATGGAACTTATTTAAATATGGGACAAGGAAATAGCGGCAGATCGTGTCGCTGGCGGCGATCCTGAGCTGGCCGCCGTTCAGGGTGTTGGCCTCTAAGAGCTGGGTCTCGCCTTTATGGATCAGGTTCATTGCAGGTTCGATGTGTTTAAATAAGATCTCGCCTTCCGGGGTGAGCTGGACCCGCTTCGTGCTTCGGATAAAGAGCGTCTGGCCCAGCTTTTTTTCCAGAACCTTCACAGACTGGCTGACGGCTGACTGGGAAATATAGAGGCATTTCGATGCCTCGGAAAAGCTCAGAGTTTTTGCAACGTAATAAAATACTTTATATAATTCATAGTTAATATCCATTATTAGTCCTCCTAATGAAACAAGGCTATTTTATCACAGGAACAGGGATTTGAAAAGAGGAAAAACAAGAAAGTGTGGTTTTGTCTGGAAGATGGGCGGAAAATATGGTATGCTTACGGAAAGGCAGCGGAGCCGGAAAAAGAAATCCGCCGTGTGAAAATAAGAAAAACGGACGCAAAGAAGAAGTAAAAAAGCTTTGCGAAGAGAGAATAACCGTGAATGCTGAAGAAGCAGTAATTAAGGAAAATCAGAGAGGTTTATAGAGACTATGGCAGAAAAAATGAGATATGAGAACGAAAAGGAGAACGCAAAGATTGATGACGAGTTCAACAACTCCGAGGACGATTTAAGCGCGGAGGATATCTACCGCGTATATATGGAAGAGATCGCAGCGATCCCGCCCTGCAGCGAGGCGGAGAACAAGAAGCTTCTCGGCGAGATCCGGAACGGAAACAAGGCGGCGAGAGAGCGCCTCATCGAGGGCAACTTAAAGAATGCCCTGTTCTTCGTCCAGGATTACATCAACAAAGGTGTTCCGATGGCGGACCTGATCCAGGAAGCCAGTCTGGAGCTCATGATGCTGGCAGATGAAGGGTTCGAGGGTAGTTTTGAAAAACTTCTGGAGAGCCGGATCCGTGTCCGTATGGAGGAGATCATCAACGATCAGAAGAAGGAAGCGGATATCGAGGAGGAGATGTTAGCCCGCGTCAATGTGCTTCAGGAGGTATCGAAATCCATGGCGGAGGAGCTTGGACGCGAGGCAAAGCTTTCCGAGCTTGCGGAGCGCATGAAGATGACCGAGGACGAGGTCCGGGAGATCATGAAGGTGACCATGGACGCGCTGAGCATGAGCAAGATCAACCAGAGCCTACAGAGTTAAAATCAATATATAAGTATAAATAATAAAAATAATTAAATATATTAACTTTACTAATCACACTGACCTGTGCTATGATTAAGGCAAAATGAAAACCATCTGACAAAGCCGTTTTCCAGGAGGAGAGACTATGAGCGTAAAGCGCGTATTTGTTGAGAAAAAACCGGAATATGCAATCAAGGCAAGAGAGCTTCGCGAGGAGATCGCAAGCTATCTTGACATTACAGGGGTAACGGGCGTCCGTGTGTTAGTCCGCTACGATATTGAAAATATTTCTGAGGACGTATATAAAGAGGCACTCGGAACGATCTTTTCCGAGCCGCCGGTAGACGATGTGTTTGAGGAGACATTCCCGCACAGCGCGGAGGATGTGGTATTCTCCGTTGAGTATCTGCCGGGACAGTTTGACCAGAGAGCCGATTCCGCAGAGCAGTGTGTAAAGTTATTAAACGAGAACGAGGAGCCGGTGATCCGCTCCGCAATAACCTATGTGATCTCCGGAAAGCTTTCCGGGGAGGAGATCGCAGCAATCAAGTCCTTCTGTATCAACCCGGTGGACTCCAGAGAGGCGTCCGAGGAGATCCCGGAGACACTTGTCACCGTATTTGATGTGCCGGAAGACGTTGCGGTCTTTGACGGATTTAAGGATATGGACGAGGCGGCCTTAAAGGAACTCTACGGTTCCTTAAACCTTGCAATGACCTTCAAAGACTTCCTTCACATCCAGAACTACTATAAGAACGAAGAGCACAGAGATCCGTCCGTGACAGAGATCCGCGTGCTTGATACATACTGGTCCGATCACTGCCGCCACACCACATTCTCCACAGAACTCAAGAATGTGACATTCACAGAGGGCGACTACAAGAAACCGATCGAGGATACCTACAACCAGTACCTTGCTGACCACAAGGAGATCTACAAAGGACGCGACGACAAGTTCGTATGTCTCATGGACCTTGCGATCATGGGTATGAAGAAACTCCGCAAAGAGGGCAAGTTAGAAGATCTTGAGGTATCCGACGAGATCAACGCCTGCTCCATCGTCGTTCCGGTGGAGATCGACGGAAAGACCGAGGAGTGGCTCGTAAACTTCAAGAACGAGACCCATAACCACCCGACAGAGATTGAACCCTTCGGCGGCGCGGCAACCTGCCTTGGCGGCGCGATCCGTGACCCGCTTTCCGGACGTACCTATGTATACCAGGCAATGCGCATCACAGGTGCCGCTGACCCGACAAAGCCGTTAAATCAGACATTAAAGGGCAAGCTTCCGCAGAGAAAGATCGTTACAGAGGCTGCCCATGGATATAGCTCCTACGGAAACCAGATCGGTCTTGCGACCGGTTATGTAAAAGAACTCTACCATCCGGGCTATGTTGCGAAGAGAATGGAGATCGGTGCTGTTATGGCGGCAGCTCCGAGAAAGAACGTGATCCGTGAGACATCCGATCCGGGTGATGTGATCATCCTTCTCGGCGGACGTACCGGCCGTGATGGAATCGGCGGTGCGACAGGTTCCTCCAAGGTACACACAGAGGCATCCATCGAGGTCTGCGGCGCTGAGGTCCAGAAAGGTAACGCCCCGACCGAGAGAAAGATCCAGAGAATGTTCCGCCGTCCGGAAGTTTCCAGACTGATCAAAAAGTGCAACGACTTTGGCGCAGGCGGAGTTTCCGTAGCGATCGGTGAACTCGCTGACGGACTTCTGATTGATCTCGATAAAGTACCGAAAAAGTACGCAGGTCTTGACGGAACAGAGCTTGCGATCTCTGAGTCCCAGGAGAGAATGGCAGTTGTCGTTGATCCGAAAGATGTTGACACATTCTTAGGATACGCCAAAGAGGAGAACCTTGAGGCTGTCACAGTCGCAACAGTCACAGAGAGCCCGAGACTCGTCCTCACATGGCGGGGAAAGACCATCGTTGACTTAAGCCGTGCGTTCCTCGACACAAACGGCGCTCATCAGGAGACAGACGTTACCCTGGAGGTTCCGAACCATGAGGGAACTCCGTTTGAAAAGAAAGAAGTAGGAGACGTTAAGGAAAAATGGCTGAAGATGCTCGGTTCCTTAAATGTCTGCTCCCAGAAAGGTCTCGTGGAGATGTTCGACTCCTCCATCGGCGCATCTACCGTTATGATGCCGTACGGCGGAAAATATCAGCAGACTGAGATCCAGACCATGGTCGCTAAGCTTCCGGTTCTGGAAGGAAAGTGCGACGCTGTGACCATGATGAGCTACGGCTTTGATCCGTATCTTTCCAGCTGGAGCCCGTATCACGGCGCGATCTATGCAGTCCTCACATCTGTCGCTAAGATCGCGGCAGCAGGCGGCGACTACAGGAAGATTCGCTTCACATTCCAGGAGTACTTCCGCAGAATGAGCAGCGAGCCGGCAAGATGGAGCCAGCCGTTCGCAGCACTTCTCGGTGCCTACAATGCGCAGCTGGGCTTCGGACTTCCGTCCATCGGCGGTAAGGACAGTATGTCCGGTACCTTTGATGAGGAGAGCGGAAAAGAGATCGACGTCCCGCCGACCCTGGTTTCCTTCGCGGTTGACGTTGCAAGCGCGAAGAACATGATCTCCCCGGAATTCAAGAAGGCCGGAAATAAGATCGTTGTATTTGAAATTAAAAAAGATTCCTATGATCTTCCGGATTATGCCCAGATCATGGCTGGATATGATAAACTCCATGAGGACATCAAGGCAGGCCGCGTGATCTCCGCGTACGCCGCAGAGGCAAACGGAATCGCAGAGGCAGTCAGCAAGATGGCCTTCGGAAACCACCTCGGTGTCAAGATCGAGCATGACGTGGATCCGAGAGACTTCTTTGCACCGGCATGGGGCAATATCGTCTGCGAGGTTCCGGCTGATAAGGTCGGCGAGCTTCAGATAAGCTACCGTGTCATCGGTGAAGTTACCGACAAGGCAGCCTTCGAGTACGGCAATGTCTCCATTGCGCTCGACGAGGCATTAAAGACATGGGACGCAGCTCTCGAGGATGTATTCCCGACAGAGAGCGCGGTAAAGAAAGAAGAAGTTAAGAACGAAGTATTTAAGGCAGAGAACGTTGTGATCTGCAATCATAAGATCGGTACTCCGACTGTATTTATTCCGGTATTCCCTGGAACAAACTGTGAGTACGACAGCACGAAGGCATTCGAGCGTGCGGGAGCAAAGGTCATCACAAAGGTATTCAAGAACATGAGCGCCGAGGACATCCGCGATTCCGTAGAAGTCTACAGAAAGAGCATCGAAGAGTCCCAGATCGTTATGTTCCCGGGCGGCTTCTCCGCAGGTGATGAGCCGGAAGGTTCCGCAAAGTTCTTCGCTACTGCGTTCCGCAACGAGGTATTAAAGGACGAGATCATGAAGCTCTTAAATGAGCGTGACGGATTAATGCTCGGTATCTGTAACGGTTTCCAGGCTCTCATCAAGCTTGGTCTTGTGCCGGAAGGAAAGATCGTAGAGCAGAAGCCGGATTCCCCGACCTTAACCTACAACACCATCGGACGCCACGTTTCCAAGATGGTTAACTTAAAGGTCGTTTCCAACAAGTCCCCGTGGCTTGCAGGCGCAGAACTTGGCGGCGTTTACACAAACCCGGTATCCCACGGCGAGGGACGTTTCGTGGCTCCGAAGGAATGGATCGACAAGCTCTTCGCAAACGGACAGGTTGCGACCCAGTACGTTGACCTTAACGGTGTTCCGACCATGGACGAATACTGGAACCCGAACGGCTCCTTCATGGCGATCGAAGGTATCACAAGCCCGGATGGACGTGTCTACGGTAAGATGGGCCATGCTGAGAGACGCGGCGACTATGTTGCAAAGAACATCACAGGCGAGCAGGATCTGAAGCTGTTTGAGAGTGGTGTGAAGTACTTTAAGTAATTGAATATTTGGAAGAAATAAGAGAATGCCCCAGGGAGAGAAAATTCCCCTGGGGCGTTCTGCGCTGCTGTGCATTCGGAAGAAGCTGCCGATTACCATGAACCTGAAAGAGACTGTTGACAGGAGGTTCTGTGTGAGGTGCTGCTTTGCCGCGGTACCTCAGTTAGTTGACAGAAACTCCGAAGCGTACTAAACTGGACGTATCCGCGGCTGGCGGACAGTGACGGCCGCATATTATAGTTTTGGAGGGTATTTGACATGGCATGCACAACGATTCTTGTAGGAAAAAACGCGTCTTATGACGGTTCAACGATGATCGCGAGAAATGATGATTCCGGTTCCGGACATTTTACGGCGAAAAAATTTGTGGTGATCCACCCGGAGGAGCAGCTGAAGGTTTATAAGTCTGTTCTCTCTCATGCTGAGATCGATCTTCCGGGAGATCCGATGAAGTTTACGGCAGTTCCGAACGCCATTAAGGGAAAGGGAATCTGGGCGGCCAGCGGCGTTAATGAAAAGAATGTCGGCATGACAGCTACGGAAACGATCACATCCAACGCTCGTGTTCTCGGAGCAGACCCGCTTGTAAAGTTACGGCCGGCGGAGGACGGAAAAGAGGAGATCGTCGGTGGAATCGGTGAGGAAGACCTTGTGTACATCACGCTTCCGTATATCAGCAGCGCGAGAGAAGGTGTGATCCGCCTCGGAAGTCTTTTGGAGAAGTACGGGACTTACGAGATGAACGGTATCGCGTTCCAGGACGTCAACGAGATCTGGTGGCTTGAGACCATCGGCGGACATCACTGGATCGCAAAGCGTGTTCCGGATGACCGTTACGTGGTGATGCCGAACCAGTTCGGTATCGATGATTTTGACTTAAACGACGCGTTCTCCGAGCAGAATGAACATATGTGTTCTTCCGACTTAAGAGAGTTTATCGCTGAGAACCACCTGGACATCTCCTTAAACGGAGGAAATGGGAGCCATTTTGATGCCCGCGCCGCATTTGGAAGCCACAGCGATTCCGACCATATCTACAATACACCAAGAGCATGGTTCATGGAGCGCTACTTTAATCCGAAGACAAAGAAGTGGGACGGACCGGACGCGGACTACAGCCCGGAATCCGACGATATCCCGTGGAGCATGGTTCCGGAGAAGAAGATCACGGTGGAGGATGTCAAGTATGCTCTTTCCTCCCATTTCCAGGGAACCCCTTACGATCCGTACGCAAAGAGCGGTGACGGACTCCAGAAGGGCAAATACCGCGCTATCGGCATCAACCGCAATGATTTCCTTGCTCTGATCCAGATGCGCCCGGGTGCCCCGGCAAACTGCCAGGCGGTCCAGTGGCTGGCTTTCGCATCAAACGCGTTCAACACCCTGGTTCCGTTCTACGCGGCTGTGGACGAGACACCGGAGTACCTTGCGAACACCACGAAGGAAGTCTCTACAGAGAACTTCTACTGGTCCGCGAGACTGATCGCGGCTATGGCGGACGCGTCCTTCGCAAAATCCGCGATCCACATCGAGCGCTACCAGAACGCTGTGGAGGCGAAGGGGCATGCGCTGCTCAACAAGTATGATAAAGAGGCGGCGAAGGTTACGGATCCGGCGGAGAGCAGAAGACTTTTAGAAGAAGCGAACCGCGAGATCGCGAAGATGTTAAAAGAGGAGACAGGAAATACCCTGGATCATGTGCTCTTTGAGCTCAGCAATTCCATGAAGAATGCGTTTTCAAGATCTGACGCGTAAAAATGTCAGAAAGTGCCTGTCGGAATCATTGGAAAGCTTGGAAACCATGAATGATGGCAGCAGGAATGAATAAAGATGAATAAAGAAAGACCTCCCAGGAGACAGAATCTAAGTTTATGGTTCTGTATTCCTGTAGGAGGTCTTTTAAGCTCATTAGAAATCCTTAAAGGAAACTTATGCGGTTATAAAAAGCTGCTGCCGTTGCGGCCCGCCGCGGCAGGGAAAAAGGTTTCTGCCATTATTTCTTCTTATGATACAGATATCGCGGAATTCCGTCCACCATAACTGGTGACACGTCACCCTGGATCAGCGGGCGGACATAGCTGATAAACTCGTCGGTGACGTAGGTACCGTCCTCGGTGATCCATTCCCTCGGGACCACTTTTTCCACATTGGAGACCTTGTGGACATTTCTAAGGTCTGTGGTGGACTGGTACGGGTCATCGGAGAGACGTTTGATGATGACCATCTCACCGGTATCGCCCTCGTCGGCTGCCTTCACGGCGGCACCGCCGACCTGGAAAGCTTCCAGAATGTCGATTCGGGATGCCAGATGGGAGGCCGCTCTCTGCATGGAGCTAAGCTCTATGGTTCTCGTCTTGCAGCCAATCTCCTGAGCCAGACGGCGGGCAAGATAGTTCGCGGTGCCTGTGAGCTGCTTGTGGCCGAAGGCGTCAACGAAATCCACACCGTCGGTGAGCTCGCACACATAACGTCCGTCCGCCAGTCGGATGCCTTCGGAGACGGCGACCACAACGAAAGTCTTTTCTGCCAGGAGTTCCTTAATGCGGACAAGGAAATTGTCGATATCGAAGGGAAGTTCCGGGACATAGATCAGGTCCGGTCCATCGCAGTCCTCGCCCTTGGAGAGCGCCGCGGCACCAACGAGCCATCCGGCGTTTCGGCCCATGATCTCGACGATGGTGACAAGGCCCTTATCGTAGATCAGCGCCTGGCTGTCCTGGATGATCTCTTTCACTGATGTTCCGATGTATTTCGCCGCGCTGCCGTATCCCGGTGTGTGGTCGGTCAGGGCGAGATCGTTGTCGATAGTCTTCGGAACGCCTAAAAATTTGGTTGGATGACCCCTTAAGATCGCGTAGTCGGACAGCTTTTTGATTGTATCCATGGAATCGTTTCCGCCGATATAGATAAAGCACTCGATCTCAAGCTTATCGAGAATAGAAAAGATTTTATCGTATGTAGCGATGTCCTCATGGATCTCCGGGAGCTTATAGCGGCATGATCCGAGATAGGCAGCAGGTGTGCGTTTTAAAAGTTCTACGTCCAGATCCGTCTGGATATGTTCGGAAAGATCGATATAATCTTCGTTTAAGAGACCCTGAATGCCGTGACGCATGCCGTATACTTTTTTTGCTCCGCGGTCGATAGCGGTGCGGTAAACGCCCGCGAGACTGGAATTGATAGCGGCAGTCGGGCCACCGGACTGTCCAACGATAATGTTGCCTTTCATGTAGCATCCCTCCAGGTATTGTAATTATATGATAACTGTCCGTCAGACCAGCGTTTTGAGTTTTTTCGCTGATCGAAGACACGGAAACACGGAGCAGTTACAATAAAATCATTATATCAGTTTTATGATGCAAAAACAAGTAAAAGGCAGAATATTTAGAAAAAAGATGACAAATTTGAAATATATGCGCATCTCGAACAAATATGACAGGATTTTGACGATTGAGTGATTAGGAGTGTGAAGTACTGGAAAAACCGGTGGCTATCTGGCTGGGCGTGAACGGCAGCACTCCGGAAGAGCCATAATTTCTGTCAACGAAAAGATACTTTACATTTATATGAAGAATATGTTAAGATAAACCGGTATGTGTAGAAAAACAGCGATAAATACGAGGTTTTGACATGGAAGAAAAAGAGGTACAGGGAGCACCGGTACACAAGCGGCGTGTCCGTTACAGCGGGACACATCCGAAACGGTTTGAGGAAAAGTATAAAGAACAGAATCCGGAGAAATATGCTGACACGGTCGAGAAGGTCATCAAAAAAGGCAGCACTCCGGCAGGCATGCACATCTCGATCTGTGTGAACGAGATCCTGGATTTCCTGGATATCAGACCGGGAATGCAGGGGCTTGACGCTACATTGGGTTACGGCGGGCACACAACGGAGATGTTGAAGAAACTCGAGGGACAGGGACACATGTACGGCCTTGATGTGGATCCTATCGAGATCGTGAAGACGAAGGCACGGTTAAAGGAGCGCGGATTTGACGAGGACATCCTTACGGTGAAGCAGATGAACTTCGCGGATATCGATAAGCTTGTCCCGGAGACCGGACTTTTTGATTTCGTTCTGGCGGATCTCGGTGTGTCCTCCATGCAGATCGATAACCCGGAACGCGGATTTACCTACAAGGCGGACGGTCCGTTAGACCTGAGACTGAATCCGGAAAAGGGGATCTCCGCGGCGGAGCGGTTAAAGCAGATGGATATGGAAGAAATCGCCGGAATGTTTGTGGAAAATTCCGACGAGCCGTATGCGGAGGAGATCGCGAGGGAGATTGCGAAGAGAAATAGAAAGCGCCAGTATATTGAGACGACGACAGGACTTAAGGAAGTCATTGAGACAACACTTTCCTTCATTCCGGAAAAAGAGCGGAAGGAAGCGGTGAAGAAGTCCTGCCAGAGATGTTTCCAGGCACTCCGGATCGATGTAAACCAGGAATTTGAGGTTTTGGAAAGTTTCCTTACAAAGCTTCCGGGTATCCTGGCACCGGGCGGAAGAGCGGCGATCCTGACGTTCCATTCTGGCGAGGATCGTCTCGTAAAGTATTACTTCAAAGAAGGCAAAAAAGATGGACTTTACAGTGACGTGGCAAACGATGTGATCCGCCCGTCCGCGGAGGAATGTCAGAGAAATCCGAGGGCGAGATCCACGAAGATGCGCTGGGCGATCCGTGAGGGAGAGAATTCCCATAGAAATTAATGTAATAGAAGATAAAAGTCCAGCAGGCACACGTTTGGGCGGCTATGCACTTGGAAAACTATCGACAGCAGTTCTTTTAAATTGCTATGGATCCGGAAGCAGCTGCCGGTGGCAAGCCCTGCGGATGAGATTTTGCTGAACAAGTTTCTGACAGACAGATTTAGAAAGTGAAATAAACGTATATGGACGAAAAGTTTGAAGAAAGAACAGGGGAGTATGAAGAGAGGGAAGACCACAGACTGAAACATGCAGGCGCTATCGCATTATTTTTATTATCGCCGGTGTTCTCCTATGTCATGTTCGAGTTCGTGACCGGAAACTTTGTGATGGTACTTCCGAAGAACGCGGTGCTCAACATTGTATGGATGTTCGCGCTGTACCTTCTGGTATTCGGAATCTCCGGCAGCACCCGGATTTCCGTTCCGGTCTCTTCTGTGATCCTCTATGCGATCTCCCTGGCGGAGGCGTTTGTCGTTTCCTTCAGAAGCCGTCCGATCATGATGGGCGATGTTCTGGCGGTGAAGACCGCGATGACGGTTGCAGGAAGCTACGATTACACCCCGACATTTATGATGATCATCTGCGGTGTTCTCCTGATCATATGGAACGCGCTGGCGCAGTTTGTGTTTGTGCGGGTAAAAGGAAAAAAGAAAAGAGCAGCGGTATTCAGCGTTTCTGCTGGTGCGGTTGCTGCGTTTATCGCCTGCTTTTATAACTTTATGATCTCAGGCCTGTCTCTGGAGGTAAACCTTTGGGATCCGACGACCTCCTACGCAGAGAATGGCTATATCCTGTCCTCCGCAATCTCGATCAAATATCTGGTAAAGAAAGCGCCGGGAGGTTACTCCCAGGCGAAGATCCAGGAAATCTGCGACAAATATGTGGACAGTGAGAAGGAGCGGAATGGGGAGACTGCTGCAGTGGTGGCGTCCGGGGACGCGGTCCAGCCGACGAATATTATCTGTATCATGAACGAGAGTCTTTCCGATCTGGCGGTGGACGGAGATTTTACGACAAATATCGATTATCTCCCGTTTCTCCACAGCCTGACGGAGAACACCGTAAAAGGAAAGCTCTGCATGCCGGTATTTGGTGCCATGACCAGCAACTCTGAGTTTGAATTTCTGATCGGTGACTCTATGTATCTGATGCCGAGAGGAAGTGTGGCTTATCAGTTCTATGTAAATCCGGGCGTCCGCTCCATGGTCAGCACGGTGAGGGATCAGGGATACACACCGGTTGCCATGCACCCGTACCCGGCTGAGAACTGGAACCGCCGCATCTGCTACAACAACATGGGCTTCAGCGATTTCATGGATATCAGCGCCTACGAAAGCCGGGATGAACTTCGAAATTATATCAGTGACCTGAGCGATTTTAAGGTCATCACCGAGTATATCGAGCAGAAGGCAAATCCGGATGACAAGCTGTTCCTCTTTAATGTGACCATGCAGAACCACGGCGGCTATACGATCCCATACGCGAATTTTGACCAGGAAGTATGGCTCACCGGGGACATGGAAGGAAAGTATCCGGAGGCAGACATGTATCTGTCCCTCGTGAAGAAATCTGATGAAGCTTTTGAGTGGCTTGTAAATTATTTCTCCCAGTGCGACCAGCCGACGATGATCGTCATGTTCGGCGACCATCAGCCGGGAATCGAGGACGAGTTCTTCGATGAGGCTATGGGCGTGGAGAGTGCGAAGGTTCCGAATGAGCAGAAAATGGTCTGGTACGAGACCCCGTTTGTGATCTGGACCAACTACGACCAGCCTTCGGAGGACATGGGACGGTTAGGTGCAATTTACCTTTCCTCCTATGTATTAAAGCGCGCGAACCTGTCACTGACTCCGTATAACGAATTCCTCTTACAGCTTTCCGAAAAGCTTCCGATCATTCATCACCTTGGAATCTGGGAATCCGACGGAACCTACCACAGCTGGGAGGACGCGGAGAGCGGGGACTACGATTGGAAGGAACAGCTGGTGGAGTATGAGAATCTTGTATACAACCACAGCCTGGATTCGAAGACCGTGAATGAGATGTTTTCGATCGCACCGTAAATGAATATTATATAGAGATGGGCAGCCTGGAGACAGGCTGCCTGTTTTGCGTAATAGCTCGCGCGGGAATGTGCCAAGGCACATTCATTTTTGAAAGTTCCGCTAAAGTAAAACTTTATGCAAAATAAAAAGAGAAGAGGGCAGCAGGAACAACTGCAGATGCCTGTCTCCGGAGAGCAGGCGAAGAGCCAGTATGAGAAGAACGGCACTGTCAGGGATAAGAGTATTTTTTGTATTGAAATAAAATGTCAAAAAAGTGACAAAGAGGATTGACAAGATGGTTAGTTGGTGCTAATCTTTGTTAGTAGAAACTAACAGGTGAAAGAAGATACCCCATGGGGAATGAAAAACTGTAGTTTCTGAAAATTAAGAGGAGGCGTGATCCGTCATGATAAATGGTATTATTATCGTCGCATTGATCGTAGTCGCGATCTTCGCGGTGAAAGGTTCGATCCGCCAGTTCACCTATGGCTGCTGCGGAACGAAAGATGTAGAAAAGAAGATCAAAGTGCAGGATAAAAATGCTTCAGACTATCCGTACTACGCAGTCATCGGAGTGGACGGCATGAAATGCAAACACTGCAAGCTCCATGTGGAGAATGCGTTCAATGAGAAGGATGGCAACTGGGCTGAGGTAAACCTCGAGAAGAAGGAAGCTGATGTCCGCATGAAAACAAAGCTGACAGACCGTGAGATCCGTGACATCGTGAGCAAGGCCGGCTATGTGCTCCGCAATATCGAGTGGAAGCAGGCGTAAACGAAAAAACGGTTTCGGTTGAAACTCCAAATGCCTGGCTCTCTGCAGGGCAGGAACACACTTTTTAGGAATGAGAGGGATGCCGGATGTGGCAGAAGAAAGACATCGTTAATGAGTTCCAGAGACTTGGGAAGCGTATTACAAAGCAGAGAATGGTCATCCTTGATGTGATCTTAGAACAGAACTGGACCGACTGCAAGGAAGTTTACTATGAGGCGGTACAGAGAGATTCCACCGTGGGTCTTTCCACAGTCTACCGCACGATCCGCATGCTGGAGGAGATGGGCGTCTTAAAGCGCGTTTACCAGTATGTATTTACGGATGAAACAGGAGTGCGCGCAGACGGGGAAAACGAGGTTATCGCCCCGGAGTTCCACGGAAAGAACGGTCTCAGACAGACCGAAAAAGAGAAAGAAAAATGCTGTTCCTTCAGTGCGTCATAAACGCGGAGAAAACAGCAGGTCATGGAGTTATGGATGACAGCAAATTATCAGAAAATGACATTTTTTTTCAACATAAAATATTTTAAAATATTATGATTGACTAACCGGCAGGAAAAGAGTTACCATGTGGGAAACGTTTGAAAGCCTTCCGGTTTTCGACGTTCTGCCAAGTAAAATGCAAGGGAGTGAAAACCGATGAAACACCATAAATTCTGGGCGTGGGCAACTGTTTTCTGCTTTGCTATGGTGATGTATACCGGATATAAGCACAAGTGATCCGGCAGCTAAAAGCCAGGTCAGCAGGCTTTAAACAGGACAGATCATTTACTATTAAATTATATTTTTTACTTACAGGAGGAATTTAAAATGTTAGATGTTAAGAAATGCTTGAAATTAAAAAATGTTGCAGTATTTGCAGGCGGTGTTCTTTTCGGGACAGCTGGTGTCAAGGTTCTCGGAAGCCAGGACGCTAAGAAGTTATACATCAACTGCCTCGCAGCAGGTCTCCGCGCAAAAGAGTGCGTTATGACAACAGCTTCCAACATCCAGGCAAACGCTGAGGATGTTCTTGCAGAGGCTAAGGAGATCAACAGAGCACGTGCTGAAGAAGCATTCGGTGAGGAAGAGGAAGCAGCAGAAGACTTCACAGAGACAACAGAAAAAGCAGAGGACGCTGAATAATCATTATGAAATCAGGAATCAGATTTACGGTAAAACATGATATCAAGGGCCGTATCCGAATCCATCTCACCAGAGGCCGCCTGTCAGTCAGACAGGCGGACCTCTTTTCCTTTTATCTCGCATCCCTTCCGCAGGTAACGGCAGCAAAGGTATATGAGAGAATCGGAGATGCGGCGATCACGTACACAGGCTCAAAGGAAGATCTCATTGCTGAGATCTTAAGGTTCTCCTTTGACGATGAAGAGTTAAACGAGATCGTGCCTGTGACAAGCACGAGAGAGTTAAATCAGGAGTTCCAGGAAAAGCTCGTGACAAAGTGTCTTACAAGATGCCTTACAAAGATCTTCCTTCCGGCTCCGGTCCGTGCGGTATGGACAGCGATCCAGTCTGTTCCATTCGTTATTAAAGGCATCAGAAAGCTTGCGGGAAGAAAGCTTGAGGTCGAGGTCCTCGATGCGACGGCGATCACGGTGTCCATGCTGCGGTGCGACTTCAACACAGCAGGATCCGTCATGTTCCTTCTCGGAATCGGTGAGCTTCTGGAAGACTGGACCCACAAGAAGTCTGTCAGCGATCTTGCGGGCAGCATGTCCTTAAATATCGAGAGAGTATGGCAGAAGACAGAGGACGGGGAAGTACTTGTCCCGATCTCTGATATTAAGGAAGGAGATCTCGTCTCCGTCCGCGTCGGCAGCGTGATCCCGCTTGACGGCATTGTAGATTCCGGCGAGGCGATGGTAAACCAGGCATCAATGACCGGTGAGTCTGAGCCGGTCCGCAAGGAGAACGGCATGTACGTCTATGCCGGAACCGCGGTCGAGGAAGGAAACCTCATCGTCCGCGTCAAGAAAGCAGCTGGATCCACAAGATTCGAGCGCATTGTGAAGATGATCGAGGAGTCCGAGAAGTTAAAGTCTTCCTTAGAGACAAAGGCATCCGGACTTGCGGACGCTCTCGTTCCGTGGAGTCTCGGCGGAACCATCGTTACTTACCTTCTCACAAGAAATGTGACAAAGGCGATCTCGATCCTTATGGTTGACTTCTCCTGTGCGTTGAAGCTCGCAATGCCGCTTTCCGTACTCTCTGCTATGAGAGAGGCGAGCAGCTACAAGATGACTGTCAAAGGCGGCTCCTTCATGGAAGCAGTCGCTGAGGCGGACACCATCGTATTCGATAAGACAGGCACCCTCACAAAGGCACAGCCGGTGGTTGCAGACGTTGTGACCTTCGAGGGACGCGACCAGGCTGAGATGTTAAGGATCGCTGCCTGCTTAGAGGAGCACTTCCCGCACTCCATGGCGAACGCGGTTGTTGCGGCCTCCAGAGAGCGCGGACTTGTCCACGAGGAGATGCACTCTAAGGTTGACTATATCGTTGCACACGGAATTGCATCCCATATCGGCGAGGACAAAGTCGTGATCGGTAGCTACCACTTTGTATTCGAGGACGAGCAGTGTGTAGTCCCGGAGGGCGAAGAAGAGAAATTTGAAGCCCTTCCGGCAGAGTACTCCCACCTGTATCTCGCGATCGCGGGAAGACTGGCGGCTGTGATCTGCATCGAGGATCCGCTCCGTCCGGAAGCTCCGGAAGTTATGAAGGAGCTCAGAAAGCTTGGTATCAAGAAGATCGTCATGATGACAGGAGACAGCGAGAGAACGGCCCGCGCCATTGCCGCAAGAGTCGGCGTGGACGAGCATCACTCCGAGGTCCTTCCGGAGGATAAGGCGAACTTCGTTGAAGCAGAGAAGAACGCAGGCCATAAGGTTATCATGGTGGGAGACGGAATCAACGATTCTCCGGCACTCTCCGCGGCAAACGTCGGCATCGCGATCAGCGAGGGCGCTGAGATCGCAAGAGAGATCGCGGACATCACAATCTCTGAGGACGCGATGTTCCAGCTTGTGACTTTAAAAGCAATCAGCAATGCGCTGATGCGGCGTGTTCACAGAAATTACCGCTTTGTCATCAGCTTCAACTTTGGTCTCATCATCTTAGGCGTGATGGGCGTGCTTGCCCCGGCGACATCCGCCCTGCTTCACAACACATCCACCCTGTGCATCAGCATGCACAGCATGACGAACCTGTTGAAGGACGAGGAGAAGAAGCACTAATATAGGTAGAATTGTAACTATGAATGAATGCACTGAATAGTTACGATGAATTATATGCCCGCGGCATGGAGCGATCCGGCCGCGGGTGTTTTTTTTCTGCATGGAGGTGACATGGAATACCTGGCGGTGCGGCTGCCTGCATTTTGTGGTTCACAAGACGCGGATTTCATGCTATACTAATGCAGGCATGTGGCAGAAGTCTGTCATCTGCTTTTCAAAAACGACAAAGGAAGGCACAATTATGAACTATATGATCTGTATTCCTTCACCGAGACTCGTCTCGAGGGAATACTGTGAAAGGATCCACAACATTTTAGCCAGAATGTCGGATCAGTACCGGGTCAATATCGTTCCGGAGCCGGTTAAGATGCGCCAGGGATCCTGCCCGGATTTTTATAAGAAATACCGGATCTATAAAGATATCAAGGAACGCGACGGAAACGGGGAGGCGTACCTGACCTCTGAAGAAGAAAATATGATCCTCAGCGTGTGCAGGAATCCGGAGGAAGTGGAGCTTATGAAGGGCTGCACCTACGCGTACCGGTATCCGACAACACTGGTGCTCAAGAGCTTCCGGGAAGATAAAAAGAGGTAGGACAGGGAAACATCCACAAGCGGATCCTGCCGCTCTGAAACTGTTGGCAAACAGACGAAAGTGTGTTATACTTATCCTAAGTCCGCGGGGCGGTCGTGGTCTGCCCTGTGGAAAGGAAAAAGAGATTTGTGGCGACTGGAACGAAACAGTCACAGAAGATTACGAGGAGATCAGAGAAAATGAAAAACAGAAGAGTTTTTTTAAAGCTCAGCGGAGAGGCCCTTGCAGGTCCGAAAAAGACTGGCTTTGACGAAGATACGGTAAAGGAAGTTGCAAGACAGGTCAAGGCATCTGTTGATGCAGGTGTACAGGTCGGCGTTGTGATCGGCGGCGGAAACTTCTGGCGTGGACGTACAAGCGACGCGATCGACCGTCCGAAGGCAGACCAGATCGGAATGCTTGCGACTGTCATGAACTGTATTTATGTATCCGAGATCTTCCGGAACGCGGGAATGAAGACACAGATCCTTACCCCGTTTGAGTGCGGAAATATGACAAAACTGTTCTCCAAGGACCGTGCGAACAAGTATTTTGAGCACGGAATGGTCGTATTTTTTGCCGGTGGAATCGGACAGCCGTATTTCTCTACCGACACGACGATCACTCTGATGGCGATCGAAATGGATGCGGACTGCATTCTCCTCGCAAAGTCCATCGACGGCGTATACGACAGTGATCCGAAGGTAAATCCGAATGCGAAAAAGTATGACGAGATCTCGATCCAGGAAGTGATCGACAAGCAGCTCGGTGTCGTTGACCTGACTGCTTCCATTATGTGTATGGAGCACAAAATGCCGATGGCAGTATTCTCCTTGAACGAAAAGGATGGAATCGCGAACGCCATGCAGGGAAAAATTAACGGTACGATCGTTACCGTCTGATAACAGGAGGAAACCATGAGCGAAGAATTAAAAGTATATGAAGAAAAAATGGAAAAATCCATCGATGCCCTCTTGAACGAGTACGCATCCATCCGCGCAGGACGTGCGAACCCGCATGTACTTGACAAAATCAAAGTAGATTACTACGGAACACCGACACCGATCCAGCAGGTCGGAAATATCTCTGTTCCGGAGGCAAGAATGATCCTGATCCAGCCGTGGGAGAAGAGCCTGATCCGCCCGATCGAGAAGGCGATCCAGACTTCCGAGCTTGGAATCAACCCGAGCAACGATGGTTCCGTGATCCGTCTCGTATTCCCGGAGCTCACCGAGGAGAGACGTAAAGAGCTTGCAAAGGATGTTAAGAAAAAAGGCGACGGCGCTAAGGTAGCGATCCGCAATATCCGCCGCGACGCGAATGAAGCGTTCAAGAAGATGGAGAAGAACGATGAGATCTCTGAGGACGATTTAAAAGAGCTTACCGAGAAAGTCCAGAAGCTTACCGACAAGTCCATCGAGAAGATCGACAAGGCCGTTGAGAACAAGACAAAGGAAATTCTTACCGTTTAATCGGAGTTTCCTACTACACAAAACAGACAGGGGGCAGGGGAAGTTTTCCTGTCCCCGTTTGTTTGCGCGGGCAACGAGTCAAGGCCCGTGCTTGCACGAGGTTTTGACGTTGCTAAGCGCCAGTGGCGCTTGTCCAGCAACGACCGGAACAGAGTGTAGAAGACGCGGCAACTTGAGAAATACTTACGTTTCTCATAGTCTGCGCGGGCAACGAGCCAAAAGATAAAGGGAGAACAATCATGGAAGAGAATTTAAAGATTCCCGCCCACGTGGCGCTGATCTTAGACGGAAATGGAAGATGGGCGAAGAAGCGCGGACTTCCGAGACAGCTTGGACATAAAAAGGGCTGCGAGACACTGGAGCAGGTCGTTGAGGACGCAGCACGGCTTGGAATCCGGTATCTGACAGTTTATGGATTTTCCACAGAGAACTGGAAACGCCCGGAGGAGGAAGTCGGTGCGCTGATGCAGTTATTCCGTTTCTACGCGAAGAGGCTTCTCGCAATGGCTGAAAAGAACAACATCCGTGTCCGCATGATCGGCGAGAGAAGCCGTTTTGCGCCGGATATCGTGGGCGCGATCAATGTCCTGGAAGAAAAGACAAAAAAAAATACAGGAATGACCTTTGTGATCGCCGTAAACTACGGAAGCCGCGATGAGATCACGAGAGCAGTGAGAAAGATCATGACGGATGTGGAGAAAGGGAAGATCGCGCCGGAGGATATGACGGAGAAAGTTTTCGCGTCCTATCTGGACACGGCAGGAATCCCGGATCCGGATCTCATGATCCGTACCAGCGGGGAGCTTCGCCTCTCTAACTACCTGTTATGGCAGCTCGCGTACTCAGAACTCTACGTGACAGAATGCCTGTGGCCGGATTTCAATAAGGAAGAATTATTGAACGCGATCCGCCAGTATAATAAGAGAGAGCGCCGGTTCGGAGGAGTTACGGCGGTAAAAACGGAGTAAGAGGTGATCTTATGTTTACGACAAGACTGATCAGCGGAATCGTCCTTGTGATCATTGCGGCGTTTCTGCTTGTTGAAGGCAGTACAGTCCTTTATTTCGGCTCCATGGCGATCTCCTTGATCGGACTTTATGAGCTTTACCGGGTCATGAAGATCGAGAGATCGGCACCGGGGTTTGTGGGCTATGCGGCTGTCGTTGCTTATTACTGGATCATGGGAAACAGGGAGCAGTATGTGACGTTCCTCGCTATCATTTCCCTCATGATCTTAATGACGATCTACGTGGTGACGTTCCCGAAGTACGGGACGGAGCAGATCACGGTGGCGTTCTTTGGAATCTTCTATGTGGGGATCATGTTCTCCTACCTCTATCAGGTGCGGGAGATGCCGGACGGAAAATACCTCGTGTGGCTGATCCTTTTAAGCTCCTGGGGCTGTGATACCTTTGCCTACTGTGCGGGAAAGCTTTTTGGAAAGCACAAGATGACCCCGAAGCTGAGCCCGAAAAAGACCGTGGAGGGTGCCATCGGAGGTGTCGTGGGCGCGGCAGTCTTAGGATTCCTCTACGGAACCTTCTTTAAGAACAATATGATCCAGGTGATAAATCCGGGCGTGATCTCGGGAGCTGCCTGCGCCATCGCAGCGGTGATCTCCATGGTGGGAGATCTGGCGGCCTCCGCCATCAAGAGAAACCATGACATCAAGGATTACGGAAATCTGATCCCTGGCCATGGCGGAATCTTAGACCGGTTTGACAGTATGATCTTTACCGCCCCGGCGATTTATTTCGCCATCACGTTTATGGGCATCCGGTAGGAAAGGACAAAGAGATGAAACGAATTGCTATTCTGGGTTCCACAGGTTCCATCGGAACCCAGACTTTGGATGTAGTCCGTGCAAACGGAGATATTGAAGTTGTAGGAATCGCGGCGGGAAGAAACATCGATGCGCTGGAGAGCCAGATCCGTGAATTCTCCCCGAAGATCTGCGGTGTCTGGGATGAGGAGAAGGCAAAAGAGCTGGCTGTCCGCGTGGCAGATACAGGCACGAAGATCGTCTCCGGCATGGAAGGACTTTTGGAGATTGCGGTCATGGAAGGATATGAGATCCTCGTGACGGCAGTGGTGGGCATGATCGGCATCCGCCCGACGATGGCTGCCATCGAGGCGGGAAAGGACATTGCCCTGGCGAACAAGGAGACGCTTGTCACTGCGGGACATCTCATCATCCCGCTTGTGAAGGAGAAAAAAGTCCGTCTTCTTCCGGTGGACAGTGAGCACAGCGCGATCTTCCAGTGTTTAAACGGGGAACACGGGAATAAGATTGAAAAGATCCTATTAACGGCATCCGGCGGCCCGTTCCGCGGATGGACGAGAGAGCAGATGAAGAATGTCCAGGTGGAGGACGCCTTAAAGCATCCGAACTGGTCCATGGGAGCGAAGCTCACCATCGACAGTTCCACCATGGTCAACAAAGGTCTCGAGGTCATGGAGGCGAAATGGCTTTTTGATGTGGGAATGGACGATGTCCAGGTCGTTGTGCAACCAAAGAGTGTGATCCACTCTATGGTACAGTTTGAGGACGGCGCTGTGATGGCGCAGCTCGGAACGCCGGATATGAAGCTTCCGATCCAGTATGCCCTCTATTACCCGGAGCGCAGACCAATGAGGGGAGATCGTCTCGACTTCTGGTCCATGAAGGAGATCATATTCGACAAGCCGGATTACGAGAATTTCCGCGGCCTGGCACTCGCGAGAGAAGCAGGAAAAGCGGGCGGTTCCGTGCCTGTAGTGTTTAACGCGGCGAACGAGTTCGCGGTTGCGAAGTTCCTCGGGAAGAAGATCAGCTATCTGGAGATCACGGATATGCTCGAGGCTGCAATGGAACATCATAAGAAGATCGCCCATCCGTCATTGGATGAGGTGCTTGAGACGGAAGCGGAGACTTACGAGTTCCTGAAGAAGCAGTGGAATTTCTAAAGCTGTATAATGATTGAAAAACTCTGTTTCACACATCAAAGGTATGTGCAAAGATTGAATGATATTTTGCAACTGTTCAGTAGATCTGCGCACTTGCTGCGCTGACCGTAAGAAAACTCGAGCTGGAAAGCAAAAATCCCATCAGCAAAGCTGATCTGGAATGGATTTTTGCATGTAACGATGAAGGTACTGAATAGTTATGATGTTTTAATGAAAGCAGGTGAATATTAAAGTTGGATCTTGGGTATCTGGCAGCGGTGGTTGTCCTTGGCGGAATCATCCTGTTTCATGAATTTGGACATTATCTCCTGGCGCGGTTAAACGGGATTGCCGTGGTGGAGTTCTCGGTGGGATTCGGACCGAGACTTCTCTCATGGGTGAGCCAAAAGACCGGAATCCGGTATTCCTTAAAGCTTCTGCCTCTCGGCGGCTCCTGTGCGATGCTTGGAGAATTCGGGGAAGATGAGGATGAAAAGGAAGAAGTCCCGGATGTGAAGGGAGTTTCCTTCTTTGATAAGGGACCATTGGCGAAGATGGCGGTGATCGCCGCAGGACCGATCTTCAACTTTATCCTGGCGTTCGTTTTTTCCCTGGTGATCTTATCCTGGGCCGGAATCGATCCTGCAGTCATCGCCGGAACCTCCGAGGGAATGCCTGCGGAGACGGCTGGACTGAAAGAGGGCGATGTGATCACAAAGCTTGATGGCAGAAAGATCCATCTTTCCAGGGAGATCTCCATGTACCTGATGACGGCCGGACAGGATCCCGTGCAGGTGGAGTATAGACGATATGACGAAACATCATCGTCGTGGACGACAGAACACACGGTGATCCAGCCGGAGTTTAAGGACGGCAGGTATTACCTCGGCGTCCTTCTTCAGGGACACCGGGATGCCCCGGAGTCACTGGTGCAGGTTCTGCAGTACAGCGTCTACGAGGTGCGGTACTGGATCCTCACGGTGATCGACAGCCTGAAGATGATCGCCGGGGGCAAGGTCTCCACAAACGATATCGCAGGACCTGTCCGCATTGTCACGATCATCGATCAGACTGTGGAAGAGAACACCCAGTACGGATTCGTGACGGTGGTGATGAACCTCTTAAATCTTATGGTCATGTTTTCGGCGAACCTGGGCGTTATGAACCTGCTACCGTTCCCGGCGCTTGACGGCGGACGGCTGGTATTCTTACTCTGGGAACTCGTCACGAGACAGCCGGTGAGCCAGAGAGTGGAGAGCGCGGTGAATATGGCCGGGATGGCGCTGCTCATGACATTTATGGTGTTTGTTGTATTTAATGATTTGAGAATGATATTTTAGCAGGAGTGAAATTTCGTTTTTTGAAGTGGGAGAGAGATGGATGTATAGAGATCATACAAAGGAAATTCAGATTGGGGACAAAAAGATCGGCGGGGGAAATCCGGTTCTGATCCAGTCCATGTGCAACACGAAGACGGAGAATGTGGCGGCAACGATAGAGCAGATCCACCGCCTGGAGGACGCCGGATGTGACATTATCCGTGTGGCGGTTCCGACCATGGAAGCGGCTGCTGCAATCCGCGAGATCAAGAAGCAGATCCATATTCCGCTGGTTGCCGACATTCACTTTGACTACCGCCTGGCTATCGCAGCTATCGAGAGCGGAGCGGATAAGATCCGCATCAACCCGGGCAACATCGGGGCGAGAGAGCGGGTGAAGGCTGTCGTCGATAAGGCGAAAGAGTACGGGATCCCGATCCGCGTGGGAGTAAACAGTGGCTCTCTGGAGAAAGACCTCCTCGCAAAATACGGCGGTGTGACGGCGGAAGCTCTCGTTGAGAGCGCATTGAAGGAAGTGGCCGTTGTGGAGGAACTGGGATACGATAATCTTGTGATCAGCATCAAGTCCTCCGACGTTTTAATGTGTGTGGCAGCCCACGAGCTTATCGCAAAGAAGACGAATTATCCGCTTCATGTGGGGATCACAGAGTCCGGAACACTGCTTTCCGGAAATATCAAGTCCTCTGTGGGTCTTGGAATCATTCTCCATGAGGGGATTGGCGATACGATCCGTGTCTCCTTAACCGGAGATCCGGTGGAGGAAGTAAAGAGCGCGAGACTGATCCTGAAAACGTTAGGGCTCAGGAAGGGCGGCGTGGAAGTTGTTTCCTGTCCGACCTGCGGAAGGACCCAGATCGACCTCATTCACCTGGCAAATCAGGTAGAGGATATGGTATCCGGCATGGATCTTGATGTGAAGGTAGCCGTTATGGGCTGCGTGGTCAACGGACCTGGCGAGGCGAGAAGTGCGGATATCGGAATCGCCGGTGGAATCGGCGAAGGTCTCCTGATCAAAAAGGGAGAGATCATCAAAAAGGTACCGGAACATGAACTTCTTTCCGTTCTTCGGGAAGAGCTTTTGAAGATGCAGGAGATGCAGAAATAAGTATGGAAAAACCATTCCTTGAAGTTTTCCCGGGGCTTAATATTGCTGATGAACTGAAAGAGCTTTTGAAGCTTGTTGTGGTGGAAAAGGTCACCATGACAAAGGACAGAAGCTCTATTCGTGTTTATATCAGGAGTCCCCGGCTGATCCATAAAAAGAATATTTATGCCTTAGAGGCCGGGATCGCGAAGCAGCTGTTCCCGGGGAGACCGATCACGATCAAGATCTTAGAGAAATACCGCCTCTCGGCACAGTATACCCCGGAGAAGCTCTACGATGTCTACCGGGACAGTATCCTCATGGAGTTAAAGAACTACGGGATGATCGAGTATAATATTCTCCGCCGGGCGGACACGAAGTTTGTCACCGACGATAAGATGGTCATGACCATCGAGGACAATCTGATCTACAGGGAGCGGTCTAAGGAAGTCGGACGGGTACTGGAAAAGATCTTCACGGAGCGCTGCGGGCTTGCGGCTGAGGTGGAATTTTTATATAAAGAGAGTGAAAAGAAAGACCCGATGGATCAGCCGGTATTCATGAAGCCGGGAGGAGAACTCGTTGTAGGTGTACAGAGTGAGGAGAATTACTTAGAAGGTGCAGCGGAGAGTGCCCCCTGGGATGAAGGAACGTCAAACGGTGGATTTAACGGGACATTCGGAGATGGAAATGGAAACGCGGATGTTCAGATGGCGGCTCAAAGTGCGGCCGGTTCTGGAGCTTCCGGCGGCAGATCCGGCGCGGATCCGGGAAAGGCAGCCAGTGGAAAGAGCGGTTCCGGCACAAAGACATCGGCCGGTTTTGGAGCTGCAAAGCAGAAGACGGACGCGGCTGGAAAGGGCGGCGGAAACCAGACTGGAAAGTCCGCGGGCGGCGGACAGAACGGAAACGGCGGCGGATTCACGAAGAAGACCTTCGGAGAGAAGGGAAAAGGTGGATTCTCCGGCGGTTTCCGGAAAGGCTCCGACGGAAGGATCCCGTACCGAAAGTCGGAGAACCCGGATGTTCTTTTCGGGCGCGATTTTGAGGGCGATGCGGTGAATATCCATGACATCGACGGTGAGATCGGCGAGGTCGTGATCCGTGGTAAAGTGATCCGGGCGGAGAAGCGGGAACTCCGGAGCGGAAACAAGCTCATGATCTTCGATCTTACAGACTTTACAGACAGTATTACTGTAAAGATGTTCTTAAGAGAGGGTCAGGAGGAGGACGCCACTGCGGCTATCAAGGAAGGAAACTTCATCAAGATCAAGGGAATCACCACCATTGATAAGTTCGACGGCGAGCTGACTATCGGTTCCATCGTGGGCATTAAGAAGAGCGAGGACTTTACCTCCAAGCGTGTGGATAATGCCCCGGTGAAGCGAGTGGAGCTCCACTGCCATACGAAGATGAGCGATATGGATGGCGTTTCCGAGGTAAAGGACCTGGTAAAGCGGGCGAAGAAGTGGGGAATGCCGGCCCTGGCGATCACAGACCACGGCTGTGTCCAGGCGTTCCCGGACGCGAACCATGCCCTTGACAAAGGGGATACTTTTAAGGTCCTCTACGGTGTCGAGGGATATCTGGTGGACGACATGAAGGAGATGGTCGTCAATTCCAGAAATCAGAGTCTCGATGGGGACTATGTGGTGTTCGATATCGAGACCACGGGATTCTCGCCGACAAAGAATAAGATCATCGAGATTGGTGCCGTGAAGGTGAGAAATGGCGAGATCATCGACAGGATGGATGAGTTTGTGAATCCGGAGGTTCCGATCCCCTTCGATATCGAGCGTCTGACAGGGATCAACGATGCCATGGTCATGGGGGCGGATACGGTGGACAAGGTGCTGCCGAGATTCCTGGAGTTTGTGGGGGATGCGGCACTGGTTGCCCACAACGCGTCCTTCGATGTGAGCTTTATCTCCCACAATGCGGGTCTTTTGGGACTGCCCTTTGATCCGACAGTCCTGGATACGGTGACTCTGGCGAGAGCACTTCTTCCGAACCTGAACCGGTTTAAGCTGGATACGGTAGCGAAGGCACTGGGTGTTTCCCTGGAGAACCATCACCGGGCCGTGGACGATGCGGAGGCAACTGCTGGAATTTTCCTGAAATTCGTGGAAATGTTAAAAAAACAGCACGATATGACGAATCTCGACCAGCTGGAGGAGTTCAGCCACGTGAGCGATGAGACGATCATGAAGATGCCGACGTACCATGTCATCATCATCGCAAAGAATGATCTGGGACGTGTAAACCTGTACCGTCTTGTTTCGTGGTCCCACCTGAGATATTTTTCAAGGAGGCCGAGAATCCCGAAAAGTGTGCTGAACCAGTACAGAGAGGGGCTGATCATCGGATCGGCCTGCGAGGCGGGGGAGCTTTATCAGGCGATCCTGCGGGGCGTGCCGGATGCGGAGCTTGCGAAGATCGTGAAGTTCTACGATTATCTGGAGATCCAGCCTCTTGGAAACGACATGTTTATGCTGAGGGATGAGAAGAGCACGGTGAAAACAGTGGATGACCTGATGGACATCAACCGGAAGATCGTTTCCCTCGGCGAACAGTTTAACAAGCCGGTGTGCGCGACCTGCGATGTGCATTTTATGGATCCGGATGACGCGATCTACCGGAAGATCCTGATGGCAGGAATGGGATTTAAGGATGCAGATGAACAGGCTCCGTTGTTCTTGCGGACAACGGAAGAGATGCTCTCAGAGTTTGAGTATCTGGGAAGTGACAAGTGTTATGAGGTCGTTGTCACGAATACGAGAATGATCGCGGACATGTGTGAGCCGATCGCGCCGGTGCGGCCGGATAAGTGTCCGCCGGTCATCGACAAGTCTGATGAGACGCTGCGAAACATCTGTTACAACCGCGCCCACGAGATGTACGGCGAGAATCTTCCGAAGATCGTTGTGGACCGTCTGGAGCGGGAGCTGCACTCCATTATCTCCAACGGATTCGCGGTTATGTACATCATTGCGCAGAAATTAGTATGGAAATCCAACGAGGACGGGTATCTGGTCGGATCACGAGGCTCGGTAGGTTCGTCCTTTGTCGCCACGATGTCCGGTATCACGGAGGTAAACCCGCTAAGTCCCCATTATTCTTGCCCGAACTGTCATTATTATGACTTTGATTCAGAGGAAGTGAAGAAGTACGGAGGTATGGCGGGATGTGACATGCCGGATAAGGTGTGTCCGGTCTGTGGACATCCGATGGTCAAGGACGGTTTTGATATTCCGTTCGAGACGTTCTTGGGATTCAAGGGAGATAAGGAGCCTGATATCGACTTAAACTTCTCCGGTGAATACCAGAGCCGTGCCCATGACTATACGGAGGTTATCTTCGGTAAAGGGCAGACGTTCCGTGCGGGAACCATCGGTACTCTGGCAGATAAGACGGCCTACGGCTATGTGAAGAATTACTTTGAGGAGCATGGGGAACGGAAGAGGAACTGTGAGATCAACCGGATCGTTCAGGGGTGTGTCGGCGTACGGCGTACAACGGGACAGCATCCGGGAGGTATCGTTGTTCTGCCGCTCGGCGAGATGATCTATTCGTTTACCCCGGTACAGCATCCGGCGAACGATATGACCACGAAGACGATCACGACCCATTTCGATTACCATTCCATCGACCACAACCTGTTGAAACTCGATATTCTCGGACACGATGATCCGACGATGATCCGTATGCTGCAGGATCTCACAGGACTCGATCCGGTCAAGGATATCCCGCTTGACTCCAGGGAGGTCATGAGCCTGTTCCAGAGTACGGATGCGCTGGGGATCAAGCCGGAGGATATCGGTGGCTGTAAGCTTGGAGCACTCGGCGTGCCGGAGTTTGGTACGGATTTCGCAATGCAGATGCTTATTGATACGAAGCCGAAGTATTTTTCGGACCTTGTGCGTATTGCGGGTCTTGCCCATGGTACGGATGTGTGGCTGGGGAACGCCCAGACGCTTATCCAGGAGGGGAAGGCAACGATTCAGACGGCGATCTGTACGCGTGATGATATTATGATCTATCTGATCCAGCAGGGGCTTGAGGAAGGTCTTGCGTTTACGATCATGGAGGCGGTTCGTAAGGGCAAAGGCTTAAAGCCTGAGTGGGAAGAGGAGATGACGAAGCATGGGGTGCCGGACTGGTATATCTGGTCGTGTAAGAAGATCAAATATATGTTCCCGAAGGCCCATGCAGCGGCGTATGTTATGATGGCATGGCGTATTGCTTATTGTAAGGTGTTTTATCCGTTGGCGTATTATGCGGCGTTTTTTAGTATTCGTGCAAGTGCGTTTTCTTATGAGATCATGTGTTTGGGGCGTGAGAAATTGGAATATCACTTGGCGGATTATAAGAAGAGGGCGGATACGCTTTCGAAGAAGGAACAGGATACGCTCAGGGATATGAGGATCGTGCAGGAGATGTATGCGCGGGGGTTTGATTTTCTGCCGCTGGATATTTATACGGCGAAGGCCAGACATTTCCAGGTTGTGGGGGACAAGTTGATGCCTTCCATTAACAGTATTGACGGTCTGGGGGAGAAGGCTGCGGACTCGATCGAGGAGGCGGCGAAGGATGGGAAGTTCCTGTCTAAAGAGGATTTCAGGAACAGGACGAAGGTCAGTAAGACGATCTGCGATCTGATGGAGGAACTGGGGATCCTGAAGGGACTTCCGGAGTCGAATCAGTTGTCGTTGTTTGATTTCTAAATTTCATAGTGGCTGGGGGGACGCGCCGGTGAGACTCCGGGCGCGAACGCTTAGTGGGATTCCGGGAGGGTTCCTCTAAGCTCCCAGAAAAATGCTAAGGGCGGAGGCCCGGGGACACAACTCGCAACTTGCGTTGCTCAGACAAGTGTCCCCGGGCCTCCAACGCATTTTCCTGCGAGCCAAGAGGAAGCCAGCTCCCTCCACCCAGGCGGTCTGTGCCCGGAGTTTCACCGGCGCTGTGTTGGCGGGAGTGAGGGATGAAGGGAAGGTTGTGGTGGGAGAGAGGAGGTGGCGGCGGAAGCTGGACGATGCGCGGGGCCCTTTGGGCGCCGCGGCATCGCGAGGTTGTTGTGGCGGTGTGAGGACGTTGGGGGATCGTGAGGATGTGGGTAGTGTGAGGACGTTGAGGGATCGTGAGGATGTGGGCAGTGTGGGGACGTTGGGGGATCGTGAAGCATCTGAGGTTTTTATTCCTCTTGGAGGAGGCTGTCCAGGTATTGCTGGGTGGTCATGAGTTCGGTGTGGAGAGGGGACAGGTAGGAGAGGATATTTTCGGCTTCTTTTCGTGAGGTCGCATTGAGTCCTGCTACGGCATCGGTGAGGTAGATGACTTTGCATCCGGCATCGATGGCGGAGAGGGCGGTGGAGAGTACGCAGCATTCTGCTACTACGCCGGAGATCACGACGCGGGAAGCGTGTTTTGCGAGTTCACGTACTTGCGGGATGGCGAAGGAGGAGTAGACACTTTTTGTGTATACAGGGTATTTTTTTGTGTAGGGCAGAAACTCGGACATCATTTCGTTGAGCCAGGGGTCTGCGTTTACGGCGGCGTTGACTTTGTTGTATTCTTTCCATACGCCTTCCGGGTGTTTTGTGGCGAGGTACTGGGTGAAGATCACCTGGGAAAGGGCGCGGCTGTTTAGAAGGCGGAGAATGGAGTCGGATGCTTTTTCGACTTCTTCGCAGGCCCATTCCTGACCTTTAGTGTAGACATTCTGCATGTCAATGACAAGTAATAGATCCTGATTTGTTTTTGCTGTTTGATCCATAAAGAGATTCCTCCTGATTCTTGGCGGCCTGGTGAGAGAACCGTGTATCTAAAGTTTAGTATAGTTTTGATGAGGAGAATTTACAAGTGAAACGAATGTTACTTTATTAACAATCTTGCTTGAAATCAGGCGTTTTCATTGACTTTACACAAAATCAATGCTATCTTTATTGGGAATTGTTGTTAAATTGCAACTATCTGGGTAACTGTTCAGTAGGTCTGCGCATTTACTGCGCTGACCGTAAGAAAACATAGGCGGGTAGGCAAAAATCCCATTGCCGCAGGCAATTTTTCATGGATTTTTGCTCGTGACTGTGAAGGTACTGAACAGTTACCTATTTGGAAGCTTTTGCGCTTGATGCGCCAACTGGATGGTTGCGTTGAAGTCACAATTTAGTATGTTCCGGAGGGAGGATATTGTATGGGAAGCGAGCAGATGCTGCTGACTTAGATTTTAGTGAGTCTAAGGTAGCGGAATCTGGTGCTTCTGGGAGGAATGGTCAGGAAAGGCGTGAGAAGCTCCTGATAAACTGGCAAGGATGAAGATCAAGAAAAAAGAAAGGGTATATGAGGTATGAAGAATTTATTTAAAACAAAGTTTGATGCGGCAGTGATCGTGCTGATCCCAGCCTGCATCGGTATCAATTATCTTGGAAAGCTGTTTGCGAGTGTATTAAAACTTCCGTTATGGCTGGATTCTATCGGAACATGCATCGGCGGATGCCTTGGCGGTCCGATCATCGGCGCGATCTGCGGTGCGGCGAACAACCTGATCTATGGTTTTTCCGCGGGAGATAATATTACGCTTATCTATGCATTGACAAGCTTAGGTATTGGCGCGGCAGTTGGAATCATGGCCCGCCTTGGATTTATGAAATCATTCCCGAAGGCAATTCTTACAGCCTGCGTAGCTGGTCTTACTGCGGTTGTGATCTCCACACCGTTAAACGTATTATTCTGGGGCGGTACTACTGGAAATGTATGGGGTGACGCTGTGTTCGCGGCAACTCAGGCAGCTTCCATGCCGGTATTTCTGGGATCTCTGTTAGACGAGGTTGTAGTGGATGTTCCGGATAAGCTGATTACCCTGATCGTTGTATTCTTTATTTTAAAGGGTCTTCCGAAGAAGCTTACAACGCTGTATGAGGCAAATTCCGAGATCGAGACTCTGGACTAATCAGATTTAGAAAAGGAAAGGCAGCTGTTCTTCGGAGCAGCTGCCGGGAAACAAATATATGAAAAGTATCAGCCTGTTTGTAGATAACGGGACATATCTGACGAAGGTGCATCCCTTTACAAAATTGATGTATATCGCTGCCGCCATCAGTATTCCGCTGATCACTGGAAAGCTTTGGATGTTTGGTGTGTTTATCGCAGTCAGTCTCTGTGTTCTGGCCAGCGGAAAGATCCTGAAAAAGACGTTTCCGCTGATCGCATTTTCTTTTACGATCCTTTTGACGATTTTCCTGATCCATGGATTGTTCAACCAGAGAAACGAGAATGTGCTGTTTCAGATCGGCGGGCTGAAATTTTACAGAGAGGGCACACTTTACGCCCTCTATATCGGTTTAAACATTCTGAACATGCTGCTGTCCTTTGCGGTGTTCGTCCTCTCTACCAAGCCGTCTGAGTTTGTGGATGAGCTGGAGAAACGTGGGTTTTCACCGCGTTTCGGTTACATCGTGACATCCGTGTTCCAGATCATCCCGCAGATGATGGGAACTATGAATACGATCATGGACGCGCAGCGCAGCCGCGGACTGGAGACAGAAGGAAATCTGCGGACCCGTGCTAAGGCATTTTTACCGCTGATCTCCCCGGTGGTCATGAGTTCCCTGATCAATACCAGAGAGCGGGCGATCGCTCTGGAGGTGCGTGGATTCGGCGCAGGAAAAAAGAAAACCTGGCTGTCAGATCGGAAACGTCACAAGGGAGACCAGGAGATCACGATCTTACTGGGACTCTGCATTCTGGCAGCTATTGCATGGAGGATCGTTGTATGTCTGAGATAATCATTGAAAATTTACGATACCGCTATCCTCACGCGAAGAAACTGGCGCTGGATGGTTTGAACTTTTCAGTAGAAAAGGGAGAGTTTATCGGTATTATCGGAGAAAACGGAGCAGGAAAAAGCACGCTGAGCCAGGCGATTATGGGGCTTGTTCCGCAGTTTTACAAGGGAGCTTACGGCGGAAAAGTCATTGTGGACGGCATAGAGGCCGGAAAGACTCCGGTATCACAGCTCTGTGGTCATGTGGGTCTGGTGTTCCAGAATCCGTTTAACCAGCTGTCCGGAGCAAAGGACAATGTATATGAGGAAGTCGCTTTCGGAATGCAGAACCTGGGAATTCCGGCCGAAGAGATGAAGGAGCGGGTGGAGAACGCCCTGAAGCTCCTTGATATCTGGCAGTATCGCGATCGAAATCCGTTTGATCTGTCCGGAGGTCAGATGCAGCGTGTGGCGATCGCCAGCGTGCTGGTCATGCGGCCGGATGTCATGATCCTTGATGAACCGACTTCCCAGCTTGATCCGGAGGGAAGCGACGAGGTATTCCGGGCGGTTGAGACCCTGACGAATTCCGGTATCACGATCTTAATGATCGAGCAGAAGATCGAGAAACTGGCGGCTTACTGCGACCGCATTCTTCTTCTGCATGGTGGAAAGCAGATCGCGTTTGATACGCCGCAGAAGGTATTTTCCATGCCGGATCTTGCGGATTATGGGATTCAGGAACCGGCATTTACCCGGATCTGTAAGGCAGAACATGTGACTCTGCCGGATGGAACGTATCCGGTCACTGTGGAAGAGGCTGCCGGAGTGCTGAAAGAGAGACATGCGGGAAGAGCAGAGGCAAAAGGAGCTGCAAAGGCGGATAAAAAAAAGAATTCAGAAGTTTTAGGCGAGGAACAGTTCCTCATTAAGAATCTGGATTTTTCCTATCTTCCGGATGTGCCGGTCTTAAAGGCGTTGAACATGAGACTGGATAAGCGTCCGACGGCGATCATTGGCCAGAACGGAGCGGGAAAGACTACGTTGGTAAAGCTGTTGAAGGGACTGCTGAAGCCGGTATCCGGAAATATTTACTTCCGCGGCGAGGACATTTCTGGAAAAACGGTGGCGATGTTAGCTGGAAATGTTGGCTATGTGTTCCAGAATCCGGATGATCAGATCTTCAAATACAATGTGATGGACGAGATCATGTTTGGTCCGATGAATATCGGGATGGATCCGAAACGCGCGGAGGAAGAGGCAAAGCGGGCGCTGGAGCTGACAGGGTTGTCGGGTAAGGAGAAGGAAAATCCTTATGACCTTGAGTTATATGAGCGGAAGATGACTGCGATCGCTTCGGTTCTTGCCATGGACACGGATGTTTTGATTTTAGATGAGCCGACGATCGCCCAGGACTGGAAGGGACGCCAGATCATTGGCGGTATTATCCGCAGCCTGTCGGAGAGAGGAAAGCTTGTGATCGCGATCCTTCACGATATGGATTTTGTGGCGGAGAATTTTGAGCGCGTGATCATTATGGCTCATGGACAGGTGCTGGCGGATGGAACGGCCAGGGACGTGTTCATGCAGGATGAAGCGTTGAAAAAGGCAAGACTGCAGAAACCGTATATGATGCAGCTCGGTGAGGTACTGGGGTATGAGAGAGCGTATCTGACGGTGGATGAGATATTGAGAAATCAGGTGTCCTGATTAAAGTGAAAAAGATGTGCAGATCATTGGCCCGGGGAAGATTTGAGCCGATGGGGCACATCTTTTTTCTTTATGAGGCATGTGCCAGGAGTCTCATCGACGCTGGGTACTGAAGGGAGAGAAGGGATAGTTACAAAAATCATAAATATTTCGATCAGTTTACCATGTTGCTTTTGTTTTGTGATATACTGTTTTATATATTTTTTGGTCTCCGCTGCCGCTCTTCGTTCCACTACGGTCGGTTCAGAGCCAACGTCCACTGGACGTTGTGAACCGGTCGGCACAGAGCAGAGGTCCGCCGGATCTCTTGTGGTCTTCGCTTCGCTACGGTCGGTGCAAAGCGGACATCTACCGGATGTCCTGCACCCTTGTATTTGTCCTTATCAGAGTTTGTAAACACCGGTGGGTTGATATAGCACAAGGGAAACAATAAGGGAAATTCACTTTTTACATCTGAGTTTACGGTAGCGACAGGAGGAAAATTATCACCCTGATCGGGCAAGCGGTGAGTGAGACTGTGTGGGATAAAGAGGAGATCATCTACGCGGACCTCGACATGCAGAAGGTCCCGGCGAGCCGGATGGAGCATGATGTCTGTGGACATTACGCGAGACCGGACGTGTTGAAATTGAGTGTGGAGGATAAATAATGAAAGTATTGATGATCAATGGAAGCCCGCGGGCGAATGGAAATACATCGATCGCGTTGAATGAGATGAAGACGGTGTTTGAAAAAGAGGGAGTCGACGCGGAGATCGTGCAGGTCGGCAGTGAGGCGGTAAGAGGATGTATTGCCTGTAATCGATGCGCGGAGCTTGGGAAGTGTGTGTTCGACGATGTGGTGAATAAGCTGGCGGTGAAGCTTTCGGAGGCTGATGGACTGGTGGTCGCAAGCCCTGTTTATTATGCGTCCGCAAATGCGACCCTGATCGCGGTTCTGGACCGGCTGTTTTATAGTACATCCTTTGATAAGACAATGAAAGTCGGAGCGAGCGTTGTCTGTGCGAGACGCGGCGGATGTTCGGCGACTTTTGACGAGTTAAATAAGTATTTTACGATCAGCAACATGCCGATCGCATCTAGTCAGTACTGGAACGCCATCCACGGGCGCGGACCCGGAGAAGCAGTGGGGGATGCGGAAGGTATTCAGACGATGCGGGTTCTTGCGAGAAATATGACATTTCTCATGAAGAGCATTGAGCTTGGAAAAGAGAAGTATGGTCTTCCGGAGAAGGAAGAGGTCGTGCGGACGCATTTTATCAGATAGAGAAGAATGATATTGGAAGGAAATTATGCGATGAATCGGCAGAAACTGGTAAGTCAGATCAGAAGGTATGTGCCTTATAATGAGCAGGAAGAGGCGGATAAGGCTTTGATCCTAAACTGGATCGAGAAGAATGATGACGCGTTCCTTCGGGATAATGTGGTGGCGCACATGACGGCTTCGGCCTGGGTGGTGGATAAGGACAGGAGTAAAGTCCTTATGGTGTATCACAATATTTATCATTCCTGGTCATGGCTTGGCGGGCATGCGGATGGGGAGACAGATCTTCTGGCGGTTGCAATCCGGGAGGTGAAGGAAGAAGCAGGAATTTCCGATGTGCGGCCAGTGTCGGAGGAGATTTTTTCGCTGGAATCGCTCACCGTCGACGGACATGTGAAAAAAGGACGGTATGTGTCCAGTCACCTGCATCTGAATGTGACGTATCTCCTGGAGGCGGATTCTGAGGAACAGGTGTCTGTGAAGGCGGATGAGAACAGTGGGGTCGCTTGGTTTACGCCGGAGGAGGCGTTAAAGAAATCTACGGAGCCGTGGTTTGTGGAGCGGGTGTATGCGAAGCTTGTCGAGAAGACGATATCATTGTTGATGAACGAGTAGCAGACTGGTGTAAATCCGGTTTTGTTGCTCATTTTTTATTTCAGTCGAGAAGACTCCCACCTTTTTTAGAAAATGATTCGGTTCTATGCCCCGGATTGGTGTTTCTTTTTATCGACTAGTTATAGGTTTTCCCTATATGTAACCATAAAATAGAAAGATTATACAGAACTGCCGTCCGGTGGTAGATTATTATCAAATATCCTATGGAGATAGTAGGAATATGAACTTTCTATTTACAAGAGAAAACAAGACAGGAGTGAAAAGATATGGGGAGAGGAATTAATACACGATGTTTACACTTAGAGGAAACAGAAGGAAAAACAGATAATTACGGAGCACTGAGCTACCCGATCTATCAGACAGCGACTTACGCCCATGCAGGTGTCGGAAAAAGCACCGGATACGATTACAGCAGACTTCAGAATCCGACGAGAGAGCAGCTTGAGAAGGTGGTTGCAAGCCTGGAGGGCGGCATCGATGCTTTCGCCCTTTCGAGCGGAATGGCGGCGATCACACTGCTTATGGAAATCTTCAAGCCGGGTGACCATATTATCGCTGAGGCAGATCTCTACGGCGGAAGTGTCCGTCTGTTCGACAATGTCTCGAAAAAGAACGGATATGAGTTTACATACTTAAACTGTTCCAGGGATGACATCGAAGGTGCCATAAAGGAGAACACGAAGGCGGTCTACATTGAAACGCCGACGAACCCGATGATGAACGTATCTGATATTTCCAAGATCGCGGAGATCGCAAAAAGACACGGACTCTACCTGATCGTCGACAACACATTCCTGTCCCCATATTTTCAGAATCCGTTAAAACTCGGCACGGATATCGTGATCCACAGCGGAACGAAGTTCCTGGGCGGACACAACGATACCTTAGCCGGATTTATCGTGACAAACAACGAAGAAGTTCAGGAAAAACTTCGGTTTATCATAAAGACGACCGGAGCCGGGCTCGCACCGTTCGACTGCTGGCTGATCTTAAGAGGCATCAAGACTCTTGGAATCCGCATGGAGCGGTCCCAGGAGAATGCCATCAAGATCGCGAACTGGCTGAAGGAACAGCCGGTTGTAAAACATGTATATTATCCGGGACTTCAGGAACACCCGGGATATGAGATCATGAAAAAGCAGGCAAGAGGATTCGGCGCGATGCTGACCTTCGATGTGGACACAGAGGCACATGCGCTGCAGATCCTCGAGAGTGTCAGAATGATCAAATTTGCGGAGAGCCTCGGCGGCGTGGAGACACTGATCACCTACCCGACGACCCAGACCCATGCGGATGTGCCGGAGGAAGTACGGTTGAAAAACGGAATCACGCCGTGCACGCTCCGGGTATCCGTGGGAATCGAGGATATCGAGGACCTTCTCGCGGAGTTAGCGGAAGTATTTAAGAGAATGAAATAGGATCAGAAACGCGAAAAGAGGAGAGGATTTCGGCATGGCAGAGAGAAATTTGAATTTTGATGAGATCGTCCAGCGGCGCGGAACGGACTGCCTGAAATATGACTTTGCAAAGAGGAGAGGAAAGCCGGCGGACGTCCTCCCGCTCTGGGTGGCAGACATGGATTTCAAGACATCTTCCTACGTGGAGGATGCGCTGATCGAGCGGGCAAAACATGGAATCTTTGGTTACAGCGATACCCAGGAAGTATATTTTAACGCGGTGGCAGGATGGATGGAACGGCATCATCACTGGAAGATCAAAGAGGACTGGCTGATCAAGACTCCGGGCGTGGTATTTGCCCTGGCAATGGCGGTAAAGGCGTTCACAAAGGCCGGTGACAGCATACTGATCCAGCAGCCGGTCTACTATCCATTTTCCGAGGTGATCCGGGACAATGACCGTGTGATCGTCAGCAATGACCTGATCCTGGGAGACGATAACCGGTATCATATCGACCTGGCTGATTTTGAAAAGCAGATCGTGGAACATGATGTGAAGCTGTTCCTTCTCTGCAATCCCCACAACCCGTCAGGAAGAGTGTTTACGAAGGAAGAACTGACTGCAATGGGAGATATCTGTGTGAAGCACGGCGTCACGGTGGTCAGCGATGAGATTCACAACGATTTTGTGTTCCGGGGTGAACATACGGTGTTTGCGTCCATCAAGAAGGAGTTCGAGGACATCTGCGTGGTCTGCACGTCTCCGAGCAAAACCTTCAACCTGGCAAGCATGATGATCTCGAATATATTTGTCCCGAATAAAGATCTGAGACAAAAATTTCAGCATCAGGTCGATGCCGCGGGAATCAGCCAGCTGGGCGTGCTGGGACTTGTGGCGACACAGACGGCATATGAGAAGGGCGATGAATGGTATGAGAACATGCTCAAATATGTCTGGGAAAATATCGCCTACGTAAAGAAATATGTGAAGGACAACATGCCGGGAATGAACGTCATTGACGGCGAGGGAACCTACCTCTTGTGGCTGGATTTCAGAGGGACCGGAATTGATGCCGATGAGCTGGACCGGCGGATCATCTACGACGCAAAGCTGTGGCTGGACAGCGGAAAGATCTTCGGAAAGACAGGAACCGGATTCCAGAGGATCAATGTGGCGGCACCGAGGAAGACGATTGAGGAGTGTATGAAAAGAATAGAAGGAATACTGAAATAGCGCATTTTTGGTCTCATAGGAAGACCGGGATCGCAGGATATGGATTGTGACAGGATAAAAAGTCTCTGGGACAGATTGGAAAATTTTTTGATCTGTTCCGGAGACTTTTTGCAGCTTCCTGCACGATGAATGGGAAGTTACGGAATCCTTACGAAACATGTACGATTTCATTAGAATCCTCCATTAAAAAGAACCGTATGCTATAATAAAATTGGCAGAAAACATGTGAATTCCAGAAAATATGGAATGTTCAGGCAGGAGAAGGATAGAAAGAAATTGGAAATGTAACAGGATGAAAAAAGTGTGAGTGGTAACAGATTTTCAGTGAGGAGGAATGCGGAATGAAGAGAGTGCTGATCGGTGGCTTTTTATCTTTGATCGGAAGTATCTGGGCGATGGCGGTGCTGTTTGTTGCGGGAAGTAATCTGACGTCCGGATGGACAACTCCACCGGGGAGATTTATGACTACGGTGGCGGAAATGGGGCTGTCGGAAGTGTTTGGCATGGCGATCCTTTTCGTTGTTCTGGGGATTGTGATCATGATGGTTGAGTTATTCCGGAGAGATAAGCAGTAGAGATGGTATTCCGTCGATGGTTATGATTTTTTGCGAGTATGTCGTTATCATGTTAATAAGGAGTGAGATTGGTATGAAAAAGAAAACGATGATCCTTTTAACTGCTGTGCTATGCGCATCAGTTGGTGCGCTGGTCATGTTTTTAAACAGACCCTATAAACCAGTATCATTTACTGTCGATGGAGATCAGTGGTCGGCGAAAACTGTTGATGGAGGTTCTCTACTGCTGGAACTTCATAATGATAACAAAAGCAGAGAATGGTCAATCGTGTCGGAACCAGAAACTTTTGTAAGCGATTATCATAACATTGCGGAAAATATTTCAGAATTTCATATAATTGCATTGGAGGATGGAAATGGTGAGATGGTATTTCAATGTGTAAAAGATGATGGCAGCGCGGACATGTATACGCTTGGACTTTCTATTTCACGTCATCAGAAAACCAATCTTCAAATTGATTCAATTACCTTCAAAATTTCCGGGTGTCTGAAACAGGGGATGGAAGAAAAATTGACAGAAACAGCGAAAGAACCGCGGAAAATCGGGAATGCGCAAGGAAATTTACAAGGAATGGCAATCTATTCTTCCTGCCCTTTTGTGCACGAAGACTCACAATGGGAACTTCAGATCTATGTGCAGGAAGATATGCTCATAGATGGAGAACTGACCATGGATGACAGCTGTCGATTTCTGATACAGGCAGTTTCCGGAGAGGATTCCTATGTATTTTTAGATGAAATGATCCAGTTAGGTATACCGGAGGCGGATATCTGGGAGGACGAACAGGAAAAAATGCATATAGTGCTTCGGGATGTACGGACTGCCAGATATAAAGTGTCTGATTTTGTTTTCAATCCGGAAGAAAAGAAATTTATCGGCAGTGATGTACTGGATGGAGAAGGAATCAATTACATTGGAACGACCGGCAAGTAAGAGAATTTACACCGGCATGATACCGCGAAAAAGATGGTATCAGAGGGAAGGCTTTACATCGTATAAAGCCGTTATGCAGCCATGACTTCCTAATCGCAGTCCATTTTTAAAGAAAAAATCTCAAATACGATTCTTGACATTTTTTGAATTCGTGCTATTATTTACGTATACCCCGTATTGGTATATGTAAATAGAAAGGAACGACAGATATGGAACAGTATACAGTGACAGGAATGAGCTGTGCTGCCTGCCAGACCCGCGTGGAGAAGGCAGTTTCAAAGGTGCCGGGCGTTACATCCTGCTCCGTGAGCCTGCTCACGAACTCCATGGGTGTTGAAGGTACAGCTTCCTCCTCAGAAATTATCGCGGCAGTTCAGGCTGCTGGTTACGGCGCGTCCGTAAAAGGAGTGGAAAAGGCAGACAGATCCGGAAACGGCACTCTCTATGATGAATCTGCCCTGGAAGACCATGAGACCCCGGTCTTAAAGAAACGACTCGTTTCTTCGATCGGTTTCCTTCTGGTTCTCATGTATTTTTCCATGGGACATATGATGTGGAACTGGCCGCTTCCGGCTTTCTTCAACGGAAATCATGTGGCGATGGGACTCTTACAACTCCTTCTTACCGTGATCATTATGGTGATCAACCAGAAATTCTTTATCAGTGGCTTTAAGGGTCTGCTCCACGGTTCTCCCAATATGGATACTCTGGTAGCACTGGGCTCCAGTGCCTCCTTTGCCTGGAGCACCTATGCCTTGTTTATGATGACAGATGCTCAGGTAAAAGGGAACGCGGATGCAGTCATGAGCTATATGCACGAGTTCTACTTTGAGTCCGCGGCGATGATCTTAACCCTTATCACCGTCGGGAAAATGCTGGAAGCGAGATCAAAGGGACGCACCACAGATGCCTTAAAAGGTTTAATGAAGCTGGCCCCGAAGACCGCTGTGATCGAAAAGGACGGCGTTGAGACTACAGTTCCGATCGCCCAGGTTAAAAAAGGCGATATTTTCGTGGTCCGTCCCGGTGAAAATATACCCGTGGATGGTATCGTCTTAGAGGGAAACAGCGCAGTAAATGAATCTGCCCTCACCGGGGAGAGCATTCCGGTGGATAAGGCGGCAGGTGATCCTGTCTCGGCTGCGACATTAAATCAGTCCGGCTTTATCCGCTGCGAGGCATCGAGAGTCGGAGAGGATACCACACTCTCCCAGATCATAAAAATGGTCAGCGATGCGGCGGCAACAAAAGCGCCCATCGCGAAGATAGCCGATAAGGTATCCGGCGTATTTGTACCTGCCGTGATCACGATCGCGATCATCACGACCATCGGCTGGCTCCTCGCAGGCGAGACCATGGCCTTCGCCTTAGCCCGAGGAATCTCCGTTCTCGTCATCAGCTGTCCGTGTGCTTTAGGACTTGCAACGCCGGTAGCCATTATGGTGGGAAACGGAATGGGAGCAAAGAACGGAATTCTCTTTAAGACAGCAGTTTCTCTGGAAGAAACGGGAAAAGTAGAGATCGTTGCCTTGGATAAGACAGGAACCATCACAAGCGGGGAACCCCGCGTGACAGATCTCGTTCCGGCAGAGGGAGTGAGCGAGTCAGAACTTCTTTCCATGGCATACGCTCTCGAGAAGAAGAGCGAGCATCCGTTGGCGAAGGCAGTCCTCTTAAAGGGTGAGGAAATGGGGCTTTCCGCAGCTGATGTGACAGATTTTGCGGCACTTCCCGGAAACGGACTTTCTGCGAAATTAAATGGAAATACGATCTACGGCGGAAACATGAAGTTTATCGGAACTCATGTGGCTGTTCCGGAAGATATGAAGAAGAAATCCGAAGCTCTCGCGGAGAGCGGAAAGACTCCGCTATTCTTTGCGGAGAATGAGAAGCTTGTGGGCATCATCGCTGTTGCGGATATGATCAAGGAAGACAGTCCACAGGCAATCCGGGAGCTCCAGAACATGGGAATCCATGTAGTCATGCTGACCGGTGATAATGAGCGCACTGCAAAGACGGTCGGAAAAGAGGCCGGCGTCGACGAGGTCATCGCCGGAGTCCTTCCGGACGGCAAGGAGAGCGTGATCCGAAAGCTGAAAGAAAAAGGCAAGGTTGCCATGGTCGGTGACGGGATCAACGATGCTCCGGCCCTCACAAGAGCCGATATGGGAATCGCCATCGGAGCCGGAACCGACGTCGCCATCGATGCAGCGGATGTGGTCCTCATGAAGAGCCGCTTATCCGATGTCCCGGCAGCGATCCGCTTAAGCCGTGCGACGCTTACGAATATCCACGAGAATCTGTTCTGGGCATTTTTCTACAATGTGATCGGGATCCCGCTTGCCATGGGACTCTGGATCCCCGTATTCGGCTGGAAACTGAATCCGATGTTTGGTGCCGCAGCCATGAGCTTATCCAGCTTCTGCGTTGTATCCAACGCCCTGCGCTTAAATTTCTTTGATATCCGGCGTTCCGACAGGGACAAAAAGATAAAAACAAAAATCCATAACAATAAAGAAAAGGAGAGTAACATGATGGAAAAGACATTAAAAGTTGAAGGTATGATGTGTCCGCACTGCGAGGCAACTGTAAAAAAAGCACTTGAGGCCATTGACGGCGTATCCGTTGCAGAGGCAGATCACGTAAAAGGAACCGCAACGGTGACACTCACAAAAGATGTTCCGACCGAAGTGCTTAAAAAAGCCATCGAGGATAAGGATTACAAGGTGATCGGTTGAGAGTTGACTGCAAAAAATGATTGAATATCAGCTGCCCCGGGATGAAAGATTCCCGGGGTGGCTTTCCTGCTATATAGGCAAATGCCTGTGAGGCAGATCAGAGAAGAAAACATGATATCGTAGGAACGTAAGATTGGGGAGGTTGTGCATGGAGAAAAAATCATGTTGCTGTGCCGGAGAAGCGGAGACAGTAAATATAAATATGGAGACAACAGGGGTAACAGGAGCAGAAGCAGCAGCAAATACGGTGACTGCCGAAACAGAAACACCGTCCGATGACGCTGTCTGTCACTGCCGCCACAAACATAGAACAGAAAAGGAAGAGAAAGATCTTCTGACCCGCTTAAACCGCATTGAGGGGCAGGTCCGTGGCATCAAAGCTATGGTTCAGGACGAACGCTACTGCCCGGATATCCTGGTTCAGGTATCTGCCGTCCAGTCTGCCTTAAACGGCTTCTGCAAAGTTCTCTTATCCAACCACATCAAAACCTGCGTGGTGGAAGATATCAAGAACGGAAACGAGGAGACCGCTGTAGCGGAACTCTGCGAGACGATCAAGAAGATGATGTAGAGATGGGAGGTAACAATGAAATTTGAAATATATAAAGTTTTACCCGGAATGTGTTATAATTACCGCAGTTGTATTGTATATAAAACATTTACTCTATCCTTATGATTTTCGTGAAAAATTCCCTTATGACGATCCGCCGCCGAAGTTTTTTGGCTCTTTCTCATTGGGGGAATTAGTACAATATATAATCCAGATATTAACGTTACCTATCATAGGATTTGCTATGATTCCTTTGCAATTTTTAGGGAAGGTAGTGGATGTAATACTGATAATTTTATTAGTTATGTGGTGGTTCATACCAACAGGACTCGCTAGAAAAATAGATGACTGGTAATGGAAAAGCGTCCCTGCTATAAAAGCAGAGGACGATTTTCTATTGCAGTAAGATATGTTTTAGAAAGAGCGAAAAACATTTGTGTAGATGGGATAAATTTTTTTCATCAGATGCGAAGGGCGCATTTTAAAAGGATTAATGGATATAATGTTAGATATAGGAAAAAGTGATCTTATATAGAACAATCGCAGGCATGGATTTTGATTTTCCAGCCTGCGATTATATCTCGTAAATCTATCCGATCGTGCGGTAAGTAAAGAATGCGAAGCCGAGGATACAGAGGGACGCGATGATCTCGCTGATGATCCGGATGATGGTATTTGGGGCGCCGTTGCCGGCGATCCGGTGGATGATCCGGATACTCACAGTGATCGCCACAAGAATGATCAGTGTGAAGTACGCAGTTCGCAACGGAATTACATTGAAAGCGCCGAGACCGGCAGCGATCAGCATGGCAATGGAAAGAAGGATTCTGATTGCTTTCATAAAAACGCCCCCTCTGGATATAAAATTACGGAAAATTTAAGTTGAACGCACATGAACTCTGATGTGTGAACACGGTCAGTACAGGCTGACAAATTCTTTTCAGGATCACAGCATATCTTCGCAGAGTGCTTCTCCCAGATGGAGATGATATTCCCGCTCGGAAAGGCTGTTATGATCCGGCGTTTAAAGAAGTGGGACCTCATGAGTGAGATAAGCAGATGCGATGAGTTCTCTTTCGGATATTATAACACTATTCTGTTTAAAAAGAAAACTTTTCTGTTAATTTCTTTTCAAAAATTTGATCCGTCAGGCATGTGTGACGGATTAAAAATGGGAAGAAGAGTAGAAAATGTAGATAATGTAGATAAAATGCAAAAAATAGAAAAAAATCAAAAAAAGCTGTTGACATTTCCGCAAATCTATATTATACTTACGTACGTAATCGAGACGAGGCGTGGCTCAGTTTGGTAGAGCGCTGCGTTCGGGACGCAGAGGTCGCAAGTTCGAATCTTGTCGCCTCGACTTACTTAAATACTAAGGCCTGTTGGTCAAGCGGTCAAGACGACGCCCTCTCACGGCGTAAACCCGGGTTCGATTCCCGGACAGGTCACTTGCTGTTGCGTTATGCAGCAGCATTTTTTAAAGGTGCTTCCGTGGCTCAGTTGGTAGAGCAACGCATTCGTAATGCGTAGGTCGCCGGTTCGAGTCCGGCCGGGAGCTTACTGATGAAACCCTTGTGAATCAAGGGTTTTTTGTTGTTCTGTGTGAAGATGAAAGCTGTTTGGAATGGACGGCTTTTGCTGTCTCAAGGGACTGTTTGGGGACCAGAATTTTAACACTATGCTTTTTTCATTAAAGTATCGGCCAGAACATCAGAGGCTTTCCGGTCAAACTCTTCCAGAGCGTGGCTGTAGATATTCAGCGTGGTACTAGTGTTGGTGTGTCCGAGTCTTCCAGAGACAGTGCGGATATTAACACCATTCGCGATCAGGAGCGTGGCAGCAGTATGCCTCAGACCGTGGAAAGGGATCAGAGGAAGCGCCGGTTCGTCCTGCTGCCTGGTTGCATTGTAATGCTTGAGGATACGATGAAAGGCTTTGTACGGGGTATCAAGCCCCATACTGTCTCCATTCCAACGAATAAACACGTTATCCTCGTTGATCCACTGTGAGCCGATAGAGAGGCGATAGAGGTTCTGTTCGTACTTCCACTGTTTGCCGAGTGTTACAACTATCTGCGGAATGGAGATGGTGCGATCATGATTTGTCTTAGTTGGCTTGATGATTTTTTTCCCATCTGCATAACATAAGGATTTTGAAATACTGACGGAACCTTTATCAAAATCCAGATCAGACCATTGAAGTGCCAGCAGTTCCCCGCGACGGCAGCCGGTAAACATCGCCAGATAGAAAAGAAACTTCATCTGGAGAGCAACGGTCCTTGCGCTCTGGTACTCACTGACCTGATAGATTTTACCAGCAGTATCGATCCGGGATCTCGAACCGTATGCGTATGTTTGAACGTTGTCAAGCAGCAGCAGGAATTTTTCAGCCTGCTCCTGGGTGAAACACTTGGGACCTTGCGGCGCGGATCCTGTGGTCTGTTTTTTAATCTGTACGCGAGCCATTGGATTTGTGTTTAAAAGGTTCCAACGGACGGCCTGCGAGAGCATGGCAGACAATACAGCAGCTTTTCTCTTAACGGTGCCATAGGAGAGTGTAACGCCGGATCCGCCTGTCTTTTTACGTTTCAGAAGACCGTTCACATATTCCTGCAGGTAGAGCGGCGTGAGATTCTCAAGAGCCATATAGCCAAAAGCGTCGATAAATTCCGCGACGGCTGACCGTGTAGACTGTAAGGTTCTGGGAGCCTGTGTTTCTTCGGCGCACTCAGTCAGGTACTTACCAGCGTATTTTTCGAATGTCATGGTATGACCGGCGGTATACTGTCCGGTTAATACCTTGCGTTCAAAGTCAGCGGCGAACGCAACAACGTCTTTTTCTATGGATGCCTCGCTTTTTGGATTCCCCTTTGTTGTCAGCAGCTCAGGCTTGTAAGTGGTCTTTCTCCGGATCTTCTTTCCAGCACTGTCGTAGCCGCAGCTGACTGTAATCTGATATGAGTTATCTCCAGTTTTTTTAATAGATGCCATAATTACCTTCCTTTCATGGTGGGCCGGGCGGGCTTTGGGATGAATGGAACGTAACATTGACAAACGATATGGGAAGACATATAATATACTTAACAGGAAAGCCGGAAGGGAGCCACTACCTCCCCGCCCCGGCGAAATATCTAAACTAAAAAATAGCCGTCGACTTTTGCAGGGTCAGGACGGCTATTTTTTATGGGTATAAGCAAGAATTGCAACGATCAGCATAGCGACTGACACGATGAGCTGTAATTCCTCATATGTACTCATAAGCACCACCTCCGACAGGCTCGGAGCGGGTGCAGCGCGTCCCCCGGCTTCCCGGGTAAGTATATTATAATGTCGAGGTAATAAAAACGTAATTAATCTTTAAATGACTTCTGATATTCTGGTATTCTGCTGATCAACTGAATTTTTGTCATAAGTTCATCAGTTGCCTGGTTGGTAGCTTGGGCGATTATTTTTTCGAGTGTTTCCTGTATTTGCCGATCAGCCTCTTTTTTCCCATCATCATTCAGTAATGAATAATAACTGGATAAAGATTCCTTGAGTCTTTCTGGAAAAATTTCTAAGTACTGTTGTAGGCTTGATAACCCCTTCACTCTGTATTCTTTAAACATCTTACTCTCTTCGGAAGATAAAGCTTGCCCATTTTCTATTTTTTTTAGAATTATGTTAAGCGGATGATCTTCATCGACAACATTATCAAAAACGATTTTTCTTGTATTAGAAATATCATCTGGTAGGATACCGTATTGTAATTCAGACAGTGATACCTGAAGTACGTCTGCCAGCTTAATGAGAGTTTGAATCTTAGGGTTTCGGCTTCCGTCTTCATATTTTCGGATGGAAATTTCTGAAACGCCAGCTTTTTTAGCTAATTCTGCCTGTGTAAGCCCTTTTTCTAATCGAAGTTTTCGCAGTTCGAGCATAAGTAAACCTCCTTATATGGATACAATAACATATTTTTTATAACTTGTATAGATACAAAAGTATAAAAAATATCTTGACAGATACATATGTATCGGGTAGAATAGATACAAAAGTAACAAGGAGGAGAAAGCGATGAAAGCAGATAGAAAAAAGCTTGAGCTTGCAATGGCGAGATCTTGCATGAATGCGGCTGAGTTGACAGAAGCGGCCAGTATGCCGCGTCCCACAGTAAATAAAGTAATCACTGGTCATCCGGTTAGGACGGGAACGATGGGGCGCATTGCGCGTGCACTTGGCGTTGACGTGACAGAGATCCTTGCAGACGAGTATTAATCTATTCAATTAGCCGGGCGGGCGTTGGGATGAATGGAAAGAGAAGGGAGCGGAAAGAGAATGGCAATTCCTACAATGGTAACGATTAAGGAAGCGGCAAAGAAGACGGGACTTTCTTATTATTACATTAGAAAATTATGTTTGGAGAAAAAGGTCGTTCACATTACAGCGGGAAGAAAAGTTCTTATAAACGAAGAAAAATTTATAAATTTCTTGAATGGCGAACAAGAGGTTTGAAATTATAGAGTATTGATGAAGAAGGTAAATGTGCAATGGCAAATCGCAGAATGTTTTCTCTTACTGTGGTGGATACGGATCAGTTTATGGACATGCCTGCATCCTCTCAGTGTCTGTACTTTCATTTGGGGATGCGTGCAGACGATGATGGGTTTGTATCATCTCCTCGAAAAATTACCAAATTAGTCAACTGTTCATCAGATGACTTGAGGATTTTAATCGCACGAGGTTATGTCCTTTTGCTGGGAGAAGGTCTGGTCGTAATAACACATTGGAAGCAGAATAATTATTTGAGAAGTGATCGCCATACACCAACAGTTTATGGGGAAGAATTAAAAGGCTTAACAATCATAAATGGAAAATACATTCGGTCTACCGATGGTATACCGGTGGTAGACCGAATGGATACCCAGTATAGTATAGATGAGGATAGTAAAGAACAGGTTAATTCATGTAACGATGCCGAAGAAGTATCGAGTGATTTGAAAAAACTTGTATCAGACAGAAATTCATCTGTACCGTCATGCACGGGAATTAAAATGATTTTAAAAGATAAGAGCTTTTATGATGTTCCCGTGGATAAGTTAGAAATTTGGAAGTCAGCATATCCGGCTGTTGCTGTTGAAAGTGAATTAAAAAAGATGGTAGCATGGTGCGAATCAAACCCGGAAAGAAGAAAAACACGGAGAGGAATTACATCTTTTATAAACGGTTGGTTAAATCGGGCACAAGACCAAGGTAACGATTACATAAAACGGACCCAGACAGCGAAGGAGGACGAAGATGATGAGAATAGGAGACCAGCTTCAGATTTCTATAAACAATTCATGCCAGGTGCAGGGGACGGTGACGGACATTAAAACAATTGGAGAGAATGGAAAACGCTGTCTTTTAGTAACCTGCTCCGTACCTGGTTACGGATATACGCAGCCATTTATGATGCCGTTAGGGAGCGAATCTGCATATAATCAAGATCCGTCTACAAGGATTTTGAGAAGTATGATGCCATCAGAGTATATGGGGAAAACAAGAGAATCATTTGATTGGACGTTGTACCGCGATGATATTAAAATGCAGAAGAGGACCGTTGATGCATTTGTGGAACGATTTGCAGAATTCGAAAAGTCTGGTCGAGGACTTTATATTTATTCAAAATGTAAAGGATCAGGCAAGACATTTTTGGCGTGTATTCTGGCAAATGAGATCACGGCAAGACGCCCGTTCTCGATGAAGTTCATCACGTTGCCGGATTTTATTGAACTGGTTAAGAGTAAAGATGTGTCTGATCTGCAGACACTGGATGGGCTTTACGCATGTCGGCTTTTGGTTTTGGATGATATTGGTGCTCACGATGGTGGACAGGCATGGATTAACGAGGCAATCTTTCGGTTAATCGATTACAGGTATCGGGAGAGAAAGCCGGTGATCTTTACCAGCAACTGTGAGATGGTAAAATTAAGTGGCGATGATCGGATTACAGAAAGAATCGAAAAGATGACGATCCCATTACCGATGCCAGAAGAACGAATTCGCCATAATATCGCGGAGAGGGAAACGAAAGAATTTATGAGATCAATTATGGAATCATAAGAGTACAAAATTGCTATGAAAATATTTTTTTACGATGGCGAAATATATATTTTTGCGGATAACACTTTTTGGTCATCATCGGCCTAATTGGGCAGTAGGGGAGGAGCTGTCCGTTTACAAAGGCCGTTTTATGGATTTGTAAACGGTGATAGCGGTTTACCTTCACAAATAATGTGTTTAGACTTTTACAAATTATGACCGATGTGTTATTATACCAATGTATTGTTTAGTGTCAATTTTGTTTTGGGATTATTAGGTCGCCACATCTATATGGGTGTAGTGACCTTTTTTGTTTCATAAAAATCTACAGAATGCTCATTCTGAGTGTTTTTTCGTCTCTTTCGAGACGGATCCATCCACATACTGATAGTGAAAAAAGATATAGGTATTGAGTACAGAGATTCCAGTCACTGACTATGACGGGATCTCTTTTTGATTGATTTATTTCATTATCCGATCGTGCGGCCAATAACTGGAACCGCAAATCTACAACGAGAGATCCCGGAGCTTTCCTCTGTAGCTCCATTATTGCATCGGTGCAACTGCTGCCGGATGCATCCAGCTATCCCATATTCGCGCGCTATATGCGCTGGATCCTGTTGCAGATGTAACCTGTTGACCCTGCAAGGAGGACTATTGCCTGTCCGGACCGCTGGCCGCGGCGTAAAAATTGGCTGTGATATCTTAAACAGACCAAAAAGTGTTATCCGCAAAAATGGGGAATTAGAAAATACCCCATACTGCCTACGCGATCATCGGCGGGGCAATGACCAAGAGAGGAGGATTGTGGTGAGAAAAAGAAACAAAAGAACCTCGCTGATCCGCCAGGTGCAGGATACCCTGGACTCACAGCTTGCGATTGGATGCAGCAAAAGAAACGACAGGTTAAATGGATGCCAAGTGCCGCGGATCTATTCCTGGGAGACCTACAGGGTCTATCTGAGGCATTCCTGTGACTTCGTCAGATGGGTGAAAGATCAGCATGGTGTCCGGAGCCTGAAAAAGGCGAAGGGGTACGCTGCGGAATATATCCAGGTCTTGACTGCTGCCGGTTATGCCCCGTCAACACTTAAGCTGATCGCGGCGGCCATCGCAAAGACGTACTGCTGCAGCGTGGATGATCTCGGTATCAGGACAGCTCCCCGAAGACGTGCGGACATCACCCGATCGAGAGGGCGAAAGGTTTCCGATATCCATTTTTCGGAGGATTGTAATCGTGATTTGGTGGAGTTTTGCAGAGGATCTGGGCTCAGAAATCGAAAGGAGCTCCAGGTGGTTCGTGGAAGTCAGTTAGAGCACCGGGAGGACGGCTATTATCTGGTTCACATCAAAGGCAAAGGCGGGAAATACCGTGATGTTCCGGTACTGCCGGATTATGAGGACACAGTAGTACGTTGCTGTTTGGCTGCTGGAGCCGGTAAGGTCTGGTCGCATGTATCCAGTCACGCTGATATACATAGTTACCGGGCCGATTATGCCTCGGCATGGTATAAGCGGTTGGCGCGGCCGGTGTCTGCTTTGCCTAAGTCAGAACGGTATGTGTGTCGGTGTGATCGGGCTGGAGTGGTATACGACAAGATTGCTATGCAGCAGGTGTCCCGGTATCTCGGACATAACCGTATCAGTGTAATAGCGGGGCATTATCTGCATGATTAGAGACGATTTTCGCTGCTATAGGACTCGCCTGATGGTGTGTCTACGTGTTGAATATACCGAAAATGTGGGGATACGTGTTCTTAAAAAAAATGTTACACTGACATCAACAACAACGACAATGAAAGGAGCTGTTGCAGTGAATAACGAATCTATACGTGAAGAAATGCAGAAAAACGGTGTGGCGCAATGGCAGGTTGCAGATGAGCTGGGAATTTCAGAAGGTACACTATCGCGAAAAATGAGATACGAGTTCACGCCGGAGGATAAACGGCGGGTTTTAAATGCAATTGCAAAAGTCGGTGAGGCTGTTGGTAAGAGCCAGAAGAAACTTTTCAAGTCTGTGCCAAGTGAGATTTGATGATAGAGGAGAGGACGAGATGATCAGTATGATTTGTCTTAGCGGAATGCTTTTTGCGATTATTTGCGAACTCGCTGCAATTTATGAGGCAATAAATGGAGGACACGAGAATGAAAAATAAAAATGAAAAGAGCGTGGCAAAAGTTGTAGCTCTTGCAATGGCGGAAACACTGAAAGGGTTTGGTGAACGCGGTAAAAAGTTGAAGGAGCAGATCAAGGAAAACGAACGTGAGTTAGAATATTACGAGGAAAAGGAGAAGGAAGCCGATGAAGAGCATTAATTTTGAGACTGGGTATAAGGAATTTACGATCAATGATGATCCGGAACGTGTGATCCGGTTTAATCCGACTGATGCAGACATTCTCCAGAGATTCCGCAAGGCGTTAGATGATATCCGCGGAGAAAAGAAAAAGCTGAAGGATGTTGGACTTAAAGCAGATGGGACCGCGTCTGAAGATGAGATGTTTACTCTGGAGCAGGCCAGCAATGAGCTGGAAAAGTTTAACGAATTCATCAGAGCGGAACTGAATTATATTTTCAACTCAGATGTATATGACGCGGTATTCGCCGGACAGTCACCGCTGGCAGTAGTCGGAAAGGAACAGAAGCTGTTGGTTGAAGCGTTTATGGAGGCGGCACTCGGAGTCATCAGCGAAGAAGTCGAGGAAGCGAGCAAGGAGCGTGTAAAACGGTATGCGGATGCATATAGAGATTCAAAGGGCATTCATAAGACCTCTGCTGCCAAGACGGGAGATATTTAGGGTTGGATACATACATGGAGAAGATTATCAAAGAGATCCTTGAACGTGGAAATACGGCAGAGATCAAACAGCGGAAAGATGATGTGGTAGTTCTTGAAGTAACGAGAAAAATCGTATATACGAAGAGCAAATAAAGTGGTATTTGCAAAAGGCAAAATGGTGCCGGTAGTCTCTTGAGAAGGAGATTGCCGGCCTTTTTATGTTAGGTGGTGACATATGAACAGTGATGGATCAATTATCATTGACACCAAAATCAATACCGATGGCATAGCGAATGGTGAACGCCGCTTACAGAAAGAGTTTGAAAGGGTAGCTGACAGTGCAGAAAAGACAGGTGAAAAGATCAAATCCTCGTTTGAACGGACGAGCAGTTTTGGCTACGATCCTGGAGCGATGGAGGCTGTGTTTGGAAGTGCAGCGGCGGATATCAGGAACTATTCGGATGCAGTTAAGCGTTACGGAAGCTCCGCTGGTATGGTTTTAAACCAAATGGATCCGGCTGGAGAAAAGGCAGCAGGAGCGCTGAAAGATGTTGCACAAACGGGAGAGCAGGTGGCAGAAGGTCTGAAAAAAATTAAGGGATCTGGAGCGAACGAGCCCTTAAAAGAGATATCGACGGCAGGAAGCAAGACGTCAACAGTTTTACAGAGACTTTCTGAAATAGCGAAATCAACGTCTAAGCTCATGAGAACGGTAGGAGAAGAGGAAAAGACCACGGCGCGTTCGGGAGACCGTCTGGCACAGTCGGTAAACAAAACCAATGTGGGATTTAAAAAGATGTTCAGCTATGCGTTTGGTATCCGGTCGCTGTTTGCTCTTTTCAACCGCATCCGCGGTGCTGTAACCGATGGAATGAAAAATATTATGCAGTATTCAGACAGCACAAATCGAGCAGTTTCCGGACTTATGGCATCGTTGACCCAGCTTAAGAACGCACTTGCAACAGCGTTTGCCCCGATTCTTACCGCAGTAGCTCCGGCATTGAATTATCTTATCGGCCTATTAACGTCCGCTGCAACGGCTGTGGCACAGCTTTTTGTGGCCCTCACCGGCCAGAGCACGTTTATAAAAGCTACGAAAGTGCAGGAAGATTATGCGGCATCGTTAAAGAAAACTGGATCCGCGGCAAAAAAAGCTGAGAAGAGCCTCGCATCATTTGACACGATTGAGCAGATCGGTTCGAAGGGAAAAGACTCCGGCAGCGGCTCGGGCGGCAGTGATACAAAGCCGGCAGATATGTTTGAAACGACTGCTATAGAAGAGAAAATTCAGAAAATGGCAAGTCGTATAAAAGAAATACTGGGAACCATTTTTCAGCCGCTTAAAAATGCCTGGATCAAAGAAGGACAGACGACCATCGAATCGGCTAAGAGAGCGTTTTCAAAGTTGTCAGCACTCGCTAAAAGTGTAGGAAGCAGCATGATGGAGGTCTGGACAAACGGCTCTGGAGAAAGAATGGCAGAAACCGTTCTGCAGATCGTACAGGGAATTATGGATGTTCTCGGAAATATAACGGAGAGTCTTCGAAATGCATGGGATATGAACGAGTTAGGAACATCTATCATTCAGAATATCGCTAACATTTTACAAATAATGTTAAGTTTCATCTCTGGGATCGTTCAAGCTACCGTTCGGTGGAGTGCTGCACTCAATTTATCTCCGTTATTGGAAGGGGTCAATGTCCTACTCGGGGCGAGCGGAGGTCTGATCCGGTCGATCGGAACATTCCTTGAAAAATTATATTCTGGAATTATCCTTCCAATGTTCAGTTATTTACTGCAAAGTGGTCTTCCGGCACTTATGAAAATGCTGGCAAGTGTTTTTGACGTAATCTCGGAAAACCAGGCTGTTGTCGATGTGATCGGCGCGTCTATCATCACAGCATTCGCAGCTTGGAAACTGATACCGTTTGCTGCCGCACTTTTGGAGGTTGTCGGAAATATCGCGGCAGTCGTGGCGGCAATGATAGGCAGTGGTGGAGCACTGGAAGCAATTACTGTCCTTGTAAGCGCACTGGGAGGACCTCTGCTTGTTGCAATCGGCGGCGTGGTAGCGGCAGCCATATGGATGGCAGCAAACTGGGAAAAGCTCTCGCAGGGAATGCAGGACGCGTGGAACGCTACATGTGATATCTTTGAGCACGTATGGGAAAAAGTCTTAAAACCGGTGTGGGACACCTTTATGGAAGTTGTAGACATGCTATGGCAGCAGCACATCCGACCATTTCTTTCGAATTTCAATGGATTTATTACAGACATGATAAATCTGATCAATTTGATCTACAGCAGAGGGATAGCACAGGTGATTGGCTGGTTTGTTGATCTTCTGGGACCGACAATAGCGGCTATATTAAAGAGCGTCCTGACGGTTACATCGGGCTGGGTAGCAGGAACGATAGACTTTATCAATTCGGTTATTACAGTGTTCCGAGGCCTTATAGAGTTCCTGAGCGGAGTTTTTACCGGAGATTGGGAGAAAGCCTGGGAAGGAATCAAAAAGATTTTCGGAGGCGTTGTGAGCGGTATAGAGACTATCATAAGGACTCTCGCAAGCACGGTAGTCAATATTGTGAATGGCATAATATCTTTGGTTGAATCTGGAATTAACGGGATCATCAACGGTATCAATGATCTGCTTTCGGGGATTCCGGATGAGGTGCCGATCGTTGGTGGACTGCATATCGGTAACGTAGATGTTCCGCGGGTCCATCTGCCGAAATTGGCATCCGGAACTGTGGTCCCGCCACGCGCCGGGGAGTTTGCGGCGATCCTAGGCGATAACAAGCGGGAGACGGAGGTCGTTTCACCTCTGAGTACGATGAAACAGGCGCTTTTGGAGGCATTGATGGAAAGTGGAATGTCCGGCGGTAGTCAACAGATCGTGATTCGTTTCGAGGGCAATCTGGCGCAGCTTGGGCGAGTATTGAAACCCGTAATTGATGCAGAAAACAACCGCGGAAGCGTGAGACTTGTAACAGGAGGACAGCGATAGAAGAAGACTCCTGCTGCTGATCTTGAGATGGCAGCAGGAGAATATAGGGGAGAAGAACGTAATGCGGACGAGAGACTTAAGCTGGGAAGATAGAGGGATTAGCAAAGAACGTCAAAAAGCGCTATACCATGAGGCGGCGAAGCCAGACAATCGGGACCTTTTGATTAGGGCGGCGCAGGCGGTCAATGAACAATTATCTCCATACATAATTGAATCGCTGGCAGGATTTAATGAGGCTGTTGGTCGCCAGAAAATAGGCTATTATGCATTGTATAGCAAAAATGATGATATGGTATGTGAACGCAATGATTTTTATGGCTACAGGAAGAAAACTCTTGTTGTAATTGATAAAATGTTGAGACTAAGGAGCACTTTATGAGAGAAATAAAACTGATTCCTAATAAAAGCAAACGGACTGGTTTTGTACCGATTATGCTAATCGATGTTAAATGGAATGAAAAAGTAAAATCGTATGTTGCAAACATTATGTTTAGTGAAAATCCGTATAAAGAATTTAACCGCCGTCTGGGTGTAAAACTTTATGGAGAAAATGAAGAGACAATGGAGAAGATGATTGAGAACGCGGCAAAAATATGTTCCGTGACGCACAAAATGATAGTTCTCATTCCAGATAAAAAGTAAAGTTCTGTTAAATAATAGGATAACCGCCACAGCTATCACGCAGAGTGGCGGTTATCCTGTCTAATCTAAGTAGGAATCATGAGATGCATTTGTATTGGCACTATTGTGCCGTTCCATTTCATCCTGATGCTCAAGGTATGCGTTGCACATGACGGCGTATTGCTTTAAATTCACCGACTTGCGGTAGGGCTTTTTGGACCGGGCAGCAGAAGACGCATATTTTCGCATATCTGGAGGCAGAAAGTTATTTTTTAAGAAGAAATTTGCGGCAGCAGTTACATTTGCTTCAAAGATTTGCTGCTTTTCGGGCATTTTACGGGAGCGGAGCGGTGAGGCGTTCTGAGACTTGATCTTCAGCATACTGATTCTGTCATCAAAAAATGAGTTTCCTGGTTTGCTGAAACGTTTTGCAAGCCTTGTACAGCGGATCGCAGAGTCATATAGGTGTTCCTTTTCATACAACTCAGAGAACAGATTGTAGACGTATAGCGGCATGTAGGATAGAAATTCATCCAACAGATCAGGTGAAATTGAAGCCTCGGATCGTTCAAAATAATCAAGTGCCTGTTTACGATAAAAAGCACCTTTAGACGCATAGGCGAGGGAGACGGCAAAAAGATCAACCGGATTATCAGAATCAGAAAACTGAAGAATGATCAGCTCATAGAGAACGTATCGAGGTTTATATTTTATGCAATAGCTCTCATTGGCGAGACCCAACGCGAAATATTCAGAAGGATATTTCTCGTGAACAACATCCCATACATGCTTTATTATATAAGCCTCATGTTCTGAAAAACGTGTCAGATCGTAGCCGGAATCATCGGTAATACTTTGTGAATCATCCTGCTCGTAATCATTGGGCATATAGATGGGAGCCTGTTTCTTTTCTGCGTATTCCATCTGAATGGTGCTGTCCAATTTAAACAGGTTCATTAACTGCGTGATGATTTTCATAAGGTTCCCCCTTGAAGTATGGTAAATGGATATATGGTACGATAGATAGAAGAAAGGCAGCAGGTCCATTGCAGATCTGCTGCCTTTGATCAAATATGAAGCTTGGAAAAGTCGATTTCCAGACTATCATAAATATGCACTTTGATCACATCGCAGAAGGAGTGCAGGACCGGCCCGTCATCATGCTCCATGTCATAAACAACAATGGTTCTTTTTAATGGATCCACGATCCAGTATTCTCTTACGCCATTAGCGCGATATAATGCGAGTTTGATGTAATAGTCCATTCGCTTACTTCCGGGAGATACGATCTCTACAATCCAGTCCGGAGCGCCGTGGCAACCCTTAGCATCAATCTTATTAGGATCGCAGATCACGCTGATATCAGGCTCCAGATAGTTGGATAGATCGGATTCCTCTGCATCATGGAGAAATACTGCAAACGGTGCCGGGATGACCTCACAAGCGCCGTTGTGGTCCCGGATGTAGCTTGCAATCTCCAGATGCAGGAAAGAAAGAATCCGCTGGTGTGCGGTGCTTGGCGGTGCCATATCATAGATCTGACCGTCAATCAGCTCGGCACGGTGTCCTTCTGGAAGATCATAAATATCATCAATTGTGTAGGTGTGCAATTTTGGTAATGGCATAAAAACACACTCCTTTCAAAATGCAGTCTATAATGCTATAAATAGTTTGCTTTTTCACTGTCCGGGACCTTTCCTAATTGCATGAGGTTCCAAAGCTCCCAGGCGCGAAAGGTCGATGGATCGTGAACGCGGTTCTGGTAAGTACCGAGTTTCAAGCCCAAGCATTTTGCCATCTGAGCATTATCATAATTTTTTCGAGCTTTTATCATGGCAATCAGCACACGGATATTCTGGCTTTTTTCTTTTCCATAGGAGACTTTCATAATATATCCCTCTTTTAATGATGAAGGTCGGTAGTGACAGAAGAATGTTGAAAATCAACAATCAAGTTATATCCCATAGCTGAAAGAATCTTCTGAGCGTCTTCGAAACTGAAATTTTTTTTGTTTAATAATTTGGTCAATCCCTGAGGTTTGATATTAAGCTTATCAGCAATTTCGCGTTGAGTAATTTTGTTTTCTAACATCAGTTTTTTCAGTTCGATTAAAAACTGTTCACTGTCCTTGTATATGATAGGCATATAAAATCCTCCTTTATATTTTGCATTATAACACTAAAAAGGTTATGTGTCAAATGAAATTGGATATAGATAATAAAAAATATATTATAAAATGGTTGACAAATAACCTGAAATGGGTTATGATTAAACCATCAAAAGAAAACAGCACAGCCAAAGCGGACGGAAGTACCGGAAGGGAAAACAAGAACGCGAGATAATACCGGGTAGCAGGATAAGAGAGAATGAGATGCCGCACACGCCGCTAAGATGCTTAAGGCCTGCCGGAGCTGATCTGGATGGAGAAACGGAAGGAGACAAATTATGGGAGAAAGAGCATTGCAGAACCGCATTATAAAACTTCAGGAAATCGAGGCACAGAAGGAACTTCTTGAAAAAGAGGCTGAGAAAATCCGTCAGGAGATCAAGATGGAGCTGGAGACGAAGCAGGTAGAAGAGCTGGCAGCAGGACCATTCATGATCCGGTGGAAGACGGTATTAAGCAGCAGACTGGATGGAAAAGCTTTAAAGGCTGCGTTGCCGGAGATCTATCGGCAGTACTGTAAATCCAGTACGACTCGCCGGTTCACGATCGCGTAAACAAAAAGCCCTTATCAGAGCGGCAACTCTGGTAGGGGCGGACAACCCGACAAACAGCTAAATTGAAGGGCTGTAAGGCATTATAACATATCTATTCCCTTCAATGCAATGAGATAAGGAGAAACAAGATGAGATACAGAGAAAGGATAATTGCGTTACTTGAAAAAGTACATTCAGAGGACACGTTAAGGCGGGTTTATAATTTGCTGGAGTACTTGTATTTACGGGAAGACTAAGAAGGGGTGATGAGATAATGGAAAAATGCAAATTAACACAGGTGCCTTGCCGGAACGAGATCGAGAGGATTATTAAGCGGAATAAGAATAGATATTCTTTGCAAACAACATGTGAAATAGCTAAGCTTTTTCAAAGTGCATTTGATGATGATGACTATAAAGAGTTGTCAGACGAGGACTATGCACGATTCGGAATAATCTCAGATATAATGAGAGTGAACGACTTAAAAAGCCTTACATCTATTCGGGACGTTGTCAATTACATGCAGCGATTGGAAAGTAAAAGAAGACTCTCAGATAGGAAAGGTACAATATGAATTTTAAAAAGGAAATCATTAAAATGTTCGGAAAAGCAGATCATGACCACCTGTATATAATATTTAGATTTATCACATCGTTCCTCGGGATGAAGTAAAGAAAGGATAAAAATATGGCGAAAATTATTGTTGATGAAAATATCGTAATAGAAGCGGCAATTCTTGCAGAACGAGCAAAAGTCTTAGCGGATGATTTAACACAGGGATATTTTAGTATGTCAGATGGTCGGGGGGAGCTTGAAAAGCCGGAAGAATGGCGCTTGGCAGCGGAATATGAAAAGAGCCGCATTCATTGTGAAATTATCAGAGATTTTTCTTATAATACGCAGAAGAAGCTTGAAGAATTACTTGAAGATGCACCTGTGTATAATGATTCTGATGAATCAGAATAATAGAAATAATATAGAAGGCACCCGTAATCATTTTAACGGGTGTCTTTCGTAATATCGAAGCATCAGGTTCGGCGCACAGACTTGAACGATATTATGTGGAGCGAGGAAGTTTATAGTAATTCGTATGGGGAAGAATGTTCGTTAGAAGAATAGGTCTTTTCTTTTGATGCATTTCGCGGTATGATAAAGAAAAGATAAGGGGGATTGCTATGGCAAATATTATTGCGGTTGTATGGGATTTTGATAAAACTTTAGTCGATGGGTATATGCAGGATCCGATTTTTGAATATTATGGCATTAATGCGCATGATTTTTGGACAGAAGTAAATGCCCTACCTAAGAAATATAAGGAAGAACAGGGCGTTTTGGTGAACCCAGATACGATTTACTTGAATCAGTTTATCCGATATGCAAAAAGTGGAAAATTTAAGGGACTTACAAATGAGAAATTAAAAGAGTTTGGCGAACAGTTAAAATTCTATAAAGGAGTTCCGGAGATTTTTCAAAAAACGAAGGATTTAATAGAAAAAAATTCTATATATCAGGAATATGACATTAAAGTTGAACATTACATAGTAAGTACAGGAATGTCACAGATTATAAGAGGTTCATCGGTAATGCCATACGTAGAGAATATATGGGGGTGTGAATTGATAGAAGGCAAAGATGATGCTGGTGATCCGTGTATTTCCGAAATAGGATTTACTATTGACAATACAACAAAAACTAGAGCATTGTTTGAGATTAATAAAGGCGTAAATAGTAAAGATGGTCGAGAAGGCGTTAAAGTCAATACAAAAATTCCCGAAGAATTGCGCCGTGTCCACTTCATAAATATGATTTATGTGGCAGATGGACCGAGTGATATTCCAGCATTTTCTGTTGTTAATAAGAACGCTGGAGCAACATTTGCTATTTATCCTAAAGGCGATATGAAAGCAATGAAACAAGTTGAACAAATGCGTGTAGAAGGTCGCATTAACATGTATGCTGAAGCAGATTACACAGAGAATACAACGGCGTACATGTGGATATGTGCTAAAATAACAGAATTTGCAGAGAGAATACGAAGCGAAGAAAAACAAAAGATTGCAAAATATGCTGCTTTCGAGGGACCCAAACATATTATTTAGTAATTACTATGCCTATGGGAAGATGGAGATATACTATGGATTTAGGCAAATTTACCGTATATAGCATGCAAAAAGGAATGAGAAGATTTAGCGTGCTGGAAACAGTATAAGGGAAATGTAGAGGAGTGCATGGGCGGTCGTGGAAGCGGAGGCCATAACAGGAAACATGGTCGGATCGAAGATGTGAAATATTCGCGAGTAGATAGCTTTTCCTTGAAATCCCTCTTACAGGGAGATAAATATCTGAACTATAAGGAATGTGTCGAAATTAGTGGGGAATATAGTACTGTTCGATATTATCCATGCGATGGTAAAACGGTTATCATCGGGAATGGAATATATTGCGAGACTGAGCTGGACAGGGTATTTAATATTGACGGTCGCTCAACTCACTTTTATTTCAGATGTCCGTGCTGTGGACGGCGTGCACGCTACTTATATCGTGATCATGATCGGAAAACATATCTTTGCCGGAGCTGTGCCGGTCTAAACTATGAGTCGCAGCAGGCGGGCAGGACAGATAAAATGATCCGGAGAATGGAAAACATCGTAGAGTCGAAACTGTGCTGGAATGACTGGTATAAGGCTTATGACTACATCGCGATGGTTTCTGCGCCAACGAAACCGAAATATATGAGATGGGAAAAGTATAATTCATTGCTTTCAGAACTGAAGCAGTTACAACACATGTACTATCTGAAAGAAGTAAAATCGTTGGGGAGCTTACGGCATGGAATCAGATAGAAGAGAGTACAATGGAGCAGCAGGATCCTACCCGGGGACTGTTTGGGGACTAAAATCACGAAAAGTTCCGAAAAGATACATCAAAAGAGAAAAAATAGAAACGGAAAAAGCCTTATAAATCAAAGGTTTTGAGGAGTTGTGAAAAAAGCGAAAATGTAAAGATGCCCATTCGTAATGCGTAGGTCGCCGGTTCGAGTCCGGCCGGGAGCTCGCTGATAAAACCCTTGTAAATCAAGGGTTTTTGTTGTTCTGTGTGAAGATGAAAACTGTTTGGAATGGACGGCTTTTTGCGTTTTTATAAAAAGAACCCGAATCCATCTCTGGAGAAGTACCAGATGGATTCGGGTCTTTTTACTATTTTGTAAGTTTTTCCAACTCCTCATAAAAAGCCGGATAAGAGATATCCACGCAGTCCGCATCAATGATCTCAGTCTCCCCGTCCGCAGCGAGGGCAGCTACGGCGAAGGTCATGGCGATGCGGTGATCCTTGTGACTGTCGACGACGGCACCGTGGAGCGGTTTTCCGCCGTGGATGATCATGCCATCCTCAGTCTCCTCCACATCGGCGCCCATGGCGCGCAGGTTTTCGACCATGATGGCGATACGGTTGGATTCTTTGACTTTTAACTCAGCGGCATCGCGGATGACCGTGGTCCCCTCGGCGAAACATGCCATCATGGCGATGGTCGGAAGCTCGTCGATGAGAGTCGGGATGATATCGCCCTCGATGACACAGCCCCTTAAGGAACTTGTGCGGACCAGAAGGTCGGCTGTCGGCTCTGCGTTCTCGTGATCCTCGTTTAACAGGGTGAGATCAGCGCCCATAGCCTCACAGACCTTGATGAGTCCGGCTCTTGTCGGGTTGATGCCTACATTCTTAATAAGAACTTCGGAATTTGGCAGAATCAGGCCTGCTGCCACAAAATAGACGGAAGAGGAGATATCTCCCGGCACATCGATCCGGTTTCCAAAAAGCTCTGTTGCCGGCCAGATCGTAACGGTAGTTCCCTTTGATTCCAGCTCTGCGCCGAAAAACTTCAGCATCAGTTCCGTATGATTTCTGGAAACCTGCGGCTCCGTGATACTTGTGAGCCCGTCTGCGTAGAGTCCGGCCAACAGGATCGAAGATTTTACCTGGGCAGATGCGACTTTGGAAGTGTAATGGATCCCTGCAAGCGGTTTTCCACAGATCCTGAGCGGCGCACAGTCATTTCCGCGGACACTCTTGATATCAGCTCCCATCATGGATAACGGCTTGATAATGCGCTTCATCGGACGTTTCTGGATGGATTCGTCACCGGTCAGCGTCACGTCGAAATTCTGCGGCGCGAGAATACCGGAGATGAGTCTTGTGGTGGTTCCAGAGTTGCCGCAGTCCAGGGTCTCGGCAGGGGCAGCCAGTCCGTGCATGCCCTTTCCGTGGACAGTGACAACACCATTTTTATTTTCGATATCGATTCCCATGCGGCGGAAACAGCCGATGGTGGAGAGGCAGTCAGCGCCCTCCAGAAAGTTATGGATCTCTGTAGTTCCCTTCGCAATGGATCCGAACATGACACTGCGGTGGGAGATGGATTTATCGCCCGGGACTGTGATCTCACCCCGGACATGGTCTGCTTTATGTAATTTCATATAAATTCCTCGTAATTTGCGTTTAATACGATCTGATAAAAAAACTGGTATGCATTTTGACGTAGCAGTCCGCGTATAACAGGCGGTCATGCGGTATCGGAATATGCTGGCGCATACCTGAATGAAACTATAAGTCTTACTTTGTCAGCACATAGTTATGGCTTCGCAAAAGCTCCGCTGCCTCATTCTTCTTATCCTCCTTATAGAAAGAAATCCGGAGCGCCCCCTCACCTTCCTCACGGCTGTGATTGATACCTATATTCTTAACACTGATTCCCTTCGCGGCAAGGATCGCAGAGAGGACAGAAATAGATCCCGGCTCATCCAAAACATCCACACAGAAGGAGTAATCCCGCTCGATGGGACCCTGTCCGCGGTTCGGGAATGTGGAACGGTATTTGCCTGATTCCTCGAACATCTTGTAGATCGCGTCACCGTTATGGTTTTCCAGCGTGTCGCAAATGGATTCCAGGGAAGTGATATACCGCTTTAAGAGCACCAGAATATTTTCTGTGTTCGTCATGCAGATCTGCTCCCACATGACAGGGGAGGAGGAGGCGATACGTGTGATATCCTTAAAACCTCCCGCGGCCAGCCGCTTCATGATCTCATCCTTTGAATCGTTGTCATGGACAAGATTAACGAGGCTGGATGCCACAAGGTGCGGCAGATGGCTGATGGCCGCGACGGAAAAATCGTGCTCATGGTAGTCGAGAACGATGGGGAGAGCGCCGATGGCCAGGGCAACCTGACGGATCCGGTCGATCTGCTCCGGTGTGGATTTTTTTGTAGGTGTAATAATATAGTAGGCATTCTCCAGAAGATGGTCCGTAGAGCTCTCATAGCCGGTTTTTTCAGAACCCGCCATCGGATGGCCGCCGACAAACACATCCTCGTAATCCAGACGTTCCACCGCCTGATGGATGTCTGTCTTTGTGCTTCCGATATCAGTGATCAGCGCACCAGGTTTCAGAAACGGGCGTACCTTTTCGAGGTATACCGCGTTGTATTCTACAGGGGTGCAGAGAAAAATAACGTCACATGCGGAGAGTGTCTCATCGATCCCGTCAAGGATCATGTCGATGGTCCCGTCCGCTTTTGCCTGCTCAAGCTTTGAGCGGGTCCGCATGTACGCCATGATTGTAATATCTTTATTCGCACGGCGAAGGCCTCTGGCGATGGATCCGCCGATCAGGCCAAGGCCGATAAAACCAAATGTAGAATCAGACATTGTACAGCTCCTCCTTTGTCCCTTCGATTTTATAACACAGGGATATGAATGTCAACAAGAAAAATCAATACTTTAAAGTGATAAATCAAACATTGCCAGGATCTGCATATCTGTGGGTGTGCGTCGCATGTCTGCCTACAAAACAGAGAAAAGAGAAGAAGAAAGATCTGTGTCTGCCAGAAAAATTTATAAAAATAGAATGCGGATGTCAATTTTTAATAGATTTTCGTTTGAAACACCCATATTTTCCACCACAATCGAAAAATGACAGAAAATATTTTGTGCAATTTCGATATTTAGCTTGAAAAATTCGAAAAGTTTTGGTAAAATATGACCATAGGCAATAAGCAGTATAGCCAAAACATCTGAACTCCGTAATTTGCGGAAGTCTTTTGAAAAATGGCAAAAAAACATATACGGGAGGGATTCATATGGATATTTATGGAACAAAACAGATCCGAAATGTTGTACTTTTAGGCCACGGCGGCGCCGGTAAGACGACGGTAGCCGAGGCACTGGCTTATCTGACCGGCGTTACAAAGAGAATGGGCAAAGTTGCTGACGGCAATACGATCAGTGACTACGACAAAGAAGAGATTAAGAGACAGTTCTCGATCTCCACTACGATGGTTCCGATCGAGTACGAAGGTGCCGAGGGAAAGATCAAGATCAACCTTCTTGACACTCCGGGTTATTTCGACTTCGTAGGCGAGGTGGAAGAGGCAGTCAGCGCCGCTGACGCAGCGATCATCGTCGTAAACTGTAAGGCAGGAATTGAAGTTGGTACAGAAAAAGCATGGGATCTGTGTGAAGAATATAAACTCCCGAGAATCATATTTGTAACAAACATGGATGATGACCACGCGTCCTTCCGTGAACTGATCTTAAAACTTGAGAAGAAGTTCGGAAGAAAGATTGCTCCGTTCCAGGTACCGATCCGTGAGAACGAGAAGTTCGTCGGCTTCGTAAACGCAGTTAAGATGCAGGGCCGCCGCTTCACAAACCTGTCCGACTATGAGGACTGCGAGATCCCGGAGTACACAAAGAAGAACCTTGGAATTATCCGCGACGCCCTGATCGAAGCTGTTGCTGAGACAAGCGAAGAGTACATGGAGCGTTACTTCTCCGGCGAAGAGTTTACACAGGATGAGATTTACACCGCAGTACAGACCCACGTATGCGACGGTTCTATTGTTCCGGTCATGATGGGTTCCGGCATCAATTGCCAGGGCTTCAACGCATTATTAAATGCTATCGACCGCTACTTCCCGTCACCGGATAAGGGCGAGTGTGTCGGCGTTGACGTATCAAACGGCGAGCACTTTACCGCAAAATACAACGATGAGGTTTCCCTCTCCGCAAGAGTATTCAAGACCATCGTTGACCCGTTTATCGGAAAATATTCCCTGATGAAGGTCTGCACCGGCACATTAAAACCGGACAGCACTCTCTACAATGTAAATAAGGACGCAGAAGAGAAGATCGCGAAAGTCTATGTATTAAGAGGTAAGGACGTGATCGAGGTTCCGGAGCTGAAGGCCGGCGATATCGGTGCCGTCGCGAAGCTCTCCGTGACACAGACAGGCGATACGATCGCTTTAAGATCTGCTCCGATCGTATACCACAAACCGAAGATCTCCACCCCGTATACATATATGCGCTTTGCCGCAAAGACAAAGGGCGACGAGGACAAGATCTCCAGCGCACTCGCAAGAATGATGGAAGAGGACCTGACACTCCGCGTTGTGAACGATACCGAGAACCGCCAGAGCTTACTCTACGGAATCGGCGATCAGCAGCTTGAAGTTACCGTCAGCAAGCTTCTCGGCCGTTATAAAGTCGATGTGGAACTCTCCAAACCGAAATTCGCGTTCCGCGAGACGATCCGCAAGAAAGTGGAGGCTCCTGGCCGTTATAAGAAACAGTCCGGTGGACATGGACAGTTTGGTGACGTTAAGATGTCCTTCGAGCCGTCCGGCGATCTCGAGACACCTTATATCTTTGAAGAAAAAGTATTCGGCGGCGCAGTTCCGAAGAACTACTTCCCGGCAGTTGAAAAGGGCGTACAGGAATGCTGTACAAAGGGTCCGTTAGCCGGTTATCCGGTAGTCGGCATCAAGGCAACGCTCCTCGATGGCTCCTACCATCCGGTTGACTCCTCCGAGATGGCATTCAAGATGGCTGCAACCATGGCCTTCAAGAAGGGCTTTATGGATGCCAACCCGGTTCTCTTAGAGCCGATCGCTTCCGTAAAAGTCGTTGTTCCGGATAAGTTTACCGGAGACGTTATGGGTGACTTAAACAGAAGAAGAGGACGTGTTCTCGGAATGAATTCTCTCCATGGTGGAAAGCAGGAGATCGTTGCTGATGTTCCGATGTCCGAGATGTTCGGCTACAACACAGACCTCCGCTCCATGACCGGCGGTATCGGCGTATTCTCCTACGAATTCAGCCGCTATGAGCAGGCTCCTGGCGATGTTCAGAAGAAGGAAGTGGAAGCGAGAACGGCAGGCGGAGAAGTAGAGGCGTAAGCTTTGAAGATCCTCGTGAAAACTGAATAAAAGATGACTGCAGGGATCAGCTGTATGGCTGGTCCCTGTTTTTGCCGAAATTCTGCCATAGTTTTCCTCTGACTTCCATCTGGACAGAAAGAGAGAAAAATGGTATAGTTATAAACTGGTAAGCTTTAAATCAGCCGGATAAAAAACAAACTGCAAATCGGATAAAATTTTGCTCTATGACAAAATACTCCGGCAAAAAATGAGGAATTAGAATGAGAAAATGGTTTTTGATTATGGCCACAGCGGTGGTACTTTGTTCCGCCTGCGGCAAGAAAGACGCTTCAGTGAACGATGTGACTCAGGCGGCACAGGCAAGTTCGACGGAAGCGGAGAATCTCTATAAGGAAGGATCCCAGTACGTCGGGGAAGAGGATTACGAGAGTGCCATCGAATCCCTTTCAAAATGTATTGAACTGGATCCGGATTACAGCAAAGCCTATATCCAGCTTTCCAAAGCCTATATTGGGAATGAAGAGTACGATGAAGCTATGACGATCCTGCAGCAGGGATATGAGAAGACAAAGGATACGTCTCTGGAAAAAGAACAGGATAACTGTGTCCGCACGATCTGCCAGGTCCTGACAGACAACGAGGATTACGAGACAGCGATCCCATGGCTTTTAAAACTTCAGGAACTCGATGGTGTCACCGTGGAGAATTCCCTGCAGCTTGCGGAAGCATATTCCATGATGGATGATTATGAAAATGCAGTGTCAGTTCTTCAGAAAGCAGATCAGAATGATGCAAGTATTAAAAATGCCCTGCTGGAGGCAAGAGTTGCCTACGGACAGTACTGCTACGATGAAGGAAAGAACGATCAGGCGATCGAGACTTTAAAGGCTGTGATCAATGAGGCGCCAGACCGGATCGATGCATACTCCATGCTGATCAGCGTATATGTAGATGCAGGAAAAGTAAAAGAGGCGGAGAGTATCGTCCAGAGTGGTCTTGAGCGGTTCGTAAACCAGAATTCTACGGTGACAGATGACCAGCTTGATGAATTTTTAAATTCCGCATCTTCCTATTATCTGGAACTCGAGGATGTGGATGCCTGCCTGAGATTCTGGGAGAAGGCAGTTTCCATGAGACCTGGAAATAAAAGTTATAAAGAAGAACTGGACAGCTACCGTTCCTCCGCTGCAGACGAGTCCTACGCGAAGGCAGATGAACTTCTGGAAGCAGGGGACGTGGAAGGCGCTTCCAAGTATTATAAGCGTGCCTTTGCGCTGGCTCCGTCAAACTATGACGCGGGCGTGATCAGCGGAGGCGACTATACATACTGCCTGAACAAAGATGGTTCCTGGAGACTTGGTTGGTATACAGATGAGACTGGCGGCTCCTACTACTTCAATCCGGCAGCGGGACGTCTCTACGCCAGTGCGGTGACGGGATACCAGCAGCTTGACGGTGCGGTATACTATTTTGAGGATGATGGCAGAATGCTGGTGGATGATACGACTCCGGATGGCCGTTATGCGGATGTGGATGGAAAACTTTTAGACCACAATCCATATGAGGATGAGACCGCTGCCGAGGATGAGACGGATGCTGCCGAGGATGAGACTGAGGCAGATACAGAAGAGGAGACGACAGGAAGCTCTGAGAAGGAATCTGCGGCAGCTTCTGTGAAAGAGACAACAGCAGCAGTTAAGGAAACGGTGGAGACCACAAAGGCAAATCCGCAGCCGACGCAGGCAGCAGCCGTGAACTCAGGAAACCTGAAACTGAATGCGGACACTCTTCAGGAAGCTCATGACAATGGCGGAACAACAACCTACGAGAAGACAGATCTCTTCGACGGATCCACAGGGAAGCTGACCATGGGAGATGTCTATAACTGCCTTGCCAAGTACGGAAAGACCGAGTGGGTGTCCCAGAAACTTCCGTATGAGCTGAAGGTCGGAAACTTAAAGGTATGGATCCTGCCTGGCGATAACTGGAATACAACAGGACTCGTCATTAAAGACGCGTCCCAGTATTTTGAGGTATTAAAGAAGAAGGCGCTTCCGGATAATGTACAGTTTGCGATCGAATTCGATTCCGCCGCGACAGATAAGCTTGACATCAATAAAGTGAGACGTGTGAACGGAAACTAAGATGCTGTAAGAAATAAAAACGGGAATTCCTGCAGAAATGTTGGAATTTCCGTTTTTTTAATGGGATTCTGCGCCTGAAATGTGTAGAATATGAAAAAACACCGCCTGGAATCCATAATGGAAAGCCGGGCGGCGTAAATATTCTCTGAGATTTAAAATTAAAGAAGACCCTCGTTGTACTTTCTGATAAGTTTCTGGATCTTGTCTGTCGGGGACAGGGAGTTTCCGATGGAAACGTCGTGGTTTAAGGAGTTGATGATGGCAGCGATGTACTTGCTCATATCAGCTTCCACATACCATTCCTTTGTGAAGAGTTCCGGGGAACGGTAGTTTAAGTTTGTTGTGACAACACTGTCGATGTAGCCCTTCTGGTAGAACTCATCGAATTTCTCGAAGCCTGCGGTGAAGAGACCGAAGGTGCAGCATACAACGACCTTCTCGGCCTTGCGCTCCTTTAACTCTTTTGCGGTATCGAGCATGCTCTCGCCGGAGGCGATCATGTCGTCAACGACGATAACGGTCTTTCCTTCAACGGAGCTTCCGAGGAACTCGTGGGCAACGATCGGGTTTCTTCCGTTGATGACCTTGGAGTAATCTCTTCTCTTGTAGAACATACCCATATCAACGCCGAGGTTGTTGGCGAGATATACGGCACGGCTCATTGCACCTTCGTCCGGGCTGATGACCATTAAGTGGTCTTTATCGATCTTTAAGGTATTGTCATGTTTAAACAGTGCTTTTACGAACTGGTAGGTCGGCATGAAGTTGTCGAGGCCGGATAACGGGATCGCGTTCTGTACGCGCGGGTCATGTGCATCAAATGTGATGATGTTGGACACGCCCATGCTTACTAACTCTTCAAGTGCCATTGCACAGTCTAAAGACTCTCTGTGAGTACGCTTGTGCTGACGGCTCTCGTAAAGGAACGGCATGATAACGTTGATACGGTGTGCGGTGGATGCCGTAGCGCCGATGATTCTCTTGAGATCCTGATAGTGGTCATCCGGGGACATGTGGTTTACATATCCGGACATCTTGTAGGTAAGAGAATGGTTTGTTACATCGACCATGCAGAAAATATCGGTTCCGCGGACAGATTCGTTTACGATCCCCTTTGCTTCACCACTTCCGAAACGCGGGCAGGCGCAGTCGAGAAGATAGGAGTCAACATCGTAGCCACGGTACTGTAAATTTCCCTGGCGGCGAAGTAATTCTTCCGCATCGTTGCGGCGGAAGTTTACGATGTGGTCATTGACTTTCTGCGCAAGATCACGGCAGCTCTCAAGAGCAGCGATCTTAAGCGGTGCAAGCGGCAGACGGTCGTTGAAAACGTACTGATTAGACATGTCAGATAATCCTCCGATTTTTTGTGTTGCGGTCCGGCCTCTGCGGTCGGACTGTCAGATCATATTTTTGCCTGGATCTCCTTATTTATGCGGGAACCTGCAGGCATTCCACGCCGAGTATACCATTTTCAGACATTTTTCGTCAATAGTTTCCCATGAAAATTCGAAGGAAAAAAGAATATCGTTCCTTTACAAATCGGAGGAAGATTGGTATGATTAAGTTTAGAACCATGCAGGAAGGATAAACGAAGTGAAATATCAGGGACATAAAATTATGGCAGTTACCCCCGGATCCATCGCGGAAGAGCTGGAACTGGAACCGGGAGATGTGCTGCTTACCATAGACGGGGAAGAGCTGGAAGATATCTTTGACTACGACTATATGACGGATGCCGAGAGTTTCGTGATGGTCGTGCGGAAGGCAAACGGAGAAGAGTGGGAACTTGAGATCGAGAGCGGCGGTGAGAATCTGGGACTTACCTTTGAAAACGGACTTATGAGTGACTATAAGTCCTGCTCCAATAAGTGCATCTTCTGCTTTATCGACCAGATGCCGCCGGGAATGCGTGAGACGCTCTACTTTAAGGACGACGACTCCAGACTTTCGTTCCTTCAGGGAAACTACATCACCCTGACAAATATGAAGGATAAGGATATCGAGCGGATCATCCGCTTCCACCTGGCCCCGATCAATATCTCCGTGCAGACTATGAACCCGGAGCTGCGCTGTAAGATGCTCCACAACCGGTTTGCGGGGGAGGCGTTAAAGAAGATCGACCGTCTTTACGAGGCGGGAACGGAGATGAACGGACAGATCGTTCTCTGCCGGGGCGTCAATGATGGAAATGAGTTGGCGTACACCATCGAACAGCTCTCAAAGTACGCGCCGGTGATGCAGAGCGTGTCGGTGGTTCCGGTTGGTCTCTCGAAGTATCGTGAGGGTCTTTACCCGCTGGAACCGTTTACAAAGGAAGATGCCTGCGAGGTGATAGACCTCATCGAAAAATGGCAGAAGATCAACTACGAGCGCCACGGGATCCACTTTATCCATGCAAGTGATGAGTGGTATATCCTGGCGGAGCGCGAGATGCCGGAGGAAGGAAGATACGACGGATATATCCAGCTGGAGAACGGCGTCGGTATGCTGCGGCTACTGCATGAGGAAGTCATGGATGCCCTGGATGAGAAGACGGACGACGGAAAAGAGGAAGAACTCTCTATCGCCACAGGACGTCTGCCGTATCCGTATCTGGACACGCTTGTAAAGGAGATCATGAAAGTCTATCCGGGACGAAAGGTCCATATCTACCCGATCCGGAATGATTTCTTCGGCGAAAAGATCACGGTGGCGGGACTGATCACAGGACAGGATCTGATCGCCCAGTTAAAGGATAAGCCTTTAGGCGACAGGCTGATCCTTCCGGCCGTTATGTTTAAGAGCGGCGAGGAGGTTTTCCTGGATGATATCACAAAGACCCAGGCGGAAGATGCTTTACAGATTCCGATAAATATAGTAAAATCAAGCGGATATGACCTTGTGGACGCGATCCTTGACCCGGAGGCGGCGAGAGAACAGACTGCGGAACACGGGGCATATGAGCTTACAATGAAAGATGCCGGTCTCACAGAGGACGGGGAAGTTATCCCTGATTGGGACGGCGAAGTATAGAAATGAGGAAAATATATGAGTAAACCAGTAGTGGCGATCGTCGGCAGACCGAATGTGGGAAAATCCACACTCTTCAACGTCCTTGCCGGCAGCACGATCTCGATCGTAAAAGACACTCCGGGTGTGACAAGAGACCGTATCTATGCGGACTGCACCTGGTTAAACAACAACTTTACCTTAATTGATACAGGCGGAATCGAGCCGGATTCCAAGGATATCATTCTTGCGCAGATGCGTGAGCAGGCTCAGATCGCCATCGATACCGCGGACGTCATCATCTTTATCGTGGATGTGCGCCAGGGTCTCGTCGACGCGGACTCCAAGGTTGCGGATATGTTAAGAAAGTCCAAGAAACCGGTCGTTCTTGCGGTCAATAAGGTGGACAGCATGGCGAAGTTCGGAAACGATGTATACGAATTCTATAACCTGGGAATCGGAGACCCGGTCCCGGTATCCGCGGCTTCAAGACTTGGCCTTGGCGAGCTTCTCGATGAGGTAGTCAAGTATTTCCGTGAGGACCAGTATGACGACAGCGAGGATGACCGTCCGAGAATCGCCATCGTGGGAAAACCGAACGTCGGAAAATCCTCTATTATCAATAAGCTTCTCGGTGAAAACCGTGTGATCGTATCCAACATCGCCGGAACCACAAGAGACGCTGTCGATACAGAGATCGTGCGAAACGGCACTGAATATATCTTCATCGATACCGCGGGATTAAGAAGAAAGAGCAAGATCAAAGAGGATATCGAGCGCTACAGTATTATCCGTACTGTGACAGCGGTGGAGCGCGCTGATGTGGTCCTCATGGTCATCGATGCCGTTGAGGGAATCACTGAGCAGGACGCAAAGATCGCCGGTATCGCCCATGACCGCGGAAAAGGCGTGATCGTCGTTGTCAACAAGTGGGATGCCATCGAGAAGAACGACAAGACGATCTATGAGTACACAAGAAAATTAAAAGAGACCCTGTCCTACATGCCGTATGCGGAGTATATCTTCGTGTCCGCCCTGACCGGACAGAGAATGGAAAAGCTCTTCGAACTCATCGATATGGTCCGCGAGAACCAGACGCTCCGCGTGGCTACCGGTGTATTGAACGAGATCGTGACAGAAGCTGTCGCTATGCAGCAGCCGCCATCCGACAAGGGCAAACGCTTAAAGATCTACTATGTGACCCAGGTTGCGGTAAAACCGCCGACCTTTGTTATCTTCGTAAACGATAAGGAGTTAATGCATTTCTCCTACACGAGATACTTAGAGAACAAGATCCGTGAGGCCTTCGGCTTTCGCGGAACATCCTTAAAATTCATCATCCGCGAGAGGAAGGAGAAGGATTAAGCGATGGGCAGAGTGATTTGTCTTGTTATGGGTTATGTGTTTGGATTATTCCAGACAGGATATCTTTACGGTAAGATGAACCATATCGATATCAGAAACTACGGAAGCGGAAACTCCGGAACGACAAATGCGCTCCGGGTCATGGGAAAAAAAGCGGGGCTCATCGTGTTCGCGGGAGATTTTTTAAAGACGGTGTTCGCCTGTCTTGCGGCGCGGATCATCTTTAAGGGAAGCCCGGACACAGACCTCTATGTGCTCTACGCAGGTCTCGGCGTTGTCCTCGGCCATAACTTCCCGTGTTATTTAAACTTCAAGGGAGGAAAGGGAATTGCCTCCATGGCGGGCATCCTCGTGTCCATGGACTGGCGCGTGACGCTTGTCTGTGCAGCACTGTTCCTTGGAGCTGTCATCATTACAAGATATGTCTCCCTTGGTTCTATTCTGGTGGTGATCTCATTCTTTATCCAGATACTGGTCTACGGGGCGCATGGAACATTTACCGTCTCTGCGGATCATCTCATGGAGTTTTATGCGGTTGCCTTCGTCCTGATGGCGATGGCGATCTGGAGACACAAGACGAACATAAAAAGACTTTTATCCGGCACAGAGAACAAGCTCTGGGGCGGAAAGAAAAACTGAATAAGCGCTTAAGCACGAAAATATCAGTCGGTACAGGGCAGTGAGATTAAAGAGAAAAGGAGTTCCTGAACATGGAAAAAATTGGTATTATCGGTTCCGGTACATGGGGAACCGCGATTGCGGTGCTGTTAAGAAACAATGGACATGAGGTCACACTGTGGTCCGCGATCCCGGCGGAGATCGAGGAGATGGCAAAGACCAGGACTCACAAGAATCTTCCGGGAGTGACGTTGCCGGAGGGAATCATCTATACCGCTGACCTTGAGGAAGCGATGAAGGATAAGAACCTTCTCGTGATGGCGGTTCCGTCCGTATTTGTCCGCAGCACGGCGCAGAAGATGAAGCCGTTCTGTAAAGAGGGACAGCTCATTGTGGATGTGGCAAAGGGAATCGAGGAGAATACTCTCGATACAATGACCCAGATCATAAAGGAAGAACTTCCGATGGCGGAGACAGCTGTTCTTTCCGGACCGAGCCACGCGGAGGAGGTAAGCCGCGGACTTCCGACGCTCTGCGTTGCGGGATCCCGCAAGAAGAACGTTGCAGAGTACGTCCAGTCCACATTTATCAGCCCGGTGTTCCGCGTATACACGAGCCCGGATGTCCTGGGGATCGAGACAGGCGCCGCGTTAAAGAACGTTGTTGCCCTGGCAGCGGGAATCGCTGATGGCCTGGGTTACGGGGACAATGCGAAAGCAGCCCTCATCACCCGCGGTATGGCGGAGATCGCGAGACTTGGCATCGCCATGGGCGGAAAATACCAGACCTATACTGGACTTTCCGGAATCGGCGATCTGATCGTGACATGCGCCAGCATGCACAGTAGAAACCGCCGCGCTGGTATCCTCATCGGAAAAGGATACACGATGGAAGAAGCAATGAAGGAAGTCCAGATGGTGGTAGAAGGCGTTTACTCAGCGAAGGCTGCGAGATCCCTCGCAAAGAAATACAATGTTTCCATGCCGATCGTTGAGGAGGTAAACCAGGTCCTGTTTGAAGGAAAACCTGCAAAAGAGGCGGTGGCTGACCTGATGCTCCGCGATAAGCGCATCGAGCACAGCGATCTTCCGTGGGAATAGAAGTCAGAACAAGCCTTGCAGCAGCCTGTATTTTTCCGTACTGCGGCGTAAGAAAAGGCTCTGCCGGTATAAAATGTCCCCCTCGCGCATACACTGCAACAGTATATGCGAGGGGGTATTTTTATGGATCATTTCCATGTATACAAGGATATCGAGGCGAGGACGGGCGGAGAGATCTATGTGGGTGTTGTAGGACCTGTGCGCACTGGGAAATCCACATTTATCAAGCGGTTTATGGAGCTTCTTGTGCTCCCGAACCTCCCGGACGGACAGAAAAAGGCCCAGACCAGGGATGAGCTTCCCCAGAGTGCTGCGGGGAAGACGATCATGACCACGGAGCCGAAGTTTATCCCGAAGGAGGCGGCGGAGCTGGAGCTTGCGGAGGGGATCCGGGCGAAGGTGCGGCTCATCGACTGTGTGGGTTTTATGGTGGAAGGTGCTGCGGGACATACGGAAAACGGGGAGGAACGTCTCGTGAAGACGCCCTGGTACGATTATGAGATCCCCTTCACCCAGGCGGCGGAAATTGGTACGAGAAAGGTGATCCGGGACCATTCCACCATCGGGATCGTTGTGGCCTGCGATGGCAGCTTCGGGGAACTCTCCAGGGATGATTTTAAGGAGGCGGAGGAGCAGACGATCTCGGAGTTGAAGGAGATCGGAAAACCGTTCCTGATCCTGTTAAACTCTACAAGACCCTATGCGGCGGAGACGAAAGCCCTGGCGTTAAAGATGGAAAACCAGTACGGGGTCCCGGTGCGGGCGGCAAACTGTGAACAGCTAAAGCGAGAAGACATCGAGGAGATATTGGGCACCGTGCTCCTGGAGTTCCCGGTGACAGAGCTCGACTTTGAGATCCCGAAATGGGTGGAGATCCTGCCGGATGATCATGCGTTAAAGGCAGGTTTGATCATGGAGGCGGGAAAACTCCTGAAGAGATCCGTCCAGATGAAGGACGTGCCGAAGGAGGCTGTGCCGGAAACAGATCAGGCAGTGAAAAAACTGATCGCGGATGAGCTGGATCTTGCGAGCGGCCGGGTGACGATCCGGGTCTTGGTGGATGAGGCGGCATACTTTGAGGTCTTAAGCGATATTTCCGGCCTGACGGTGCGGGATGAGTACAGCCTGTTTAAAATCTTAAAGGAATCTGCCGGGATGAAGGAAGAGTACGAGAAGGTGAGAAACGCCCTGGTGGAGGTGCGCCAGAAGGGCTACGGAATCGTCCTGCCGGATAAGACGGAGATCTCCTTAGATGAGCCGGAGCTGATCCGCCATGGCAGCAAGTACGGTGTGAAGATCCATGCCCAGGCACCCTCCATCAATCTCATAAAGGCCAGGATCGAGACGGAGATCGCGCCGATCGTCGGGAACGAGCAGCAGGCGAAGGACTTGATCGCGTACATAAAGGACGGGGAAGCGACGGAGGAAGGTGTCTGGGATACGAATATCTTCGGAAAGTCCGTGGAACAGATCGTTGAGGACGGCATGCAGGCGAAGATCTCCCAGATGACGGAGGACTGTCAGATGAAACTTCAGGATACGCTGCAGAAAATTATTAATGACAGTAATGGCGGAATGATTTGCATAATTATCTGAAATTTGCTATAATAGATGCAAATAATACAGCTGATTTGCAAAAATGAAGATTTTCATCGAATTTTGCAAAACGATGCTGAAATTACAGTATTTGCGGCAGAAACCTGAAGGATAAAATCCGCGGTGAACGTGAAAAGGGTTGCGGACACTGCCCGGTTGGGAAAAATGGATATTTCTGTATATCGACCACAGGAATAGGATGTTTGCATGAGTTTCCAGATTTCGCCGCGAAAGGAGGAGTTCCATGAAACTGACATTTATCGGTGCAGATCATGAAGTGACTGGAAGCTGTCATTATCTGAATGCGGCGAGAAAGAACATTCTTGTTGATTACGGTATGGAACAGGGCGGAAACGTCTATGAGAACGCGGAGCTTCCGATCCCGTTCTCCGATGTGGACTACATCTTTATCACCCACGCCCACATCGATCACACAGGCCTGCTTCCACTGATCTATGCGAAGGGCTTTAAGGGGCAGATATTCGCCACACAGGCCACCTGCGATCTCTGCAACATTATGTTGAAAGACAGTGCTCACATCCAGGAAATGGAGGCTGAGTGGAAGAACAGAAAGGCAAGACGTGCCGGAAACCCGGAGGTCCAGGCGCTCTACACGGTAAACGACGCGGAAGGCGTTTTAAAGCATTTCGTGCCATGCCATTATGGTGATATCCTGACGATCTGCGACGGATTGAAAGTACGGTTTACGGATGTGGGACACCTGCTTGGATCCGCATCCATTGAAGTCTGGATCGATGAGGACGGCGTACAGAAGAAGATTGTTTTCTCTGGTGATATCGGGAACAAGAACAAACCTCTGATCAAGGATCCGCAGTACACGGATGAGGCCGACTATGTGGTAATGGAGTGTACCTACGGTGACCGTTCCCACGACCGGACCCACGAGCATATCGAGGAGTTCGCGAAGATCATCCAGAGGACCCTGGACCGTCACGGAAACGTTGTGATCCCGGCCTTTGCAGTGGGCAGGACCCAGGAGATCCTCTACTTTATCCGTAAGATCAAGGAAGAGGGCCTTGTCACCGGACATGACGGATTCCCGGTCTATGTGGACAGCCCGCTGGCCGTCGAGGCGACCCATGTGTTCAATAAGAACATTTCCGAGTGCTTTGACGAGGAGGCGATGGATCTTGTGAACAGGGGAATCAACCCGATCGCATTCCCGGGATTAAATCTTTCCGTCAGCAGCGACGATTCCAAGGCGATCAACTTCGACTCCGAGCCGAAGGTCATTATCTCCGCGGCGGGTATGTGTGATGCCGGACGAATCCGCCACCACTTAAAACATAATCTCTGGAGACAGGAGTGTACGATCGTGTTCGCCGGATACCAGGCTGTCGGAACTCTGGGAAGGAGCCTCATTGAGGGGGCGGAAGTCGTAAAACTATTCGGTGAGACCATCGATGTAGAAGCGGAGATCGTGTGCCTGGACGGACTTTCCGGTCATGCGGACAGGGAAGGACTTCTCACCTGGATCAACGCCTTTAAGAAGAAACCGGACCGTGTGTTTATGGTACACGGAGACGATCTCGTATGCACGAAGTTCGCGAACCTCCTGCGCTCGGACTACGATCTTGTGGCGGACGCACCGTTCTCGGGATCAGAGTTTGACCTTGCCGCGGGTGCGTGGCTCAAACAGACCGTCGGTATTCCAATCCAGAAGGAGACAGCGAGACAGAAGGAGAATAAGTCCATCTTTGCTCTTCTTGTGGCTGCAGGCGAGCGCCTGATGCGGATCATCCAGAAGAACCGCGACTGCGCGAACAAGGATATCAAGAAATTTACGGCAGAGGTCAACGCGCTCTGCGAGAAGTGGGATCTGTAACTGCGGCTTGAGCCGTCTGAATTCCGGAATCATATAAAATAAGACATCTGAGAGGAATTACAAAATAGACATGAAAGTAACACTTTATACGGACGGAGCGGCCCGCGGAAATCCAGACGGGCCGGGCGGATACGGAGCGGTGCTCCAGTTTATTGATAAAAATGGGACTCTCCACGAAAAGGAATTGTCCGCGGGATATGTGCGGACAACCAATAACCGGATGGAACTTATGGCAGCGATCGTGGGACTTGAAGCGTTAAACCGGTCCTGTGAGGTAGACCTTTATTCCGATTCGAAATATCTCGTGGACGCTTTCAACCAGAAATGGATCGACGGCTGGGTTAAGCATAACTGGGTCCGCCCTAAGACGGGACCGGTAAAAAATTCGGACCTCTGGAAACGGCTGCTCGTCGCGATGAACCCGCATAAAGTGACGTTCCACTGGGTCAAGGGCCATGACGGTCATCCCGGAAACGAGCGCTGTGACCGCCTGGCCACCAGCGCTGCGGATGGTGGGGATCTGTTGGTGGATACGGGGCTTAGTAACTAAAAAGGCAGCTACGCTGTTTTTTACAAAAGTCTTACAATGTATTACTAATTTGCGTTTTTTGTTCACAAAGATCTCACGATATGGTATCTTTTTAGTAGAACAAAAGTTACCTGAAAAATCGAGAGGGCACATATGAGCAGACGCAGAATATGGTTGATAATTATTGGAATCCTGATGGCCGGGGTATCCGCCACATGGGAAATGGAAAAATTTGTTTCTTCCCATGGGGTGAATACCGCGGCTGTCGTCGGTTTCGAGGCGGATGCCATGCAGCCGGATGCGGGAAATTCCGGGAATCCCTATATGACAGAGAATCGGATGAAGGTGGCAGAAAATACCCCGGCAGCCCAGAATGCGCCAGCTCCGGCGTGCGGCCCTGCCGATAATGGGATCGCCCTGTATCACGCGGATGCAAAAGCCAGCCGGGGACCGGAAGATGGGGGAGAAGCTTCTGATACTGAAACAAGGATGAAAGAATCTGCGACGAAAGAAAACGCAGCGGCAGAAGCTCCCGATGCGGAGGTCAGCGACCTGTCACTGGCGGATAATGATCAGCTGGCGGTGAGCGGAGGCGCAGACGAGGCGGCAGGGATACCGGTGGAAGAGACGGTCAAGTCCCCGCTGGAACCGGACAGCACAGCATCGGAAAATGCAGGGGAAGCAAAACTTGTGATCGAATACACACGTTCTGATCTGGAGGAGCGCCTTGAGGCGGTTAGAACTGAGGCGGAAAAGTACCAGGATGATCAGACGATGAGTCAGACCTCCCGGTATGCGACGGCGGAATATGTGAGAAATCTCTGGGACCGCGAGCTGAACCTGATCTATTCAAGCATCCATAAAGAGATGGACGAGAGTGCAGCGGAAGCGCTCCGCCGGGAAGAAGTGGAGTGGATTCGAAAACGCGACCTGGCGGCGGATAAAGCCAGTGCGAAGTCAAACAGCACACCATCCCAGAGCATCGAGTATGTCCGCACATCAGCGAGCGTGACGATGGACCGATGCTATGAACTGCTGGAAAATTATGGGGATTACCTGGAGCCTGAGAAAAATTAAAAGACGACACATCGGCACATTTGAATCACTAAAAAATTCAGATGCGCCGGTTTCACTTATGAAGAAGTGACAGAAAAGCCGTTTGACGGCAGAAAAGGTCCACCAGAATGCCACGGAACAGAAAAAACATCTTGCCAACAGAACGAGAAACGATTATAGTATAAGTTATGAGAATCTGCGCAGAAGACCGGCGCACTGGCTTTATGGGCAGATCCCGAAAAAATAATATAAATAGAAACTGTACAAATGTGTCATTTTAAACACAGGCGTCTGAATTTTAGACAGCCGGAGAAGGAGGCGTTTTTATGTCCGCATTTTTCGCATCATGTATTTCAACAGCTTTAGAGGCTGTGATTCTGGCCGCAGTTGCCCTGGCGGGTATCGTTCTGGGTAAGAAATTCAGAGATAAAAAAAGTACACAACAGTAACCAGGAGGCAGTACCATGCAGAAATATGGTGTAAACGAACTGAGGAGAATGTTCCTTGAATTCTTCGAGAGCAAGGAACATCTTGCGATGAAGAGTTTCTCCCTCGTTCCGCACAACGATAACAGCTTACTTTTGATCAACTCCGGTATGGCACCGTTAAAGCCGTACTTCACAGGCCAGGAGATCCCACCGAGGCGCAGAGTCACCACATGCCAGAAATGTATCCGTACCGGCGATATCGAAAATATCGGTAAGACAGCCCGCCACGGCACATTCTTCGAAATGTTGGGAAACTTCTCCTTCGGCGATTACTTCAAGACAGAAGCGATCCACTGGGCATGGGAGTTCCTGACCGAATGCGTAGGAATCCCGGCAGACCGTCTCTATCCGTCCGTTTACCTTGACGATGATGAGGCTTTCCGCATCTGGAACGAGGAGATCGGAATCCCGAAAGAGAGAATCTACCGTTTTGGCAAAGAAGACAACTTCTGGGAGCATGGCGCAGGTCCGTGCGGCCCGTGCTCTGAGATCTACTATGACCGCGGAGAGAAGTATGGTACAGGCCCGGAGGACGTTATGGGTGGCGAGGGAGACCGTTTCATGGAAGTATGGAATGTCGTATTCTCCCAGTTCAACAATGACGGACACGGAAATTACACCGATCTGATCCAGAAGAACATCGATACAGGTATGGGACTCGAGAGACTGGCTGTTGTCTGCCAGGATGTGGCATCCCTTTTCGATGTAGATACAAACCGTGCCCTGATGGACGAGGTAGGCGCTCTTGCACACTGCAGATACGAGGAGGACGACAAGAAGGACGTTTCTCTCCGTATTATCGCTGACCACGTAAAGAGCTGCACATTTATGGCATCTGACGGAATCATGCCGTCCAACGAGGGCAGAGGTTATGTATTCCGCAGACTTTTAAGAAGAGCAGCACGTCACGGACGTATCCTCGGCATCGAGGGAAACTTCATGACAAAGCTTGCACAGGTCGTTATTGATCTCTCCAAGGACGGTTATCCGGAGTTAGAGGAGAAGAAAGATATGATCCTCCGCGTGATCGACCAGGAGGAAGAGCGTTTTGCCAACACCATCGACAAAGGTCTTGAGATCCTTGCTGATCTTGAAAAAGATATGGAAGCAAAGGGAACAAAGGTCCTTGCCGGTGAGGATGCGTTCAAGCTCTACGATACTTACGGATTCCCGATCGACTTAACAAAGGAGATCCTCGACGATAAGGGACTCACTGTCGATGAAGAAGGTTTCCACAAGGCAATGCAGGTTCAGAGAGAGACTGCAAGAAGTGCCAGAAAGACCACAAACTACATGGGACGCGACGATATCTACCAGAAACTCGACGCATCCTTAACATCCGCTTTCACAGGATATGACAAGCTTGAGGATGAGTCCAAGGTGACAGCCCTCGTAAGACTTGCCGCTGATGAAGAAGGCGAGGATGAGATCGCAGACGCGGTGACAGACGGTGAGAAAGCATGCGTTATCACCTCTGAGACTCCATTCTACGGAACCATGGGCGGTCAGGTCGGTGACCGCGGCGTGATCGAGAGTGCGAACGGCAAGTTCGAGGTAGAAGATACGATCCACCTTCAGGGCGGAAAGATCGGTCATATCGGACATATGGTAAGCGGTATGTTCCAGACAGGTGAGACAGTAACTCTTAAGGTAAATGAGGAGAACCGTTCCCTGATCGGAAGAAACCACAGTGCGACCCACCTTCTCCACAAGGCATTAAGAACCGTACTCGGCACACACGTTGAGCAGGCTGGTTCCCTTGTGACAAGAGACAGACTTCGTTTCGACTTCACTCACTTCTCTGCAATGAGCCAGGATGAGATCAAGGAAGTTGAGGCTATTGTAAATAAAGAGATCCGCGCGGCACTTCCGGTTGTTACAGATGTTATGAGTCTGGAGGACGCAAAGAAGACAGGCGCGATGGCGCTCTTCGGAGAGAAATACGGCGATAAGGTCCGTGTCGTAAGAATGGGAGACTTCTCCACAGAGCTCTGCGGCGGTACCCACGTTAAGAATACCTCCGAGATCAGCTGCTTCAAGATCCTTTCCGAGGCTGGTGTAGCAGCAGGTGTAAGACGTATCGAGGCACTCACCTCCGATGGCCTGATCCATCACTATGAGAATGTAGAGCAGGAGCTTCACGCGGCAGCAGCTGCAGCGAAGTCCACTCCGGCTGATTTAAAGACAAAGATCGAGTCCATGATGGAGGAGATCAAGACACTCCACTCCGAGAACGAGAAGTTAAAGAGCAAGCTTGCCAAAGAGGCAATGGGCGATGTAATGGATCAGGTTCAGGAAGTGAAGGGCGTGAAAGTCCTTGCAGTCCGCGCAGACGGCGTTGACATGAACGGCTTAAGAAACTTAGGCGACCAGTTAAAGGAGAAGATCGGAGAAGGCGTTGTTGTGATCGCATCCGTTCTTGACGGCAAGGTAAATCTTATGGCTGCTGTGACAGACGAAGCCCAGAAGAAGGGCGCTCACGCAGGTAACCTCATCAAGGCCATCGCAGGTCTTGTAGGTGGCGGCGGCGGCGGACGTCCGAACATGGCGCAGGCCGGCGGTAAGAATCCGGAAGGCGTTGCGGACGCACTCATAAAGGTTGCGGAAGTCGTTTCTGAGCAGGTAAAATAAGTTAAGAATTAAGGCTGTTTCAAGCCTTTTTGATGCCGGGCTGTGCAAGGTTGCCCGGCATCAAAAATAAATTTGAAAAAAATGCATTTTTCTAGTAAAAATAGGTTGACGAATGTGTAATTTATGATATAATCATACCAGTGCTAAAAAATACCCAAACAGTTGTATTATGCACAATTACACAACTGGAGGGAGGTTAGGTGTGAGCTATGTCAAACGTAATCGTTAAAGATAACGAAAGTCTGGACAGCGCTTTACGCAGATTCAAAAGAAACTGCGCAAAGGCAGGTATTCAGCAGGAGATTCGTAAAAGAGAGCATTATGAGAAGCCGAGCGTAAGACGTAAAAAGAAGTCTGAAGCGGCAAGAAAGCGCAAGTACAACTAATAAGCGTACAGGGGCTGTTCCTTTAGGGATGGCTCCTTTTTCTTTTGCCTGATATGGATACTCGCAGTGGATAAAAATTCAGTTGCCGGATGCAGGTATGAGTATTATACTATTAGAAAACAAATATAAAATACAATGATTGTTTTCTTGCGGTCAGCGCAGCAGGCGTGCAGACCTGCTGCGCAGTTACAAGCAAACTATACAATTCGGAGGAAGAAAAATCATGGAGAAGAAAATTGAAAGTCTGATCAAAGAACACAAGATCATCGCAATTTTAAGAGGTGTGCCGTCCGAGAAGATCGTTGATGTTGCAAAGGCATTATATGATGGCGGAATCCGCCTTTTAGAGATCACTTTTAACCAGAAATCCGAGACAAAGCTCATTGATACACCGAACGCTATCCGCGCAGTCCGCGAGGTGCTGGGGGACAAGATGGTGATCGGAGCCGGAACCGTGATGTCTGTGGAGGAAGTTCGTGCGGCGAAAGAGGCAGGCGCATCCTTCGCACTTGCTCCGAATGTGGACGAGACTGTAATTAAAGAGACTGTAGCATGCGGTCTTGAGTCAATTCCGGGCGCTATGACTCCGTCTGAAATCGCTGACGCTTACCGTTACGGCGCATCTGTTGTAAAACTTTTCCCGGCAGGAAACCTTGGTCTTTCTTACTGTAAGGCTGTCATGGCACCAATCAACAACGTTCCGATGATCGCAGTTGGCGGTGTGGATGACAAGAACCTTCCAGACTTCTTAAAAGCTGGCTTTATCGGTCTTGGAATCGGTTCCAGTCTTACAAACAAGAAGATGATCGAAGAGGGCAGATACGATGAGTTGAAGGTCTTGGCTGAGGTTTATGTAAAAGCAGCAGAGAACTAAAACAACAGGAGAGCAGTCATAAAATGAAAAACTATACGATCACGATCGACACAGGAACAACGAATACCCGTGTGTACCTGTTTAATGAGAAATATGAGGCGGTGGCATCCGCAAAATCCGAGATCGGTGTCCGCATCACCGCTATCGACGGTAACAATAACCGCTTAAAGGCAGCAATCAAGGGCTGTCTTGAGGATGTCTTAAAGCAGGCTGATATTACATATGACGATGTAAAGCAGGTCGCTGCGTCCGGAATGATCACCTCCAACGTGGGACTCACAGAGATCCCTCACGTGGTTGCCCCGGCATCTGCAGAGGACCTTGCGAAGGCGGCAAAGAGTGTTCTTATCGAGGATGTATGCCCGCTCCCGATCCTCTTTATCCCGGGAGTGAAAAACCGCGACGGAAAGTTGGATCTTACGACCTTCGAGTCGATGGATATGATGCGCGGCGAGGAGGTTGAGACCGTTGCTGTGATCGAGAGCCTTCCAAAGGGACAACCGTATCTTCTCGTTCTTCCTGGTTCCCACACGAAGTTTGTCTCCGTGGACCGCGACGGAAAGATCACTGGCTGCCTCACAACGATCACGGGAGAGCTCCTCTCCGTTATCACAAACGATACCCTGATCGCGGATGCGGTTGGACATTCCTTCGCTTCTGAGGAGACTTATGCGAAAGAGTATGTTCTCGCGGGATACGAGACTGCCAGGAAGACGGGAATCGGCCGCGCATGTTTCTCTGCAAGGATCTTAAATACCTTCGCGGAGCCGGATAAGACGAAGATCGCAAGCTATGTTCTCGGCGCTGTCTTACAGAACGATATGGAGGCCGTAAAGAACAGCAGCGCGTTAAAATGCGATGCTGATACAACGGTTGTGATCTACGGGAAGAATCCCCTGAGAGAAGCTCTCATGGACCTCTTCGCTAAGGAGAATTTCTTTAGGCATGTGACAGAATTCATCCCGAAGGACTCCGTTCCTACATCTGCCAAAGGAGCCCTGCATATTGTATCTCTGACAGAAAAAAATAAGTAAAATTACGAAAACTCAGACAGAATTCACATCAATTTTATTGATCTATCACACAACTTAACACGTTCTAAGCGCCTGACAGCTTGACGGCAAGGGCTGGTTTTCCTAAAATAGATATGTATAAAGAATCTCTAAACTTTCTGAAAAAAATGGGAAGAGATTCAGAAGAAAATATCTAAAAAGGAGAGACTTGTTATGAAAAAACGAGTATTAAGCCTGGCCCTCGCCGCAGTAATGGCGGCATCCCTCACCGCATGCAGCGGTAATTCCACCACAACAGAGACAACGGCAGCTGCCGAGGAGACGAAAGCTGCTGAAAATGCAAATACAGAGAGCAAAGAGGCTGACGGTTCCGGCGTGGATGTATCCGACTGGAAGAATAAGACGGTTACATGTATCGTTCCTTACGATGCAGGTGGCGGTACCGATACAGTTATGCGTGCCTTAGCAGACGCAGCGAAGGGCTCCTTCAAGAATATTTCCGTTGAAAACCGTTCCGGCGGCGGCGGAGCGACAGGCATGCTCGCGGGTGCCAATGCCACGGCAGACGGAACTACCGTTACCATGATCACGGTAGAGCTCGCGACACTTGAGGCTATGGGGACAAACGCAGGACTTACATATTCCATGTTCAAGCCGATCATGATGGTAAACAGCGCATGCTCTGCCATCACGGTAAACGCGAAGGACGACCGTTTCAACACCATTGAGGATTTCATCAACTACGCGAAGGAGAACGAGGTCTCCATGGGCAATTCCGGTAACGGCGCGATCTGGCATCTTGCTGCGGCAGGCCTTGCAAAGGAGACAGGGGCGAAGTTCAAGCATGTCGCTTACGACGGAGCAGCAGGTGCGATCACAGACCTTCTCGGTGAGCATATCGATGCGGTAGCGGTTTCCTACGCAGAGGTTGCAAACTATGTTGAATCCGGAGATTTAAAGGTCCTTGCAGTTATGAATGATAAGCGTCTCGACGCGATCCCGGATGTTCCGACATGTAAAGAAGCCGGTTACAATGTAGTTCTCGGTACATGGAGAGGCCTCGGCGTTCCTGCAAGCACACCGGATTACGTCGTAGAGCAGCTTTACCAAATCTTCTCTGACGCGGCACAGTCCGACGCGTTCGTTGATTTCATGAACAAGTCTAACAATGTGATCGATATCATGGATGGACCGAGCTTCGAGGACAGGATCATTGCTGACCTTGACACTTACAAGGCTCTTGTAACCGATCTCGGATTAAAGATTCAGTAAATATCAAAAGGGAGTCGCGGTATCAGCCGTGGTTCCCATCTGGAGGCTCTGCCGGAGGAAACAATTTCCGGGTACGGCAGAAAACGATATTATGAAGAATCGAGGTCTCAGCTATGAGAAAAGGAAATATTATTGCGGGCATTGTCTGCGCGGCAGTTGCCCTCTATGTCATCGTGACATGTCTCGGTTATCCGAGGGCGGAAGCTTACGGTACAGGTGTTCCGGGTCCGGGACTCTGGCCGGGCATCATCGCGGCGCTTCTCCTCATCTGCTCGGTCGGTCTGATCGCCGGAACCCTGATGATGAAAAAAGAAGATCTCCCGGAGCTTCCGATGTGGACACCGGGAACAAAGCGTGTGTACATTTCCATGGCGATCCTGCTGGTTTACATGTTGGTGTTGTCCACGGTTGGATTCATCATCCCGTCTGTGATCATGCTGTTTGCGTTCTGCCAGTGGTTCCACAGAGGGGCCGTCTGGAAAAATGCGGTGATCTCCATCGCGGTGATCCTTGTGATCTACTATGTATTCAAAAATTTCCTGAACGTGCCGATCGATTTCGGTATGTTCAGCATATAGGAGGGCTGAGATATGAGTTTCTTTCTTGAAGTTGTACAGTCAGCGTTCAGCCCGATGGTCTTATTCTACATGTTCGCGGGCGTTGCGGCGGGTATCTGCATCGGAGCACTTCCGGGACTGACCGCAACAATGGGTGTAGCACTTCTTCTTCCGCTTACCTTTGGTATGGATGCTACATCCGGTATCTTAATGTTGCTTGGGATTTATGTCGGCGCGATCTACGGTGGATCTATCTCTGCGATCCTCCTTCATACGCCTGGTACACCGGCATCCGCGGCCACAGCTATTGACGGATATCAGTTCTCCAAACGCGGTGAGGCGGGACGCGCCCTCGGTATTGCGACACTTTCCAGCTATATCGGCGGTGTTGTGAGCTGTCTCTGCTTATGGCTCATCAGCCCGCAGCTCGCAAAGCTTGCGTTAAAGTTCAGCTCCGCTGAGTTCTTCTTACTTGCGGTATTCGGCCTTTGTATCATCGCCAACATCTCCGGCGAGAACATGGCAAAGGGCCTGATCTGCGGGTTCTTAGGAATCTTAACAGCTACCGTCGGTATCGATAGCGTAACAAGCTATATCCGTTTCACAGACAATGCGAACCTTCTCTCCGGTATCCAGTACATTCCGGTCATGATCGGTCTCTTCGCGATGAGCCAGGCCTTCGAGACCATCGAGGATATCTACAGCACCGACGAGATCGATGCGACGGTGACAAGACTTCTCCCGACAAAAGAAGATATGAAGACCATGTTCCGGGTCGCTCCGGTTACCGGTCTCATCGGAACCATCATCGGTATCATCCCCGGTGCAGGTGCCGATATCGGATCCTTCGTTGGATACAACACCGCCCGCGGCATGTCCAAACATCCGGAACTGTTCGGAAAAGGAAGCCCGGAGGCCGTAGCTGCTTCTGAGGGCGGCAACAACGGTGTAACCGGTGGTGCCATGATCCCGATGCTGACACTCGGTGTTCCGGGTGATGCCGTAGCAGCCATCATGATCGGTGCGTTGACGATCCAGGGTCTTACCCCGGGACCGATGCTCTTTAAGACAAACAAGGTCCTCGTTTATACGATCTTCCTTGGAATGTTTGTGGCAAACACCATCATGGTACTCCTCGGATTCTCCTGCATCCGCCTTTTCACAAAGGTATTGAGCGTTCCGAAGACGATCCTTACACCGGTCATTTTCATCCTCTGCGTCGTAGGAAGCTACGCGATGAGAAGTAACTTCTACGATGTGGGAACGATGTTGATTGCAGGCGTGATCGGCTGGCTCATGGGTAAAGTAAAGATCCCGACAAGCCCGGCGATTCTCGGCCTGATCTTAGGCCCGATGGCTGAGAAGAACTTCCGCACCGCGCTCTTAAAGTCCAGCGGGAATGTGGGTGTATTCTTTAATACTCCGATCTGCTGGTTCTTCCTGGCCCTGATCGCGGTCACCCTGTTTGGCGCGGTCCGCGGACAAATAAAGAAAAAAGCGGAATAACCGTTAAGAAAAAATGTATAAAAATTCAGGGCACCCTGACCGGGTTTGAAATTAATGTCCAACGGTCAGGGCGCCTTTTTTGGTAAAAAGCTACAAAAATCATGAAAAACCGTATGGAATTGAAAGTATCTTTTGTGAAGACTTTCCATAAAACCATTGACAAGTTGTTCACAAACGTCTACAATATGTCGTGTAAAAATTTCATAAAGAAACCTAAAAAATCGTTAAGAAAGTATTAGGAAAGAGAAAAGGAGTAGTTTTATGAGAAAAAGAGTAGTATCGCTCGCAATGGCAGCAGCTATGGCTCTCTCCCTGACAGCTTGCGGAAGCAGCTCCAGCAAAACAGAGACAACTGCAGCAGCGACAGAGGCAGCAAAAACAGAGACAACTGCAGCAGCTGAGGGGGCAGCAACAGAGGCAGCAGCTTCTGGCGTTGACACATCCGCATGGAAGGATAAAACAGTTACATGTATCGTTCCTTACGATGCAGGCGGCGGTACCGATACAGTTATGCGTGCTTTAGCAGACGCAGCGAAGGGTTCCTTCAAAAACATCTCCGTAGAGAACCGTTCCGGCGGCGGCGGAGCAACCGGTATGCTCGCTGGCGCAAACGCTAAGGCTGATGGCACAACCGTTACCATGATCACAGTAGAGCTTGCAACTCTTGAGGCTATGGGAACAAACGCTGGTCTTACATATTCCATGTTCAAACCGATCATGATGGTAAACAGCGCATGTGCAGCGATCACAGTAAACGCAAAAGATGACCGTTTCAACACGATCGAAGACTTCATCAACTACGCAAAAGAGAACGAGGTTTCCATGGGTAACTCCGGTAACGGCGCGATCTGGCACCTTGCAGCAGCAGGTCTTGCAAAAGAGACAGGCGCTCAGTTCAAACACGTTGCTTACGATGGAGCAGCAGGTGCGATCACAGACCTTCTTGGTGAGCATATTGACGCAGTAGCAGTTTCCTACGCTGAGGTTGCTAACTACGTTGAGTCCGGCGATTTAAAGGTTCTTGCAGTTATGAACGACAAACGTCTTGATTCCATTCCGGACGTTCCGACATGCCAGGAAGCTGGTTACGATGTAGTTCTTGGTACATGGAGAGGTCTTGGTGTTCCGAAGGATACTCCGGACGAGGTTGTTGACCAGCTCTATGAGATCTTCTCTCAGGCAGCACAGTCTGACGCATTCGTTGACTTCATGAACAAGTCCAACAACGTGATCGACGTTCTTGACGGCGCTACATTTGAGGAGCGTATCAAATCTGACCTTGAGACATACACAGCTCTGGTTACAGATCTTGGTCTGAAAGTACAGTAATGTAAACTGACTTAACGGGGAGTGGGAAACCCACTCCCCGGTTTTGTCTGCGAGGGCTTTCCCCAGGGAGACCTCTGTGAGACAGTTGTTTTAGAATGGAGTTTCAATATGAGAAAAGGAAATATTATCGCAGGTCTGATCTGCGCAGCTTTAGCTGTTTATGTGATCGTTACCTGTCTTGGCTATCCGAGAGCAGAAGCTTACGGTACAGGCGTTCCGGGTCCGGGACTCTGGCCGGGCATCATCGCAGCACTTCTTCTGATCTGTTCCGTAGGCCTTATCGTCGTTACCCTGATGATGAAAAAAGACCAGTTCCCGGAGCTTCCGATGTGGACACCGGGTACAAAACGTGTATACATTTCCATGGCGATCCTGCTTGTATACATGCTGGTATTATCTACACTTGGATTTATCATCCCGTCAGTGATCATGCTGTTCGCTTTCTGCCAGTGGTTCCATAAAGGCGCTTTCTGGAAAAACGCACTGATCTCCGTGATCGTAGTCCTGGCAATTTACTTTGTTTTCAAGAACTTCCTGAATGTGCCGATCGACTTCGGTATGTTCAGCATTTAAAGAAAGGGGTAGCAGAATGAGTTTCTTTTTAGAAGTATTTCAGAGCGCGTTCAGCCCCATGGTACTGTTCTACATGATCGCAGGCGTAGCAGCCGGAATCTGTATCGGAGCACTGCCGGGACTTACCGCAACTATGGGTGTAGCCCTTCTTCTGCCGCTTACATTCGGTATGGATGCCACAGCAGGTATCCTCATGTTACTTGGAATTTACGTGGGAGCAATCTATGGCGGATCTATTTCCGCGATCCTTTTACATACACCGGGTACACCGGCCTCTGCTGCAACCGCTATTGATGGATATCAGTTCTCCAAGCGCGGTGAGGCAGGACGTGCACTCGGTATCGCAACACTTTCCAGTTATGTGGGCGGTGTTGTCAGCGTTCTCTGCTTATGGCTCATCAGCCCGCAGCTTGCGAAGCTTGCATTAAAGTTCAGCTCTGCTGAGTTCTTCTTACTCGCGGTATTCGGACTCTGTATCATTGCCAACATCTCCGGCGAGAATATGGCAAAGGGCTTGATCTGCGGATTCTTAGGAATCTTAACAGCTACTGTCGGTATCGACAGCGTAACAAGCTACATCCGTTTCACAGACAACGCAAACCTTCTCTCCGGTATCCAGTACATTCCGGTTATGATCGGTCTGTTCGCGATGAGCCAGGCTTTCGAGACCATTGAGGATATCTACAGCACGGATGAGATCGATGCGAGCGTAACAAGACTTCTTCCGACAAAGGAGGATGTGAAGACGATCCTTCGTGTTGCTCCGGTTACGGGCCTCATCGGAACCATGATCGGTATCATCCCTGGTGCCGGTGCCGATATCGGATCCTTCGTTGGATACAACACCGCCCGCGGCATGTCCAAACATCCGGAACTGTTCGGAAAAGGAAGCCCGGAGGCCGTAGCTGCTTCTGAGGGCGGCAACAACGGTGTAACCGGTGGTGCCATGATCCCGATGCTGACACTCGGTGTTCCGGGTGATGCCGTAGCAGCCATCATGATCGGTGCGTTGACGATCCAGGGTCTTACCCCGGGACCGATGCTCTTTAAGACAAACAAGGTCCTCGTTTATACGATCTTCCTTGGAATGTTTGTGGCAAACACCATCATGGTACTCCTCGGATTCTCCTGCATCCGCCTTTTCACAAAGGTATTGAGCGTTCCGAAGACGATCCTTACACCGGTCATTTTCATCCTCTGCGTCGTAGGAAGCTACGCGATGAGAAGTAACTTCTACGATGTGGGAACGATGTTGATTGCAGGCGTGATCGGCTGGCTCATGGGTAAAGTAAAGATCCCGACAAGCCCGGCGATCCTCGGCCTGATCTTAGGGCCGATGGCTGAGAAGAATTTCCGTACCGCACTGTTAAAGTCCAGTGGTAACCCGGTCGTATTCTTCAACACCCCGATCTGCTGGTTCTTTCTTGCCCTGATCGCGTTCACACTGTTTGGTGCGATCCGCGGACAGTTAAAGAAGAAAACAAATTAAAAATTGTGAATTTTTAAGCCGCGTCTGCTCTCCGGTTTTGTGCCGGGGAGAGGGGCGGCTTTTGTAATAGAAAATTTTGAGGAATTTCCTGTATATGGCGAAAGGATGCCGGTTGACAGAAGGCAGGAAAGAATAATGGAAAGACATGGCGCATAAGATTTTGCAAGGCATAATTCGGCGGAGTAAGACATGAGAGGGCAGAAAAACGATGATGTTACCCGGACGGACTCCGCCGGGGTGTTTGCGGACGCATTGGGCGGGGAGACGCTTTTGACGCTCATCGGGACACGGGCGGTACATATTGAAAATTACAGGAGCATTCTTGTATACACGGATACGGAGATCAGAATCCAATGCAGGCACTATATTCTTTCTGTCTCCGGGAAAAAGTTAAAGATCTGCTATTACGATAAAGATGAGATGAAAATATCCGGCCGCCTGGAGGTGATCCGGTTTGAATAGATTTGAAAAATTGTGGGAGGGAAGCGTGAAAGTCCGGATCGATGGGAGAGGGATGGAGCGCTTTTTTAATATCGCGGCGCAGAGAGGGATCGTGATCGAAAAAATCGAGACAAAAGAGATCCCTGCTGCGGAATATGACGGCAATCGGCATGATCGATATGATAACCATGTTGAAAAGAAAGAATTGGAAAAAGAGGACAAGAAACAGGGGAAAACTGTCTGCTTCGAGATATCACCGAGAAACTTTAAACGTCTGAAGCCGATCGCCCGGAAAACAGATGTCCGTCTGCGGATCACGGAAAAGCACGGTTTTCCATTCTGGCTGATCCTGGGCCGCCGCAGAAGTCTCTGGGCCGGAGGTCTGGCAGCCTTTTTTCTGCTGATCTATCTTTCATCTTTTTATGTGTGGGACATTTCCTTTGATGGAAATCATCGTTTTACGGATGAGATGCTGCTGCATTTCATGGACACGATTCCGGTGCAGTGTGGGATGAGAAAAAAAGAGATTTCCTGTGGGGATCTGGAAAAACAGATCCGGAACGCGTTCCCGGAGATCGGCTGGGTATCCGCAGAACTGACCGGCACAAGGCTTACAATCCATGTGCGGGAAAATGACGGGATCCTGAAGGCGGAGACCGGATCAGATGCGCCCTGTGAGCTCACAGCAGGATCAGATGGCACCGTGACAAAGATCATCGTCCGGAACGGGATTGTCAGGGTGAAAGCCGGGGACGAGGTGAAAACCGGGGATATCCTGGTCTCGGGGAAGCTTCCGATCTACGATGATTCCGAGACACTTGTGAAGACAAACTTAGTCCATGCGGATGCGGAAGTCTACGCAGAAACAACGAGAACGGTTACATGGAAGATCCCGGTTGTGGAGGAGATCCGTGCGGGAACAGGAAAGAAACGCATGGGCGTGTTCTTTAAATTTCTGGATACGGAATTCTGTTTCCTGATGCCGGACCTAAAAAAAGAAAGCAGCTGGGAACTTTTCATGGAAGAATCCCAGCTCAGATTTTCGAAAAATTTTTACCTTCCGGTCTACGGCGGGATCCTCGCTGCCAGGGAATATATTCCCTACGAAAAAGTACTCACAAAATCAGAAGTTTCGGATTCTGCTGACCGGTATTTGAACGAATATATGCAAAATCTCACCGAAAAAGGTATACAAATCCTTGGTAGTGATGTTAAAATAGAGAGAAGTGAATCACACTGGAAGATTCATGGAACACTGACGGTGGTGGAGGACATCGCGAAAGAATCCCCCATGCCGGAAGATCAGGAGGAGATTCAGACAGTAGATGAGCATCATTGAGACAATCATAGACATTCCGGCAGAACATGAGCGGAAGGTCTGCGGACAGTTTGACAGTTATCTGAAAAAAATCGAGCGGACGCTTCACGTATCCATGGTGGCGCGGGACGGGGAGATCAAGGTCATCGGACCAGATCATGCGGTAAAACGCGCGAAGAGCGTATTTTCAACGCTTCTGGAACTCTCGAAGCGGGGCGAAGAGATCGGGGAGCAGAATGTGGATTACGCCCTGGCTCTTTCCTTTGAGGATAAGGACACGGAAATGCTTTCCCTGGACCGCGATATCATCTGTCACACCATAAATGGAAAACCGGTAAAACCGAAGACTCTTGGACAGAAGCAGTATATCGATCTGATCCGGAAAAAAATGATCGTGTTCGGCGTGGGACCTGCGGGAACCGGAAAAACGTATCTTGGCATGTCCATGGCAATCCAGGCCTTTAAGAATGGAGAGGTGGGCAGGATCATCCTGACACGTCCGGCCATCGAGGCGGGAGAGAAATTAGGCTTCCTTCCGGGCGACCTTCAGAGCAAGATCGATCCGTACCTGCGCCCACTTTACGACGCCCTCTACCAGATCATGGGCGCGGACAGCTATCTTCACAATTCAGAGAAAGGCCTGATCGAGGTGGCGCCTCTCGCCTACATGCGCGGACGTACCTTAGATAACGCCTTTATTATCCTGGATGAGGCCCAGAATACGACCCAGGCACAGATGAAAATGTTCCTTACAAGGATCGGTTTCGGTTCCAAGGTCATCATCACCGGCGACCAGTCCCAGAAGGATCTGCCTGCAGGCCAGGTATCCGGCCTCGACGTGGCGCTTAAGGTACTGAAGAATATCAACGATATCGGAATCTGCCGGTTCTCCAACGAGGACGTGGTAAGACATCCGCTTATCCAGAAGATCGTAAAGGCATATGATGAATATGAAGGCCGTGAGAAACCGGAGAGAAGATCTTACACGGAACATGGAAAAAGCGGCCGGGAAGGACGGGAACAGAGATGACAGTGACAGTGGAGTACGAAGCGGAGGAAAAACTGGATCTTCCGTACGAAGAGATCATTAAAAACGTGATCGAGGAATCCCTGGATTATGTAGAATGCCCGTATGACGCGGAGGTGAATGTCCTCCTTACGGATAATGCCGGGATCCACCAGATCAACCTTGATATGCGCGGGATTGACAACCCGACAGACGTTTTGTCGTTCCCGATGTGTGATTTTGAGACACCGGGCGACTTTTCCCATCTGGAAGAGACGCCGGAGGAATACTTCGACCCGGATACAGGGGAATTACTTATGGGGGATATCGTAATTTCCGTGGATAAGGTGAAAGAGCAGGCTGAGAAGTATGGCCACTCTCAGACGAGAGAGCTGGCATTCTTAGTAGCGCACAGCATGCTTCATTTATCCGGCTACGACCATATGGAGGATGAGGAGCGGATCCAGATGGAGGACATGCAGAGAGAAATTCTGGAACGGAGGGGTTACAGGAGATGAGAAAACGGGGCAGAGCATTTATTATTGGTATTGGAATCATGATGGCAGCGGCAGCTCTTTCCGGGTGCGGAAAGAAGGCTGAGGAAGCAGCTGTGACAACGGAGGCGCCCACAGAGACGCCGGAAGAGACGAAGACCATCGTTCTTGAGACAGAACCGACGACGGAGGCGGAGACGGAGCCGGAAGGCCCGGAGGAGCGCAAAGAGGTCGACGGAAAGATCCAGAGTTACCTGACCGGTGAGATGGTGGACGTGGCGAAGGCCAACAGACGGCCTGTCGCGGTCATGATGAGCAATGATAAGGCATCCCTGCCTCAGTACGGCATCAACCGGGCAGATGTGGTCTACGAGGCGCCGGTGGAGGGCGATATGAACCGCTACATGGCGATCTTCGAGGACTATGATGATATCGAGCGGATCGGTTCCGTCAGAAGCTGCCGTACCTATTATACATATTTCGCAAGAGAGTACGATGCGATCTATGCCCATTACGGACAGAGCACCTTCGCAGTTCCGTATCTGAAAAGTGTGGACAACATCAACGGTGTCGATGGCACAGGCGGAAATGCGTTCTACCGCACAAAGGACAAGAAGGCACCGCATAACGCCTATACAAGTGGCGCGAAATTAAATAAGACCATCGGCCAGCTGGGCTACCGCACTTCCTACAGCAATACCTACACGGGACATTTCCAGTTCTCAAAGAATGCTTATGTCCCAGCGGAATCCGACGCGAAGGACGCGTACAAGTTCTACCCGTCCTACACGATGAATAATCCGTGGTTCGAGTACAATGAGAGTGACGGAAAGTATCACCGTTTCCAGTACGGCGGAAAGCACAACGGCGACGGCGGGCAGATTGCGGTCAATAATGTCATTTTCCAGTATGTGGAGTGGGGACATTACGCCAGCACCGATTATCTCAATATCAACGTTCACAAGGGTGGAGCGGGTTATGTATTTACAGGCGGAAAGTGCGTTCCTGTGTCCTGGAAGAAGGACGGGGACTTCGGACCGACCCGCTACTATGACTCTGAAGGAAAGGAAGTCATGCTTAACAAAGGAAAGACCTGGATCTGCATTGTAGGCGCAGACAGGTACAGTAAAGCTGAGATTTATGGAAAGTAACAGACAGAAAAAGAAAAAGGAATCCAATTTCGTTGTCCAGGGAAGTATCCTGGCAGTGGCATCTATCGTCGTGAGGATCATCGGAATCGCTTACCGTATTCCGATGATCAACATCATCGGCGATGAAGGAATGGGATATTACGGAACAGCATTTAATGTATACAATATTGCACTGCTTCTCTCATCCTACAGCCTGCCGCTCGCTGTGTCGAAAATGGTTTCCGCGAGACTTGCGGGAAAGCAGTACCGGAACGCAGCGAGAATCTTACGCGCGGCGCTCTGTTATGCCACCATCGTGGGTGCCTTTGCGGCTGCGGTGATCTGGTTCGGTGCTGATTTCTTCGCGAAAGACGTATTTTTTATGCCCTATGCGGCATTCGCGCTAAGGACATTAGCCCCGACGGTATGGATCATGGCCTATCTCGGCGTGTTCCGCGGATATTTCCAGGGACAGGGCACCATGGTGCCCACCGCCTTTTCCCAGGTCTTTGAGCAGATCGTAAACGCCATCGTCAGCGTTGCGGCGGGAAGCTTCCTCTTTAACGAGGCGTTAAAGACAGAAGTGTTAAAGAATCAGACGGGAGACGGATATTCCAACGCCTGGGGCGCTGCCGGCGGCACCATCGGTACAGGTGCGGGCGCGTTTACCGCATTGATCTTCCTGCTGTTTTTATTTGCAGCCTGCGCAAAGATGAGAAAGCGCCAGATCAGGAGAGACCAGACGGAGATCCTGGAGAGCTACAGGGACATCACAAGAATCCTGTTCTTCACGGTAGTTCCGGTCATCTTGAGCTCCGCGATCTACAACTTAAACAGCGTGCTGGACAACGGAATCCTTGCGTACAATTTTAAGACTCTCGGACAGGGGGATGAGTTTGCCTCCATTTGGGGTGTGTATACAGGAAAATACCATCTGCTGATCAACGTGCCGATGGCGATCTCAAATGCCCTTTCTTCCTCTCTGATCCCGTCCGTATCAAGGGCGGTGGCTATGGGAGATAAGAAACTTGTGAGAGAGCGCGTGGCATCCGCGATCCGGTTCTCCTGTATCGTTGCGATCCCGTCTACGGTGGGACTCACGGTGCTTGCGGGACCGGTAAACAACCTTTTGTTCTCCGGGGATAATTCCCTGGCGATCCGGATGACGATTTACGGTTCCCTTGCGGTGGTATTCTACTCCGTGTCCACGGTCACAAACGCGATCCTTCAGGGCATCGATAAAATGCGCCTTCCGATCTTCCACGCGGTGATCTCCCTGGTGCTTCACCTGATCGCCCTGGAGATCATGGCTCTCGGATTCCACATGGGAATCTACAGCATGGTATTCTCGAATATCCTGTTCGCGCTCTTCATGGTCTTGATGAACGCGAGATCAATCCGGAAGCTTCTCGGCTACCGGCAGGAGATGAAGAAAACGGTGATCATTCCGGTGATCGCCTCCGCGGTGATGGGAATCTTCACCTTCGGTTCCTACCAGCTCGCGCATCTCGCGGTGAAGAGCAACGCGATTTCTACGTTGTTTGCGATGATGATCGCAGTAGTTGTTTATGGCGTGCTGCTTATTAAGCTTGGGGCATTGTCCGCGGCAGAGTTAAAGACGATGCCGGGCGGAACGAAGCTCCTGAGAGTGTTCAGAAAACTGCATCTGATGTAGAGGCGGAAAGTACAGAAATAAACCGGGACAGCTGACTGTCAGTGTATGGACAAAAATTTGGTTTTTATGTGTTTAAAAATAGAAAAGAAAGCAGATAATACTTTCAAAGGAGGAATATTCCTATGAAAAAGTATGTATCCTGCTTTCTTTTCTTTTTCTTACTGACATCCGCGAGCTTGATCACATTGTTTCTCATGACGGTCGGGGAGGAAGCCCAGAGGGCGGAAGAGGTACAGATGCAGGAATCTGTGGAGGAACCGGTATTTGCGAAGGAGACAAAAGAGGAGATCCATGTGGTCTTGAATATGGAGCAGGTTGAAAATCAGACCGTGGCGGAGGATGAGGAACGGTATTTCCTTGTGGCGGAGGAAGGTTATCTCATCGTTTATGATAAAGGACAGGAGACCACAGACCTCTTCACCCATATGCCCCTGGCGGAATTCCCGGCGGAGGAGCAGGAGCGGCTGATGACGGGGATCTGGTTTCCGACAATGGCTGAAATTTTCAGTTATCTGGAGTCTTACAGCAGTTAAAATTTCGCCCGGAAAGTCAATTTGAGGTACTTTTTGCCTGAAATGGGTAAGATGCGGAACAGTTACTACTTGAAATTTTTGCGTCAGGTCGATATACTAGTATAAAAATTGTGTAATTGCCTGGCAGGTCTGCGCATTTGCTGCGCTGACTGTGAGAAAACTTGGCGAAATTGTTTGATACTGGGGCAGTAGTCTTAAAGTCTGGAAATCGGTCTCAGATCACAGGAAAAACCGGAGACAGGGAGAAAAAGAATGGCGGAGAACTTTAGAGGACGGAAAGGAATCATTATCGGCGGCGGCGCATCGGGACTTATGGCTGCGATCACGGCGGCAGAGCAGGGCGCGGCTGTTACAGTAATCGAGCACACGGCCCGTCCGGGAAAGAAGATCCTGTCCACAGGAAACGGAAAATGCAATCTGACGAACCTCTATATGGATCCGTCCTTCTACCGGAGCGATGAAAAGGGCTTTTGGGGGACTGCGATCCGAAATTTCCCGCCGAAGGCAGCAGTCGCGTTCTTTCGGAATCTCGGAGTCCTGACCATGGACCGCGGCGGATATGTCTACCCTATGTCCGGTCAGGCGCAGACGGTTCTGGATGCACTTTTAAGGGGTGCGAAAAGAGCCGGCGTTAAGATCGTCACCGGGTGCGAAGTGGAAAAGGCGGGAAGAAAAAAAGAACACTTTGAGGTCACAACGAATCTGGGAACCTTCACAGGGGATTTCCTGATCCTCGCCTGTGGATCGAAGGCAGCAAAGGCTACCGGATCCGACGGTAGCGGCTATGAGCTGGCGAAGCAGTTCGGACACCGGATCATAAAGCCTCTCCCGGCGCTCGTACAGCTCCGCTGTGAGGGAGATCTTCTCCCAAAAGCGTCCGGTGTCCGGGTGGATGCCCTTGTGAGCATCCAGACGGCGGATGGAAAGACGGCAGCAAAGGACCGCGGGGAACTGCAGATTACAGACTACGGAATCTCCGGCATTCCGGTATTTCAGGTGAGCCGGTACGCCGCAAAACTGCTGGACCAGAAAAAGAAAGTTCTGGCATCTTTAAATTTTCTGCCGGATCTTGATGAGACGAAGGTCCGGTATCTCTTGAGAGAACAGCGGGAAGTCCTTTCCGGGGAAACGGCGGAGGACTTTTTAAGCGGTATTTTTAATAAGAAATTAGCGTCGGTGCTTTTGAAGGCGGCGAAGATCCAGACGGACAAAAAAGCGGGTCTTCTGACATCGGAGGAGCTGGAACGTCTGGGTGCCACGATCCGGGAATTTAAGATCCCGGTGAAGGAGACAAATTCCTTTGAACAGGCCCAGATCTGCACCGGTGGTGTCGACACGGCAGAGATAGAAGCGGAGACCATGCAGTCGAAACGTGTTCCCGGCCTTTATATAGTCGGGGAGCTCCTGGATGTAGATGGAATCTGCGGCGGATATAATTTACAGTGGGCATGGTCCTCCGGGTACGCAGCCGGATGCCATGTGGCAGCAGGAATCGTTCCCGGGTATTTAAAAAACAGCCGTGCAGCAGGAAAAACGATGACGTTTTCCGGTGCGGAGGGAAACAGGACCCAGGGAAAACAGGAAAGGAAAAAACATACATATGATCCGGATCAATCAGCTCACACTTCCCGTGGACCACGGGGAAGAGGCCATAAAGAAAAAGGCGGCAAAGCTTCTAAAAGTCGATGAATCGGCGATCGGGGAGATCGGGATCGTCCATAGATCCATCGACGCGAGAAAGAAGCCGCAGCTGTTATTCAGCTATATTGTAGATGTGATGCTCGCGAACAGTAAAAGAGAAGGTACTGTCATCAAAAAGGCGGCGAACCAGAACATCCGGGCCGAAGGCTTCCGTCCATATGCGTACCCGGAGCACGGAACTGCGGAAATGAAAAAGCGCCCGGTGATCATCGGCGCCGGTCCTGCCGGAATGTTCGCGGCCCTGGCACTCTCCGAGAACGGCTGCGCTCCGATCCTTTTGGAGCAGGGAGATGCCGTGGAGGAGAGGACGAAAAGAGTAGAAGATTTCTGGAAGAACGGGGATGAGGCCCTGGATATCCGATCCAACGTCCAGTTCGGAGAGGGCGGAGCCGGAACATTCTCCGACGGAAAGTTAAATACACTGGTAAAGGATACCTCGGGAAGAAACGGGAAAGTTCTCTCCACGTTTGTGGAGATGGGAGCCGATCCTTCGATCCTTTACGACCATGCCCCACATATCGGAACAGATGTGCTGCGGGGTGTGGTTAAAAATATAAGAAACCGGATCATCGCCGGCGGCGGAGAGGTGCATTTCCGGACGGAAGTCACGAAAATTCTGGAAGAGAATGGAAGAGTCACCGGCGTGATGACTGCAGATGGCGCTGTGATTGAGACAGATCATGTGATCCTGTCCGTAGGACACAGTGCGAGAGACCTGTTCGCGGAGCTTGATCGGATGAAGGTCTTTATGGAACCGAAGCCGTTCGCGGTGGGACTCCGGATCCAGCACCCCCAGGAGCAGATCAATAAGAACCAGTATGGAATGGAGGACGCCGGAAAGCTCGGAGCGGCGCCCTATAAAGTGACGGCAAAGACCACCAGTGGCCGCGGTGTGTATTCATTCTGCATGTGCCCGGGCGGAATGGTGGTGAACGCGTCCTCAGAAAAGGGACATCTCGCTGTCAATGGAATGAGCAATTTTAAGAGAGACAGCGGTATCGCGAACAGTGCCCTGATTGTGGCCATCACCCCGGCGGATTTCCCGGAAGCAGGACCTTTGGGCGGCATCGCGTTCCAGAGAAGCCTGGAAGAGCGTGCGTTCGCCCTCGGCGGAGGAAAGATCCCGATCCAGCTCTACGGCGATTTCGCCGCGAACCGACCGACGGTGGCCCTGGGAGACGTAAATCCTGTGTTTTGCGGAGGTTTCTCCTTCGCGAACTTGCGGGAGCTGATGCCAGAGGCCTTAAACGGAGCGTTTCTGGAAGGAATGGAACAGTTCGGAAGACGGATCAAAGGGTTTGACCGTGCCGATGCTGTCCTTGCGGGAATCGAGAGCCGTACGTCATCACCGCTCAGGATCTGCCGCGATGAGAGCCTTCAGAGCAGTTTGAAAGGGCTTTATCCATGCGGCGAGGGAGCCGGGTACGCCGGGGGGATCACATCGGCGGCCATGGACGGCCTGAAGGTTGCGGAAGAGATCATAAAGCGATATGCGGCGGTCAGGTAGTCAAACGTAAACAGTCAGCAGTGCGTTAAATAGCACTGAGGATTCCGCTGAAAGGAGACTTTTCATATGACAGAGAGAGAATTATTAAAAGATAAAAAGAGAATCGTGATCAAGATCGGATCTTCTTCACTGACACACGCGGAGACAGGCGATCTGAATCTTGCAAAGATCGAGAAGCTTGTCCGCATCATCAGTGACATGAGAGGCATGGGAAAAGAAGTGATCCTTGTTTCCTCCGGTGCCATCGCCACAGGACGCCAGACTCTCGGCGGAAAGAAACCGGAGACGGTTGCCGAGAAACAGGCATACGCAGCTGTGGGCCAGGCACGTCTCATGATGGTGTACCAGAAGCTTTTCTCCGAGTACAACCAGACTGCGGCACAGATCCTGATCACAAAGGCGACGATCCTGGATGATACCTCCCGCACGAACGCGAAGAACACGTTCAATGAACTTTTAAAGCTCGGAACGGTGCCGATCGTAAATGAGAACGATACCGTATCTACATATGAAATTAAATTCGGTGATAACGACAGACTTTCTGCCATCGTTGCAGCCCTCGTGGAAGGCGACCTGCTATTCCTTCTCTCCGATATCGACGGCCTCTACACCGACGATCCGAAGAAAAACCCGGACGCGAAGTTCATCAGCCAGGTGGATGATCTTACCGATGAATTTATGGCTATGGGTAAGGGAACCACAGGAAGTGACGTGGGAACCGGTGGAATGGCGACGAAGCTCCATGCGGCAAAGATCGCGACGGAGAGCGGAGCCGACATGGTGATCGCCAACGCGGACGATCTGGAAGTTATGTGGCGGATCTTAAAGGGCGAGGAGATCGGAACGCTCTTTAAAGCGAATAAGAGCAGTGAATTTGCGCTGTTGGATTATATCCAGAGCATTCACGCGTAATATGGGCTCTGAAAAGAAACTGAGAGGACAAGAGAAACAAATATGAAACAGGAACAGATCGACAGAATCAATGAGCTTTACCATAAATCCCAGGCCGTAGGACTTACGGACGCGGAAAAAGAGGAACAGGCAGCTTTGAGAAAACAGTATGTTGCCGATATCAAGGCGAGCCTCAGAGGCCATTTAAACAATATCTCCATCGTTGAGAAGGATGGCTCCGTGACAGATCTTGGAAAGAAATACGGAAATGTTGGAAAAACAGAAAGCTGATCTTAGAAAAGAAATACGAGGCCAGTTAAGGTTACTGCCGGAGGAAGAAAAAGAGATCCTGGATCGCCAGATCGCGGAGCGGGTCCTGACTCTTCCCGCGGTCACTGATGCCGGGGCAGTTTACGGATATGCGTCTTTAAACTGGGAGACTGGGACTGCGGAGATCTTAAAAGAGCTTTGGAAGAAAAAATGCATTGTCTGCCTTCCAAGAGTCATGGGTGAGACGATGGAGTTTTTCGTGACTGACTCAGAGGATGATCTCACTGAGGGCGCGTTTCACATTATGGAGCCTAAGAACGGATGCCGGAGCGCAGAAGAGTACCATTCGGAAAAGATGGACCAGGAATTTCATCAGAAATCCAGGTATATTTTTTCGACAGCACCGATCCTGGTGCCGGGCATGGGATTTACGGAAAACGGCGTCCGCCTTGGAAAAGGCGGCGGATATTATGACCGGTATCTGGAGACGCATCCCGGTCATAAGACCATTGCCCTGGCATACGAGTTCCAGATCCTTCATGAGCTCCCGGCGGAGCCGTATGACAAGAGCGTGGATATGATCGTGACAGAAAAACGGGTGATCCGGTGCAGCATTAAGTAACAACATACAGACTGATATTTTTTGGACCGAAAATACCGTATGATACATTGCATGATCAGGCTCATAAATCAGGGAGGAAACAGTCATGTTAATAGAAATCGGACAGAAAGCAAAAGAAACTTCCTATATCCTCGGAAAAATGGGGACAGACTTAAAGAACGCGGGACTTCTGGCTGCGGCCCAGGAGATCTTGGATGAAGAGGATGAGATCTTAAAAGCCAACGCGGCGGATGTCGCAAAAGCGAAAGAAAGAGGAATGGCTCCGGGACTTGTGGACCGCCTGGAGCTGAACCACAAGCGGATCGAGGGAATCGTGGAGGGCATGCGCCAGGTCGTAGGTCTCGAGGATCCGGTGGGAGAGGTGATCTCCATGAAGAGGCGCCCGAACGGACTCTTGATCGGCCAGAAACGGGTGCCCTTCGGTGTTATCGGAATCATCTACGAGGCGAGACCGAACGTTACGGCAGATGCTTTTGCGCTCTGCTTTAAGACGGGAAATGCTGTGATCCTTCGCGGCGGCAGCGACGCGCTGGAATCCAACAAAGCCATCGTCACAGCGATCAGGAATGGTTTAAAGAAGGAAGGAATCCCGGAGGATGCCATCTCCCTGATTGAGGACACAAGCCATGAGACCGCGAGAGAGTTCATGCGGATGAACGGATATCTCGATGTCCTGATCCCGAGAGGCGGGGCAGGTCTGATCCGTACCGTTGTGGAGAACAGCACGGTTCCGGTGATCGAGACGGGTACCGGAAACTGTCATATCTATGTGGACGAGAGCGCGGATTTCGATATGGCGTTAGATATCATCTTTAATGCGAAGACCCAGAGGATCGGTGTCTGCAACGCCTGCGAATCCACCTTGGTACATAGAAAGATCGCAAAGGAATTCCTGCCGCTGATGAAAAAGCGTCTCGATGAGAAAAACGTGGAGATACGCGCTGACGAGGGGGCCCGCTCCATCGTGCCGGAATTTACGGCGGCCACAGAGGAAGACTGGGGAAAAGAGTACCTGGATTATATTCTTTCCTGCAAGATCGTGGACTCCGTGGATGAGGCTATCGCCCATATCAACCGGTACAATACGGGACATTCCGAGGCCATCGTGACAAAGGACTACGAGAACGCCCAGAAATTCTTAAATGAGGTGGATGCGGCGGCAGTTTATGTCAATGCCTCCACGAGATTTACTGACGGATTTGAGTTCGGCTTCGGCGCTGAGATCGGTATCAGCACCCAGAAGCTCCATGCGAGAGGACCGATGGGACTTCTGGCGCTGACATCCACGAAGTATATTATTTACGGGGATGGACAGATCCGCAAATAGAAATACAGGCTGTAAAGCATTCCGGCGGATTTCCGCTGACGTTGGTCATGGGCGGAGAAGTAAAAAACAACGTAACTGTTCAGTAGGTCTGCGCACTTGCTGCGCTGACCGTAAGAAAACATAGGCTGGAAGGCAAAAATCCCATCAGCGAAGCTGATCTGGAATGGATTTTTGCACGTAACTATGAAGGTACTGAATAGCTACAAAACAACAAGGTTGCATTTTCGGGGAATCTTGGGTATAATCATTCGGGACAGTTCAGCCAGGGACGTTTATGCCAAAAAGAGAACGGCTGAACATAAAGGTTTATAAAAATAGTTGGAGAAATATCAGAATGACAGATAAAAATATTATCGCAGGTGCCCCGACAGAGGAACCTGCGAGACAGCAGTACTTTATGGAACAGGTGAAGAAGCTCGTGGAGGCGGAGAGCGCGAAAAAAGGCCGTCCGCTCACCTGTTTTATCAACACCTTCGGGTGCCAGATGAATGCCAGAGACTCCGAAAAACTCCTTGGAATCTTAAAGGAAGCCGGTTATGAGGAGGGAACCGATGAGAATTCAGATTTCGTCCTCTACAATACATGCACCGTTCGTGAGAACGCGAACTTAAAGGTTTATGGCCGCCTTGGATATTTAAGCGGTGTAAAGAGAAAGAACCCGGATATGATGATCGCCCTCTGCGGCTGCATGATGCAGGAGCCGGAGGTAGTCGCAAAGATCAAGAAGAGCTACCGCCATGTGGACCTGATCTTCGGAACCCACAATATCTTCAAGCTTGCGGAGCTGCTCTACGAGCGCTTCATGGAGAAGAAGATGGTGGTCGATGTATGGGAAGGAACAAACGAGATCGTGGAGGAACTCCCGATCGAGAGAAAGTATCCGTTCAAATCCGGTGTCAACATCATGTTCGGCTGCAATAACTTCTGCAGCTACTGCATCGTGCCGTATGTGCGCGGACGCGAGAGAAGCAGGGAGCCGGAAGATATTATTAAGGAGATCGAGGGACTGGTGGCTGACGGTGTCGTGGAAGTCATGCTTCTGGGACAGAACGTCAACTCCTACGGAAAGAATCTGGAAAATCCGATCACATTTGCGGAACTCCTGAGAAGAGTGGAAAAGATCGAAGGTCTTGAGCGGATCCGTTTCATGACCTCCCACCCGAAGGATCTCTCCGATGAGCTCATCGGGACCATGAAGAACTCCAAAAAGATCTGCAGCCATTTACATCTGCCGCTTCAGTCCGGCAGCAGCGAGATCTTGAAGAGAATGAACCGCAAATACTCGAAGGAACAGTACCTCGCCCTGGTGGAGAAGCTCCGTGCGGCGATGCCGGATATTTCCCTGACCACCGATATCATCGTGGGATTCCCGGGAGAGACAGAGGAGGACTTCGAGGAGACCATGGATGTGGTGAGAAAAGTGCGTTACGACAGTGCTTTCACCTTCATCTACTCCAAACGTACCGGAACACCGGCGGCTGCTATGCCAAACCAGGTTCCGGAGGACGTGGTAAAGAACCGTTTCGACCGCCTGCTTAAGGAGGTCCAGGACATCGCGGCTGAGGTCGTAAAGCGCCACGAGGGAACAGTACAAAAAGTCCTTGTGGAGGAGATCGATACTCACGAGGCAGGCTTTGTGACAGGAAGACTTTCCAACAACACAGTCGTACATTTCGCTGGAGACGCATCTCTGATCGGAAAGATCGTTGATGTCTCCTTAGACGAGGCAAAGGGATTCTACTATATGGGATCTCTTGTAAAATAAGATGAAACACATGTGACGCCCGGAGCCGAGTGCTTCGGGCGCTGTGGGCATGTTAAGGAATAGGAGAAAAGACGTGGGACAGATTTCACCAATGATGACACATTATCTCGAAACAAAAAAACAGTATCCGGACTGTATCCTTTTTTACCGGTTGGGTGATTTCTACGAGATGTTTTTTGAGGATGCCAAGACGGTTTCAAGAGAACTGGAACTGACACTGACGGGAAAGGACTGCGGCCTGGAAGAGCGGGCACCGATGTGCGGTGTGCCATTCCACGCGGTGGAAGGTTATCTCACGAGACTTGTCCAGAAAGGCTATAAGGTCGCTATCGCGGAGCAGATGGAGGACCCGAAGCTCGCAAAGGGCCTCGTAAAGCGCGAAGTCATCCGCGTTGTGACACCGGGAACCATCACGAGCTCCCAGGCCCTGGATGAGACAAAGAACAACTACCTGATGGCGGTTGTGTATACTGGAAACAATTACGGAATTGCGACGGTCGACATTACGACCGGCGATTTTTTTGTTACAGAAGTGACGAGCGAGCGGGCACTGCTTGATGAGATCAATAAGTTCACACCGTCGGAGCTCGTGTGCAACGAGGCACTCTTTATGTCCGGGCTGGACATGGATGAGTTAAAAGAACGGTATCATTTTGCCGTGACCGCCCTGGAAAACAGGTTTTTCTCGGACGATGACTGCAGAAAGATCTTAAAAGAGCACTTCCATGTGATGAGTCTGGAAGGACTGGGCCTGGGCGACTACGAGAACGGAATGATCGCCTCCGGTGCTGTTCTTCAGTACCTCTATGAGACGCAGAAGAATGACCTGTCCCATCTGACGAAGATCACACCGTATACGACAGGTCAGTTCATGATGATCGACACCTCCACGAGACGAAATCTGGAGTTAGTTGAGACCTTAAGGGAAAAACAGAAGCGCGGATCCCTGCTCTGGGTTCTCGATAAGACAAAGACGGCCATGGGAGCGAGACTTCTCCGTTCTTTTATTGAACAGCCGCTGATCGATAAAGAGGAGATCGAGCGCCGTCAGCAGGCCATCGAGGAACTGAACATGAACTATATTTCCAGGGAGGAGATCCGGGAATACTTAAATTCCGTCTACGACCTGGAACGCCTCATGGGCCGCATCAGTTACAAGACAGCGAACCCGAGAGACCTTCTCTCCTTTAAGAATTCCCTGGAGATGCTGCCGTATATCAAAGATATTCTCGGAGAATTCTCCTGCGAGCTCTTAAAAAAGATGAATGAGGACCTGGACCCGCTCCGGGACCTCTATGAGCTGATCGACCGCTCCATTGTCGACGAGCCGCCGATCACGGTCCGCGAGGGAAACATCATCAAGGACGGATACAGCGAGGAAGCCGACAAGTACCGGAAGGCGAAGACTGAGGGGAAGGCATGGCTGGCGGATCTTGAGACGGAGGAGAAGGAAAAGACAGGGATTAAAAATCTGAAGATCAAGTACAACAAGGTGTTCGGCTACTATTTTGAGGTGACGAACTCCTTCAAGGACTTAGTTCCGGAGTACTTTATCCGTAAACAGACGCTGACAAACGCAGAGCGGTACACCACAGACCGCCTGAAAGAGCTGGAAGACATCATCATGGGCGCGGAGGACCGCCTCTACACCTTAGAGTATGACCTGTTCTGCGACGTGCGTGATCAGATCGCGGCGGAAGTCCTGCGGATCCAGAGTACCGCGAAGGCTATTGCGGGCATTGACGTGTTCACATCCCTGTCCACGGTGTCCATGAGAAATAACTATGTGAAGCCGAAGATCAACGAAAAAGGCGTTATCAACATCAAGAACGGACGCCATCCGGTGGTGGAGAAGATGATCAAGGACAGTCTGTTTGTCGCAAATGATACATATCTGGACAATGGAAAGAACAGGATCTCCGTCATCACGGGACCGAACATGGCCGGTAAGTCCACCTATATGAGACAGACAGCCCTCATCGTCCTCATGGCACAGATCGGAAGCTTTGTCCCGGCAGACGAGGCTAACATTGGAATCTGCGACAGGATCTTTACGAGAGTCGGCGCCTCCGATGACCTGGCTTCCGGCCAGAGTACGTTTATGGTTGAGATGACAGAGGTGGCGAATATCCTGAGAAACGCCACAAAGAACAGTCTTCTTGTCCTCGATGAGATCGGCCGAGGTACGAGTACCTTCGATGGCCTGTCCATTGCCTGGGCGGTCATCGAGCACATCAGCAACCCGAAGATCCTCGGCGCGAAGACATTGTTTGCGACTCATTACCATGAGCTCACGGAACTTGAGGGAACCATAAGCGGAGTTAACAACTACTGTATCGCCGTTAAGGAACAGGGGGACGATATCGTGTTCCTCAGAAAGATTGTAAAGGGCGGAGCAGACAAGAGTTACGGAATCCAGGTAGCGAAGCTTGCGGGAGTACCGGAGCCGGTCATCGCCCGTGCGAAGGAACTCGTGGAGGAGCTTGCCAGCGCCGACATCACGGCCCAGGCAAAGGAGATCGCCCAGATGAGTGCGTCCCCGCAGCACAAGGCGGTGGCGAAGCCGGACGAGGTGGATCTCAACCAGATGTCCATTTTTGACACGGTGAAGGACGACGATATCATAAAAGAACTCGGGGATCTGGAGCTTTCCAGCATGACCCCGATCGATGCGTTGAATACGCTGTACAGACTGCAGACGAAGCTTAAGAACCGCTGGCAGTAATGATACGAAAAAACCTTGTGGGTGCGGGTTTTCGCATGAAACGGCATGAAAGACAAATACCAGCGAGGGTAAAATATGAAAGAGAGGGAGAGAGACTATGCCGATTCAGGTGCTGGATCAGAGTACGATCAACCAGATCGCTGCGGGAGAGGTTGTGGAGCGGCCTGCTTCCGTGGTGAAAGAGTTAATGGAAAACGCCATTGATGCCGGTTCCACGGCGATCACCGTGGAGATCCGTCAGGGCGGTATCGGGTTTATCCGGATCACGGACAATGGATGCGGGATCAAGAAGGAAGAGCTTCCGTTAGCGTTTCTTCGCCACTCCACCAGTAAGATCCGGACAGCGGAAGATCTGCTCACGGTCTCTTCCCTTGGATTCCGTGGCGAGGCACTTTCCAGTATCGCGGCCGTCTCTCAGGTGGAACTGATCACAAAGACCTCTGGCAGCCTCACGGGATCCAGATACAGGATCGAAGGCGGCGAGGAGAAAGGCCTTGAGGAGATCGGCGCGCCGGACGGAACCACATTTATCTCCAGGAACCTCTTTTTCAACACACCTGCCAGACGGAAATTTTTGAAGACGGAGACCACGGAAGGGGCACACGTGACAGATCTCGTGGAAAAGATCGCCCTGTCCCACCCAGAGATCTCCATCCGGCTTATCGTGAATAACCAGAGCCGTCTCCACACCTCGGGGAATCACAACCTGAAAGACATTATCTACACCGTCTACGGGAGGGAGATCGCGGCAAACCTTCTCCCGGTGGAGGTGTCAAACGGAATCGTGAAGATCTCCGGATTTATCGGAAAGCCGGTGATCGCCCGGGGAAACAGAAATTTTGAGAATTATTTCATCAACGGGCGGTACATTAAGAGCGGACTCGTGTCCAAGGCCATCGAGGACGGGTACAAGAGCTATATGATGCAGCACAAATATCCCTTCACGCTGCTGCACCTCACCGTGGAGCCGGAGTTTATCGATGTGAACGTACATCCGTCAAAGATGGAGCTTCGCTTCAAGGACGGCGAGAACATGTACCGGGTGATCTGCCAGGCGGTGGTGGACGCCCTTTCCGGGAAAGAATTGATTCCGAACGTGAGCCTCATGTCGGAGCGGGAAGAGCGCGAGCTTGAGAAAAAAGAGACTGCCGCGGCGGGAAATCCGATCCCGGGAAGCGGGATGAGTGAGCCCGTAAAGAACGCCCGCGGTCCGGAACCTTTTGAGCACCGACGCATGGAAGCCATGGGCATCCGCGAGGAACGACCGGCCTACGGGGAGAAGAAGCAGAAGAGCGAATGGATCCTGCCGCCGAAACCGCTGACAAGGGAACTGCCGCCGGAACGCGCACAGGCACAGCAGCCAAACGAGACAGGAGCGGCAGCGATGCCTGCGGCTTTGGAAGAGAAAGCTCCGGAGACGACAGGTGCGGCTTTGGCTGCGAAGAAAGCGGTCCCGGCTGAGAAAGAAGCACCTCTGGCAGAGAAGGAAGCGCTTCCTAAGCAGATGGAAATGTTCGACAACCGCCTTCTCTCGGAAACCGCGAGAAAGCGCCACCGTCTGATCGGCCAGGTCTTCGAAACTTACTGGCTTGTGGAGTACGACGGCAGTCTCTACATTATTGACCAGCATGCCGCCCACGAGAAGGTCCTCTTCGAGAAGAACTTCGCGTCCCTAAAGACGAGGGAATACACCTCCCAACTCGTGAGCCCGCCGATCATCCTGACACTTTCCTTACAGGAGGCGGATCTCTTAAAACGCCACATGAAGGTGTTTACGGACATCGGCTTCGAGATCGAGCCTTTCGGCGGAAACGAGTACGCGGTGCGGGCGGTGCCGGACAATCTGTTCTCCCTGGCGAAAAAGGACCTTCTGATGGAACTCATCGACGGACTCTCCGATGAGAGTATGGGAAAGAATGTGGAGTCCATCTACGACCGGATCGCCACCATGTCCTGCAAGGCGGCGGTAAAGGGAAACAACGAGCTGTCCTTCGCCGAAGCGGATAAGCTCATCGATGAACTGTTAAAACTGGAGAATCCATATAACTGCCCGCACGGAAGACCGACGATCGTCGCGATCAGCAAATATGAGATGGAAAAGAAATTCAAGAGGATCATATAATGAAAAAGCCTTTGATCATAATCACCGGGCCGACGGCGTCCGGAAAGACCGCCCTGTCGGTGGAACTCGCGAAAAAGGTCGGCGGCGAGATCATCAGTGCCGATTCCATGCAGGTGTACCGCCACATGGATATCGGTTCCGCAAAGGTGACGAAGGAGGAGATGGACGGTGTCAGACATCACCTGATCGATGTTCTGGATCCGTGGGATGAATTTAACGTGGTCGTTTTCCAGAGACTCGCAAAGCAGGCCATGGAGGAGATCTACGCCGCCGGACATATCCCGATCATCGCTGGAGGCACCGGCTTTTATATCCAGGCACTGGTGAACGATATCGATTTTACGGAAAATGACAGTGATACGGGATACAGGGAAGAATTGGAGTGCCTGGCGGCAGAAAAAGGCGCGTCCTGCCTTCACGATATGTTAAAGGAAGTGGACCCGGAGTCCGCAGAGGCGATCCACGAAAACAACGTGAAGCGTGTGATCCGCGCCCTGGAGTTTTACAAGAAAACCGGGACAAAGATATCCGAACATAACGAGGCGGAGCGGCAGAAAGAATCGCCATACAACTTCGCTTACTATGTACTGAACATGGATCGCGAACGCCTGTATCAGAGGATCGACCTGCGGGTGGATCTCATGATGAAGAAAGGCCTGCTGGCGGAAGTGGAAAAGTTGAAGGAGATGGGCTGCACGAGAGATATGGTGTCCATGCAGGGGCTTGGATACAAAGAGATCCTGGATGCCCTGGATGGAACGATCTCCTTAGATGAGGCGGTCTACATCATTAAGCGCGACACCAGACACTTCGCGAAGCGCCAGCTCACCTGGTTTAAGAGAGAAAAAGAAGTTACCTGGGTGGATCAGGGAAACTTTGATTTTGATAGGGAAAAGATCCTCATGTGGATGCTTGAGGATCTGCGCGAAAGAAGCATTATGGCAGTTAGAAAAAAGGAGAAATCATGGAACTTATAAAGATGTACGGAGAGCTTGGAATCTCTGAGAAGGTTTTAAATTATGGAAGAGAGATCGAGAAAAGCCTGCACGACCGTTTCGAGGCCATCGATAAGACAGCAGAATACAATCAGTTAAAGGTCATTAAAGCCATGCAGGAGGCGAGAGTCAGCGATATCCATTTCGCCGGAACTACGGGATACGGCTACAATGACCTTGGACGTGACACGTTGGAGGAAGTCTATGCGAAGGCATTCCACGGCGAGGACGCCCTTGTCCGCCCACAGCTGATCTCCGGAACCCATGCGCTTACCATTGCTCTTTCCGGAAATCTCCGCCCGGGTGATGAGATCCTTTCCCCGGTAGGAAAACCGTACGATACTTTAGAGGAAGTCATCGGAATCCGTGATTCTGTCGGTTCCTTAAAGGAGTTCGGCATTACCTACAGCCAGGTGGATCTTCTTCCGAACGGTGATTTCGACTTTGAGAACATCAAAAAAGCTATCAATGAGCGAACAAAACTCATCGAGATCCAGCGCTCCAAGGGATATGCCACAAGACCAACCTTATCCGTAAAGCGTATCGGCGAGCTGATCTCCTCTATCAAGTCTATCAAGCCGGATGTGATCTGCATGGTAGATAACTGCTACGGCGAGTTCGTGGAGGAGATGGAGCCGACAGATGTGGGAGCGGACATGATCGTCGGTTCCTTAATTAAGAACCCGGGCGGCGGACTTGCCCCGATCGGCGGCTATATCGTCGGACGCAGGGACTGCGTGGAGCGGGCGGCATACCGCCTGACAGCTCCGGGTCTCGGAAAAGAGGTTGGTGCCAGCCTCGGTGTCAGCCAGTCTCTCTACCAGGGACTTTTCCTGTCTCCGACCGTTGTTGCGGGTGCATTAAAGGGCGCGATTTTCGCAGCAAACGTGTACGAGAAGCTGGGCTTCGGCGTCGTTCCGAACGGCACTGAGAGTCGTCACGATATCATCCAGGCCATCACCTTCGGAACACCGGAAGGCGTCATCAAGTTCTGCGAGGGCATCCAGGCGGCAGCGCCGGTGGACAGCTTCGTGACTCCGGAGCCGTGGGCGATGCCGGGATACGATTCTGATGTCATCATGGCAGCAGGAGCGTTCGTTCAGGGGTCCTCAATCGAACTTTCCGCAGATGGTCCGATCAAGCCGCCGTACGCGGTATACTTCCAGGGCGGACTCACATGGTATCATGCGAAGCTCGGTATCTTAATGTCCCTTCAGAAGTTAGTGGATGCAGGGATCGTGACACTGTAAGAGTGTGAACTTTTTCTTAACTCATTGTTTTTGGGCGTGAAATATGCTAAAATTTCCTGCATAGGCGAAACAAACAGCCGCCGGGACTGATGATCATGCGCAGTTCCAGCGATCGAGAGGAATGAAACAGTATGAAGAGTAAAAGTTCCTGGGCGCTGCTTCTCCTTCTGCTTTCCGGAATCGTTTTGGGAGGCTTTATCGGGGAGATGACAGCGAAGGTGCCGGGACTTTCCTGGTTGAATTTTGGAGAATCCTTTGGTCTTAACGATCCACTGATCCTTAACCTCGGGATCCTCGTGATCACGTTCGGACTCAGCATCCGGATCACGATGGCGAGCATCATCGGCGTGATCATTGCAATTTTAATTTACCATTTTCTGTAGGAAAAGGGGACATCTGCCGTATCGTGTACTTGGAGAGACAGGAAAGGCGGAATGTCAGTATGGAAAAGAAAAATGGAAAGACAATGAAGGGGCTTCCGATCTCAGAACGCCCCTATGAGAAGGTGCTGGAGAAAGGTCCGGTATCCCTCTCGGACGCGGAACTTCTCTCCGTGATCCTGCGCTCCGGGACGAAAAATATCCCGGTGCGGGACATGGCGGAGGAGATCTTAAATGCCGGAAATCCGCCGGGACTCGCAGGACTTCTCCATGGAACAGTGGAAGACTATAAGGAGATCCGCGGTGTCGGTGAGGTGAAGGCGATCCAGCTTGCCTGTATCGGAGAACTCTCCGCCAGAATCTGGAAGGCGGCGGCATCGGAGAAGACCATCGTCTTTGACGCACCGTCGAAAGTGGCGGCTTTTTATATGGAGGAAATGCGCCATTTAGAGCAGGAGAACTTAAAGCTTCTGCTCCTGAACACGAAAAATATTCTGTTGAGGGACATCACAGTCTCCAGGGGAACGGTGAACGCATCCTGCGCGACACCGCGGGAGATCTATATCGAGGCGCTGCGCTTCAGGGCCTGCGGGATCATCCTGCTCCACAACCATCCCAGCGGGGACCCGGCACCCAGCCGGGAAGACTGCCTCTTCACAGAACGGGTCCGGGAAGCAGGGAGTCTTATGGGAGTCCCGCTTTTAGACCATATCATTATCGGAGATAATTCCTATGTGAGCCTTAGAGAACGGGGAATTTTTGAAACATGAAAAACAATACGAAATATTTTCTATTTGGACTGTCGCTTCTCTGCGTCTGCATGATCGGAATCACGACCATCAAGGGAAGCATCTTAAACCCGCTGAGAACCGCGGTAGGCTATGTGCTGGTGCCGATCCAGTCCGGCGTGAACCGGGTTGGCGGCGGCCTCTACAATGAACTGAGCAGTGTCGGAAAGCTTAAGACGGCACTGGCGGAGAATGAGACCTTAAAGACGAGAGTGGATGAACTGACGGAAGAGAACACGAGACTCCGCTCCGAACAGTTTGAGTTAGAGCGTTTAAGAAGCCTCTACGAGCTGGATCAGGAGTACATGCAGTACCATAAGATCGGTGCCCGGATCATCGCAAAGGACTCCGGCTCCTGGTTTTCCGTATTTCGCATCGACAAAGGGTCTGATGACGGAATCAAGGAGGACATGAATGTCATCGCAGGCGGCGGTCTTGTTGGCATCGTCACAGACGTGGGCGCGAACTACGCCACGGTCCGCTCCATCATTGATGATTCCAGCCGTGTGAGTGCCATGGCACAGCAGTCCGGGGACTCCTGCATCGTGGCAGGTGATCTGCAGCTCTTTAAAGAGGGCCGCTTAAAGCTTTCTTACATGGAAAAGGACGATGATATCAAGGACGGCGACATGATCGTCACCTCTAATATCAGCGGAAAGTTCCTGCCGGGAATCCTAGTGGGATATGCCACGGACATCACGGTAGACTACAATGACAACCTGACAAAATCGGGATACCTGATTCCTGCCGCGAGGTTCGACAGACTTCAGGAGGTCCTGGTGATCACAGACTTAAAGGATGCGGGGCCGGAGATCAATGAATAGCAATATGAAGCGGATCATCGCGAGTTTTCTGCTGGTGATCCTGGCATTTATCGTGCAGACCTGTATTTTCCCGCTGCTGCCGTTCCTGGCGGTATATCCGAATCTCATGGTGATCCTTGTCTTTTCCTTCGGGTTTATCCGGGGAAGTGCCTGGGGGATGGGATACGGACTGATCGCGGGACTTCTGATGGACCTCTCGTCCGGAGGTCCGCTCGGATTTCACACGCTGATCTTTATCTGGATGGGCTATGTAAACGGAATCTGCACGAAGTATTATTATGAGGACTATATTACGCTGCCGCTGGTGCTTTCAGCGCTGAACGAAGTGTTTTATAATTTCTATCTTTATTTATTCGGCTTCCTGGTGCGGGGAAGATTACATTTCGGCTATTATTTCATCAACATTATCCTGCCGGAGACGATCTTCACCGTGGTGACAACACTGATCCTGTACCGGCTGTTCCTGTATATCAGCCGCAGACTGGAAGAGATGGAAAAAAGGAGAGACACAACGATTGTTTAACGATTTTTCTGAGATCCTGAAAGAGTTTTTGAAAAAGCTGCTGTCGTCAAGACTTGTGATCCTGTCGGTGGTATTTGTGGGCCTTTATGCGATCCTTGGCATGCGCCTGTTCAAGTTGCAGATCATTGAGGGAGAGCAGTTCCAGGAAAACTATATGGAAAAGACGGAGAAAAAGATCAGTCTTACCGGTACCCGTGGAAATATTTATGACAGAAACGGGAATCTTCTTGCATATAATAAACTGTCGTACAATGTGACGCTTCAGGATAACGGAGATTACAAAAGATCCAACAACAGAAACCGGATGCTCCTGGAGCTTGTCCGGATCTTAAACCGTCACGGCGAGAACGTGGAAGGAGATTTTTCCGTGGGTTATGACTCCTCCGGGAATATGATCTTCACGACCACCAGCGAGGCGGCGAGAAAACGCTTTTTGAGCGACTATTACGGATTAAAAAAGACGGATGAACTGGATGACGCGGATGGAAAATATCCGTCCGATGTGACGGCCAGGGAAGTCTTTGACGCCAGGGTAAAATATTACGGTCTGGACCAGCTGAAGGATGACAATGACAACCCGATCGAACTTACCGATGAGGAAGCTCTCGGGATCATCAATATCCGCTATACGATGGGACTCACCGCGTACCGGAAATATGAGTCCACGACCATCGCCTCCGATGTCAGCAAGGAGACCATGACGGATGTTCTGGAAAACTCCGGAAACTTAAAGGGCGTCGGAATTGAGGAGTCCACGATCCGTGTATATAATGACAGCGTCTACTTCGCGCCGATCATTGGTTACATTGGAAAAGTCTGGGACGATGAGCTCGAAAAGCTGCGGGAGACGAACCCGGATTACGAGCTGACAGATCTCGTTGGTAAGACCGGTATCGAGGCATCCATGGAGACGGAGCTTCAGGGAAAGAAAGGTTCCCAGACTATGTATGTGGACAGTATGGGACGGATCCTTGAGGTCGTTGAGAGAACAGAGCCGGAGGCAGGACATGACATCTACCTGACCTTGGACCGCGATCTCCAGATCGGTGTGTATCACATTCTGGAGCAGCAGCTTGCCGGTATCATCACGGGTAAGCTTGTAAACCGCGATCTGGATGACAACGATTACAAGAAAGCGGCAAATATCCCGATTCCGGTGAAGGATGTTTACTATCAGCTGATCAACAACAATGTTCTGGATCTTTCAGCGTTCTCCGCGCCGGAGGCATCCCAGACAGAGAAAAATATCTACGCGAAATACAGCCAGTCGAGAGAGCAGGTCCTGGCTCAGATCAGGAGCGAGCTCACGGACGGATCCGCAAGAAAGATGGTGGACCTGCCGGAAGATATGTTTGCCTATATGCAGTATATCTACACGCTGCTTTCCGAACGTCAGATCATCAAGACGGATAAGATCGACCAGGAGTCCGACACCTACAAGGCATGGAAAGACGATTCCATCAGCCTCAGGGATTACCTGTACGATGGAATCGCTGAGAGCTGGATCGACACGACAAAGTTAAAGATCGAGTCCAGATATTCCGACGCGGACAGCATTTACCGGACCATCGTGGATTATGTGCTGGATGACCTGCAGAACGATGCGGCCTTCACAAAGAAGATCTTCCGGTATCTCGTAAACAACGGCACCGTATCCGGAAAGGAACTCTGCCTCGCCCTCTATGACCAGAATATTCTGGCATACGACGAGAATGAAGTCCGGATGCTGGAGGCGGGAGGAGACGAGTACGCATTCCAGTTTATCAGAAAGAAGATCTCCGATATCGAGATCACACCGGCCCAGCTGGCTCTGGATCCGTGTTCTGCCAGCGCGGTCATCACGGACGTCCACACCGGTGAGGTGCGGGCGCTGGTGACATACCCGAGCTACGACAATAACAAGTTCTCCGGAACTGTGGATGCGGAGTATTACAATAAGTTAAATAATGACCAGTCCCTGCCACTCTTCAACAATGCCACTCAGGCACAGAAAGCGCCGGGTTCCACCTTCAAACCGATCATCGCGGTAGCGGCTTTGGAGGAGGGAGTCATCGGATTAAACGACACGGTGAACTGTACCGGCATCTATAAGGAGATCTCACCGGCGTTGAGATGTTGGATCTATCCGGGACAGCATGGACCTCTCGATGTGGTCCACGGTATCCAGAACTCCTGCAACGTGTTCTTCTCCGAGATGGGACACCGTCTCTCCATGGACGAGAACGGCAACTATTCACCGGAGCTCGGTATCGAGAAGATCCGGAAATACGCGTCGCTGTTCGGTCTGGATGAGACATCTGGAATCGAGATCGCTGAGAGAGAGCCGCAGATGACAACGGAGAAGCCGGAGGCGTCCTCCATCGGACAGGGTAAGAACTCTTACTCTAACGTCCAGCTTTCCAGATATATCACGGCTGTGGCCAACAAGGGAACAGTCTTCAAACTGAGTCTTCTCGATAAGATGACAGATTCTCAGGGAAATCTCTTAGAAGATTTCACTCCGGAGGTCCGCTCTGTCATCGATGTGAAGGATTCCACATGGAACGCGGTCCACACCGGTATGCGCCGGGTTATCTCCGACGGTTCCGCGAGAAAGATCTTCAGCGATCTTGAGGTGGATATCGCCGGCAAGACAGGTACCGCCGAGGAGATCAAAAACGGACACCGCATCAACCATGCGTTCTTCGTTTCCTTTGCACCGTACCAGAATCCCGAAATCGCGGTGACGGTAAATATTCCCTATGGATATTCGTCATCCAACGCGGCGACGGCCGCGAAAAATATATATCGTTTCTACTACGGATATACAGACCTGAATTACATTCTGAATAACAGTGCGTTGAACTCTTCGAACGTAGAGATCGGAGACTAATCCACGCACTGCACAAACAAAAAGCTGCAGCCCGGCGAATCTGCCGGGCTGTAAGGCGTTGACGGACCGGCGGTCTGGTTTACCTGCCGAAGTTACATAAAGGGGGATTTCAAGATGAAAGATGCTGTCGTAATCAAGGGAAATAAAGCGGGAATGACGGTCTATCTGGAGAAAGACCTGGATTTTGATGAGGTTCTTCAGGCAATCGCAAAGAAATTCAAGGCGACGGCGAAATTCTGGGGAGCTGCCCAGATGACACTGACACTGGAAGGACGGGATCTGACACCGGAGGAGGAGTACCGCGTCGTTCAGACTATCACGGATAATTCTGATATCGAGGTGCTGTGTCTTCTCGACACGGACGGAAACAGGACAAAGAAGTGTGAGAAAGCGCTGAACGAGAGGTTGATGGAGCTGTCGTCCCTCACGGGACAGTTTTACAAGGGAAATCTCCGGGACGGGGATGAACTGGAATCGGAAGCCAGTATCGTCGTGATCGGTGACGTGGAAAAGGGAGCGAAGGTCAGCGCGAAAGGAAATATCGTCGTCTTAGGGGCGCTCCGCGGAGCGGCTTACGCAGGTATCTGCGGGAATGAGGACGCGGTGATCGTCGCCTTCGAGATGGCACCGATGTCTGTGCGGATCGCCGGGCTTTCCCTGAAAAAAGCCGGGAACGGACGTCACCTGGGACGGGGGCCGATGATGATCCTGTCTGAAAACGGGAAAGTTGTAGAGGAGCCGATCAAGAAGAGCTTTCTGAGCGCACTGAATTTTATTTAAGCCAAATGCCTAACCGTCCTTGCGTGCAGGCACGCAGTCCGTTTAGTTGCTTGACAACCTTTAACTGTAAATTTTTTATAAACTCTATTTTTTACTGGAATTTTTTGCTTTTTTCATGTAAAATATATTTTGTGGATTTATGTCCAGGCAGCGCCATTCTCAGATAATAGAACCGCTGCGGTACATTACAACTGAATACAGGAGGATATTCTTATGAGTGAAGTCATTGTTGTTACATCCGGAAAAGGGGGTGTTGGCAAGACGACGACCTCAGCGAATGTCGGTACAGGACTTGCCATGCTTGGGGAAAAAGTAATTCTGATCGATACAGATATCGGTCTGAGAAACCTCGACGTGGTGATGGGACTGGAGAACCGCATCGTCTACAACCTTGTGGACGTCGTGGAGGGAAACTGCCGTCTGAAGCAGGCACTGATAAAAGACAAAAGATATCCAAACCTGTTTTTACTTCCGTCCGCCCAGACCAGGGACAAGTCTTCCGTGACTCCCGGCCAGATGCGAAAGCTGGTGGATGACCTGAGAGAAGAGTTTGATTATGTACTGTTAGACTGTCCTGCCGGAATCGAGCAGGGATTTAAGAATGCCATCGCCGGAGCGGACCGTGCCTTTGTGGTGACGACTCCCGAGGTGTCAGCAATTCGTGACGCTGACCGGATCATCGGTCTTCTGGAAGCAGAGGAGATCTCAAAGATGGATCTCATCGTAAACCGGATCCGGATGGATATGGTCCGGCGCGGGGATATGATGTCAATGGAGGACGTGACGGATATTCTCGGAATCCCAATCCTCGGCGCGATCCCGGACGATGAGGAGATCGTGATCTCCACGAACCAGGGGGAACCTCTGGTGGGAATGAATTCCTTTGCCGGACAGGCTTATCTTAATATCTGTAAGCGGATACTTGGTCAGGAGGTGCCGCTTATGGGGCTTGAGAAAAATAAAGGATTCTTCCATATGTTTAGCGGTCTCTTAAAACGGGCATAAATGAAGAAGAGGCTATTCCATATCCTGACAGGAAGAAATTCCGGAAACATAGCAAAAAAACGGCTTGAATTTCTGCTGATCGCAGACCGGGCCGGATGTACGCCGGAGATCCTCGAGATGTTAAAAAACGACATGATAAAAGTCATATCAAGATATATGATGATCGATCCGGAGCAGCTGGAGGTCAAGGTGATCCATATGGACCACAAAAGGGTGGGAGAGAAGCTCCCTGTCCTGTACGCCAGCATCCCGGTTCGTGAACTGCTAGTTAAGGGGACATTTTAATACATGTTTTCAGAATACAATTTTAAAAACTTCAATTTCCGCCTGCTGTTCTATGCCCTGGCATTAAACGCCATCGGGCTTCTCGTGATCAACAGCGCGGTAAACGGAGACAGAAGCTATATCAACCGCCAGTTGATCGGCCTTTTCGGCGGACTGGTGATCATGCTCTTCCTGGCTCTGACAGATTACCACAAACTGATGCGCTGCACCGGCGTGATCTACCTTGGATGTGTGGCGATCCTTCTCGCGATCATCGTTGCGGGACAGTTCGGAGGAGCCGGAACCGGTGCGAGACGCTGGATCACGCTTCCTGTTATCGGACGTTTCCAGCCGTCGGAATTTGTTAAGATCGGTCTGATCATTTTCTTCTCCTGGTTTCTGCAGCGAAATCAGGAGAAGATCAATAATCTCCGCACGTTGATCATCGTCGGAGCGTTTGCTGCTGTTCCGCTGCTTCTAATTATGAAGCAGCCGGATCTGTCCACGAGTATCGTTATCATGTTTATCATCGTATGCCTGATCTTTGTCGCGGGACTCAGCTACAAATGGATCGTCGGCGCTGCCGCCGTCGTGATCCCGGGGCTGGCCCTCACGGTATTTCTCGCCGAGCGGGGCGCTGTGCCGTTTCTGACAGGATACCAGGTAAACCGAATCCTTGCCTTCGTCAATCCTGGAAAATACGCGGACCTGAATGTCCAGCAGGATAACTCAAAGATGGCCATCGGATCGGGAATGCTGTATGGAAAGGGCCTGCTCAATGAAACGGCCATTTCCGTAAAGAACGGAAATTTCTTATCGGAGGAACACACCGATTTTATTTTCGCCGTGATCGGCGAGGAGATGGGCTTTGTGGGCTGCATGCTTGTGCTGGTCCTGTATCTTCTCTTTGTATTTGAATGCCTGCGAATGGCAGGGAGAACGAGAGACCTGACTGGAAAGCTTCTCTGTACGGGAATAGCTGCTCTCGTTGGATTCCAGGCATTTACAAACATTGCGGTTGCCACCGGAATTTTCCCGAACACCGGGCTTCCGCTTCCGTTTATCAGTTATGGTGTAAGTTCTCTGGTAAGTCTTTATATCGGCATCGGCGTTCTCTTAAACGTCGGACTGCAGCAAAATAAACTAGAATTCTAGGAGGTATTGTTATGAATGTTGGACTGATCGCTCATGATTCCAAAAAGAAACTGATGCAGAACTTCTGTATTGCGTACAAGGGAATCTTAAGTAAACATAACCTCTATGCGACCGGAACCACCGGCAAACTCATCGAGGAAGTCACAAACTTAAATATCCATAAATTTCTGCCGGGGCATCTTGGCGGAGAGCAGCAGATGGGAGCACAGATCGAGAACAACGATATGGATCTCGTGATTTTCTTAAGAGATCCGCTGTCCCCGAAGTCCCATGAGCCGGATGTCAACAAGGCTGTGAGACTCTGCGATATCCACAATGTCCCGTTAGCGACAAACCTCGCTACGGCGGAACTTCTGATCAAGGCCTTGGACCGCGGCGATCTGGAATGGCGCGAGATGTATAAGTAATGGGAAAGAAGATAAGATGGATCCCGGGAATCGTGGGACTCTGCCTGGTTCTTGGCGCGTCTGGCTGCGCGAAGTCCGCAGGTGCAGGAAGCTCCTACGCCCTGGATCAGAGGATCGGGACGTTTGCCGCCTCCGGAAGCGGAAGGACGGCGGATGGATTTGCGGCAGATCTGGCGGTAGTGACAGATGAAACGAGCGTGGATGAGACGCTCACAGCGGAGTCTGCCGGAGTGTTTCCGTTAGACGGCGGAAATGCTGTTTTCGCACAGGATGTCTTTGAACGGAGAAACCCTGCCAGCACGACAAAGGTCATGACGGCACTTATTGCTTTAAAATATGGGAATCTTGATGATGTGGTGACGGTTCCCCAGGAGTCGGTGATCACGGAGATCGGTTCCTCCATGGCGGGAGTCGTTCCCGGAGACAAGCTGACACTGGAGCAGCTTCTTTACGGCCTTCTGATCCCATCTGGAAACGACGCGGCGAATGCTATCGCGGTCCACATGGGCGGATCCATCGAGGGCTTTGTGAAGATGATGAATGAAGAGGCTGTACGGATCGGTGCAACAGGGACGCATTTTGCGAATGCCAACGGTCTGACGAATGCGGATCACTATATGACCGCCTATGATCTCTATTTGATGTTCCATGAGGCGTTAAAGTATGAGAAGTTCCGGGATATTATCGGGACGAAGACATACACGGGGACCTATAAAGGGGCGGACGGATCGGACAAGACCGCATCCTGGAGTGTCAGCAACTACTATATGCTCGGAAAGAAAGAGATGCCGGATGGCCTCTCCGTATTCGGCGGAAAGACCGGAACCACCCAGGCGGCGGGCTACTGCCTGATCATGGGGGAGAGGGACGCGGACGGAAAAGAGTACGCATCCGTTGTAATGCACGCGGACAGCCGCGATGCCCTCTATTCGGATATGTCGACGATCATTGAGAAGATCGACCGATAGCGGAAAACAGGAAGAAAAAAGCGTGAATGAACAGGATATGAAAGTTTTCGGGGGATTCGGAGGCTTTCGTGTCCTGTTTTTTGCTCCCGGCATCCGTAAAGAACTGTCGGCGGCAGATTCTGCAGGTGTTGGAAGTACATTCTGCTTTTGTATGAAATTATTTCGAAATTTAGAAATAATGGTTGCAAATTTTCAGCAAATAGTCTATAATAAATTTACAAACAAGAGATTTTTTATACAAAATATATAAAATCCAAGGAGGAGTGCATTATGGTTCAGATCATCGCAGGACGGAAGGGAAAAGGAAAAACTAAATATTTACTTGATATGGCTAACACAGCTGTGAAAGAGGCAAAAGGTTCAATCGTTTACCTTGATAAGAGCTCGAAACATATGTACGAGCTTAACAATAAGATCCGCTTAATCAACGTAGCGGAGTTCTCTGTAAGTACGGCTGAAGGCTTTATCGGTTTCATCTGCGGAATTATTTCCCAGGATCACGACCTCGAGGCTATGTATCTCGACAGCTTCTTGAAGCTCGCTGGTCTTGAGGGAGAAGATATCACTGCAACTCTCGCAGAACTGGATCAGATCAGTGCAAAATACCATGTAAACTTTGTATTAAGCGTATCCATGGATGGTGAAGAACTTCCGGAATCTGCAAAAGATATGGTACTGGTAGCTTTATAAAATAATCGCTCCTTCCTATATAAGAGTACATAAACACCTGCCTGACGGCGGGTGTTTATGTTTTATGGAAAAATGAAAAGCCCGGTTTAACGGGATATTTCCAGATCAGAGGACATATATTGCCAGGTGTCTGAAAAGAAAAATTAAAAATAAATAAAACGTCAAGCAAAAACACTTGACAACCATCTCCGTTTATAGTATGATATCGCAGGTGACCTGATATGGAAAAAATTGTAGCGCAGGGTCTTCTATATGATTTCTATGGAGAGCTCTTAACGGAGCACCAGCGGCGTGTATATGAAGATGTGGTATTTAATGACATGTCCCTCAGCGAGATCGCCGAAGAACAGGGAATCAGCAGACAGGGCGTGCATGACTTGGTGAAGCGCTGTGACAAGATTCTTTCCGGATACGAGGAAAAACTGAAGCTTGTCGAGAAATTCAACCAGACAAAGAAAATGGTAGAAGAGATTAAGGAACTGGCTGGCCAATATAAAAAGGACGGCGACCGATCCCTGATCGACAGGATCGAAGCGATTTCCGAAGAGATCGGGAAGCTGTAAGTCAGAGGGAGAGTTTTCATGGCATTTGAAAGTTTAGCCGATAAATTACAGAATGTCTTTAAAAACTTAAGAGGCAAAGGAAGACTGACAGAGGCAGATGTAAAAGCTGCCCTGAAGGAAGTCAAGATGGCTCTCCTGGAAGCCGATGTAAGTTTTAAAGTTGTTAAACAGTTTATCAGTTCTGTACAGGAGCGTGCGATCGGACAGGATGTCTTAGAGAGCCTGACTCCGGGACAGATGGTAATAAAAATCGTAAATGAGGAGCTCGTAAAGCTTATGGGTTCCGAGACCACAGAGATTGCCTTAAAGCCCCAGAATGAGATCACCGTGATCATGATGATCGGACTTCAGGGTGCAGGTAAGACAACGACTACGGCAAAGCTTGCCGGAAAGTTTAAGGCGAAGGGCAGAAAGCCGCTCCTTGCGGCCTGCGACGTTTACCGTCCTGCTGCGATCAAACAGTTACAGGTAAACGGTGAGAAAGTCGGAGTTCCGGTCTTCACGATGGGTGATAACCAGAATCCGGTGAATATCGCGAAAGCCGCTGTGGAACATGCCAGAAAAGAAGGCATGAATCTCGTATTCCTCGATACGGCAGGACGTCTTCAGATCGACGAGTCCATGATGGATGAGCTCGTCAATATCAAGGAAGCCGTTGAAGTCGACCAGACGATCCTCGTTGTCGACGCGATGACCGGTCAGGATGCAGTAAATGTAGCCGGAAGCTTCAATGATAAGATCGGCGTCGACGGCGTAATCTTAACAAAGCTTGACGGTGATACACGAGGCGGTGCGGCGTTATCGATCCGTGCCGTGACGGGAAAACCGATCCTCTACGTCGGTATGGGCGAGAAGCTCTCCGATCTGGAACAGTTTTATCCGGACCGTATGGCTTCGAGAATCCTTGGAATGGGTGATATCCTTTCCCTGATTGAGAAAGCCGAGTTTGAGGTGAGCGAAGAGAAGGCAAAAGAAATGAGCCAGAAACTTCGCAAAGCAGAATTTGATTTTAACGATTTCCTGGATCAGATGCGCCAGATCAAAAAAATGGGCGGCATGAACAGCATCTTAAACATGATGCCGGGAATGTCTCAGATGAAGGGAAATGTTGAAATAGACGAGAGATCCATGGATAAAGTGGAGGCGATCATTCTCTCTATGACGAAGGGGGAGCGGGCGAATCCGTCCCTCTTAAATCCGTCGAGAAAACAGAGGATTGCAAAGGGAGCCGGCGTAGATATTGCCGAGGTGAACCGGATCGTCAAACAGTTTGAACAGTCGAAAAAGCTTATGAAGCAGCTTCCCGGAATGATGGGAGGCGGCAAGCGGAAAGGGCTTGGCGGACTGGGCGGGATGCTTGGAAAGATGAAATTACCTTTCTAAATACCGCAATTTATGATAAGAAGGCAAATGCGATTCTCGCATGGCTGATAAACGAAAAAACCAAGGAGGTGAAATTGTCATGGCAGTTAAGATGAGATTAAGAAGAATGGGTCAGAAGAAGGCTCCTTTCTATAGAATTATCGTTGCAGATTCCCGTTCCCCGAGAGACGGTCGCTTCATCGAAGAGGTTGGATACTACGATCCGAACACAGAGCCGAGCACCATCAAATTCGACGAGGAAGCAGCTAAGAAGTGGTTAGGAACAGGCGCTCAGCCGACTGAGACTGTTGCTAAGCTCTTAAAGGCAGCCGGTATCCAGTAATCGAGGTGGATTCAATGAAGGAATTGGTAGAAGTTATCGCCAAAGCGCTGGTTGATAATCCAGATGAAGTCGTTGTTACGGAATCTGAAAAAGAAGAAGAGATCGTCATTGAGCTTAAGGTTGCCCCGACCGATATGGGAAAGGTGATCGGAAAGCAGGGAAGGATCGCGAAAGCCATCCGCTCCGTTGTGAAGGCAGCTTCTTCCAAGATGGATAAGAAAGTGATTGTTGAAATTCAGTAATCGTGAGGGACTGTGGACAGGATTTTTCCCGGCTGCAGTCCCCTTTCTGTCATTAAGGAGACAATATGGAAAAATATCTTCGCGTAGGCGTCATTACCTCCCCGCACGGCGTGCGCGGCGAGGTGAAGGTCTATCCGACCACAGATGATGTGATGCGCTTTAAAAAATTAGATAAAGTGATTCTGGATCTCGGAAGAGGAGAGACACGGGAGTTAAAGATTCGTCAGGTGAAATTCTTCAAAAATATGGTCATCCTGAAATTTGATGGCGTGGACACCATGAACGAGGTGGAAGGCTGGCGTCAGAAGGATCTTCTTATTACAAGAGATCAGGCGATCCCGCTGGAGGAGGATGAGTTCTTTATCACAGACCTCATCGGACTTAACGTTGTCACAGACGAGGGAGAGACACTTGGAACTTTGACGGATGTCATGGAGACCGGAGCGAATGATGTGTACTGCGTGAAGACACCGGAGGGAAAAGAGCTTCTTCTCCCGGCGATCCGCGACTGCATCCTGGACGTGGATCTCGACAAGGAAGAAATGCTTGTTCATGTTCTCCCGGGACTTCTCGATCTGTAGGGGAGGTATCGATGAACTTTCATGTACTTACCCTGTTCCCGGAAATGATCATGAACGGTCTGGAGACGAGTATTCTCGGCCGCGCGGCTGCAAAGGGAATCGTATCATTTGCGGCAGTGAACATCCGTGATTATACGCTGGAGCGCCACGGCAAGGTGGATGATTATCCATACGGAGGAGGAGCCGGGATGGTCATGCAGGCAGAGCCGATTTACCGCGCTTACGCGGCTCTTGTGGAGAAGATCGGAAAGAAACCACGTGTGATCTATATGACACCGCAGGGTCAGACCTTCAACCAGAGCATCGCGGAAGATCTTGCGAAGGAGGAAGATCTGGTGTTCCTCTGCGGCCATTATGAAGGCGTGGATGAGCGTGTCCTCGAGATGATCGCTACAGATTATCTCTCCGCAGGAGATTATGTCCTTACGGGCGGTGAACTGCCGGCGATGATGATGATCGACTGCATCTCAAGACTTGTGCCGGGAGTGCTGAACAATAACGTATCTGCGGAGTTTGAGACGTTCCATGATAATCTTCTGGAGTATCCCCAGTATACCCGTCCGGAAGTATTCATGGGCAAAAAGGTGCCGGATATCCTGCTTTCCGGCCACCACGCGAATGTGGAGAAGTGGCGCAGGGAACAGTCCATTATCCGAACGTTAAAGAACCGGCCGGAGCTTCTTGAGGATGCGGTCCTGTCGAAGAAGGAGCAGAAGTTTCTCGACGAACTGTTGAGACAGCAGGAATTGGAGAACGCCCAGAAGGTCAAAAATAAAGAGAAAGCATCGGCGGAACATGACGGGGAAGAGACCGCCTGATCCGTGCAGCAGCTGGAAAAATGAGACTTTCGCTCCACAAATATTGGTTACAGTTCAGCCATTACATCTTCTTGTTTTCATATTCATGAAAACAAGAAGCTTGGTGGTTCCACCATATGCTGATTTGGATGAAAAAGTGCTTATGCAAGCAAGCTTGTAACACACTTTCTCATTCAAACCAGCGCATGGCTGAACTGTAACAAATATTGTGCGATTTTTGAGAAAACCGCTTGCATTTTGGCTGACGGTATGGTAAAATACAAAACTGTGGTATCCGAAAGACGGGGAAATCCTGTCGATACGGAGGCTTAAATCATAAGAGATGGTCCGCTGCCGCAGGAAAAGATGATGCGGGTAAGAACATCGAATACTTTAAGGAGGTTCATATCAATGAACGACATTATCAAGAATATCGAAGCTGCACAGTTAAAAGAGTCTGTACCGAGCTTCAACGTAGGTGACACTGTAAGAGTATCCGCTAAGATCAAAGAGGGAAACCGTGAGAGAATCCAGGTTTTCGAGGGTACAGTTATCAAGAGACAGAACGGCGGCGTTAGAGAGACTTTTACAGTAAGAAAGAACTCCAACGGTATCGGCGTTGAGAAGACATGGCCGCTTCATTCCCCGTCTGTTGAGAACGTTGAGGTTGTTAGAAGAGGTAAAGTTCGTCGTGCGAAACTTTACTACTTAAGAACAAGAGTAGGTAAGGCAGCAAAGGTTAAAGAATTAGTAAAATAATTCATAACTGTACAGAGAGTCAGTAGATCAAAGGGGCAATGAAAATTGTCCCTTTGTTTTTAATGTAACAGGAAATTCCGAGGAATTCCCTGTTACATTAAAAGGCACTAACGTGCCAAGGATGCGCACTCGCGCGAAGATGTAGATTGTCGCAAGCGACCGCGCGAGGCGCGAGAATGTGCCAAGGCACATTCTTTTTATATGAAAGTGTTGTTAAGCGGATGATCAGACTGCGTACTTGCGCGCAAGGATGGGCAGACATTTGACAGCCAAGCCGATATAAGTAAGCAGGGCGATAGCCCGGATTACGAATTTTGGCGGCAATTGTGGGAGTGACTTAGTCACGGAACAATTGCCTTTCAGAGAGGGGGTCTCGCCATGGAATTTTTTGAGGAAAAGGAATCGAACAGACTTCACCGGCTTACGGAATGGGCGGTCGACTGCGCAGTCATGGTTGCCCTTGCGTGTTATCTTGTGTTTTGTTTTGGAAGCAGGATTGAGATGAATGGAAGTTCCATGAAGCCCGTGCTGGAATCCGGAGATGTGGTATTGATGAACCGCCTGTCCTACGATATCGGGAAACCGAACCGGCTTGATGTCGTTGTGTTTGAGCGGGAAGGGCAGCAGCCTGGAATCAAGCGGATCATCGGACTTCCGGGGGAAACGGTCCAGATCAAAAACGGGTCCATCTATATCAATGGGGAACTCTTAAAGGCGCAGGACGGTCTTGGTGAGGCCACGATCGCCGGGGCAGCCGAATATCCGGTGGAGCTTGGGGAGGATGAATATTTTCTCCTGGGAGACAACCGGGAATCAAGTGAAGACAGCCGGTTTTCCGGCATTGGAAATATAAAACGGGAAAATCTCATCGGACGCGTCTGGCTGCGGTTTCAGCCATTTTCCAGACTTGGTTTCGTCCGATAGCAGGAAAGGACGGAGACAATTACTATGAATATACAGTGGTATCCAGGCCATATGACAAAGGCGAAACGCGCCATGAAAGAGGACGTGAAGCTTGTAGACCTCGTGATCGAGCTCGTGGACGCGCGCGCGCCGTTAGCCAGCCGCAACCCGGATATTGACAGTCTCGCAGCTGGAAAAGGCCGTGTGATCCTTTTAAACAAGGCAGATCTCGCTTCTGAGAAGGCAAACGCGGTGTGGATCACTTACTTTGAGAGTCAGGGTTTCCAGGTCATGAAGATCGACGCGAGGGCGAAGGCAACCTTAAAGCAATTGAATGCCCTGATCCAGGAGGCATGTAAGGAGAAGATCGAGCGCGACAGAAGACGCGGAATCTTAAACCGCCCGGTGCGCGCCATGGTGGTGGGGATCCCGAACGTGGGAAAATCCACCTTCATCAACAGCTTTGCCGGAAAGGCGGCTGCGAAGACCGGAAATAAGCCTGGCGTCACAAAAGGAAACCAGTGGATCCGCTTAAACAAGCAGGTGGAGCTTCTTGACACCCCAGGGATCTTATGGCCGAAATTTGAGGACCAGAGAGTGGGACTTTTACTGGCATTTTTAGGTTCCATCAACGACGAGATCCTGGAAAAAGATGAGCTGGCATCCGAGCTTGCGGACTATCTTAGGAATATCACTCCGGGACTCTTAAAAGAGCGCTATGGAATCGAGGAGGACGGAAAGAAGCCGTATGAGCTTCTCGATGAGATCGCGGCAGCCCGCGCATGCCTGACGAAAGGCGGGGTGAATGATCTCACGAAGGCTGCGAGACTGCTGCTCGATGAATTCCGGGGTGGAAAGCTTGGAAGGATTACGCTGGAGATGCCGGAAAAGAAGGAAGAAGCGGAATAATATAAAACTCTGAAAATGCAGAGGTGTGCAGATATTTCCCGGAAATATTCAGATGATGACTGTTTTGATGAAATGAAAGGGGAGAAGCTGCGCATGCAGGCAGAGAAATTATGTGAGGATAAGGAGCTGGGCAGAATATGGCAAGACGGGTGCTGACGGGAGAAAAACTTGAGAAGGAACTGGAACGTCTCTCTCTTATGCGGGAATTCGAGAGACAGTATGAGGACTGCGCATTCATCTGTGGAATCGATGAGGCAGGCCGTGGACCTCTTGCGGGTCCTGTAGCAGCCGGTGCGGCGATTCTGCCGAAGGATTGCCAGATCCTTTATCTGAATGACTCAAAGAAGCTCTCTGAGAGCCGACGGGAGGAACTATTCCTGGAGATCAAGGAGAAAGCCATCGCCTGGTCGGTGGGGATCGTGGGTCCGGAGCGGATTGATGAGATCAACATCTTGCAGGCAACCTACGAGGCGATGCGACAGGCCATCTCGAAGCTCGATCCGGTGCCGCAGGTCCTCTTAAACGACGCGGTGACGATCCCGGGCGTTGCGATTCCCCAGGTGCCGATCATCAAGGGCGACGCGAAGAGCGTTTCTATCGCGGCAGCCAGCATCCTCGCAAAGGTGACCAGGGACCATATGATGGAGGAGTACGATAAAGATTATCCGGAGTATGGTTTCGCGAAGCATAAAGGATACGGAACTCCGGCGCATATCACGGCGCTCAAGGAGTTTGGTCCGACACCGATCCACAGACGGACGTTTATTACCAAATTCGTATAAATTGGCAGGCTCGAGGATCAGGTGTAAAGAGAGAATAAAAATGTTTATGCGGCTGCAGGAGATGAGCTGTATGACTGCATTGTCATAAATCGGGGGATGAGCGTGACAAAGAATAATCGGGCAACAGGCAGCATCTATGAAGAAAAGATCGCTGCCTTTTTAAAACAGAACGGATTTATGATCCTGGAGAGGAATTACCGCTGCAAGCAGGGCGAGATCGATATTATCGCGAAGGATGGAAAATATTTCGTGTTTATCGAGGTGAAATTCCGCGCCAGCGGCTCGGCTGGTTTTTCACTGGAAGCCATCGACCACAGGAAGGCCATGCGGATCCGGAATGCAGCGGTGTATTATCTGTTTTCCCATCAATTTCCGGAGGAGACTCCGTGCCGGTTTGATGCGGCGGGGATCGATGGGGAAGAGATCACATATATCAGAAACGCTTTTTAATGAAATAGTCTTATGTTTTTTGCATGAGATATCTCGGAAAGGGGAAAATTTATGAATCAGTGGATCAGAAAAACAGATGCGGCGGATCATATGAGAGAAGTGACAAAGAGCGGTGTCACATATCTGACATTTCCGGTACTTGATGCCACGGGAATCGTTACTCACGCGTTCTCCACGAGAATGGGCGGTGTCAGCGAGGGCTGGTATTCGACCATGAATTTTTCCTTTACCCGCGGTGATAACCGGGAACATGTGCTGGAGAATTACAGCAGGATGGCGGCGGCTCTCGGTGTAGACCGGGAAAAAATGGTCTTAACCTGGCAGACCCACACGACAAATATCCGAGTCGTCTCCGCGGATGATCTCGGAAAAGGCGTTGTGAAGGACCGGGACTACCGGGATATCGACGGACTTCTGACGAACATGCCGGGCGTGACGCTTGTGACATTTTTTGCGGACTGTGTCCCGTTATATTTTGTAGATCCGAAACACCATGCCATTGGTCTCGCACATTCCGGCTGGCGAGGAACCGTGAACCGCATGGGGGAAAAGATGATACATGCGATGAAGCAGGAATACGGAACTGCCCCGGAAGACCTGATCTGCTGCGTGGGACCGAGTATCTGCAGCGACTGTTATGAGGTCGGGGAAGATGTGGCGGACAGCTTCCGTGATGCATTTTCGAAAGAGGATTGTGAACACATTGTCTTCCCGTCTAAGAGCGGCGTGATCGGGAAGCGTCAGCTGGATCTCTGGGAGGCAAATCGCCGGATCCTGATGGAAGCCGGAGTGCCGTCAAAGAATATTTCCGTCACAGATATCTGCACAAAGTGCAACCCGGATAAGCTGTTTTCCCACAGGGCGATGGGGGAGAAACGAGGGAATCTCTGCGCGTTTCTTGCACTTAAAGAGAGATAAAAAGTCTCGAAGCCGCTGATATTGAATTGCAGGCAGAGCTGACGACAGCACGAAGTGGTTGAATTGCAAGAAAACGACATTTCACACAAAACCTTCCAGTGTATTATTTTTCAGGACGATCATACTAGGAACGTACCATCAAACATGCCCGATGCGAAAGCAGTAAAAGGCATTACACTAAAAGGAGGCGTATCTTATGTCTAACACAAGCAGTTCTTCTAACCGTGTAGTAGTTCCGGAAGCAAAGGAAGCGATGGACAAATTCAAAATGGAGATCGCGGATGAGCTCGGAGTACCGCTCACAAACGGCTACAACGGCAATCTGACTTCTTACCAGAACGGCAGCGTCGGCGGCTATATGGTCAAGAAGATGATCGAAGAGCAGGAAAAGAAGATGGCAGGTAAATAAAGCCTGAGCATCCGGAAAGCCTTCGCAGGAAAGACGGGACCTCATCAGTTCCATCTGCCCTGTGAGGGCTTTTTCCGTGTCACGATTCACGCCTTGCCGCAGACAGTAACTGAGTATGTTACAGCAAAAAATACTTGTATAATAGAAAAAATGCGATTATAATGGGTATGCTTTCTTACGGTCAGCGCAGCAAGTGCGCAGACATGCAGAACAGTTACGAATAATTGCAATATTCAGAGGTTGAAATATGAGAGTGATTGCAGGCAGCGCGAGACGGCTGCTTTTAAAGACGGTGGATGGAATGGAGACAAGACCCACCACGGACCGGATAAAAGAGACCCTGTTCAATATGCTTCAGAATGACCTTTACGGGGCAAGATTCCTGGATCTTTTCGCGGGAAGCGGCGCGATCGGGATCGAGGCATTAAGCCGCGGGGCGAAGGAAGCGGTCTTTGTCGATAAGGGTGACGGACAGATTTCCTGCATCCGGGAGAATTTAAAGACAACCCACCTGGAAGAAAAGGCCAGGGTCATGTCTGCGGATGTGACAGAGGCAGTTCGGAGACTTGACCGGGATGGAAAGTCGTTTGACTTTATCTTTATGGATCCACCGTACCGGATGGATCTTCCGAAAAAAGTCCTTGAGGCATTAAAGGATACCTGTCTCGCGGACGAAGAGACGCTGATCATCGCTGAGGAAGCTCTTGACGTGGATTTTTCCTGGGCTGGTGCACTCGGGTATGAGATCGTGAAGATCAAAGAATATAAGACGAATAAACATGTTTTCCTTAAGATTAAGAAAGTGTAATGAAGTGACCAGTACGAATGACAGATCACAGGCTGGAAATTGCCAGAACAAAGCCAGAAAAAACACATAAAATGAGGAGATAAACCGCAGCAGCCTGCGGCATAGACAAAAATCATGAAGACAGCAATCTATCCGGGAAGTTTTGACCCGGTCACACTGGGACATATCGACGTTATCAAGAGGGCATCAAAATTATTCGATCATCTGATCATCGGCGTTCTCAATAATCGCGCGAAAACGCCATTGTTTTCTGTGGAAGAACGTGTTAAGATGTTAGAAGAGGTCACAAAAGACATTCCGAACGTGGAGGTAAAGAGCTTTGCGGGACTTACCGTTGACTTTGCAAAGGAATGCAACGCCAACGCCGTTGTCCGTGGACTCCGCGCGATCACTGACTTCGAATATGAACTCCAGATCGCCCAGTTAAACCGCGTGATGGATACCAGCATAGACACAGTATTTCTGACCACGAGCCTTGAGTACGCGTACTTAAGTTCCAGTACCGTAAAGGAAGTTGCGGCTTACGGCGGGGATATTTCGAATTTTGTAACACCTTATGTGGCGGATGAAGTACATAAGAGACTGCGTGAGAGACAAGGCAGTCAGGTGTAAGGGAAAGGAAAAGGAAACGACATGAGCAGAATTGAACAGTTAATCAATGAAATTGAGGAATATATCGACAGCTGTAAATTTCAGCCGTTATCTACAACAAAGATCATCGTAAACAAAGAGGAGCTGGACGAGCTTTTAGTGGAGCTTCGCTTAAGAATCCCGGATGAGATCAAGCAGTATCAGAAGATCATCAGCAACCAGGATGCGATCCTCTCTGATGCCCACAGCAAGGCAGACGCAATGCTCGCAGAGGCAACGGCCCAGACAAACGAGCTTGTAAACGAGCACGAGATCATGCAGAGAGCTTACGCCCAGGCAAATGAGATCATCGAGCAGGCCCAGGCCCAGGCCCAGACTATCGTTGACAACGCAGTCGCTGACGCAAACAGTGTCCGTCAGGGATCTATCCAGTACACAGATGATATGTTAAAGAGCCTTCAGACAATTATGAACCACACAATGGAAGGCGCCCAGGGCCGCTTCGACGCGTTCATGAACTCCATGAAGTCCAGCTACGATATCGTTTCCTCCAACAGAAAGGAACTTTCCTCCGGAATCATCACAGAGAAAGAGGAAGACGCTGCGCCGGAGATCGATGGTAAGAACGCTTAATGCAGTCAGTCTGTACAGAATCGCTGATGGAAACAAAACGAATTTAAAATATGGAAAAACGCAGAACACCGGTGAGGACTGCCATGACGGCAGCTGTCAGGGAGGCGTGGACAATTTTCCAGAGAAGATACTGCCGGATGGAGAGTCCGGCAGTTTTTTCGTGTACAGAATTCTGCCGGCCGCCGCAGGAGATCGTCCTGCCGGCGGATCCCGATGAGGATCGGTGTATCCGGATCACTGCATTTGTCTGCGACATGGCGGAAAAGCCGCCGAAAGAGAATATGGCAGCAGCTGCGATAGCGGAATATGGATATGTAAGAGAATCGCTGACAGTACGGATCCCCGTTGTGATCTCCATTGCGCCAGAGAAAAACAGACGGGCTGGGGCTGGAATCTCAGGAGTATTCCGGATCACAAGGATCAAAATGGAATAAAAGATCAGGTAGCCGCCGATCTTTACAAGAATCTCTGCGGAATTCAGGATCGCGGCATCCAGGGAAAGTGCAGAACTGGACGATTTATCTGATCGTGTGTGCTTTGAAGAAAACGCATTGGCGGAATTCGGAGTTGGATGTTGTTGGGAAATACCGGAATTTTCCGGGATGGATTCAGGACTAAAAGGAGCGTGATAAATGAAGTGTGCCGGGATAGCGAGCAGCAGGAGCGGCATGTAAATGGCAAAGACAAAGCACAAAAGCGGTAACTGAGCGGCAAACATGGGATAAACGAAACCTGCGAGAAACATGGGACTCGGGTGATTACAGAGGGCGAAGAGAAACTTTGCCTCGCTGGAGCTGAGCCGCCTTTCCGCGAGAAAGTCTGCGCACGTTTTTGCGCCCATAGGGCAGCCGCAGAGGAGCCCTGTGAGGAGAACATACCATCCGTCTGCTGACAGCCCGCAGAAACGGAAAACCACCGTAAACGGCTGCATAAGCCAGGAGATCCCGCCGGAGGCAGAGAGAATGGAGGACAGAACCATAAATGGAAACAGCGCCGGTACCACTGCAGAATACCACAAAAGAAGTCCTGCTGCTGCACCTTTTGTCACAAGGCCCGCGTGAAAGATCATAAAAAGCAGGGAGAAAAGAGCCAGGATTGATGTCTTTATCATAAATACTCCTAATGAGGATATTTAGATCAGGTTTACCGGGTGCCCCAGATAGTTACAGTTCAGCCATTACATCTTCTTGTTTTCATATTCATGAAAACAAGAAGCCTGGTGGTTCCACCATATGCTGATTTGGATGAAAAAGTGCTTATGCAAGCAAGCTTGCAACACACTTTCTCATTCAAACCAGCGCATGGCTGAACTGTAACACCAGATAAACTCTTTCTATTATTTTCATTGTACTTTCACCGGAATTTTGATATGATAAAGATAGTGTGCTTTTTTATTTAAAAGTCCATATTTTCCGGGAATTCTGCATTTCCCAATAGAATGAATACGGACTGGACCAGAAAAGCACGGGATTCGGAAGGAGAGAAATACTTGGAAAAAGCAATCCGGTTGGATAAATATCTGGCTGATATGGGAAAAGGGACGAGGACGGAGCTCAAGGAGATGATTCGGAGAGGACGGATCACGGTGAACGGTGTGATCGTAAAAAAGCCTGAGACGAAGATAAAGAAAGGCGAAGACACGATCTGTCTTGACAATGCGCCGGTAGAATACGTGGAACTGGAATATTACCTTTTAAATAAACCTCAGGGCGTGATCTCCGCGACGGAGGACCGCCGCAGAAAGACCGTGGTGGATCTTATCGATGAAAAAAGCCGAAAAGACCTGTTCCCGGTGGGACGCCTGGATATCGATACAGAAGGTCTGCTTCTCATCACAAACGATGGGGCGCTGGCCCACCGTCTTCTCTCACCGGGACATCACGTGGATAAGGTGTATGAGGCGAGATGCGAGGGCTTTGTCCCAGATGAGGCGGTAGATAAGTTCCGGGAAGGAATGACGCTTGCGGACGGACTTTCCTGTATGCCTGCGGAGCTGGAGATCTTAGAGAGAAGAGCGGAGGACCGGAAGACGGGGACAGCGGCGGAGAGTCTCGTGCGGCTCACGCTTCACGAGGGGAAATTCCATCAGGTTAAGCGCATGATGGAGGAGACCGGCTGTCCGGTGCTTCACTTAAAACGCTTGTCTATGGGGCCGCTGAAGCTCGATGATGCTTTAAAGACCGGGGAATACCGGAAACTGACGGATAAAGAACGGGAGTTGTTGGAAAACTTATGATAAAGAATTTTTTGGAAAATAAAAAGGCGATGCTTTTTGATCTGGATGGGACTCTGGTGGATTCCATGTGGATGTGGGAGGCGATCGATATCGAATTTTTGGGAGCTTACGGCTATGAATGCCCGGACGATATCCAGAGAGCGATCGAGGGAATGAGCTTTTCGGAGACGGCGGTATATTTTAAGGAGCGGTTTGATCTCCCGTTAAGTCTTGACGAGATCAAGGCAGTCTGGACCCGGATGTCGATCGACAAGTACCGTCATGAAGTACCCTTGAAGCCGGGTGTGCTGGAATTTTTAAAATACTGTAAGGAGAACGGGATCCGCACAGGAATCGGGACCAGCAACGGAAGCGAGATCGTAGATGCGGTCCTGACATCTTTGAAGGTGAAAGAATACTTTGATGCGGTGGTGACAGCCTGTGAGGTGGCTCACGGAAAGCCGGAGCCGGATATCTACCTCGAAGTCGCAAAACGTCTTGGTGTGCAACCGGAGAACTGCCTCGTGTTTGAGGATATCCCGGCGGGGATCATGGCAGGCAAAGCGGCGGGGATGCCGGTGATCGCCATGGAGGATGATTTTTCGGCAGATCTGATGGATGAGAAGAGAGCGCTTGCGGATGCGGTGATCTCCGATTACAGAGAATTACTATAGTTTTTATAAGATTGGCTCATTTGCCGGTTCAACGATAAAATGAATAAGGACATAACATATGATACATGATTTTCTCCCGGTATGCCGGGCAGATATGGAAAAAAGAGGCTGGGACCAGTGCGATTTCGTCTATGTTTGCGGAGACGCCTATGTGGACCATCCGTCCTTCGGTTCCGCAATCATCAGCCGTGTGCTGGAATCCTACGGATACAAGGTCGGGATCATCGCCCAGCCGGACTGGAAGGACAAAGAGAGCATCCAGGTTCTCGGAAGACCGCGTCTCGGCTTCCTCGTGAGCGCCGGAAATATGGACTCCATGGTAAACCATTATTCCGTCTCAAAGAGACGCCGCGATAAGGATTCCTACACGCCGGGCGGTGTTATGGGAAAGCGGCCGGATTACGCGGCAGTGGTCTACTGCAACCTGATCCGTTCCGTTTATAAGGATATTCCCATCGTGATCGGCGGGATCGAGGCGAGTTTACGGCGCCTGGCCCACTATGATTACTGGTCGAACAAGGTGAAGCACTCGATTCTTGTGGATTCCCAGGCAGACCTGATCTCCTACGGAATGGGCGAGAAGTCTATCGTTGAGATCGCGGACGCGCTGAACTCCGGTCTTGATGTGAAGGATATCACATTTATCGACGGAACTGTCTATAAGACGGACAGTCTGGATTCCGTATACGATGCGGTTACCCTGCCGTCCTATGATGAGATCAAAACAGATAAGAGACGTTATGCGGAAAGCTTCAATATCCAGTATAAAAATACGGATGCCTTCTCGGGAAAACGTCTTGTGGAGCAGTACCGGGACAACCTTTATGTTGTCCAGAACCCACCGGCAAAACCGCTTTCTGTTCAGGAGATGGATGATGTCTACGCACTTCCTTATATGAGGCGGTGGCATCCGTCCTACGATGCGGCAGGCGGGATCCCGGCGTTCTCGGAGGTGAAATTCAGCCTGATCAGCAACCGTGGCTGCTTCGGCGGCTGCAGCTTCTGTGCGCTGACGTTCCATCAGGGGCGTATTATTCAGGTACGAAGCCACGAATCGATCATCGATGAGGCGAAATACCTGACAAAGGAACCTGATTTTAAGGGATACATCCACGATGTGGGCGGCCCGACGGCGAACTTCCGCTTTCCGGCCTGCAAAAAACAGCTGAAATACGGAGCATGTCCTGGAAAACAGTGCCTCTTCCCGAAGCCGTGCGAAAACCTGATCGCGGATCATACGGATTATATCGCCCTCTTAAGAAAACTCCGGGCGCTGCCGAAGGTGAAGAAGGTATTTATCCGTTCCGGCATCCGTTTCGACTATGTGCTTGCGGACAAGAAGAAAGATTTCTTAAAGGAACTCTGCATGTACCATGTCAGTGGACAGCTGAAGGTTGCACCGGAACATGTCTCGGATCAGGTGCTGAGACTTCTCGGAAAGCCGGAGAATTCCGTCTATGAGAAGTTTGCTCAGGAATATAAAAAGATGAATGAGAAGCTGGGATTAAAGCAGTATCTCGTTCCATACCTGATGTCCTCCCACCCGGGTTCCACCTTGAAAGAGGCGGTGGAGCTTGCGGAACACTTAAGGGATCTTGGATACATGCCGGAGCAGGTACAGGATTTTTACCCGACACCGTCGACGATCTCTACATGTATGTACTATACAGGGCTGGATCCGCGGACGATGGAACCGGTCTATGTGCCGACGAACCCGCATGAGAAGGCGATGCAGCGTGCCCTGATCCAGTACCGGAATCCGGACAACTATGATCTTGTAAAAGAGGCACTGATCAAGGCCGGAAGAGAGGATCTCATCGGATTTGACCAGAAATGCCTGATCAAGCCAAGGAAGATAACGAAGGACATCGCAGATAGAAAAAAAGTCGGAACGAGGACCGGAAAAAAGCCCGGGAACGGGAAAACGGAAGGAAAAGGCCGCCAGGTCTTATCCGGCAGGGCAAAGGGAATGGCCGGACAGACCGGTGGGAGAAGACCGAAGCCGAAGCAGGGAGGACGAAAGAAATAACGGCGTTATCCTGCGCGGATCTGTAAAAAGATGAGCATTGATACAGCTCGACCATATTTTTAGAAAGGCAGATTTCATGAGTGGAAAAAAGATTGCGATCGTGACCGGCGCGTCGTCGGGAATGGGAAGGGAGATGGTGTATCTCCTTGCGGATCACTTTGCGGCACTGGAGGAGATCTGGGTCATCGCCAGACGAAAGGACCGCTTGGAGGAGCTCGTTGGAAAGGTTCCTGTGTCCTTGCGGATCCTGCCGTTCGATCTTTCAGACGAGGAAGACCTTTGCATGCTTTCCGGACTTTTAAAACAGGAACAGCCGAATGTGAAGATCCTCGTAAACGGCGCGGGATACGGAAAGACAGGTGCTGCGGGAACGATCCCGGGCGCCCTCTCCACCGGAATGGTGCGGTTAAACGATGAGGCGCTGGTGGCGGTGACGGAGATGGTACTTCCGTATATCTCAGGGAACAGCCGGATCATCCAGTTTGCCTCCGCAGCGGCGTTTATGCCGCAGCCGGGATTCGCGGTCTACGCCGCGTCAAAGTCCTTTGTGCTGAGCTACAGCAGGGCTCTGGCTGCCGAGTTAAAAAAGAGGGAGATCTATGTGACAGCGGTTTGTCCGGGACCGGTCGAGACGGAGTTTTTCGGGATCGCTCTCAATGGGGGAAAGCTTGCACCTATCAAGAAACTCACGATGGCAGATCCGAAAAGAGTAGTGAAAAAAGCTCTCCTGGACAGTATGAAGGGCAAACGGATCTCGGTATATGGTCCGTGGATGAAAGCATTCTATGTTCTCTGCCGGATCGTTCCGCATGAGATTCTGATGGGGTTTATCAACTGGTAACCTCCGGCTGCGGGACAGAGCACTGAAAATTTATAAAGTATAGCAGAAAAGAGGGAAAAACTTGAAATTACGACTGGAAAAAGGAACTTACCGTTACCGTACTGCCCATAAGAAACGTCAGCTTTTCTTTGTGGTGTTGTTTATTCTGGCGATCATTGCGCAGCTTATTTTAAGAAACTTTATCACGGCGCAGATCTATAAAAATCTTGTCACGATCAGTGCGATCCTCACGGTTCTGCCGATGGCAAACCTCGCATCCCCTCTGGTGGTTGCGGCGAGGATCCCGGAGGTCCCGGAGAAATTTCACGACGCGTGTGTTCCATACGAGGAGAAATTTCCGATCTTATACGATCTGATCATTACATCGAATGACCTGATCATGCCGGTGGACGCTGCGGTTGTCCATCCGACCGGGGTCTACCTCTATTGTCCGAACAAAAACGTAGACAGGAGGAAGGCGGAAAAATTCTTAAACGAGATGCTGGTGGGCTGGAAGCTGGACGGAAACGCGAAGGTCATGAACGAGGAGAAAAAGTTCCTACGGAGGCTTTCTGAGCTTAAGACCGTCACAGAGGAAGAGGATGACGGAAGCGCTCCACATGTTTTAAAGTTATTAAAGAGTCTGTCCATGTAGGGGAATAAAAGATGAGAGAGATCGTGATTGAAAAGAACGAGGCGGGACAGCGACTGGATAAATTTCTCGCGAAGTACATGAATGAGGCGTCGAAGAGCTTTTTCTATAAGATGATGCGCAAGAAGAACATCACGCTGAACGGGAAAAAGTGTGAGGGAAATGAAAAACTCGCCGAAGGCGATGTCGTGAAGCTGTTTCTTGCGGAGGACACCATCGAAAAATTTTCCAGTGTTCAGGTGCAGGAGGTAAAGAAAGTAGATCTCGATATTCTCTATGAGGATGACGAGATCATTCTGGTCAACAAACCGGCGGGTATGCTGTCGCAGAAGGCTAAGGAGACCGATGAGTCTCTGGTGGAGTATCTGATCGATTATCTTTTGGGGAGCGGCAAGCTCACGGAGCGCGGGCTTCGCGCGTTCCGCCCTTCGGTCTGCAACCGTCTGGACCGGAATACCAGCGGTATCGTGGCAGCAGGAAAGTCTCTGGCGGGTCTTCAGATGCTTTCCGGCGTGTTTAAAGACCGCTCGATCCACAAGTATTATCAGTGTCTTGTATCTGGCGAGATCCGGGACGTGAAGACGGTGGACGGCTGGCTTTTAAAGGATGAGAAGAAGAATCAGGTGCGGATCCTCACGGAGGCGGAGGCAAAGCGCTTTGGAGGAAGAGGCGGAGACGAGGAGCCGAAACGGATCCGGACAAAATATGAGCCGATCGCAACGGATGGAAGGTTTACGCTGCTTAAAGTGACACTTCTGACAGGACGTTCCCATCAGATCCGCGCCCATTTAGCGTCTCTTGGGCATCCGATCGTAGGGGATTTCAAGTACGGCGGAGTTTCGAAAGTCAACCCATCAGGGCGGACCGTGAAGTATCAGCTCTTACATTCTTACCGTCTGGAGTTTCCGAAACTTGCGGAACCATTTGTCTATCTATCCGGGCGGGTGTTTGAGGCGCCGCTGCCGGGATATTTTGGTTCGGTACTGAAAGAGACAGGGATCAGGTCGCCATAAAATCTGGCAGCACCGGACAGACATGTGACAAACAGCTGGTTGACATAAAAAACTTATGTAAATCACTCAAAAATATTTGCATTGATGATAAGGAACAACTATGGGAACATGGAAAACCAGGGGCCTTCGTGGCTCCACGCTGGAAGATCTGCTCAACCGGACCAATGACAGCTACCGGGAAAAGAAGCTGGCTCTGATCCAGAAGATCCCGACCCCGATCACGCCGATCGAGATCGACAAAAAGAGCCGTCATATCACGCTGGCGTACTTCGACATGAAAAGTACGGTCGACTATATCGGTGCGGTTCAGGGGATTCCGGTCTGCTTTGACGCGAAGGAATGCGCGGTGAGTACGTTCCCACTCCAGAATATCCACCCGCACCAGATCGCATTCATGAAGGAATTTGAAGCCCAGGGCGGAATTGCTTTCATTATCCTCTCCTTCACAGCGGAGAACGAGATCTATTATGTCCCTTTTGATGTGGTGAACCGTTTCTGGGTACGGATGGAAGAGGGCGGAAGAAAAAGCTTTACCTATGATGAGGTGGTGCCGGAAGCGTACAGGATCCGGAGCCACCGGGACATGTATGTCCATTACCTGGAAGGGATCCAGCAGGATCTTGACCGGAAGGAAGAAAAAGGAGGAGACAGCGAATGATTGAGATGGTCATATGGCTCGTTGTGATCGCGGCGTTCGTGTTCCGGGCGTTAAAAAAGAACGGGACACTGGACGAACTCTTTGCGGGTGCAAAGAAGCGGAAAGAAAATAAGGCAGAGCGCGTGGTGTACGAACAGCCGGAGGAAGGTTCCGGGAAGAAGGAGAAGAAGAAGAAGGGGCCGGGGATCCGGGTCCCGAAGCACACAGGTCTTGCGGTGACTGCGGTTGTGATCGTCCTCGCGGCGGCAGTGCTTTCCTTCGACAGCTTCTATACTCTTTCCGAGGAGGAGATGGCGGTGGTCACCACGTTCGGAAAACCGGCAGTGGAGGAGGCATCAGGTCTTCACTTTAAAATTCCGGTGATCCAGCGCGTGACTAAGGTTTCCAAAGCCATCACGGGTATGCAGATCGGCTACACGACGGACCCGGCCCGGGCGGACGGCGCCTCCATAGACAATCCGGTATCTATCGAGAACGAGAGCCTGATGATCACAAAGGATTTCAATCTGACAAACGTGGATTTCTATGTGGAATACATGGTCACAGATCCGGTTCAGGCGGTGCGCCACAGAAGTGTGTACGAGTCTATCATCAAGAACCTGGCTCAGAGCTATATCCGCGATACCGTCGGCGTTTATAATGTTGATGATGTGATCACTACCGGAAAGACTCAGATTCAGGAGCGGATCAAAGAGCAGCTCACAAACCGTCTTGTCGAGGAAAATATCGGATATGGAATCTACAACGTGTCGATTCAGGATACGGAAATGCCGAGAGATGATGTGGCGAATGCGTTCAAGGCGGTTGAGGATGCGAAACAGGGCATGGAGACGGCGATCAACTCCGCAAAGAAATATCAGTCTGAGAACATTCCGGAGGCGAAGGCAAAGGCCGATAAGCTTTTGCAGGATGCCGAGGCATACAAGGAACAGCGGATCAACGAGGCAAACGGACAGGTGGCGCGTTTTGAGGACACATACGCGGAGTATGTGAAGTACCCGCTGATCACAAAAAAGCGTATGTTCTATGAGACTATGGAGGAAGTTCTTCCGGATCTCAAGGTCATCATCACCGGCGGAAACGGCACACAGACGCTGCTGCCGTTAGAACCATTTTCAGAGGCAGTTTCCGGCAGCGCAGCACAGACGGGAGGAGGGAACTAAATGAAAAAGACAGGAAAAAGAATCATAGGAATCGTTGTTCTTCTTCTGATCGTTGTTCTGCTTCAGGGAAGTATGGTGAGCACATACAATGACGAGTATAAGCTCATTCTCCAGTTCGGAAAAGTGGTCCGGGTGGTCGAGACGCCGGGTCTCAGCTTTAAGATCCCGTTTCTTCAGACAACACAGTCGATTCCTAATTATGAGATGATCTATGACCTTATTCCGAGTGAGGTTAATACAAGGGATAAAAAGGTGATGGTAACGGATTCCTTTGCATTGTGGAGTGTTACAGATCCGCTGGCATACCTTTCCAGACTCGGAGCGAACAAAGCAAATGCGGAAAGCCGAATTTCCGTCGTTGTATATAATGCTGTAAAAAATGTCATTTCCTCCACGGATCAGGCAGATGTGATCTCCGGCCGTGACGGAAAGCTGGCAGAGATGATCACAGAAAAGATCGGTTCTTCTCTGGACAGCTACGGAATCAAGGTAAAAAAGGTGGAGACGAAGCTTTTAGACCTCCCGGATTCCAACAAGGAGGCTGTTTACCAGCGTATGATCTCCGAACGGCAGAATATCGCTGCCGGATATATCGCAGACGGTGAGTACCAGTCCAATGTCATCAAGAACAGTACGGATAAAGAGGTCTCCATCATCATCTCCGAGGCGCAGGCCCAGGCGGAGAAGATCCGGGCGGAAGGCGAGGCAGAGTATATGAGGATCCTTTCCGGCGCGTACAATGACGAGGGAAAGGCCGATTACTATAATTATATCCGCAGTCTGGACGCGTTAAAGGCGAGTCTCAAGGGAGATAATAAGACGATCATTCTGGATGAAAATTCAGAGCTTGCGAAGATCCTCAGGGGAAACTATTAAGGAACGGCCAGGATAAAACCGCAGCAGCGGAAAATTCCTGTGAAGCAGTGATGCTGTGGATCCGGAACGATCCGGACGAAGCAGGCTGCTGCGGGACATAACCGCGGTCAGTAAAAAAGATCGTGGATGTCTGATAAATAATGATACGGTAAAGGAGAAGGGTTATGTCAAAAGTAGTTGATTATTTCCTCAAGTATGTAGCATTCGATACGCAGTCCGCAGAGGATGCGGGGACAGTTCCGAGTACGGAAAAACAGTTCGCGCTGGCGAAGCTTCTGTCCGAACAGTTAAAGAATATCGGGGTGAAGGACGTCTCCATGAGTGAGCACGGCTACGTGTACGGAACGATTCCGGCAAACGGGGATTATAACTGCCAGACCGTCGGCTTCCTCGCGCATATGGACACTTCACCGGATTGTCCGGATGAGAATGTCCGCCCGCAGCTCGTCAAACACTACGACGGAAAGGATATCACTTTAAATAAGGCGCTCGGAGTGAAGATGACAACAAAGATGTTCCCATTCTTAAAAAACTATGTGGGACAGGATCTGATCACCACCGACGGAACGACACTGTTAGGTGCAGATGACAAGGCGGGAATTGCCGAGATCATGACCATGGCAGAGACACTTCTGACACATCCGGAGATCCCGCACGGAACCATCAAGATCGCTTTCACACCGGACGAGGAAGTCGGACACGGTGTTGACTTCTTTGATGTTCCCGGCTGGGGCGCAGATGTGGCTTACACCGTTGACGGCGGCGCCTGGGGCGAGATGGAGTATGAGACCTTCAACGCGGCATCCATGAAAGTCACGATCCATGGAAGCAACATTCATCCGGGCAGCGCGAAGAACAAGATGAAAAACTCGATCCTGATCGGTCTGGAATTCCAGTCAATGCTGCCGGAGAACGAAAAGCCGCAGTATACGGAAAAATATGAGGGATTCTTCCATCTGAACAACATCGGCGGAAATGTCGAGAACACGACTCTTCACTATATTGTCCGTGACCATGATATGGCGCGGTTTGAGGAACGGAAAGCACTCGGAAAGAAGATCGGTGCGTTCTTAAACGAGAAGTACGGTGAGGGAACTGTTCAGGTGGAGATCGCAGACACCTACTACAACATGGCAGAGAAGATCCGCCCGCATATGTATTTGATGGATATCGCGGCGGAGGCATTTAAGGAGCTCGGCGTCGAGACACCGGTCGTAAATCCGGTCCGTGGCGGTACTGACGGATCCAGACTTTCCTACATGGGACTTCCATGTCCGAACCTCTGTACCGGCGGACATAACTATCATGGAAAGTATGAGTTCATCTGCATTCAGTCCATGGAGAAGACAGTGGAGCTGCTTCTTAAGATCGCAGAAAAGTTTACGAAGGTTGAGAAGCAGGCATAAAATCCGGATCAGGATATGGCTGTTTAGAAAATGCGGGAGGCGCTGGATGTCGCTTCCCGCTTTTCTTTTTGGATGTATGAATGTAATTTAGAACATGGCTTTATGTTGAAGGGGCAGATTATTCATGATATAATACAGAAACTAAGGCGGTAAATCCTTGAAAATACAGGGTTTACCGCCTTTTTTGTTTCTAATTTGTTACTGGTTCAGTGCAAAAAATATTATTTTAACAGGGCAATGGTGTCCCGTAACTGTTCAATAGTCTTGTGATTATACACCCGGTTTCCTACATCCTTTGACTTATGCCCCATCAGCATATCAATACATTTCCTGTTGCCTTTGGCATTGTCAAGGTTGGTTTCAAAGGTGTGCCGTGCTTCATGTGGGGTCTTGTCTGCACCTATCTTTTCCATGACTTCACCCCAACACTTATAGTAATTTGCCTGACTGAACTTTTTACCCTGATAAGTGAACAGGTACTTGTTTCCTTCATCAACCAGTGCTTTCACAAATGGTCTGATTCGTTCATGTATCGGAACAATACGGCACTTTCCGGCAGCGGTCTTGATACCACCTTCAAAGTACCATTCCTTGATGTTTACCTGTTCCGTTTTCATTCCAAGCAATTCTTGAAGTCTGAACCCGGTGTAAATATAGATCAGCACGGTATTCACCCAAGGTTCATCTTTTATTTTCCATAGTGCATCAATCTGTTCTTGGGTGAATGGTTCACGGGTTGTTTCAGGTATTGGTGGGGCAGTGGTTATTTGTGAGTACATTTTATCTATCAGGTCAATTTCAAATGCAAACCTGTCAAGGTGTCCGAACAAGTTCTTAATCGCCCATTGTGTAGAGTATGCACACCCGCAGTTGTCAATGCAGTCTTGCATCTGATAGGATTTCATTGACCTGTACTTCACACCGTAGTATTTGGAACAGTGCTTGAACGCTGCCCGCAAGGACTGCTGATTTGATTTTCCTAACCTTGGCAACTTGATTTCAGACCAACGCTGATAGAGTACAACCAAGGTCACCTTTTCCCGGTCAATATCCCAAGGGTTGTTGTTATATTCAGCCAATAGGATGTTCGCCTTTTCTTCTGATTCGGCATAACCTATTGGTGACTGTTTGGCGTGTCCTTCTTCATCATAGATTGTCACCTTGGCAACCCAAGGGCGTGACCTATGACCTTTTAGTTTGGTTACGCATCCGTAACCGTTTGGGTTTCTTCTTCCCATGTATATCATTCCTTCCTGATTGAAATTTCATGGAATGGATGATATAATTGTATCTGCATAGCCTATATCATCCTATTCCTTGGTATAGAGTTATTAGAACCCTGACCGCTGCAACGGTTGGGGTTCATTTTTTGTTCAGTTAATTAGGGTCATCAAAATAATTCAAATTGTATGTGATATAGACTGAATCAAATGTGTGCTTTTCTGAATCAAAATTATAAACTTCAAATTCTGCAACGGTGTCTGATACTGGTGAAAACTTATAAGTAATACCCGTGTCAACAACCTTCCTTGCACTATCTTTTATCGTAATGTTGAACATTTTGAACACATTGTCAAAGTCTTTCTTGATTTCCCACGGTTCAGTTGCAAAGCATCTGATCTTGACAACAGCATCTTCATACAGAATAAATTCTGTATACATTCCATCTAAGTCATAAGTATAAAGCTGCATTTGAAATGTGCCTTTGGAATTTTCATTGTTCCAATCTTCCGTTGACTTTGGTTCACCAAGTAATTCAATCAACTGTTCAGATGAAATTCTTGAATAGGCATCTGCATCTAATATGACCGGGATTTCTTCTGATGATGTTTCTTTTTTCTGAATGGGATTCTTTGAAATATCCTTCACAACCATAATCACGAAAATAACAACGATTGCTAAAACGACAAGTTTAATGACTTTTTTCATAAATCTGACCTTCCCTTCTTTGTGGTAACCGTTCGTAACGGTTGGTAACGGTTCAAGTAACTGTTGCAAATACAGTGTTTTCAATATAGTAACGGTTGGTATCTGTTTGGTAGTATTTTTCTTAATAATAAAATATCTTATATGAATAAGAATATAAAAAGTAAAATATACAGTATAAAAAAGCAACAGTTACCCGTTACCAACAGTTACCTTTTTGAAAAATCAACCATGATGATATTGCCTATGCGTTCAATGATTCTTTTTTAACAGAATATTTTTCTGCTGAAAGCAATGATTCAATCATAGTCTTTACAACATTTTTGTCGGATTCATCAAGGGTGAGATACAAGGAAACCACATCATAAGCATCTGAACCGTGACATTTCTTGAATAGTTCACGACACTTTTTTAACTGCTGATCTTCTTCTGTTTCCTTCCAACCCATGATATAAGCCGGAGTTGTTTGGAGTGCATCAGCAATCTGTTTTATTTTTGATTGCCGTAATTCCTGAATACCAAGTTCGATTTTGTTTATGGAAGTTTTGCTTTTATATCCAATCTTATGTGCAAGTTCTTCTTGTGACATTCCTAATTCATCCCGCCTTACTTTTATCCTTTCACCTATTGTCATTTAATCACCTTCTTCCCGGTTGGTTATGCTTAAAGAATACCATAAAATAGATTGAATATCAACTTTTATCAAATTTTTTATAAAAAAGTGTTGACATTTTATCTACTGAATGGTATTGTTGTGTCAGTAGATAAAACATCTACTAAAAACAAAGCAAGTAGGAAGGAACGGGTGAAGCGATAGGGCTACACGCAAGTGACATGGTGGTCAGGCTGCCGGATAGCAGACAGAGCGTGTGAAGAATAAACAAGACCCGTCAAAGTAGTTGAAGAAAACAGGAACGGTAGGGCAAGAAAGCAAAGTATTCAGAACTATTTGAAGAAAACTGAACAGGCTGAACCAATCAGCACTTTACCCCTAAACCAAGAAACCGTTAAGTGGAAGAATCAACCGCACGAGATGACACAGCACTTTGTTTCACAGGTCAGGAAGTTCCCCGACTTCCTGACTATTTCAAAAAGAACTGTTGCAGCAGTTCCGGGGAAAAGAACCAAGGAATAGGATTTCAGTTCTTTCAAAAAATTGTCTATTGTGTGTCGGTCAACAAGTTTTGGTGGTTTTAATGTGAAACCCCGGCGGTTTGAACAGCACCGTTCAAAAAGTTCAATGATGTGTAACAGGTTTTCAGATTTTAATGTGAAATCTGATAAAGGAAAGACACCCCTGATTGTACTAAGGTGTGCTGACAATAGACAACTTTTTGAAGGAACTGGGAAAGGAAATGGTAAGGCTATGAAGTATGCAATATATGAAGGTAATATTGATAGACTTGAAAAGAAGTTGAAGCGTATTTCTAACAAGTGCAAAGCATACGGTTGTGATTTCCATTATGAACAGACTGGTGAAGAGTTCAGAGAATTGAAAGATGAAAAAGGAAACAAATACACTGCCCACTTCGTATTGGTAGAAGCGGAAGGAACTGCAATCATCAATGACTGGGAGTTCATAGCAGAACTTGAACATACAGAAAACGGTAATATCATCACAGGTGTTGCCGGGGTAGAAGTACCTGAACGATATTATACCACAAGACCAATGTGTGAACATTGCAACAGTAAGAGATTCCGCAAGAATACATATATTGTGAGAAATAAGAAAACAGGTGAGTTCAAACAGGTTGGAAAAAGTTGCCTGAAAGATTTTACCCACGGTATGAGTGCAGAAGCAGTCACACAATATATGAGCCTGTTTGATACATTGATTGAAGGGGAAACACCTGAACCGGGTTGTGCTTTTCAAAGATATGTCAGCACAAAAGAATATCTTTTATATGTTGCTGAAACAATCAGACATTTTGGATATACAAGATCATCTGATGAAGGTATAAGCACCGCTTCACAGGCAATAGATTTTTATGATGCAGCACATGGGCGGGCAATAACAAAAGAATACTTACAGGATTTACTTGATAAGATGCGGTCAGTGAACTTTGACATTGACAGTGATTTGACAGTAAAACTTGTGTCAGATGCCCTTGATTGGGTGTCTGAACAGGAAGAAAACAGCAATTACATTCATAACTTAAAAACGGCTTGTAGTCTTGAATATGTCAAAGGGAATTTTGGCTTGTACGCTTCATTATTTCCGGCGTATGACAGGGGGTTAGAACGAACCGCAAAGAGAAAAGCAGTTCTTGACATAGAACAGTCATCAGAATATGTCGGTGAAATTTCTGACAGAATCACAGTAAAAGTTCAGTCTGTAAAGTGTGTAACAAGTTGGGAAACTGATTTCGGTGTCACCCACATATACAAGATCATAGGTGCAGATGGAAATGTTTATACATGGAAAACTGGAAAGTATATTGATGATACTGTTGATGAAATGTCAATCACTGGTACAGTAAAAGCACATACAGAGTTTAGAGGTATAAAACAGACTGAATTAACAAGATGCCGGGTCGCTGCCTGAAAGCACCCGGCAATGAAAGAAGGTGATGAAGTGAAGAAAATAGTTGCAGCATGGATTGAGCAGATTCTTGAATTTCCAACCAAACTTGAATACCTTGCGTACATAGAAAGCCTGAAAAAAGGCAAACCGCAGAAGTTCAAGGAAACATCATTTGAACAGTTGGAATCAGGGGTTGTAAGAATAACAATCAGGAAGCAGTACAATAACAATGCGTTTCCTGATGATGAAAAGGAAGGTGAAAAGTAAGATGACGAACACAGAGTTATTAAGGGAAAAAATCAATGTATCCGGCTATAAATTGCAGTTTGTGGCTGAAAAGTGCGGGTTGACTTACTTTGGACTTATGAAGAAGGTCAACAATGAAACAGAGTTCAAGGCAAGTGAAATCAAGGCACTGAAAGACCTGTTAAATTTAACAGATGATGATGCAACTAAGATTTTTTTTGCCTAAAAAGTAGATAAAATATCTACTGTAAGAAAGGATAGGTGATAAATTATGAAATTCAGCGAAAAGTTGAAACAGGCTATGCAGCAGTTAGGTGTCAATCAGGCACAGGTTGTTGGATTGACCGGGAAAAGTAAGGGGTCAATCAGTATGTACCTGAATGACAAGACCACACCGTCAGAACAGGTTCAAAGTGATATTGCAGTATCACTTGGACTTACCCCTGACTATTTTGAACAGGAAGAAACCCCGGTGACCTTCAAACCTTCCAAGTGTGAAGATGGCATCCCAACATTGACAGTACATGAAGTTGCTAAGTTGATGCACAAGCACACCAACACAATAGCACTTGGGTTACAACAGGGGGTTTTCCCTTGGGGGTATGCGATTCATACCAGTGAACACCGTTGGTCATATTTCATCAATGCAAAGCGTTTTGCAGAAATCGAAGGGGTGATCTGATGCCAAAGATTGAGTATAAAAGCATTAAGTTTCAGCAGAAAAGTCTTGAACTGATAAACCTTGTGAATCAGGTGGTTGAAGAATATCAGGCACAGGGATATGAACTGACACTTAGACAGGCATATTATCAGTTAGTTGCCCGTGGGTACATCCCAAACAATGAACGCAGTTATAAGAACATAGGCAGTCTTATCAATGACGGCAGACTTGCCGGACTGATCGACTGGTACAGCATCACAGACAGAACCCGCAACCTTAGAAGCAATGGTCACTGGGACAATCCGGCAGATGTGATTGGTTCAGCAAGATATTCTTATATGCTTGATAAGTGGCAAGGTCAACCGAACTACGTTGAAGTATGGGTTGAAAAGGATGCCTTGGTTGATATTGTCGGACAGGCTTGCAGACCACTTGACACACCTTATTTTTCATGTAGGGGTTACACATCACAGTCAGAAATGTGGAGTGCAGCACAACGGTTTATTCGACAGGGTGACCGGGAAAACCGTTTCATCATTCATTTAGGTGACCATGACCCAAGCGGTATTGATATGACAAGGGACATTCAGGAAAGGCTTTCAATGTTCGGTGCAGATGTTTATGTAAAGCGTGTTGCACTGACAATGAATCAGATTAGTACATATAACCCACCGCCGAACCCGGCAAAGATTACAGATTCCCGTTGTGGAAAGTACATTGCTGAATATGGTGATGAATCATGGGAATTGGATGCACTTGAACCACAGGTCATCACTGATCTGATAAATAATGAGGTCACGGCACTAAGAAATGATGAAATTTATCATGCAGTATGTGACCTTGAAGAAAAAGGAAAAGATGAACTTAGAATGATAGAACGCAACTATGACAAGGCTGTTGCATTTTTAGAAAGTGAGGAATAAGAAAATGGAAAATAATACCGTTCAGAATGTAGTGCATGGGTTCAAAGTGTTCAGACCTGATTGGACTTGTGACCCGACAGGTTACAACCCTAAACAGTACACTTGTCCCGGAAAATTTGAGGAAGAAGGGGAACTTGATGTTTGCGGTCATGGTATGCACTTCTGTCAGACTGCTGCTGACTGCTTCAATTATTACAGTTTCAATAGTGAAAACAAGGTTGCAGAAGTCATTGCCTATGGTGAGGTAAGAACAGAAGGTGACAAGTCTTGCACTGATAAACTGGAAATCGTGCGTGAAATCCCGTGGGATGAAGTCTTGCGGATCGTCAACCTTGGAAAGAATTGCACGGGTCGCTGCAACACCGGGGACTGCAACACCGGGGACTGGAACACCGGGAACAGGAACACCGGGGACTGGAACACCGGGAACAGGAACACCGGGGACTGGAACACCGGGGACTGCAACACCGGGGACTGGAACACCGGGGACTGGAACACCGGGAACAGGAACACCGGGAACAGGAACACCGGGGACTGGAACACCGGGGACTGGAACAAGTCATCTTTCAATACTGGTTGTTTCAATACTGTTGAACAGAAAATCATGTTGTTCAATAAGCCGTCAGGTATGACATATCGTGAATGGATAGATTCAGATGCAAGATATTTATTGAATCAGATACCAAAGGATGTTGTTGAATGGGTATATGAAGAAGATATGACTGATGAAGAAAAAGCAGCACATCCAACCTATGAAACAACAGGCGGTTATCTCAAAGTGCTTAATGAATCTGAATGTGGTCAGTTGTGGTGGGGCAGCCTGTCAGACCGCAGAAAGGAAATCATCAAGGCAATACCAAACTTTGATGCTGAAATATTCTTCCAGTGTACGGGTATCAGGGTAGATGAATGATCTGCACCTTATGCCCCATCAGGAAGATGCACTGAACAGAACTGAACAGTTCAACCGTTGTGCTTATTATCTTGATATGGGACTGGGTAAAACCTTTGTAGGTGCTGAAAAAATGTATTTGCTGAATAATTCGGTGAACTTGGTCATCTGTCAGAAGTCAAAGATAGATGACTGGGTGCAGCACTTCAAAGATTATTACCCAAGTGACCGGGTGATGAACCTGACCAAGAAAAGTGAAGCAATCAATTTCAGGACACTTGTTGATACCAAAGAATTATATAACAAGGATGTTCAGATTATAGGTGTTATCAATTATGAAACTGCTTTCCGGCGGGATTGGTTGCTGAAATTACAGGGGTTTACCCTGATGCTTGATGAATCAAGCCTTATCACCAATGAAACCGCCAAGCGGTCAAAATTCATTCTGAAAATGAAACCTGAAAGTGTGATTTTGTTATCAGGAACGCCAACAGCCGGGAAATATGAAAGGTTGTGGTCACAGGTGCAGTTGTTAGGGTGGAACATCACAAAGAAAGCCTTTTACAACAGTTATGTTGTGACAGAATGGGTTGAGAACGGGGACGGGTTCAAGCGTGAGGTTATCACCGGGTACAAGCACACGGAACATCTGAAAAAGAAACTTGCAAGTTATGGCTGCATCTTTATGAAAACAAGTGAAGTCCTTGAACTTCCTGAACAGACTGAACAGAAAATATTCTTTAAGTCCACACAGGCGTACAAGTATTTTACCAAGAACAGTTACCTGTTGTTTGATATGCTGAATTACTGCAAGTTTGATGATTCAGACAGTGAGAATGAAAACCCGTGTGTTGAACTGGTCGGTGATAACAGCCTGACAAAAATGTTATATGCCCGGCAGTTATGCGGGCAATATCACAAGGAAAAATTGCAAGGCTTGCGGGACTTGGTTGAATCAACAGAAGATAGACTGATTGTGTTTTACAACTTCACCGCTGAACTGGATGCAATGCAACGGGTGCTGAATGATCTGAACAGACCCTATTCAGTTGTGAACGGTCAGAAGAAAGACCTGACGGCATACGAAAATGCAGATGATTCAATCACATTCATACAGTACCAAGCCGGGGCAATGGGTGGTAACTATCAGAAAGCAAACAAGATTATTTATTTCACCTTGCCACTTGGCAAAGGGTCATGTGATATGTGGGAACAGTCAAAAAAGCGTATTCACCGCATAGGACAAGCCAAACCATGCTTTTACTATTACTTACTGGTGAAGGGGACGGTTGAAGAAAGAAACCTTGCAGCGTTGAAAGAAGGGAAGGAACTGACAGATGAATTATTCAAAAATACTTAATTGGATATTTGGAATCATGGCATTTATCGGTGTATTCCTGATAATCGGTGCAGTCGGTGCATCTGACTATGCGGTTGAAATGGGAATATATGAACCACTTACTGCACACCTGAAAGAATACATCATTGGTGCGATTCTGATAATTCCCGGAATCATTTATTTGAAAATCACGGAAAGGGGTGATGAAAATTGAACTATTCAAAGAGCATGAGAAAGTCGGCAATGGTCAAAAGGGTCTTGATTCTGATTGGTGTTGCACTTGTCGTTGGTTTGGTGATTGGTAATGTGTCAGGATATGCCCTGAAAACTCATATAACCGCCAAGGACAAGCAGAAAACAGAAGAACAGACACTTGAACGGTCAAGCACAGAAACCCTTGTATATGGGGCGTATGATGACAGAACTTTCACACAGGAAATTTCCCTTGACTGGGGTGCGGGTGACTTGAACTTCACACCGCTTGACTGCAAGATGCCGGAAGAACAACAAGAATTTACATATTACCTTTGTACTGGGTACAACATTGATTTTACCCTTGTTATGGCACTGATTCAGAATGAAAGCAGTTTTGACCCGTCGGTTGTCAGTGCAACACATGATTATGGTTATATGCAGATCAATGAAATGAATCACCAGTGGTTGACTGATACCATTGGGGTTACGGATTTCACAGACCCATACCAAAACATCAGGGCGGGTGTGTTCGTACTTAGAAAGTTATATGAACGGTATCAAGATACCAACATGGTATTGATGGCGTACAACATGGGTGAAGATGGTGCTGCCCGGTTATGGGAAAAAGGCATTTATTCCACAGACTATACAGAAAAAATTCTGAATTATCAGATGCAGTTCAATGAACAGTTGGGCGGTGAGTAAATGGCAGCAGAAAAGAATTTTGAAAATAAGGTGAAGAAGTTCCTGAAGGACAAGGGTGCTTGGGTGCTGAAATACTGGGGTGGTGCTGCTTATACAAAAAGCGGTATTCCTGACCTGTTGGTTTGTTTCAACGGTTGGTTTTTAGGAATCGAATTGAAAGCACCAAAGGGCAGACCGTCAGATTTGCAGTTATACAATCTTAGACAGATTGAAAAGGCGGGCGGTATCGGCATCCTGTTATACCCAAAGGACTATGAACAATTCAAGGGATTTATTGAACACCTTGAACTGGGTGAATTACCCGTCAACTTATACGGTGTCTATCCATTCCTGACAGAATGGAATCACATAAAAAATAATTAAAGGAGTGAAAGAGCATGGCAGCAAAAAAGAAAGCAGATGCAGCGGTTGAGAATACCGCAGAAGTAACACAGGAAACAACTGAACAGGTTCAGGACACAGTTGAACAGATGACAGAGGACAACAAGAAGGAACTTGACAATAAGAAGTATGTGGTTGACCACTTACTTTCAACCAAGCGTGAAGGAATGGAAGATCTGATTGATTACATGGAACAGATCGGATTCTTTGAAGCACCTTGCAGTGGTGGAAATCATCTTGCTTGTCAGTTCGGACTTGTTCACCACAGCAGAAATGTAATGATGGCAGCAGAAAATATTGGTTATGCACTTCTTGGCAAAGTCAAGTATGCAGAAATTCGTGATTCAGTCATCATTGCAGCAGCATTACATGACCTTGGCAAGTGCGGTGACTTTGGTAAACAGATGTATGTGCCTAACATGATTAAGGACGGCAGACCCACTAAGGCAGAGCCGGAACAGAAATATAAACAGTCTGAAAGCAAGCCTTTCAAGCGTAACCCGGCACTTCTTCCACTTGACCATGCAACCCGTAGCATCAAGTTAGCAACCCTTTTCATTGACCTGACGGAAGATGAAGAATTTGCGATCAGATACCATGATGGTCTGTATGAATCAGCAAACTATGCAGTGAAGGGAAATGAAACCCCGTTATATTTGATTCTGCACTATGCTGATTTATGGTCAAGCAGAGTAACAGAAGGCAGCACAGATGAAGGAAGTGAAGAATAATGGATAAAAGAGATAAGAAAATCAGACAGTTAGAAGATGAACGCAATCAGTTGATGGCTGAAAATCAGGAATTGAAATATATCATCAATGATATTCAGTCAGTAAATGATATTATGCGTGAAGATATTGAAAAGGAATGTGCTGCTGAATGTGGTTGTATTGTAATTGAAGGAAGTCGCACCAGTGCAGCATATCAGGATTTAGTTGGTATTCTTCTTGCAAATAACTATTCTGTTGAAGTCATACCAATGGATGAACGCAGAAAGTTAAAAATCATTATCAAGGAAAGTGAGGTATAAGAGTATGGTAAATGAAAGACAGGGAAAAGTTTACAATCCCCGCCCGGTATATAACAGAAAGTTACTTCGTTCAGTGATTCGTGCGGGAGTTCAGAAACAGTTTGGTCAGCATCATGTTTCTGCTAATATGGCGGGAAACTTTGAAAAAATCAGAAAGGAACAGGTGAAATAATATGGCACAGATGCTTTTGATTATGGGTGAATCAGGTACAGGAAAAAGTACCAGTATGAGAAATTGTGATCCGGCAACAACTGCCGTTGTGAACCCGGTTGGTAAGCCGTTACCGTTCAAGGGTAAGTTCACAATGCTGAACAGTGAGGTTGAATCACGCAAAATCTGCAAGTTTATGAAGGAACAGGCAGCAGCCGGGAAGAAGTTATTGGTAGTTGATGACTTCCAGTATATTCTTTCTGTTCCATACATGAACCGTATCAAGGAAAACGGTTGGGACAAGTGGAATGATTTTGGTGCAAACTACTTTGAAATCATTGAAGTATGCAAGGAACTTCCTGATGATGTAGTAGTTGCTTATATGACCCACACAGAAACCCTTGAAAATGGCGTTACTACTATTAAGCTGATCGGAAAGTTACTTCGTGAGAAGATCACCATTGAAGGACTTTTCACCATTGTACTTAGAACAGGTGTGAATGAAGGAAAATATTACTTCTACACACAGAATAGTGGTAAGGACACCGTGAAGTCACCTATGGGAATGTTCCCGGCATACGCTATTGACAATGACCTGAATTATGTAGCTGATAAAATCCGCAACTTCTATGAAGTTGGTGAGTATAAGACAGATGCAGAAATGGGTCAGGCTGATGCACAGGCTGCATCCGATCTTGAAAAGCCGGATGCAAACGGCAGACGGGCAAGGGGTGGAAAAAAGACCACATCCACAGCAACACCACCTACCACAACAGAGGATGCAGCACCAAAGACAGGCAGAACCGCCCGCAAGACACATGATGAAGTGGTGGCTGAAAATAATCAGAAAATGGCTGATTATATGGCAGAGCGTGACAAGGCTATTGATGCGGTTGCTGATGGGCGTGAAGAAATCCCGTTTGATGAAGCGTGTGCAGCAGCGGATTCTGTACCGCAGCCGGAACTTGAAACACCGCCAAGAAGAACCCGCAAGGAAAGAAAGTCTGCTGAACAGGATGGTACAACAAACACCGATTCTGAAAGTGTTGTACTGGATGCAGATACTTACTTCTATGTTCCGGCTGATGACAATTATGTGATGAAGCATAAGGGTGACAAGGTTGACCTGATTGTTGACGGTGTTGAGGTTATGAAGGTTATCAGCAAGGAAGAATTTGGTGAAGGTGTGAAGCGTTTAGCACAGGCGGGTAACCCACAGCCGGAAAATCCTATTGACGGGGCAATGAATCCGCCGGAGAAGGGCAGACGCACAAGAAGAAGTGCAGCACAGGCACAGCCTGATAATGCAGATACAACAGCGGATGAAACCCCGGCAGTAGATGAACAGCCGACTGGCAGAACCCGCAGAGTAAGAAAAACACGCTAAGAAAGTGAGGTAAAAGAACATGAACAATCCTTTTGGTTTACCTGATGAACTGTTTGGTGCAATCCTTGCATCAGCAATCACGGAAGGAATGAACACGGCAAACAACCGTTCAATGAAGAAGAACCCGCACCCGGTAGCACCTAAACAGGATGTATCGCCGGAAGATGGTGCAACTGCTGCAAAGAAAATCTATGATTCCTATGTAAAAGCCGGGTTCAATGAGGTTCAGGCGTTTGAGTTGTTAAAGTTAGTATTAAGCAAATAAAGAAAGGTTAAAAGGTGAAAAATTATGGCTATTGATTTCAGTGCATTTGATGAAAAGGTTGATTTACAGGAATTGCAGAATGAGGTGCAGAACGCACCTGATAATGATTTTGCTGATGTGCCGGATGGTACATATATCATTAGTATTGAGAAGATGGAAATTAAGTTGACCAAGGCACAGGATAAGTTGATGTTTGCAGTTCAGGCAAAGATCAAGGAAGGTGAACAGGCAAACCGCATGATCTTCTTCAACCGTGTTATTTCCGGCAACAGTTCCGCAAAGTGGACGGACGGACAGGCAATCAAGTCTGTATGCACTTGGGTGAACAAGCTGATTGCAGAAGATGACACACCTGTTGAGTTCGTAAATTATGCAGATTTTGCAGATCAGATTCTTGATGTGTTCCAGTCTATTCAGGGTGCGATTGAAGTTGAGGTTGATTATAAGGCAGATGCTTTCAATCCTATCACAATCAAGGAAGTTTTTGACTGCTAAAATTTTTTGCTTGAAAAGTAGATAAAATATCTACAAAATAGAAATGTCAGGCGGTGGCGGGGTCACACCTTCCACCGCTATTTTCAGAAAGGGTGAATGTAGTGATATTTTATGACTTTGAGGTTTTCAAGGAAGATTGGCTTGCTGTTTTCATTGATGTGACCAAGAAAAAAGAATATGTGATAATCAATAACCCTGATGAATTAAAAGCCTTATATGAAGCTAATAGCAAGGATATATGGGTAGGTTATAACAACCGCCACTATGACCAGTACATTATGAAAGGTATTCTGTTGGGAATGAATCCCAAAAGAATCAATGACTGGATAATTGTTGAAAAAAAGGAAGGGTGGCAATTTTCATCAGCGTTCAACAAAGTTCCAATGATTAACTATGATGTTATGCCGAACCCCCCGGTTGGTTTGAAAACACTGGAAGGTTTTCTTGGCAGCAATATCAAGGAAACGGATGTTGATTTTAGAATAAACAGGAAATTAACTAAGGAAGAAATTGAAATGACGGTTTTCTACTGTCGGCATGATGTGGAAGAAACCATCAAAGTATTCCTTGAAAAAATAGACGAATTTAATGCAATGCACGGTATCATTCAGGCGTTTCCGGACATTGTGAACCTGTCAGATATAGGGGACAGTGAAGCAAGAATCACTGCAAAAGTGCTTGGATGTACCCGCAGATCATTTGAAGATGAATTTGATTTCTACTTTTTACCATGCTTGCAACTGAAAAAATATAAATATGTTCAGGAATGGTTTGAACAGAAAAGACAGGAAGCCTTGTCAATGGACTTGGCACACATGGATAAATACTCAAAACGTACATGGTATAAAGAACAAGGTCTTGAAACCGTGGTTGCGGGTATTCCTCATTCATTCGGTTTTGGCGGTGTTCACGGGGCAACAGCCACACCAATTCACAAGACCGGGCAACTACTGCACGTTGATGTAAATAATTACTATCCTTCAATGCTGATTGCTTGGGGACTGGTTACAAGGGCAGCAACTAATGACAATTACCCGTTGGTGTATAACACACGAAAAGCCATGAAGGAAAAACAGATTGCTGCAAAAAACGCCGGAAACAAGAAAGAAGTCAAGCGGTGGAAGAAAGCACAGTTGCCATATAAGAAGATGCTGAACGCCTTGTCAGGTGCAATGAAGGATGAAACCAATGCAGCGTATGACCCAAGAAACAATAACTGTATGTGCATCAACGGTCAGTTGATGTTGCTTGACCTGATTGAACATCTTGAAGTTGTACCGGGATTTGAACTGATTCAGTCCAACACGGACGGTCTTATTATTTGGATTCCTGACACAGATGAAGCCTTTGAAATGGTTGATGATATTTGTTGGGAGTGGGAACAGCGTTGTTCAACAGATCAGTGTTCAATTCTTCTTGAACTGGATAACATCAGTGAAATCTATCAGAAGGATGTGAACAATTACCTTTGGGTTGGTATTGACGGCGGTGTTGAAAGAATCGGTGCTTATGTGAAGGAACTTTCAGCGGTTGACAATGATCTGCCAATCCTGAATAAAGCACTGGTTGACTACATGGTTAAGAAAACCCCGGTTGAACAGACCATCAATCAGTGTGATGACCTGATTATGTTTCAGAAGATCGTCAAGTTATCAGACAAGTATGATTGGGTAGAACATGAGCATTGCACCCCGCTTGTCAGTCATATAGGCAAAAGAACAATCAAGACGGTATATGAATACCCTGACAAGGACAAATACACATATAAGTCATACAGGGTGTTTGCATCTAACGATCAGCAGCATGGAAGATTGCTGAAACGTAAACAGGTGAAAACCAAGGGTGAAAAATTCGGTAATACACCTGACCACTGTTTCATTTTCAATGATTCAGTTGTTGGGGTAAAAACACCGCCTGAACTTGATAGGCAGTGGTACATAGATTTAGCAAAGAAACGCTTGAAACAATTTGGTGTTGTAGCGTAACACCGGGAAGGAAGGTTTTTCATGGATTTAGAAATCAGATATGAAAATGGTTCAATGACTGTTCATCTTGAAGAATTTTTGAACATCCGCAGCATTGCCAAGGTCAGGAAACTGCTGAAACTTATCAGAAGCAGTTTCACCCCGGAATGTGAACAGCAGATTAAAGGATTTGTTCAGGACTGGATTGAACAGTTTGAACAGAAACAGTTGGAAAATGAACGGTATATCACAGGGTATGAACAAAAGGTCAGTTATTGTCAGAAGCAGTTGCGGGATGCCTTATATACCCGTGACAGTTACAAGAAGTCAACACCACTGCACAAGTCGGAAGGGTGGGACAAATGGAATGAAGAAGTGAAGGGGTGTAGAAAGGAACTTGCAGAAGTGAAAACACTGCTTCGTTTCTATCAGTCCCGGTACAACAGCAACATCAGGAATAAGGATTTTTATAAAAAGGTGTTAGAAAACATCACATAAGGTAGGTGATAAAAGATGCTTTACAAAGGTTATGTTGAAACCAAGGGCAAGGCAAGCATTGAAAAACTGAAAAACAGAACCACATGGAAAACCTATGATGAAGTGAAGAACCTGAATGGATTCGGCGGGGTTTTGGCTGATGACACCATCCTTATTGACATTGATGATTCTGACCAATCTGAAATTCTGATGAACATTGTGGAAGAACTGCAACTTGACTGTAAAGTCCTTTGTACCAGTAGGGGAAAACACTTTCTTTTCAAGAACCGCACTATTGCAAGGAACAGGACACACGTTCAGTTGGCTGTTGGTCTTACTGCTGATATAAAAGTCGGCAGTAAGTTATCTTATGAGGTCATCAAGATTGACGGTGAAGAAAGATTTTGTGAATGGGATATTGAAGAAGGTGGAAAGTATCAGGAAGTTCCCAAGTGGTTGTTCCCGGTCAAGGCAACCGCAGACTTTGTTGATATGGATGCCGGGGACGGAAGGAATCAGGCACTTTTCAATTATATCCTGACCCTGACTGCAAATGATTTCACGGTTGAAGAAACCCGTGAGTGCATCCGCATCCTGAACAAATTTGTACTGAAACAACCGCTGTCAGATGATGAACTGGAAGTGATCTTGCGTGATGATGCTTTTCAGAAACCTGTTTTTTTCCTTGGCAGCACATTCTTGTTTGACAAGTTTGCAGTGTTTATGAAGAATACGGCACACGTTATCAAAATCAACGGGCAGTTGCATATATACAAAGATGGTGTGTATTCCAATGGGTACAAAGAAATTGAATCAAACATGATTCAGCACATCCCCAACCTGAAAAAGATGCAACGCCGGGAAGTTCTTGACTACATGGAACTGATCGTTGATGAAAAAGAACAGTCAGATGCAAACCTGATTGCCTTCAATAACGGTGTATATGACCTTGTGACCGGGGAACTGAAACCATTCAGCACCGATATTGTTATTACTAACAAGATTCCTTGGGACTACAAGCCGGATGCCTATTCTGAACTGGCAGACAGTACACTGAACAAGTTAGCGTGCGGTGATGCAGCAATCAGGGCGTTGTTGGAAGAATGTATTGGTTACTGCTTTTACAGAAGAAATGAGTTAGGCAAGGCGTTCATACTGACTGGTGACAAGTCCAACGGTAAAAGTACATTTTTGGATTGTGTCAAGGCAATTCTTGGTGATCGGAACATATCAGCACTTGACCTGAAAGAACTGGGGGACAGATTCAACACTTCAATGATGTTCGGCAAATTGGCAAACATTGGTGATGATATTGGTGATGATTTCCTTCAAGGGTCACAGGTCAGTGTGTTCAAGAAGATCGTCACAGGTAACCGCATCAAGGCAGAACGCAAGGGACAAGACCCTTTTGAGTTCAACCCGTTCATCAAGTTACTGTTTTCTGCAAATGACATACCAAGGATGAAGGACAAGACCGGGGCAGTGCTTAGGCGTTTGGTTATTATTCCATTCAATGCCACATTCAGCAAAGATGACCCGGACTATGAACCATTTATCAAATATAAGCTGACACAGGAAGAACCTATTGAATACTTCATCAGATTAGGTGTGGAAGGTCTGAAAAGGGTCATCATCAATAACGGGTTCACCAAGTCAGACAAGGTTCAGAACCAGTTGGATGAATATGAAGAAGAAAACAACCCTATCCTTGCATTTATCAATGATACAGGTGTTGACAGAATTGAGAATGAACCAACCGCTGATGTTTACAAGCGTTATCAGGTATTTTGTGCAGACAACAGTATGCAGCCAATGTCAAATATCGTATTCAGCAAGCAAATAAATAAAAGGCTTGGGTTCAGAGTGATTCAGAAGAAAGTGAACAATAAAAACTGCAAAATCTTTGTTGCAGAATAGAAAGGACGGTGATTGAAATGAATGAAGTTTTGTTCAGCAGTAACACAGATGACTGGGCTACACCACAGGACTTATTTGATGCACTGGATGCAGAATTTCATTTCACATTAGACCCATGTTCCAGTGAACAGAATCATAAATGTGACAGATATTTTACTAAAGAAGATGATGGGTTATTGCATGATTGGGGGGGGGGGAATGTGTATTTTGCAACCCACCCTATGGTAAAGAAATGTATAAATGGGTTGAGAAATGCTATTTTGAGGGACGGAAAGAACACACAACAGTTGTTCTGTTGATTCCGGCAAGAACAGACACCAAGTATTTTCACGATTTTATTATACACAGGACAGAAATTCGATTCATAAAAGGTCGGTTGAAATTTGGGAACAGTAAAAATGCAGCACCTTTTCCTTCAATGTTGGTGATATTCAGGGGTGCAAAAGTTTGATAAGAAAGGAAGGTATCAATTAGTGAAAGGTGGAAGAAATCAGGAAGGATATGCAGACCCAACGGCAACTATTGCTGTTGGTAGAGTAGCAAAGGAAGAACGTGAACAGATTGAATGTGAAGCAGCAGACAAACGTGCCTATGATCTGATTAAGGTTTTGAAGTACATCATCAAAGGTGCGGGGTTTGAACTGACTGAACGTGTTCAGGTGAAAGATACCAAGACGGGAAGGGTTTACAGATGATTGAAAAAATAAAGAAATTCATCAGAATAATCACAATACTACTAATGACCGCCCTTGTCATATTTCTAATATACACAGTATTCAAGTATGAATGGAAAAACATACTTTGTTTTGTAAGTGTCATTACAGTGTTTCTTATTATCTGTTGGGCGTTTGATTGGTGAAAGGAAGGTGTTCAGAATGACAGAAAATGTATGTGTTACCTGTCAGTATTATGAAAGTTGCAACCACCCTGAACGCTTTATGAAGTGTATGGGATATAAAGAAAAACAGGAAAGGGGTGAAGTAAATGCACAGCAGACTGGAAGATGATGCACAGTATGAATGGTGCAGACAGTGGGGAGAAGAACACAGACGGAAGATCACCCGGAAGAAACAGAAGAAAATCAGACGGGTGCAGCACTGGTGTAACTGCAAATTGTATATCAAGTATGCTTGGTATGAGTTCCGGGCAATGATGAAAGGTTAAGGATGAACAGAATGGAAAATAAACTTTTAGAATTATTTGAGAAACAGGACACAGTATCAATGAATGATGACATTTTCCCGCTTGTGGAAGAAGAATTTGCGGGTCAGGTCATGGGTAATGAAGTTTATGAACTTGCACACCAGTACATAGGTCAGTTGTTGTGGGGTGTGTATGCAGCGGGAATCAGTTTCATTGCATCACCTGTTTTTGGGAGTGGTGACTTTGGAAAAATGGTTGTGACTGATGTTGTTTATGAAAAAGTAACGGTATAGTAACTGTTGGTAACGGTTTAGGGTAACGGTTAAAATGCTTTATTTATGCGGATGGTAACGGTAGTAGCGGTTAAATATAATTTTCTTATTATATTATTTTTTTTTATACTTTATGTATTTATAAAAAGTAAAAATATATAGTATAAGGATTTAACCGTTACCGTTACCAACCGTTACCGTCAGTATTTACAAGGCTTTCAAGGCATTTTTTGCTAATTTTTAACCGTTACCTAACCGATACCAAGAAAGGATAGGTGAAAGTGATGAATAATAAAAAATTGACTGCACGGCAGTATTTGACACAGTTACAGGAACTTGATACTAATATCAATCAGGACTTAGAACGCCTTGAAGATATGAAAACCAATGCTTGCAGTACAGGCGGTATTGATTATTCTGCTGAAAGAGTGCAGACAAGTCCGTCAGGTGACAGTTTATGCAAGGCGGTCACAAACTATGTTGATTTCAATGAACAGATAAACAGGGAAATTGACAAATTTTCAGATGCCAAGGAACAGATCATCAAGCAGATTAGAGGTCTGCACAATGCAAGGTATTCACAGGTATTATTCAAAGTATATGTTCAGTTTAAGAGTTTGAAAGTTGCATCAGGTGAAATGGGTATGTCATATCAGTATGTCAGGAATCTTCACAAAAAGGCACTTACAAGATTTGAAGAAACCTATGATGATCTGCATTACCTAACTTAATGTATACTTACTGTCACTTGAAACAACAAAAAGAGCGTTTTACGATAGATTTTGTTGTTTCATGTATATTGTGTATTCTTGAAACTAATGATAGGATGTATCTTGACAAGATGGGAATTGTGAAGAAGCGGTTGTTTTTTCACAATTCTTTTTTGTTTATGCCGATATTTGCACCCTGAAATGTTTCTGTTTCAGGGATTTTTTATTGCAAAAATACATGAAAGGGGTGTTGTTGAATGGCAAAAACGGCAAAATTAACTGAAAAACAGCAGCGTTTTGTTGATGAATACCTGATTGACCTTAATGCAACACAAGCAGCCATTCGTGCGGGTTATTCGGCAAAAACAGCAGATCAGCAAGGTTCAAGGATGTTGGCAAATGTCAAGGTTCAACAGGCAATTAGTGTTGCAATGGCAGAACGCAGCAAAAGAACAGGAATCAATCAGGACAGGGTTGTTTTAGAACTTGCCCGCATTGCTTTTGTGAAGATGACAGACCTTGTTGACAGTCACGGAAGAATAAAAGACGGTGCATCAGAAGATGACCTTGCTTGCATTGAATCCGTGAAGTACAAACAGTCTGAATCAGAAACCGGGTCAAGTGTTGAAAGGGAAGTCAAGATTTCACCAAAACTGAAAGCACTTGAATTACTTGGTAAACACTTGGGTATGTGGAATGACAAACTGGATGTGAACATCACGCAGCCTATTGTTATCACAGGTGAAGATGCCCTTGAAGATTAGGCGGTGATTGCCTATGGTAAAGAACCGCATTTCTTCACAGTATGTTTTTGGGTATCAGAAGTTTATCCTGTACCCGGAAGATTACAAGGTTACTAAGTCCGGCAAGAAGAAAGTGCGGTTGCCTGAACTGGTTGGTAAGGGTTACGGTACTTTTTGGCGTTGGAAAGGTAGATATAGGGTATGTAAGGGTAGCCGTGCATCCAAGAAATCAAAGACAACTGCCCTTTGGTACATCACCAATATGATGAAGTACCCACAGGCAAATACCCTTGTGGTCAGAAAGACTTTCAGAACCCTGAAAGATTCCTGTTTCACAGAATTGAAGTGGGCGATTCACCGCCTTGGTGTTGATGCCTTTTGGGAAATCAAAGAATCACCACTTGAAATGACCTATAAACCGACAGGTCAAAAGATTTATTTCAGGGGACTGGATGACCCCCTGAAAGTAACATCAATAACCGTTGATATTGGTTGCTTGTGTTGGATGTGGATTGAAGAAGCGTATGAAATCAGTTCAGAAGATGATTTCAATATGCTTGATGAATCAATCCGTGGTGCTGTCCCGGAAGGTTCAGGACTGTTCAAACAAATAACCCTTACACTGAACCCGTGGAATGAACATCACTGGATAAAGAAACGGTTTTTTGATAACACAGATGATGAAACCCTTGCAATGACCACCAATTACAAGTGCAATGAATGGTTGGATAAGGCAGACTTAAAAGTCTTTGAAACCATGAAGAAGCAGAACCCAAGGCGTTACAAAGTAGCGGGTCTTGGTGATTGGGGTATTGTAGACGGTCTTGTCTATGAAAATTGGGAAGAAAAGGCGTTCAGTGTTGATGAAGTCAAGAAGATTGCCGGGGTCAAGTCTGTATTCGGTCTTGACTTTGGTTATACAAATGACCCGTCAGCATTGTTTTGTGGTTTTATTGACCAGTCAAGCAAGACCATTTGGGTGTTTGATGAAATGTATCAGCCGGGTATGAGTAATGAAGCCATTGCGGAACAGGTGCAGCGGATGGGATATGTGAAAGAGAAAATCACAGCCGATTCAGCAGAACCAAAGAGCATTGACCGCTTGCGTGAACTGGGTCTGAAAGGAATCAGGAAAGCAAGGAAGGGCAAGGACAGCATCAACAACGGCATTGACTTCATTCAGGACTATCACATTATCATTCACCCAAGATGCGTGAATTTCATCACAGAGATCAGCAACTATCAATGGGACAAGGATGCCAAGACTGGCAAGAAACTGAACCGTCCTATTGATGACTTCAATCACCTGATGGATGCAATGCGTTATGCGGTTGAATCTATTGTGAAGGGTGATGCTTTCAGTTTTGACTAAGCAATTACCGGGTAGAATACACGGCATCAGCAACCGTTCTTTTTGGACGGTAGGAAACGGTTGTCAAATGCTTACTCCGGGGCGGTTGCAACAGGTGACCGCCTATGATGCCTGTATAACTACTTTTTGAATAAAAGAAACAAATTAGTAACACATACCCTTGGAAACATAGTGTTTTCAGGGGTTTTGATTTTATTATGCAATGAAAGGGGTGATTGAACAGTGTTCAGTTCCTTTGTGGATGCAATCACTTTGAAACTAAGTAATTTCATACTGGAAGGGGCAAAATCCCACATGACTGACTTGGAATTTCTTGAAAAAGAAATCCTTGCTTGGAAATGTTCACCCCGTAGGATGATGCAGATTAAGGGATTTCTGTATTATGACGGTGACCATGATGTGATTCACCGCAAGCGTACAATGATAGGTGAGGACGGCAAACTTGAAGTTGTTGAGAACTTACCAAACAACCGTATTGTTGATAACCAGTATGCAAAAATGGTGAATCAGAAAGCCAATTACCTGTTCGGTAAGCCGTTTACATTAAACGGTGACAATGAACAGTACATTGAACTGCTGAAAAAGGTATTTGACAAGAAGTTCATGCGAACATTAAAGAGTGCGGGCAAAGCTGCATACAATGGCGGTATTGCTTGGCTATATCCTTACTACAATGACCGGGGGGAATTTGCTTTCAGGCTTTTCCCCGCTTATGAGATTTTGCCGTTTTGGAAAGATTCTGAACATACTGAACTGGATTTCTTCATCAGACTGTATGTGTCAGTTGCTTATGACGGCACACAACGCAAGTACATTGAAAAGGTTGAATTGTATGATCTGACAGGTGTTCACTTGTTCATACTGGATGGTTCAAAACTGATACCTGATGTTGTGAACAATGATACTGCTGATTTCCCGCACGTTACAATGACGGATGCAGCCGGAAATGTGCAAATGTTCAACTGGCAGCGTGTTCCCCTGATTCCATTGAAAGCCAATGAACAGGAAACACCGCTGATTAAAAGGGTCAAGTCATTACAGGATGGTATCAATGTGATGCTGTCTGACTTTGAAAATAATATGCAAGAAGATGCCCGGAACACCATTTTGGTATTGAAGAACTATGACGGTACTAATTTGGGTGAGTTCAGAAAGAACCTTGCAACCTATGGTGCGGTAAAAGTCAGATATGATGGTGACACCAAGGGCGGGGTGGAAACCCTTGAAATCACAGTCAATGCAGACAATTACAAGACCATTGTGGAAATCTTCAAGAAAGCCTTGATTGAGAACGCAATGGGTTATGATGCCAAGGATGACAGACTTTCCGGCAATCCTAATCAGATGAACATTCAGTCAATGTATTCTGACATTGATACAGATGCCAATGATACAGAATCAGAAGCACAGGCAACAATGGATGATATTCTTTGGTTTGTGAACTGTCACCTTGCTAATTCAGGAATGGGTGACTTTGAAGGTCAGGAAGATGGTGTTGATGTAATATTCAACCGTGATATGCTGATGAATGAATCAGAAATCATTGACAACTGTACCAAGTCACAGGGACTTATTTCTGATGAAACAATCATTGCTAATCATCCTTGGGTGGATGACCCACAGGCTGAAATGGAACGCCTGAAAAAGCAGAAGGAAGAAGCACAGAAAGAAATGCTTGCACAGTATGACCCGTTTGGTACACAGAATGATGACCCTGACAATAAAGGTGACCCGTCACAGGGAAGTCAGGGCGGTGAAGTAGATGAATAACGGTGAATACTGGCAGAAGCGTTTTGAACTGCTTGAACAGGCAGCACACCAACGGGGGGTTCAGTGTTATGCAGATATTGAAAAACAGTATCGACAGACACAGAAGCAACTTGAAGGTCAGATTGCTGCATGGTATCAGCGTTTTGCATCTAACAACGGGGTAACCCTTGCAGAAGCAAAGCGGATGTTGAACGCAAAGGAACTTGCTGAACTGAAATGGGATGTAAACCAGTATATTCAGTACGGTCAGGAAAATGCAATCAATGGCACTTGGGTCAAGCAACTTGAAAATGCATCTGCAAGATTCCATATCAGCAGACTTGAAGCCTTGAAGTTGCAGACCCAACAGAGCATTGAAGTCATGTTTGGAAACCAACTTGACAGCATTGACAGCACAATGCGAAATGTTTACAAGTCCGGCTATTATCACACAGCCTATGAGATTCAGAAGGGTGTGGGTGTTGGTTGGGACTTTTCCGCACTGGATGATAAGCAGATCAGCAAGGTCATCAATAAGCCTTGGGCGGTTGACGGCAAGAATTTCAGTGAAAGGATATGGGGCAACCGTCAGAAGTTGGTCAATGAACTGAACAACACCCTGACACAGAACATCATCTTGGGAAAAGACCCACAGAAAGCCATTGATGAAATTGCCCGGAAGATGAACACTTCCAAAACCAACGCCGGGCGGTTGGTAATGACAGAAGAAGCCTTTTTCAGTTCCGCAGCACAAAAGGATTGTTTTGATGAACTGGATGTTGAACAGTTTGAGATTGTGGCAACACTGGATTCCCACACTTCGGATATATGCCGGGGTATGGACGGCAAGCATTTCCCTATGTCTGAATGGAAGGTTGGTGTGACTGCACCGCCGTTTCATGTTCATTGCCGTTCAACCACAGTACCATATTTTGATGATGAATTTGATGCTGTCGGTGAACGTGCTGCACGGGATGAAGAAACAGGCAAGACCTACTTTGTACCGGGCAATATGACCTATAAGGAATGGGAAAAGTCATTTGTCAACGGCGGTGATAAGTCAGGTTTGCAAGAAGCATCACCTGATGATACAATCAAAGCAAAGGAAGAAATCAAACAGGTTGCGGAAGAATTAAAGATTGACAATTTCCCGGATGCTTTCAAGGCAAAAGGTGAATTGAAAAATACACAAGCACTTGTGGACTATATAAACGGGTTGGAAGGTGCAGATGCAAATGTGGTTGCCCTGTATAATAGCATGGCAAAATTGGAAACCATAGAAAACAATGGTATTCCGTTCAAAATATCACACGGTAAAAATCATGCTGTTTCAACTTCAACATATACATTGACCGGGAATTTGGCTGATGTAAAATTGACTATTCCAAAATTACAAGGTGAAAATCTTGCCGGACAGGTAAACACCACATTGCATGAAGAAATGCACCTGATGGATTTGTACGGTAGAAAAGACCCGTCAAAAAGTGGTAATTGGTTCAGCACAAGCAGAACAGCACTGATGGATGTATTCAAAAGTACATCTGATTCAATCAGTGATGAAGTTGCAGACCTATTTGCTGAACATAAAAAAGAGTACAGGAGGGTTCGGGATGAAGTAAATGCAAAATATCAGAATTTGATTTCTGAACTGAATAATTCAGTGATGGATAAAACCTTCCAAGGTTCACTTGCTGATTATAAGAAACAGTACAATAAACTGGTATCAGCCATGAATGATGAACGTGATTATATGGCAAGAAACATCATGGGTGGTGGAATAGGAAATCTTGAAGATATTTATGATGCACTGTCAGGTGGTGTATTCAGAGATAAAGGAACAGTCATGTATGGTCATGGGTCATCTTATTACAGAAGCCAAGAAAGCCGGGTGCATGAAACAATAGCAAATTACGCAGCATTGAGCATAACAAGACCTGATTTGATTGAACTGCTGAAAGCAGATAAGCCGGATTTGGTTGCAGAATTGGATGCGACTATTATTGAACTTTTGAAGAAAGCGGGTGAGGAATGATGAAAAATGAATTGATTGAAAAAAGCATAAAAGTCAGACAGTTGTTTTCAGAAGTCGATTTCCCACCTACAATGATACAATTTTTTGATTTAGACAGTGATGAACTACTGGATGAAAAGATTAGAGTGTTGACGGCGTTAAAAGATGGAAAGCAGATTGCAGATATTCCAAACTTTTATGCTATTTTGGAATTATACCCCAAAGATGGGGAACATTGGGACTAAAAAGCACGGTCAAATAGCCGTGCTTTTTTCATACCTTAACAAGTTATCAATAGACCTGTAATAATTGCTATATGGCGGTTATATGAGGTCAGAAAGGGGGATAAAAGGCACATGAAAACATACACAATGAGAAAGGCATGGTGATCCTGATTATCTCCCGGCTACTGGGTCAAGTAGCACATAGAAAAGGCATCCGGCAGCGGGTGTCTTTTTTCTTGCGGGTTGTCAAGCGTAAACCGAACAAAACCAATCAATCATGTGGGAGTAACCCCGTATAAAAACGTATTTGAAAGGATGGTATAGAAATGACAAGAAAACAGTTAGAGGATTTAGGACTTACCAAGGAACAGGCTGATTCAGTAATGAAAATCAATGGTGATGACATTGAGAACGCAAAGGGTACTGCTGCAACAGAGATCAAGAACTTGCAGACAGAGGTTGAAGGACTGAAAACACAGGTCGGTGACCGTGACAAGCAGTTAGAAACCCTGAAAGCATCAGCCGGGGACAATGCAGACCTGAAAAAGCAGATTGAGGACTTGCAGACAGAGAACGCCACAGCCAAGGCAAACCATGAATCCGAACTGAACCAGTTGAAAATTGATTTTGCGGTTGAAAAGGCACTGACAGGTGCAAAGGCAAAGAACATCAAGGCGGTCAAGGCTTTACTTGAACTGGATGATGCCAAACTTGACAAGGACGGAAACGTCAAGGGACTGGCTGAACAGATTGAGAAGCTGACAAGCGGTGATGACACCAAGTTCCTGTTTGAAGCACAGAAGCAGACCAAACAGCAGCAGAATTTCAAAGGTTTTCAGCCGGGAGCATCAGGGGAACAGAAACCGGGTGAGGGTGAAAAGGTCGATTTCTCAAAAATGAGTTATGACGAACTTACCGCTTACATGGAAGCAAACCCGGATGCACAGATTTAATTTGATGAAAGGAAGGTAATTGAAACATGGCAAAATTTGATGCTAAAAGTTTTAACGAAAAGGCGTTTGGTAAGTACATGAGTGCAATTCCGAACGTGAAACTGAACAAGTTACGTGAATCCCGTGCAATCGTTGGTGATGCACGACTTCGTGACACGTTTGTGAACAACTCACAGACTGGCACTGTTTACGCAGTGTTACCGTTCTTTGGTCTGCTTTCCGGCACACCACAGAACTATGACGGTGTTGACAATGTTACACCGGGTAAGACTGACACCTTTGAACAGGGTGTTTTCACTTACGGTAGAATGAACGGTTGGACAGAAGCGGATTTCAGTTATGATGTAACAGGTGGTACTGACTTCATGGCAAACGTAAGAAGTCAGATCAATAACTACTGGAACAGTGTAGATCAGGATGTTATCCTTGCAATCTTGAAGGGTGTGTTTGGAATGAAAGACACTGGAACGGGTGACATCAAGAAGTCCAATGCAGCGTTTGTTGAAGCACATACTTATGATATTGCACAGGCGGGTGCTGAACACACTGATGACACTATGAAGATGGATGCAACAACCCTGAACAGTGCCATTCAGAAGGCTTGCGGTGACAACAAGCAGAAGTTCAAGTTAGTTTACTGTCACAGTGCGGTTGCTACTAATCTTGAAAATCTGAAACTGCTTGCATACTTAAAGTACACAGATGCACAGGGAATTGAACGTGATCTTGAAATGGGTACTTGGAACGGCAGATTGGTCATCATTGATGATTCTTTACCTACTAAGGTTGTTGAAGCTGTTGCAGAGGACACAGGAAAAGGTATCAAGGCACAGGATGCTTATACAGAGTACACAACTTATATCCTTGGTGAAGGTGCTATTGGATTTGAAGATGTAGGTGCAAAAGTGCCTTATGAAATGGTGCGTGATGCTAAGACAAGGGGCGGTGAGGACACACTTATTTCCCGTAAACGTCACGCTGTTTCTGTTTCAGGTGTTTCTTATCTCAAGGCAGATCAGAAAACCAATTCACCAACTAACACAGAGTTAGGGAACGGCAAGAACTGGTCACTGGTTGCATCTGATACCAAGACCATTGAACACAAGGCAGTTCCGATTGCCCGTATTATTTCTCGTGGTTAATTTCTGATCGGAAAGGGTGGTTGCAATGTTTGATACTGATACAGTAAAAGAACGGTTGAAATCACTTGGTTATAAGGTCAAGGCAGATGAAGAATTTGCCTTGACCTTTTGTGTTGAGAAAGTACGCAGCACAATCAAGAATGAAATCAACTGGTCTGATGTGCCGGAAGGACTGGAACACATTGCTGTTGATATGGCAGTGGGTGAATTTCTTCTTTCCAAGAAAACCTTTGCACCTGATGACCTTACCGGGTTTGATTTAGATTATGCTGTCAAGCAGATTCAGACAGGGGACACCAACACAGTATTTGCAACTGGTGAAGGTTCAATGACCCCTGAACAAAGACTGACTTCTTTCATCAATTACCTTTTATCTTACGGAAAGGGTGAATTTAATTCATTTAGGCGTATCAGATGGTGAAGCAGATGAAAGCAGCACAAAAGGCTGCAAGGAAAGCCATTGAAGCAACCTATTTTGGTACTTTGACGGTGACAGTGCATCAAACGGTAAAAGATGAAAAGACAAAATTAACAAAGTCAGTTGATGTGGTGGTTTTGCAAGATGAACCTTGCAGACTATCTTTTGAGAAGATGCAGACGGCGGTACAGTCTGAATCAGCAGCAACGATTGTTCAGGGGGCAAAGATATTTGTTTCACCTGACATTTCCATAAAAGCCGGGTCAAAACTGACAGTGACACAGGACAATGTGACCACAGATTACACCCGCAGCGGTGAATCAGCTATATACCCAACGCATCAGGAAATTATGCTTGAACTGTTCAAGGAATATGCGTAAATGGGGAAAATGGGAAAATTTGACTGCAAAGGTCTGAAAGACTTTCAGCAGCAGTTGGAAAAATTACAGAATCCTGATGACTTTGTGGAATCGTGTGCAAAGGAACTTGCTGCCCGGTTGCTTCGGTTGGTTGTCAAGCGTACACCAGTCGGACAGTACCCGGCAAGTTCAGGCAAAAAAGGCGGTACATTAAGGCGTGGTTGGACTGGTCAGAAAAACGGTTCAGCAAAGGGATATGCTGACAGCCTTACGGTGAATCATTTTGGTGACACATATGTCATTGAGATTGTGAACCCGGTTGAATACGCATCTTATGTTGAATACGGACACAGGACAGCCAATCATTCAGGTTGGGTCAAGGGTCAGTTTATGATGACCATATCTGAACAGGAATTACAGAGAATTGCCCCAAAGGTACTTGAAAACAAAATCAAGAAATATTTAGGGGGACTTGGAAAATGATAAATTCAATAATTGAAGCAATCAGCGTTTCCCTGAATGGAGAATTTGGGGATGACTATGAAATTCACATGGAAGAAATCAAGCAAGGTTTGAAAGAGCCTTGTTTTTTTATTGCTTGCCTGAATCCTACCAACAACCTGTTTATGGGTAAACGGTATGAAAGAACCAATCAGTTCTGCATCCAATACTTCCCAAAGTCTGATGAAGTGCAGCGGGAATGTAACGGTGTGGCTGAAAGAATGTATGACTGTTTGGAGTACATCACAACAGACGGTGATATAAAACCAATCCGGGGTTCAGGAATGAATCATCAGGTGGTTAACGGTGTTTTGAATTTCTTTGTCAATTATGACTTCTTTACGGTCAAGACAGAGGACAACACCCCTATGGAAACCATGACGGCAAGCACAGGCGTAAAGGAAGGTGGTTGAAGATGGCTGCAAGAAAGACAGCAACAACGGGAACTGCTGCAAGGTCTGAACAGACTGAACCAATGTTCAGCAAGGAACAGATTCTTGCATCTGCCCGTTTTGCAAACAGAAGGGACTTGGTGGCTGCCCTTCTTGATGAAGATAAAAGTTACACCATGAAAACTGTTGACAATTTAGTTGAAAAATACATGAAAGGACAGGTGAAATAGTATGGCTTTAGGTGGTGGTACATTTACATCACAGAACAAAGAACTTCCCGGTGCTTATATCAACTTTGTATCGGCTGCATCCGCATCCGCTGCATTGTCTGACAGAGGTATTGCAACAATGCCCCTTGAACTTGACTGGGGTATTGAAGGGGAAGTTTTTGAAGTGACCAATGAAGATTTTCAGAAGAACAGCCTGAAACTTTTTGGTTATGCCTTTGACAGTCCTAAGATGCTTGGTCTTAATGATCTGTTCATGGGTGCAAAGACCTTATATGCATACCGCCTGAATGGTGGTGGTGAAAAGGCAGCGAACACATACGCAACCGCAAAGTATTGTGGTGTTCGTGGCAACGATTTGAAGATCGTGATTCAGAAAAATGCAGATGATGCAAGCAAGTATGATGTTACAACCTACTTCGGTACGGTCAAGGTTGACACACAGACAGTTGTAAAGGCTTCTGATCTTGTGGCAAACGATTATGTAACATTCAAGGTTGCTGACCTTGCTGTCACAGCCGGAACACCTTTGACTGGTGGAACAAACGGAACAGTGGACGGTACTGCACATCAGGCTTACTTGGATAAGATTGAATCATACACCTACAACACAATGGGCGTTGTGGTTACTGATGACGTTACCAAGAAGTTATATGTGGCGTTCAATAAGCGTTTGCGTGATGAACTTGGTATCAAGTTCCAGTTGGTTATTTACAACCTTGCTGCTGATTATATGGGCGTTATCAGTGTGAAGAACAAGGTAACAGATGCCGGATGGTCAGAAGCAGCACTTGTGTACTGGGTAACTGGTGCAGAAAGTGGTTGTGCAGTCAACAAGTCTTGTCAGAACAAGAAATATGACGGTAATTTCACCGTTGACACCAACTACACACAGAATGAGTTGAAAGCAGCAATCAAGGCGGGTGAATTTACTTTTCATAAGGTGAACGGTGTTGTTCGTGTCCTTGAAGATATTAACTCAATGGTGACCACTTCGGACACTTGCGGGGATGTATTCAAGGACAATCAGACAATCCGTGTCATTGACCAGTTAGGTAATGATGATGCAGTCCTTTTCAACACTAAGTACCTTGGTGTTGTTCCGAACAACGCATCAGGTAGAACTTCCCTTTGGTCTGACCTCGTTAAGATCAGACAGCAGTTACAGGAACTTGGTGCTATTGAAGGGTTCACTGATTCTGATGTTACGGTTGCACAGGGCGATTCCAAGAAAGCGGTTGTGATTACATCCGCAATCACCGTTGTGAACGCTATGGGTAAACTTTATGAAACGGTTACGGTTGCGTAAGAAAGGGGTGAAATAAAATGCCAAAGAATGTAACAATGAAAGCAAGGGACACTATTGCAGCAAAACTTGCTGAATGTTTTATCACAATCGGAAGCAGAAGATACAACTTCATGCAGATGATTGATATGGAAGCAAAGGTTGAGAAAACCAAGACAACCGTACCCCGCCTTGGTGCTATCATGGCGGGTCACAAGTCATGCGGTATGGAAGGTACTTTTTCCGGCACTGCACACTATAACCAGTCTGTTCTTCGTCAGGCATTACTTGACTATAAGAACACTGGTGAGGATGTGTATTTTGAAATGCAGATCACCAATGATGACCCAACCAGTGATGCGGGCAGACAGACGATCATTTTCTATGACTGCAACACTGACGGCGGGGTGTTAGCAAAATTTGATGCTGACGGGGAATACCTTGATGAAGAGATTGAAGGAACATTTGAGGACTTCTCAATGCCTGAATCTTTTGCAAACCTTACGGGTTTTCTTACTAACTAAGTAACAGAACCCCTTGTATGGCTTTTATATAAAGCCATATAAGGGGTTTTTTCTATTCATTGATTAACAGGAAGGAGAACAACAAAATGTCAAAATTTAGTGCATTTATGAAAGAGAATAAAAAGGTCAAGGAGAATGAAAAGTTTGCACCTACTGCTTCACTTATTGGTGGGGACGGAACACCTATCAGATGGGAGTTCAGACACATTACATCAAAGGAAAATGAAGCGTTACGTGATGCAAACACCATTGAGGTACAGGTTACTGGTAAACCTAACCTGTTCAGACCTAAACTGAACACTTCAAAGTATCTTATGGATATAATTGTAAAGGCAACTGTTTTTCCTGACCTTTATGATAAAGAGTTACAGGACAGTTACGGCGTTATGACACCTAATGATTTGGTGTATGCAATGGTGGATGATGCCGGAGAAATGCAGGACTTCCAGTTATGGATGCAGAAGTTTCAGGGATTCACCAAGACCCTTGATGAAAAGGTAGAAGAAGCAAAAAACTAATAGAAGAAGGGGATGGTGAAGCAAATTATGCTTACTATGCCCTTCTTAAATTGCATATTCTTCCTTCTGTATTCTTGGAAATGGACGAACAGGAAAAAGCCTTTGTAATTGCTTCAATCAAACTGAAAGCAGAGCATGACAAGAAGGAAAAGAAAAAGGCAGAAGCAAGGGCAAAGAAAAAACACTAAGAAAGGACGGTGAAACAGGTGTCATCTATTCAGACAGGTATTGAACTTAATGACCAATTCAGCGGGGTACTGAATAACATTATCAGTTCCGTGAACCTTGCGGTATCTGCAATGGCTGATATGCAGCAGAGTATGAACGCAGACATTGACACAAGCAGTCTGCAAGGTGCAAGGGATGAAATCAATCAGGCAACCGCAGCATTGAATGAACTGAATGATGCAATGCAGCAAGACAGAAATATTCAGCCTACTGCACCACAGGTTGAACAAACCGCACCTGATATTGCACCGCCTGTTGTGGATGGGGGGAATCAAGAACCCATTCCAGTACAGATTGACCCTGTACTGCCTGACCCCCTGATTGAAAACCCTGACCCCGTACCTTTGGAAGTGCAACCAAACGCACCGCCTGACATTGACCCGGTTGAAGTCCCGGTGACATGGCAGACTGACAACTTGGATGTATTCACGGGTACAGGCGTTGAACGATTTCAGCAAGAAGTTCAGAGTGCAAACGATATGTTGAACACACTGAACACCACACAGGCACATATTGCACAGACTGCACAGGGGATGGATATATTGCCGGATGAAGCGGTTCAGGATATGACCACCATGCAACAGCGGTTGTCTGCTATTCAGCAAAGGATTCAGCAGATTGAAAACAACCCGGTTAATATGGGAACAGATCAGGCAAATGCCGAACTGGAACAGTTGCGTGGTCAGTTGAACAATGCGATTCAAGCACAAAATGAACTGAATGATGCAATGCAGAACATGGATGTTTCCGCTGCAAATACTGCATATTTGCAGTTATCACAAACGGTTGGAAACACTGAAAGGTATATCCGTGACAATGTGGATGAACAGGGGCGTTTCAATCAGGAAATTGCAAGCGGTACACAACAGGCAAATGAACTGACCAACACAATCAAAAGGGCAGTTGCAGCCTATGTCAGTATTCAGTCAGTCGGTAAGGCGTTGGATATTTCTGATGAACTTACACAGACAACTTCCCGTTTGGATATGATGAATGACGGGATTCAGACAACCGCTGAACTTGTCAACATGGTATATGCAGCAGCACAAGATGCAAGGGGTTCATTCAGTCAGATGGCTGATGTTGTTGCCCGTTTTGGTAACAATGCAAAGGATGCGTTCAGCAGTTCAGAAGAAGTTGTTGCTTTTGCTGATCTGATTCAAAAACAGATGACGATTGCCGGGGCAAGCACCCAAGAAGCAGCAAATGCAGAATTGCAGTTATCACAGGCACTTGGTTCAGGTGTCCTTCGTGGTGATGAATTGAACAGTATCTTTGAACAAGCACCTAACCTGATTCAGAACATTGCGGACTATCTTGATGTTCCAATCGGTAAGATCAGGGAAATGGCAGCGGATGGGGAACTTTCCGCTGATGTAGTCAAGGCAGCAATCTTTTCTGCTGCTGATGACATTAACAGCAAATTCAATGAAATGCCTATGACTTGGGGGCAGATGTGGCAGTCCATGCAGAATACCGCACTGATTGCTTTTCAACCTGTTCTTCAAAGGCTGAACGATTTAGCAAATAGTGAAGCATTTCAGACGTTCGTGCAAAATGCCGTTGAAGCAATGGCAACCCTTGCAAATATTGTATTAAACATCTTTGAACTTGTTGGAACAGTAGGCGGTTTCATTGCTGATAATTGGTCAGTGATTAGTCCTATCATTTATGGTGTCATTGGTGCGTTAGCGGTATATGCAGCATACCTTGGCATTGTGAAGGGAATAGAAATTGCATCCGCTGCTGCAACAGCAATTCATTCAGTTGCAATGTCTGCAAAAATCGGTGTTATGGCTGCACTTACTGGTCAGACAATGGCTGCAACTGCTGCACAGATGGGTTATAACGGTGCATTGTATGCGTGTCCTGTTGTTTGGATTATTATGTTGCTGATCGCACTTATTGCAATAATTTTTGCCGTATGTAATGCGATTGCAAAGATGACAGGTATTGCAAATTCAGGGTTCGGTGTGATTACTGGTGGTGTGAATGTAGTGATTCAGTTCTTCAAGAACTTGGGTCTAACCGTGGCAAACATTGCCTTGGGTATTGGAAACGCCATTGCGGCACTTGCATCCAATATGATGACGGCATTTCACAATGCTATCTGCAACGTACAGTCATGGTTTTACAATCTGTTATCAACCGCCTGTTCAGTAATTGAAAATATAGCAGCAGCCTTGAACAAGTTGCCGTTTGTAAGTTTTGATTATTCAGGCATCAGTTCAGCAGCAGATGACTATGCAGCCAAGGCAAGTGAAGCAGCCGGAAACAAAGAGGACTACACCAGTATTTCAGATGCGTTCAATGAAGGTTTCACAACCTTTGATGCGTTTCAGGACGATTGGGCATCAGATGCTTTCAATGCGGGTGCAGCTTGGGGTGACGGTGTTGCTGACAAGGTTTCAAATTTCAGTTTATCGGATGTATTCGGTCAGACTGATATTCCTAATGTTGGTGACTACACATCAGGTTTCAATGATGCAATAGCAAATTCCGGCATTGGTGACGGTGTTGGAAGTATTGACGATAACACAGGTAAAATCAAAGATTCTTTGGATGTTACAGAAGAAGATTTGAAATACTTGCGTGACATTGCAGAACAAGAAGCCATTAACAGATTCACAACCGCAGAAATCAATGTTGATATGTCAGGTATGCAGAACACTGTGAACAGCGGTGATGACATTGACGGTTTTATGACTAAACTGACAGACAGCGTGAATGAAGCGGTAGACAATATGACGGAAGGGGTGCATGAATAAATGGCAAAAAGCGGATATGATATGTATTTTGACAAATGCCTGTTCCCTGTCACCCCTGAAAAGATAAGCATAAAAATCAATGGTAATAACAAAACGGTCACCCTGATAAATGAAGGTGAAATCAACATCCTGAAAAAACCGGGGTTGACCGACATTGAGTTTGAAGCAGAAATCCCGCAAGTGAAACATCCTTATGCAGTATATAAGAATGGTTTCAAAGATGCGGGTTATTTTATGGATATTTTTAAAGGGTTGAAAACGGGCAAGAAACCATTCCAGTTCATTGTGTGCAGACAGACCCCCGTGGGGAAGAAATTGCTGAACACCAACATGAAAGTTTCCTTGGAAGATTATAAAATCACAGAGGAAGCCAAGAACGGGTTTGATTTCAAGGTCAAGTTCAATCTGAAACAATACCGGGACTATGGGACAAAAACAGTCAATATCAAGATTGCTGCATCTAAGCCAAAGGCAAGTGTAGAACCCAAGCGGGAAACGAACAATTCACCCGCCCCGGCAGCAGCACAGACCTATACGGTTGTGCGTGGTGATTGCTTGTGGAATATCGCAAAGAGATTTTACGGCAGCGGTGCAAAATACACCGTGATTTACAATGCAAACAAGGGTGTCATTGGTGGCAACCCTAACTTGATTTATCCGGGACAGGTTTTGACCATTCCGGCAGCATAAGAAAGGGGGTATTGTTCAATGTGTGTTGAACTTTTGACTGGTAATGAATCAGGAACAAAGGTATATCAACCAGCCGTTCAGGAAGGTATTGAATGGTCAACAGAAAGAAAAAACACCCCCGGAAAACTGGTTTTCAAAGTCCTGAAGGATGACATTCTTGATTTTTCAGAAGGTAGTCCAGTCAGGATGAAGGTGGACGGTGACAATGTATTCTTTGGTTTTGTGTTCAAGCAGCAGAGAACTAAGGACAAAATCATTACTGTCACCGCCTACGATCAGTTGAGGTACTTAAAAAATAAAGATACCAAGGTCTATGAAGGAAAAACGGCAAACCAATTTGTGAAAATGATTGCAGATGATTATGCCCTGAACCTTGGCACACTGGATGATACCGGGTATGTCATTGAATCAAGGGTTGAAGAAAATACTTCACTGTTTGAAATGATTGCAAATGCCCTTGACCTTACACTGACCAATACTGGGGAAATGTATGTTTTGTATGATGACTTTGGAAAACTGACCCTGAAAAGCCTGTCATCTATGTATGTGGGTGTTCCGGGGGCGTACCTGATGATTGATGAAGAAACCGGGCAGAACTTTGACTATACTTCATCTATTGATGAAAACACATACAACAAAATCAAACTGACCTATGACAATAAGGACACAGGAAAGCGTGATGTTTACATCACACAGGATTCTTCCAACATTAACAAGTGGGGTATCTTACAGTATTTTGACACCTTGCAGAAAGGTGAAAACGGTCAAGCAAAAGCAGATGCCCTTTTGAAACTGTATAACAAAAAGACCCGTAACCTGAAAATTACCAACGCTTTAGGTGACAACAGAGTACGGGCGGGTTCAATGGTTGTCATCAACCTTGACCTTGGTGATGTAAAACTGAAAAACTGGATGCTTGTTGAAAAATGCAAGCATACCTACAAGGAAGGTGAACATTGGATGGATTTGACACTTAGAGGGGGTGAATTTGTTGCCTGATGCAAATGAACTTGTTGATACTCTGAAAAGGGCAGCCGTGGAAGCGGTTGAAGCGGGGAAACCCGTGAATGTGTATTTTGGTGAAGTGGTGAGTGCTTCACCGCTGAAAATCAATGTTGAACAGAAGATGATACTGGGTGAAAAACAGTTGATTCTTACAAGGAATGTGACAGAGTTCAGCACAATGGTAACAGTTGACTGGACTTCTGAAAGCAGTCTTTCCACCCACAACCACACTGTAAAAGGTGACAATGGAAGCGGTGGCAACATTGACTTGAACACAGGGTCAAAGAACCTTGCACATACTCACAAAATCACAGGAAAGAAGAAAATCATCATTCACAATGGCTTGGGTGTTGGTGATGAAGTCATCCTGATAAGACAACAAGAAGGTCAACGCTTCATTGTTGTGGATAGGATAGGCAAATGATTCCTTCAACCGTTGGTTTTCTTGACCAAGATTTTGAAATTGAAACACAGCCAAGCCTAACTTATAAGATGGATTTAGACGGTGATTCAGTCCGTGGACTTGTGGACGAACAGGAAGCAATGAAACAGATGATATTCAGAACACTGCAAACAGAACGGTATCAGTACATCATATACCCTTGGTATTACGGCATTGAAACCCTTGACCTGTATGGTGAACCTGTTACTTGGGTGTGTCCTGAATTAGAACGCAGAATCAGTGAAGCGTTAGCCGTTGATGAAAGAATCACGGGTGTGATCGACTTTGAATTTGACCTGACGGTCAAGGGAGTGGTTCACGCCTATTTTACTGTAAAGACAATTTACGGTGACATAAAAGCAGACAAGGGGGTGAATATTTAGAATGTATGAAGATCAGACTTATGAAATCATCCTTGAACGGATGCTGAACCGGGTATCTGATAAACTGGATAAAAGACCTTCTTCACCAGTCTATGATCTGCATAGTGCAACCGCCATTGAATTTCAGATTTTATATATTGAGTTGGAATATCTGATAAAAAATTCATACGGTGACACTGCTGCAAGGGAATTTCTGATTTTACTTGCAAAGGACAGGGGACTTTCACCTGAACCCGCAACCAAGGCAGTCTTACAGGGTGAGTTCACACCAACAAACATTGATGTTACTGGAAAGCGTTTCAACATTGGTGAAATCAACTATGTTGTAATGGAACAGATCACACCGGGAACATACAAAGTCCAGTGTGAAACAGAAGGTGTTGTTGGCAATCAGTACCTTGGGGATATGATACCAATGGAATATATTGACGGATTGCAGACGGCAAGCCTGACAAGCGTACTTATTCCCGGTGAGGATGAAGAAGATACAGAAGTTTTCAGACAGCGTTACTTTGACAGCTTCAATGAACAGTCCTTTGGTGGCAACCGTGCTGATTATATGGCAAAGGTCAAAAGTATTGAAGGTGTTGGGTCATGTAAGGTCAAACGTGTTTGGAATGGTGACATAAAACCCGCTGAAATGATACCAAGTGCAGCGATTCAGTCTTGGTTCAAGACATTTATTCAGACAGCCGGATTGAATCAGGAAGTAAAAGACTGGTTATCAGTTGTTTACAATGCTGCATTACTGAAAAAACTGACGGTTGGCGGTACAGTTCACATTGTCATTACTGATTCAGATGATTATGGTGAAGCAAGTTCAACACTTGTTCAGAGCGTTCAGCAGACACTTGACCCGGAAGAAAATGCCGGGGAAGGTTATGGACTTGCACCAATCGGTCATGTGGTGAGTGTGGCAAGTGCATCACCTGTCACTATTGAGATCAAGACCACAGTAACCTTTGAAGAAGGTCATAACTGGTCAAACACCAAAGCAGCCATTGAAGAAGCGGTCAACGCTTACTTTTTGGAATTAAGGAAAAACTGGTCAGAAAGCACACAAACCATTGTCAGGGTATCACAGATTGAAAACCGCATCTTGGGTGTTGACGGTGTAATTGATGTATCCGGCACAAAACTGAACGGAACAGCAAGCAATATGACCTTGACAGAATTTGCAATACCAAAGTTAGGGGGTGTTTCTGCATGATAAGAGAAGTTGACCTTGTTTCATACTTACCGCCATTCATGCAGACTTACAAAGAACCTGTTGCAGCACTGGAAGCGGAAAACCCTGAATTTAGTATTGTTTGGACTGCAACTGACAGGTGCTTGCGTAACCGCTTCATTTCAACTGCTGATGAATATGGAATCAGCAGATTTGAAAAGATGCTGAAAATATATCCAACTGCTGATGATACCCTTGAATCAAGGCGTTCAAGGGTTCAAAGCAAGTGGTTCAACACAATCCCGTACACTTGGAAGGTCTTACTTCAAAAATTGCTTGTCTTATGTGGCAACACAGACTTTGAAGTCAAAGGTGATTTCAAGACTGGGTACACACTGTATATTGACACTGACCTTGAATTGTACGGTCAGGTGGAAGAACTTGAAAATATCATACACACAATGATTCCTGAAAATCTTGTGGTTGAATCAAAGAACAGTATTCCTTGTAGTATCAAGGGTGCTGTTCTTTTTGGTGGTGGCATTTGTTTCATCAATGAATTTATCATCACAAACGATTTCCGGGAAGTATTTGATGTGAATGGTTCATCAGTATTCGGTGGCGGTATTGTTCTGACTGAAACGCTGAACATCACAAATGACAGCAAAGAAACACTGAATGTTCAGGGTGCTGTCAACTTTGGTGGTAAGGCAACAGATACCACTATGATAACCATTTCAACAGATTTCAAAGAAACATACCGGGCAGATGCAGTTGCAAAGGCAGCATCTGGCACTGTTCAGGTTGATTTCATTGAGATAAAAACAGAATAGAAAGGAATGATAAGATGGCAGAGTATTCAAAACTTTACATCACAAACAATGGTCAGGCACTTATGGCAAAGATGATTGCCGGGTCAGGGAGCATTGATTTTACAAAAATCTGTTCTTCTGCAACACAGTATTCTGAAAGTCAGTTACAGGCATTGACCGCACTTAGCAACATCAAGCAGACAACCCTTGTTTCCAAGGTTACCCGCACAAATGAAGTTGCAATCAAAATTGAAGCAGCACTTTCCAATGTAGACCTGAAAGAAGGGTATTATATGCGTACCCTTGGTTTATATGCGGTTGACCCTGACAAGGGTGAAATCTTGTATGCGGTGTGCACTGAAAAGTCAAATAACTGTTATATGCCCCCATATAACGGTGTTACGGTATCGGCTGCATACTTACAGTTATATACAACGGTAGGAAACGCTGACAGCGTATCACTTGCAGTCAGTCCGGGTGCGTATGCAACAGTTGGTGACATTCAGGCACTTGAAAAAGAAATTGCTGATCTGAAAGCCTTTGTTGGATATTCAGACGGTGATATTTATGGTGTTGAAGTGGATTTTGAAAATAAAAAGTTCACAAGACTTGCCGGGGCAGTAAACCGTTCAGCGGGTTCAGGGTTTGACGGGATCAATGCCTTTGGTGGCAGAAAGCGTTGCAACCTTACCAATGACGGGCGTGTTGCTGCATACTACGGTGAAGCCGGATTTTCCACTACTGGAAAACTGACACAGGCGGTTGACCGTAACCCGGTAGGTACTGAATCACCTGATGAAAACCTGAAATTTAGTGCCGGGACAATCGTTCAGGTAATGGTTGAACAGCCAAAGTTTTATTACAAGGTTGTACCGCTTAAAACTGAAAAGAGAACCAAGGGGGCAATCACAAGAAAAATCAGATACTATGTATCAGATACACCAAAGGCGGGATTCAAACTTCATCCGGCGTTCATTGTAAATGGTCAGGAAAATGATGTTGCATATCTTGCAGCCTTTGAAGGTTCACTTTGGGATGCATCTGCATCAGCGTACATTCTTGATGATTCACAGGTTGCTGACTTTGCTACTGATATGTTATGCAGTATTGCCAATGCAAAACCGCTTTCAGGACTTACACAGAACGCAACCCGTGCCAATATCAGAAAACTTGCTGAAAAACGTGGTACTGGTTGGGAACAGGGTGTTGTTCAGACGGCATCCGCTTCACAGATGCTTATGCTGATTGAATATGCAACCTTCAATATGCAGTCTGTCATTGGAAACGGTGCAGTAAGTAAAACTGATGACGGTAAAACTTCCATGACTGAAAACACAGGTGCAACAATCACACTTGGTAACGCATCAGGTTCAGTTGTAAATGCCAATGGTATTCAGATTGTGTCATACCGTGGTGAAGAAAACTTTTGGGGTAACATTTGGTGGTGGATTGATGGAATCAATCACTATGCAAATGCAACCACAGGTGAATGTGATACCTATGTTGCAGATCATGGTTTTACTGATGACAGTAAGGCAGCACCTTATGAAGATACAGGAATGTGTGCAAAGTATGGAAACGGTTATATTTCCGCTTTCTGTTATTCAGAAGATTTTGATTGGTTGTTCTTACCGGGTGAGTTCAATGGAAACACCGCCCTTCCTGTTGGTGATTATTGTTGGAATCAGAACGGTACTGGTTGGCGTGTCGCTATATTGGGTGCTTGTTGGCCTGATGGCTTGGCTGCCGGTGCTTTCTATTGGGGTCTGAATAGTGCTTCTTCTATTCGTTATCGGAATGTCGGCGGTCGGTTGGTGTATCGAAAAAAGGTAGCAGCATAACAGATAACCAGTAATTCACATAATTTTAGGTAATCAGGATGCTAAAGATGACGATTTTCAAGCAGAAAGACGATAAAAAGACAAAAAACCAATGTCACTAAATTAGGTGCTAATTGGAATAATGGCTTGAATACCAGTGCTTTCTATTGGAATCTGAATAATGCTTCTTCTAATCGTAATCGGAATATCAGCAGTCAGTTAGTAAATGCACAAATATCACTTGAAACACCCCGTCAGAAATGGCGGGGTGTTCTTATAAATCAATGTACTGAAAACTGATTACCGTGCCACTTGGCAAAACATCAAAATACATGGGCTGTATTAGTAGACCGTCACCTGACGGGTTGAAAGTTCGGTTCAGTGCATACAGAAGGGAACAGACAAGCGTGAAAAGGTATGGCAATCTTTATGAAAAAATCTGTTCAATGGATAACCTGTATCTTGCGTTTCAACACGCAAAGAAAGGCAAAGGATGGTACAAGGAAGTTCAGCAGATTGAGAAAAGACCATACTACTATTTGGCGGGTCTGCAATGGATGCTTCAAAACCATTTATACAAAACTTCGGAATATGCCACTTTTACGAAAAAGGACGGCAAGAAGGAACGGGAAATATACAAACTTCCATTCTTCCCTGACAGAATTGCACAATGGGCGGTTTTACAGGTGATTGAACCGCAATTATTAGCGTATTTCACTGATGATACATACAGTGCAATACCGAACAAGGGGATTCATGCAGCATATAAGAAGTTACGGTTGGCGGTTGATACCGTGCCGGAAGAAATGACTTATTGCTTGAAAATAGACTGCAAGAAATTTTACCCTTCCATTGACCATGAAACACTAAAACAGAAGTTTAGACGGAAGTACAAAGACCCTGAACTGCTTGAACTGATTGATGAAGTAATTGATTCAATCAGCACTTGTCCGGCAACGGATGAAAACATTGAATTTTATCGGTCTTGTGGTAATGAAATCAAGATAGTGAAGATAAACGGCAAGGACTTCATTGAAGGTGTCGGTATTCCAATAGGGAATTACTTTTCACAGTATGACGGCAATTTCTTCCTATCAGGTTTTGACCACTGGATAAAAGAAGTTAAGCGGGTAAAGCACTATTACCGTTATATGGATGATATTTGTATTTTTGCAAGAACCAAAGAAGAACTGCATCAGTTACTTGTAGAAATCAATGAATACTTCATACAGAATTTGAAATTAAGAATAAAAGGGAACTATCAGATATTCCCTTCATTCATCCGGGGTATTGATTTTGTTGGGTACAGGATATTTTTGAACAGTACCCTGTTGAGAAAATCCACCTGTCAGGAAATGAAGCGGAAGATGACCAACATCAGGAAGAAAGTTGAAAACGGTCAGGAAATGAACTATTCAGAATGGTGTTCAATCAATTCCTATAAGGGTTGGTTGAAACATTGTGACAGTTCCCATTTATCAGATAAATATATTGTGCCTATTCAGCAATACGCTGATGATTATTATACAAACCATATCAAGGCAAAGAAAAAGAAGAAAGGCGGTAAAAAGCATGAAAGAGTACGGAAAAGTACGCAGTACAAAGCAGCCTGAACAGAAAGTCATTGATGACTATTCAGTTTGGGTTGCTGCAAACATCACCCCGGTTACAGAAGCCGGGACAGATGAACAGCTGGGGTTCACTGGTTATGAATATGACCTGACCCAGTACACCAAGGATGAATACATCAAAATGATTGATGACAGGAACACATCCTTGGAAGATCAGATGACACAGGCACAGGAAGCCATGTGTGAAATCTATGAAATGATGGCATAAGGAAGGGGTGAGAATATGGCAAATATTTATGCAGCACTTATCATTAAGGGTAAGAAGTCAATCAATGATGTTCCTGACAAGATCAGGGATGAAGTCAAACAGGTGCTTATTGATGAAGGACACCCGGAACTGGCAGAAGGTGGTAACTGATGTTGTTTCAGTTCATCATAAAAATTTTATTTAGAAAGGATGTGGAATCTATGGCAGTGATCTATGCAACCCTTATCATTAAGGGCAAGAAAACCTTTGCTGATGTACCTGAGAAAATCAAGGACAAAGTGAAGGAAGTTCTGATTGACCTTGATTGCCCTGAATTAGCAGAGTAATCAACAGACAAGGAAATTATCACAGGAACAAAAACAACCGCTATATGACGCTTATATGAGGTCACAAGCGGTTGTTTTTATGTTCAGAAAGGACAGAGAAAATGAAACAGACTATTTGCAGTGTATTAGGTGTGATTGGTTCAGCAATCGCATCTTTTTTTGGTGGTTGGGATGCGGGACTTGCAACCCTTCTGATCTTCATGGGTCTTGATTACATTTCAGGATTGATTGTTGCGGGGGTATTCAAGAACAGTCCCAAGACGGACACAGGTTCACTTGAAAGCAAGGCGGGGTGGAAAGGTCTTTGCAGAAAGTGCATGACACTGATTTTCGTACTGGTTGCGTACCGCCTTGATTTAGTCATTGGCACAAATTACATCCGTGATGCGGTCATCATTGCTTTTATTGCCAATGAAACAATTTCCCTTGTGGAAAATGCGGGACTTATGGGGTTACCACTTCCGGCAGTTATCACCAAGGCAATCGACATTTTACAGAAAAAGACAGAAAGTGAGGGTAAATAATTATGGATAAACAGACATTTATTTCACAGGTTGCAGCTTATGTTATCAAGTATGCTGCACAGTATGGTATCAAGGTACACAGTCCAATCATTGCACAGGCAATTCTTGAAAGTGGTTGGGGACAGTCAGGTCTTGCAGCCAAGTATCATAATTACTTCGGTTTGAAGTGTGGAAGTGCTTGGACTGGTAAGTCTGTCAACATGGCAACATCAGAGGAATACACACCGGGGGTTCACACGAACATTCGTGACAACTTCCGTGTGTTCGATTCTATGGAAGATGGTGTCAAGGGTTACTTTGATTTCATCAACTATTCAAGATATGCGAACCTTAAAGGTGTTACTGACCCACAGACTTATGTGGAGAACATCAAGGCAGACGGTTATGCAACATCAAGCACCTATGTCACAAACCTGATGCGTGTTATCAGGGACAACAACCTGACACAGTATGACGGTGCTGCACCACAGACACCTTCAAAATCAGTGGATGAAGTTGCACAGGACGTTATCAACGGCAAGTATGGCAACGGTGCAGACCGTAAGGCGGCAGTTGAAGCAGCTGGGTACAACTATGATGAAGTTCAGGCAAAGGTCAATGAAATCTTGGGTGTAAGCACTGCACCAAAGAAATCTGTTGATGAAATTGCACAGGAAGTCATCAATGGTGCTTGGGGTAATGGTCAGGACAGAAAGAACCGCATTGAACAGGCGGGTTATTCTTATGATGAAGTTCAGAACAAGGTCAATGAACTTTGTGGAGCAACGCCTAAGAAATCCATTGATGAAATTGCAAGGGCGGTCATCCGTGGTGAGTATGGCAACGGTCAGGAAAGAAAAGACAAGATCACCGCAGAAGGTTATGATTATGCAGCAGTACAGGCAAGGGTCAATGACCTGATGTAATCTGTTACTAATTTGTTACTAAATAGCGGGATTTTGTGAGATTTGCGGAGATATTCAAAACTGAACTTTTCAGCAAATTCAAGCAAAAAGCGGGGTGTTATATCAGTAAAATTTATGATATAATGAGCGAAAGTGAGTCAGAAGCGTGCTTGCACGGTTATGGCGAACGGCGAAATTAGTGAGTGACGAAGTCACGATATAATCATGCGCAGAAAGGCGGTACAGATTATGATAAAAACGATTCAAAGACGTCTGGACGCGATCCTGCATTGGAATATTTCCTTTGTGGGCGGTTTCCTCGGCGGTTATGCAATCCTTTCCCATGCCGGAGTCTTCGGCTCTGCACAGACAGGAAACCTGATGGAGATGGCTTCGAACGTCCGATTTATGGAATGGGAGGAATTGGGACTCCGTCTGCTGGCGATGGTGATCTTCGCCTGCGGTGTGATCGCCTCCTATATGCTGACAAACTATACAAACTTACATATGCGGAAGCTGGCGATCTGGGTGGATGCGGCCGGTCTCGGACTTACGGCCCTGCTGCCGGATTGGTTCTCGCCGATTGCGGGTGTTTACCCGATCTTTTTTTGCTCAGCATTCCAGTGGGGGGTATATTCCGGCGCAGATGGTTTCAACAGCGCGACGGTTTTCATCACAAACAACTTCAAACAATCCGTCCTCGGCTGGACGCAGTATGCGTTGACAAAAGATAAAGAATTTAAGAGAAAAGCCGTGCTCTACAGCAACACGGTACTTATGTTCTTTCTCGGTGCCCTCCTCGGTGTCACCGGTGTAGCTGCCTTCGGCAACGCACTCGGTGCCTGCGTAGGCTTTATTCCCCTTGCTGTCGCGCGGATCTTTATCAGCATCGGTGAACTTCCGATAGAAGATGAGACTCCGGAGGAGACAGAGGAAGAGGCAGAAGAGATGATGGAAGAGGCGAAGATTTTGGAGAAGGAAGAGAAGAAGAAAATTTAAAAATTGTATATTTGATGAATGGGAATAGGCAGTTGATTCAGGGATGGGTCGGCTGCCTGTTTTGCGTAACAGAGGAAATACTATGGAATTTTGAATATATTATATGGCTTATGGTTTACAAAAATACCAGTGGTGTTAGAATATATTATATGATTCAAAATATAAATTGTCATGGAGGGTATAAATGATTCCTGAGATTCGCTTGCTTGCAGCAAAGACCAGCAGGGATAATGATAATTTGTGGCTTCCACTGTTAGATCACTTAAAAGATACAGCTGGAGTTATAGAATACCTATCGAGCAGATGGTTACCGGGCTCTGTATATGATGAGATGGAGATTTCGAGAAAAGAGGGAATACGATTAGCAAAACTGCTCGCATTACTGCATGATATAGGGAAAGGTATCCCGGCATTCCAGACAAGAATATTGGAACAGCTTCCGGACATCAAGTGTTTTCAAGAAATGGCCGGAATCGAAACAAACTTGAATAAAACACAGATGGATATTAAACATGCACATGCAGGGGCTGTCCTTCTTCGAGCAATGGGATATCCGGAATCAGTGGCAGCGATTGTAGGCGCACACCATGGTTCTCCCGAACCCAATAACATGGATGATGATGCATTCGATGAATTAACATTGGAACGAAAAAAATATGGAGATAAAAATTCTATATGGCGGAAAATGCAAGAGGAACTTTTGAAATGGGCATTAGAAGAGGCGGGATATTCGGAAAAGGGAGAGATTCCAGATATTTCGGAAGCGGCTCAGATGATTTTTTGCGGCCTTTTGATTATGGCAGATTGGATTGCAAGCAACAGCTACTATTTTCCTTTGCTTTCTGTAACAGATGATACAGAACCATATGATAACAATCGGTCAAGGGACGCAATGAGGTATCTTAATCTGCCCGACGGATGTTTGATGGGTTCTGCGTGGAAACAGGAGGATTTTTTTGAAGAGAGGTTCCATTTTACTGCAAATCGAGTACAGAAGGAAATGTATGGTGTTGTAGCCAGAATGGAAAAACCAGGATTGATCATTCTGGAGGCACCAATGGGAGAAGGAAAAACGGAGGCGGCTCTTGCAGCAGCTGAGATTCTTATGAATCGTTTCGATTTAAAAGGAATTGCCTTTTTTCTCCCATCACAGGCAACAACGAATGCCATGTTTACCAGAATCAGTTCCTGGCTAACAGGTCAGTCAGATATTAATCAGGTTTCGATCCAGCTTTATCATTCCAATGCGGAATTAAATGAAGATTTTAGAAAACTGGAATATGGGGATGTCTGCATAGAAGACGATGATCAGGATGCTTTGATAGTTCATAGCTTTTTCAGAGGAAAGAAAACAAGAATGTTATCCGATATTGTGGTTGGCACAATCGATCAGCTTTTGATGGCAGCATTGATGCAGAAACATGTGATGCTTCGTCATCTGGGGCTTGCAGGAAAAGTTGCAGTGATTGATGAGTGCCATTCATTTGATCCTTATATGAATACATATTTGGAAAGTATTTTGCAGTGGCTGGGGATTTATCATATTCCAGTAATTCTTTTGTCAGCTACGCTCCCGGGGGATAAACGATTGGCTTTGATGCAGGCATATGCCGGAAAGAAAAAATGTAAAAATGCCTTGATTAAGGAAACAACTTCATACCCGTTGATTTCATGGTCAGATCATGAACGGGTACAATTAATACCAATTCCTTATGATAAAAAAGACAAGGTTGTTCAGATCGTTAGAGAGAATGAAGAACAACTGGAAGAAGAAGTCCGCAATGTATTGAAACATGGCGGTTGTATGGGAATTATATTAAATACTGTTTCAAGAGTGCAGAAAATTGCAAAATTCATACAGGATAAATTTCCGGAAGCAAAAGTATTGATTGATCATTCGCAGTTTATCCTTCCGGATCGACTTGAACATGAGAAAGAAATTTTGAACTGTGTTGGAAAACATTCGGCGAATGAGCAGAGAAGAGATGTGGTTGTAGTTGGAAGCCAGGTGCTGGAGCAATCATTGGATCTTGATTTTGATGTACTGATAACAGATCTATGTCCAATGGATCTTTTGCTGCAAAGAATCGGTCGTCTTCATCGCCATGAGAGAAAAAGACCGGAAATGCTTAAAAGTGCTAGATGTATAGTATGGAATTCAGAGTTAGACAATCTGGAAAAGGGAGCAACAGCAGTTTATGGAGAGTATCTGCTGTTGCAAACATCAGCGCTCCTGCCGGAAAAGATTATGATACCGTCCGATATCTGCTCACTGGTACAGAAAACCTATTGCGAAATAGATGAGAATCAACGCTTTCAGCCTGCATATGAAGAGTATAAGAAGGAGTGTATGCTTAGGAAGCAGAATGCGAAACCATATTGTCTGGAGAAACCAGAGATAGGAAAATATGGAGGGACTTTGGTTGGGCTCTTGGACAAGTCAGTCGGGCTTGATGATGTAAAGGCACAGGCTGCAGTGCGAGACGGAAATCCATCAATAGAAGTGATTGTTGTAAGAGAAACAGAAGCTGGTTTTGTATCTATAATTGCCGGAAAATTAAAAGGGAAAAAATATAATCTCAGGGAAGCAATATCAATTGACGAAGCCAGAGAAATATCAGAGCAAAAACTCCGCCTTCCTCAAAGATTAGCACAGCCATGGTGTGCAGAGCGTGTAGTCAAACAATTGCGGATAGATATGGAACAGCATACAAAAGAGTGGCAAAACAACCCTATGCTTGAAGGTGAGCTGATATTATTTTTAGATGCGACAAATCACGCGAGTTTGGATGAGATTCGGCTGTTTTATGATGAAAAGAAGGGCTTAGAATGGGAGGTTGAGAAATGTGGATGATAAAAAATATAATTTATTAGACGAACCATGGATTTGCGTCATGAAAGAAAATGGAGAAGTGAAGGAACTTTCACTGATGGACGTGTTGCTCCATGCACATCAGTACCGAAGATTGGCCGGAGAGTTGCCGACGCAGGATGTTGCGGTGTTAAGATTGCTTCTGGCTGTGTTGCAAACGGTTGTTTACCGATACGATACAGATGGCAATGAAGATGAACTTGTTGAAACAGAGGATGCATATGAACGGTGGAAAGAAATTTGGAATGAAGGAAAACTTCCGGAAAAACCGATTCGGGAATATTTAACAAAGTGGAAGGAACGTTTTTATCTATACGATAGTGACAGGCCATTTTACCAGGTACCGAAGGCTGCAATTGGAACAGAATGTAAAGCAGCAAAGTTAAATGGTGAAATCTCAGAGAGTAGTAATAAGCTGCGCTTGTTTTCAAATCGTGCGGGAAAAGAAAAAGAATTTTTAAGTAATTCAGAAGCAGCCAGATGGTTGTTGTATCTGAATGGATATGATGATACATCTGCAAAGCCAAAGGAAAAGGGACTCCCATCACCCGGAACAGGATGGCTTGGTAAACTGGGATTAATTTATGCAGATGGAAATAATTTATTTGAAACCCTGATGTTGAATCTTGTATTGGTTAATATTTCAGATAAAGAATGTTGGGGCAGTCCAAAGCCTGTGTGGGAAGCAGAAACAGTTAAGGATGCGGAGAGAACTGAAATCGCGGTCCCATCAAATCAGGCAGAACTACTGACAGTACAATCCAGAAGAATTCTTCTAAAAAAAGAGGAGCAAGGGGTCAGTGGTTATTATGTGTTGGGAGGTGATTTTTTTCCAAAAGAAGCAGCATATATGGAACAAATGACTGTATGGAAAAGATATGAGCCGAAAGGAAATGCCGCTCCGTATTATCAGCCAAGAAGACATTTGCCAGAAAAACAGATGTGGCGCGATTTTTCAAACCTTGTTATTTCAGATCAGGAAAACAGAACACCGGGAGTACTTGAATGGGTCGCTTGGTTGAAAGATAAGAAAATGATTGATAAAAAGAAAATCATTTGTTTTAAGACAGCCTCTGTACAATATGGGGACAAAGACTTTTTTGTAAAAGATGTTCTTGGCGATTACCTGGAATTTCACACAGACTTATTAACTGTAAATGGGAAAATTCTTGTAAGAATCATACGTGAAGAAATTGAAAAATGTGAAAAAGCAGCAAATATAGTGAATCATTTAATAGAAGACTTAAAGAAGGCAGCAGGAGACTGTTCAGGTGAAAAAACTCAATATGGAAAAGAAGAGTACTTTTACCAGATAGATATACCATTTCGCAGTTGGTTAAAGGAACTGGATCCGATAGGTGAGAGTGATTCTGATTATTATGAGAACATTCGAAGCGATTGGAGAATTCAGGCATATCGGATAGCGGAAAAGCTTGGTATGAACTATGTTGAACAAGCAGGAGATAAGGCTTTTGTTGGCCGGGAAATACAAGAAAAAAAGGATGGAGTTGAAAGAAAAGTTTATTATTCATCTTCAAGTGCCTTTAATATATTTAAGTGGTCATTAAAAAAATGTTTTGAGCTGTAGCAAGGAGGGATTATTGTATGGGAAACCAGGGACAGATGGTCAGAAAGTATATGGCCATGCGTCTGAAACAATGGGAGAATGAGCCGAATGATGCACGCGTCAAAGGAGAACTGGCCCAGCTTCGTCATGGAATTGGAAAAAAGCCCGGAGAAGTTCCTGAAATGTGGGAACTTTTATTTAACGGATTTCCAGAAGAATTGATGAGCAGAAATGGAGAACCCAGTTGGGCTGAGTGGGCGGTATCCCTTTCCTTATGCATGTATGCTCTGCATCAGCAGGGAAGTGATATTCATCAAAATAACATGCATAGTGAACAGCAATCATTAGGAAAAGCAGTTAGAAAATTGGCGGCTTTGCAGGATGAATCAGAACTGGCACGAATTCGAAAACGATTTACTGTTTTTGCAACATCGGCAGATATGGAAGAATGTGCGTATTATCTTCGAGGATTAGTACAGCTTCTGCGGGCAAAGGGCGTGCCGATGGACTACATTCAGCTGGCATATGATCTATATCAATTTCAAACGGAGAATGGTGCCCAGAAGGTTAAGCTTCGCTGGGGACAGGATTTTTATCGAGTAGTAAAACAGGAAGAGGAGAAAAAAGAAAATGAGTAAAAATTTGTATATTGATCTTCATGTAATTCAAACACTTCCGCCGAGCTGCGTAAATCGTGATGATACAGGCAGTCCTAAGACAGCAATTTATGGTGGTGTAACCAGAGCGAGGGTTTCAAGTCAGTCTTGGAAACGTGCAATGCGCCTTATGTTTGCTGATATGTATACAGAAAAAGAAAAGGGAATTCGAACAAAGAAAATTGTAGATCTGCTTGCAAAGAAAATATCTGAGCTGGATTCGGAAATTCAGAGTACTGAAAAATTGGCAAAAAAGGTATTAGAAGCAGCCGGAATTAAATTAACAGAGAAAAATGGAAAAGTAGAAACAGGAGCTCTGTTTTTTATTAGTGCAAAACAAATTGAAAAACTGGCAGAAAAGGCCATTGCCCATCCGGATGGAAAATTTGAAAAAGAGGATAAAAAAGAATTGCAGGAGGCATTAAAAAACTACCCCTCAGTTGATCTCGCATTGTTTGGCCGCATGGTGGCAGATGAACCTTCCTTGAATTATGATGCGGCGGCACAAGTGGCTCATGCTATATCAACACATGCTGTACATAATGAATATGATTACTTTACGGCTGTTGATGATTGTACATCGGAAGACAATTCCGGGGCAGGACATCTTGGTACGGTAGAATATAATTCATCTACCTTATATCGTTATGCGACTGTGAATGCAGCAGAACTTGTAAGATACTTGGGAGAAGATACTCCGAAAGCAGTTAGAAATTTTGCAGAGGCATTTATCACTAGCATGCCGACAGGAAAACAAAACACATTTGCAAACAGAACACGTCCGGATGCTGTTTATGTGACGGTTCGCAGAGATCAGCCGGTTAATATGGCAGGCGCTTTTGAGAAACCTGTTATCACAAAGGGTGGATATGTGGAGCAATCAATAAAGTCGTTGATTGATTATGCAAAGGAATCTTATGAAGATTATGTAAATGAACCGGAAATGGCATTTGCAGTGGGAAGAGAGTTGGAGCCGCTTGCGGCAACAATGAATTTGACAAAATTATTAGATGAACTGGAAAAACAGGTTTTGAATGATCTGGAAGAGGTGAAGGAATAATGAGTACATTGCTGCTTCGGTTGGCAGCACCACTTCAATCATGGGGAATTGATTCGAAGTTTGATATTCGTCGGACAGGACGGGAACCCAGCAAAAGCGGGGTGATTGGACTTATCTGTGCAGCACTTGGAATCAAGAGAGATGATGATGAGATGGTGAGCCAGTTAGCAACACTACGATTTGGTGTGCGTGTTGATAAAGAGGGGCATTTTGTGCGTGATTTTCACATGGTACGATCAAAAAAGGGAGAATCATATGTCACAAACCGTTATTATCTTGCGGATGCAGAATTTCTGGTAGGTTTTGAAAGTGTGGATGAAGAACTTTTGAAAAAGATCGAATATGCATTATTGAATCCAGTGTTTCCGTTATATCTGGGACGAAGATCGTGTCCGCCGACCGGAAGATTATGCCTTGGTATCAGAAAATTGGAATTGGAAGAAGCTTTGCTTGAAGAAGAATTTCGGAATGAATCAATTGAAACAGTACGCATAGTGATGGATGCAAAAAAAGGAGAAGACGGAAATATTGTTAAGGATTTACCGATATCCTACAATCCAGAGCACAGAAAGCATATGTTTCGAAAAGTGACAGAGAAATATCGAGCGGTGCGAGAACCGCTTCAATGCCATGATCCAATGGCAGAATTGGGGTGAGTGGTTTGTATTTAAGCAGAATGACATTGGATGTGACTAAAAGGAAAACATTGCAGGCGTTAAGTTCACCAAACTTGTTCCACGGAGCAGTTGAGTCTTCGTTTGATATGACGGAAGCGGTTCGGCAGAGAAATCTATGGAGAATCGATCAACTTAATGGTAATTATTATTTGCTTATTCTGAGTCGGGAAAAACCAGATCTCTCTGAAGCGATAACTCAATTTGCACCGGAAGGTGAAGGATGGGCAACGAAAGAGTATGATCCTTTTCTGGAGAAAATCAAAGCTGATTCACGGTGGCATTTTCGCTTGACGGCAAATCCAACCTACCAGAAAGCTGCGGGAAAGGATCAAAGAGGCAGAATTTGTGCACATACTACGGCAAATAATCAGCGAAAATGGCTTATAAAACAGGGGGAACTGCATGGCTTTGCAGTGAGTGAAGATTCTTTTGAGATCAGGGAATCTAAATGGTACCACTTTAATAAGACTGTTGGAAAGAATCAGGTTAGTATGCTGTCTGTAACATATGAAGGCATTTTAAAAGTAGTGGATGAAGAGAAAGTACGAAAAGTGCTGACAGATGGTATTGGACGTGAAAAGGCATATGGAGTAGGTCTTATGACACTGGTACATGTAGAGAAGGGAACAGTATGACAAATATTCCTGGAATGATACGGCCGGAAATCCAGATGCTGCCGCAGGTTGCAGATCGACTGACATTTCTTTACTTAGAGAGATGTGTACTAAATCGACAAGATAGTGCAATCACAGTTGCGGATGATAGAGGAACAGTTTTTGTACCGGCAGCAGCGATCAGTGTGATTATGTTGGGACCTGGAACGAAGATCACTCATCGAGCGATGGAATTAATTGGAGATGCCGGTGTCACAGTGATATGGGTGGGAGAACAGGGGGTGCGTTATTATGCATCGGGCCGTCCTCTCACCCATCGTGCGGCACTTTTGCAGAGACAGGCAGAATTAGTCAGCAACATGAGAATGCATTTAAATGTTGTCAGGCAGATGTATTGCATGCGATTTCCAAATGAAGATGTTTCCCGACTTACACTTCAGCAGTTGAGAGGACGGGAGGGAGCAAGAATTCGTGCAGTATATAAAAGAGCATCAAAAGAGTGGAATGTACCTTGGAATGGGCGCGAATACGATCCAGAGGATTTTACAAGTGGAGATCCTGTTAATCAGGCATTATCCGCCGGTCATGCATGTCTTTATGGTCTGGCACATGCGGTAATTGCTGCGTTAGGGTGCTCGCCGGGGCTAGGATTTGTACATGTCGGACATGAAAATTCATTTGTATATGATATTGCAGATTTATATAAGGCAGATATCACGATTCCGTTAGCGTTTGAAGTGGCTTCATCGATCCCCAAGGAAGAAATTCCATCTGTGATGCGGAGAAAAACCAGAGATAAAATGGTAAAAATGAATATTCTGAAACAAATGGTGCACGATATCAAATCTTTGCTTGCCAAAGAAGGAGAAGCTGAGGATTCAGATGCAGTGTATTTGTGGGATAACAGAGTCGGGGAAGTTGAAAATGGACGTTCATATGGAGAAGATCTTGAAGAAGGTGAATAATGGTAGTTGTAACGCTGACAGATTGCCCACCTAAGCTGCGCGGAGATCTTACAAAGTGGCTTATGGAGATCAATACAGGAGTATACGTTGGAAAGGTGAGCGCAAGAATTCGGGAAATACTTTGGACACGAATCTGTGAGAATCTGTCCCAGGGACGGGCAACAATGGTATATAATACTAATAATGAACAGGGAATGGAATTCTGTGTTCACAACTCATCCTGGAAACCTGTGGATTTTGATGGAATACAATTGGTTATGCGTCCAGAACAGGCACGATGCGAAACAAAAGCGCGTGCAAGCAGGGCAGAAGTTCAGCAAATGCTGATTAAGAAAAAGCAATATAGGGCAAACAAAGAACGACAAGAAGGTTATGTGGTGATAGATTTAGAGACAACAGGATTAAATAGTTCATCAGATGAGATTATTGAGTTGGCGGCGATCAGAATCATTAACCACGAAATTGCAGACCAATTGGAGATTCTAGTAAAAACAGAAAAAGGAGTTCCAAAAGTAATTACTGAACTTACGGGGATTACAGAGGAGATTCTTGAGGAAAAGGGGGTGGTTCTTTCTTCGGCGATGGAGAAGTTCTGTAAATTTATTGGAGAAAGCGCAATAGTGGGACATAATATTGCATTTGATCGTAGCTTTTTAAAGGAGGCTTGTCGAAAGACCAATCGAATGAATCTGAAAAATCCAGCAAAAGATACATTAGATCTTGCTAGAAGGCGAATCGACGATATTGATGATTATAAGCTTCATGCACTGGCAGACTATTTCCAGATAAAAGTTGAGGAGGAACATAGGGCATTAAGTGATTGTATTACGACATTTCAAGTATATGAGAAACTAAATGAAATTTAGCGGCAGAGAGTGGAAAAATGCTGTAAATAAGGGATTCTTTTAGTGTATTCCCCGCGCAAGCGGGGGTGATCCCATTTTTCCCAATCCCATTAGAAGCATTTGGAAGTATTCCCCGCGCAAGCGGGGGTGATCCCTGGGTGTCAGATCGTGCGGATGATTTAGGCGTGTATTCCCCGCGCAAGCGGGGGTGATCCTAGTACCCGTTCCGATTATTTCCGCAAAGCTGTGTATTCCCCGCGCAAGCGGGGGTGATCCCTTCTATTCCATCTTGAATCATTAACATAGTTAGTATTCCCCGCGCAAGCGGGGGTGATCCCGATTGCACCGAAGATCGGGAGCGCCGCCGGCAGTATTCCCCGCGCAAGCGGGGGTGATCCTGGATCCAAGTATCGTTTCCCATGTAAATGCCGGTATTCCCCGCGCAAGCGGGGGTGATCCTATTCCCCGCATCTAAATAAATGCACCCATCCAGTATTCCCCGCGCAAGCGGGGGTGATCCCCATGAGGCGGATCGGATCTCCCGGCTTATACGGGTATTCCCCGCGCAAGCGGGGGTGATCCCTTGTCAAACAATTCATTCAGACGTTCCCGTTCGTATTCCCCACGCAAGCGGGGGGTGATCCTGATCCAGAATTTCTTTCACTGCTCTCGGTACTGTATTCCCCGCGTAAGCGGGGGAATCCCGTATTAAAGCATGGACTCTAAAAAGAAAAATCCACCCTATTGCAATTCCCCGCTATTTTTCATATACTTATAATATGAGTGGATAGATGCAGCCGCTATGTGTTGGGCATTTTGCCTGCCGTAGTAGAACGGGGCACTATCCACTCTTTTATGCTTATGAACAATCAATAGCTCTCACGCGGACTCCCGCAGCAGCCGGATCAGCTCCTTCATTGCCGGAAGTGTCTGTTTTCCTTTCAGCGTAACGATGGAGTAGCTGGTGGTGTCATCTGGATTACCGATCCGGAAGCAGCGGACAGGCTTTGGATAGTGGAAATTTTTCATGTACTGGTAGAAGTTGAAAGCGATCCCATAGCCTTCTGCGGCGAGCTGACAGGCAGATTCAAGATTTTCAAGGAGAAAGACCTGTCCCGGTTCGGCGTGATCATAAGCAATGGCAAGGTCTGTGTAATGTCTGGAGGACTGATCCGGCTTTTGCAGGATAAAACGTTCCCCGTTAAATTGTTTGAGATCGATCCTCGGACATGGATCTTTCCGGCTTTTCTTTGCCGCGCCGGCGCACAGTGGGTGATCGGCGGAGACAACAGCGACCATATAGTCCTCATAGAGAGGACAGTATTCCAGCAGCGGATGGCTGGAGGATTCATTGACGATGGCAAAATCAAGCTCTCCGGCAAGCAGATGCCGGATCATCTGCTCAGTAGATTCCTCGTATGGGACCAGCTTCATATCCGGATAGCGGGCGGAAAAAACAGGCAGTGCCTTCGCAAGAAGATAAAGTGTTCTTCTGGGATGGATTCCGAAACGGATCGTTCCCGAAGAGCCACCCATGTATTTTTGAAGCTCATTTTCATAATGGGCTTCTATTTTTATCATCTCTTTTGCATGTTCCAAATAGATCTTTCCGGCCTCGGTTGGGACAAACTGTTTCCCGATCCGGTCGAAAAATCTTGTCCCGGTGCGTTCTTCAAGATTTCCTAAAAATATGCTGAGGGCAGGCGGAGAGATGTGCAGGGCCTGGGCCGCATCCTTAATTCCCCTGTGTTTTTCAATTTCGAGCATATAGAGCTGTTCCCGCATATCCATGGCGTTTCGCTGGTCCTTTCCCTGAATAAATATTTGTAATCACGCATAAAAATAAATAATATTAAATAAAACAATAAAAATATTAAACTTGCTTTAATTTTATATCTTGATTATAGTCTAAGAAAGAAAACAAATCAAGGAAGGATTGGAAGTATGAAACCATTAAAAGAAAAAAAACCTTTTCAGGCGCCGCACACATTTGTGATCCTTGTAGCGCTGATCCTTCTGGCAGTCGCAGCCACTTATGTTGTGCCTGCTGGAGAGTATACCCGGTATACGGATGAGGCGACAAACAGAACCCTCGTGGAAGCGGGGAGCTTCCATTATGTCGAATCTCATCCGGTAAGCTTTTTAACCGTTCCGGCACTGATCTACAGGGCGATCGTAAAGGCGGCAAGCACAGTTACGTTTATCCTTATTATCGGCGGCTCTTTTGAGATCATCACATCCACAGGGATCCTCACAGTTCTCTGTAAGAAGATGGCGAAAGCCTTCCGCGGCCGCGAGTATTTTGTGATCCCTGCATTTCTGCTGTTATTTTCTGTTTTTGGAACAACGATGGGAATGTCTGCCGAGGTCATGATCTTTGTGCCGATCGGAATTGCCCTTGCGGCATCTCTGGGACTTGACAAAGTGACAGGTACCGCAATGATCGCTATGGGCGCCGCATCCGGATTTACAGCCGGAATCCTGAATCCCTTCAATGTCGGTGTTGCTCAGGATATTGCGGAGATCCCGATGTTTTCCGGTATGGGATACCGCATTTTTATTCTCGGAGTTCTTCTGGTGATCAATACGGTCTACATTACCTGGTACGCAAAGCGCGTGAAAGCGGACCCGACAAAGAGTATCATTTACGGAGAGCCTGAGGATCAGGAATTTACTTTCGATGATACAGAAGAAGCGCTGAACCTGACCCATGGTCTGACTCTGGCAGTGATCGTAGCCGGCTTTGCGGTCCTGATCTATGGACTCAGTAAGCTCGGATGGTATTTTGAGGAGATGTCTGCGATCTTTATCGCGATGGGTGTGCTCTGCGGTATCGTGAACCGCTATAGCCCAAACAAGATCGCCGCTACGTTCGGAAACGGAGCGAAGGGAATCGTTGTGGGAGCTTTGATCGTCGGCATTGCCCGCGGTGTTGAGCTTGCATTATCTGACGCAATGATCCTTGATACCATCGTCCATGCGATCGCAAGTATTGTAAACATTCTTCCGCAGTCCTTAAAAGCCATCGGAATGTTCCTTGCACAGTCACTTGTCAACTGTGTGATCACCTCCGGTACTGGACAGGCTGCGGTTACCATGCCGCTTATGGTACCGGTTGCGGATCTGATCGGTATTACGAGACAGACAGCCGTCCTTGCGTTCCAGCTCGGAGACGGATTTTCAAACTCTGTTCTTCCGACATCCTCCGCGCTGATGGGTTATCTCGTCGTTTCGAAGATCCCGTATGTAAAATGGTTAAAATTCATGATGCCGTTATTCCTGATCTGGACATTCTTCGGATGTCTGTTCATGCTGGGGGCACTCATGATCGGCTATTAAAGCGGAGGAAAAGAGAAGATGCAGGATTTTGAAGTGAAGGAGCGTTTAAGAGAACATCTGGAGTACCTTTGTTCGTTCGATAAGCTCTCCGGTGAACCGGAGGCGTATCGCGCGGTCGAGTATATTCTTGATGTATTAGAAAAATCCGGGATCTCCTGCCATGAGGAGGATTTTCCGGCTTATCTGAGCAATCCGGTGAGCAGTGTCCTTATCGCGGATGGTGAGGAGTTCCCATGTCGTCCAAGGTCTTTCTCGGAGAGTACAAAAGAAATGATCGAGGTCCCACTGATCTACGATCCCGGAACAAAAACAGAAGTCTCCCTTTCAGAACAGAAACGGTTTATGGAAACAGTTGCCGGAAAGCTTGTCCTCGGGTACGGTTTTGATGAGCGTTACGCAAAATTGCTGGAGCAGCATGGTGCGGCCGGGTGGATCCAAATCTGGACCTCCGACGAGGACGCGGTCCATGAGGACACGGTAAGTCCTGTCTGGGGAACTCCGGATATGGACTCATCTCTGTTCCAGTTACGGATGCCGGTGGTCGCCGTCTCAAAGCCCTGTGGGGAGAAACTGATCCGGAAGCTGAAAACATATGAGGCAGAAGGAAAACAGCTTTTTGCGCAGCTTTCCAGCGAGGTGGACACATGCGTAAAAAATGTCGCGCTGCCGATCGCCGAGATCCCGGGAAAGAGCGTGGATTTTGTCTTGGTCTCCGGTCACTATGATACCTGGTATCGTGGCGCTTTTGACAACTGCACGGCAAATGCGCTGGCTCTGGAGCTTGCGCGTTATATGAAAGAACATCAGGATGAGATGTTCTATTCCCTGCGGATCGCCTGGTGGCCGGGACATTCCAATGGGCGCTATATGGGATCCACCTGGTATTGTGATTACCACTGGGATGAGATTGAGGAGCACTGCATCGCTCACCTGAATCTTGATCTTCTGGGATCCAAAGGAGCAGACCATACGCTTGCGATCCGGACAGCAGGGCTTGAGGGCGAGGAATGGCTGAAAGAGCAGGTGCGGAAGGTAGATCCGGCGGCGGAAATGATGTTTGGGCGTATCGGGCGGGGAGCGGATCAGTCGCTCTGGGGCGCAGAGATCCCATATCACATCAATCCCCGTTATGAGGCGAAAAAAGAACGAAAACACTCGGATGCTCCGGGTCCCGGCGTGTACTGGTGGCATACGATCGACGATACCTTTGACAAGATCGATCTTGACGGGCTTTTGCGGGATGGGAGAGTCGTTGGCGTTCTGCTGTATGAACTCCTCTCGAAGGAGAAGCTTCCTGCCGATTATCGCGGCTATGCAAAAACCTGGCTCCCATACTTTGAGATGTTAAAAAATTCAGAGGAGCATGAACAGGCGGCGGATGAGATCGAAACACTTCTAAAAGAGGTTCTGGATCGTTGTGAAACGCTTGAACATATATGGGGAACGGAGAAGATCGAAGAACATAACCGCCTTTGCCGTCTCGTCGGAGGAGTTTTCAGCCGTCTTATGCATTCCACAGGCTCTGCCTATGAACAGGATACTTCTTTTGCATATGGTCCGCTGCAGCTTCTTAAAGCTTCCGCGAAGGCGCTCCCTGAAAACAGTCCCGCGGATTGGAGCCTGTTCTATCAGACAACATTCGTGAGACAGAGAAACCGGATGGTGACGGAGCTTAGAAAACTGCTGAAAGAGATCGATTTGGAATTCAGGAATGGATCGGATCGCTTTGGATCTTCACGAAATTGTGACAGGAGAATGGAGATATGAAGAAAGAAACAATAAAGCAGGCCGTTGCGCCTTACATGGCAGAGCTTACCAAAATGGCAGACAGGATTTATGATCTGGCTGAGCCGGGGCTTGAGGAAGTCCGCTCCAGTGCGATCCTTACAGATTATCTGGAGAAAAAGGGATTTCAGATCGAGCGTGGGATCGCAGGTCTTCCGACCGCCTTCCGTGCTGTCTATGAACAGGGAAAAGGAGGACCTTCCTTTGGATTCTTGGCAGAGTACGACGCGCTGAAAGGGATCGGTCATGCCTGCGGACATCACATGCAGGGACCGTCTGTGATCGGAGCTGCTCTGGCACTTCGGGATCTCTGTAAGGATCAGCCCTATAAGATCGTGATCTACGGGACACCGGCGGAGGAGACGGTCGGCGGAAAGATCATTATGAAGGAGAAAGGGTGTTTTCAGGATATCGACCTTGCGCTCATGATGCATGCAGCCCCCAATACCTGCGTCGATGTCCGCTGTATGGCACTTGAGTGCTTTTACGTTACCTTCCATGGGGTAGAAGCTCATGCCGCCATGAGCCCGCACAAAGGGAAGAGCGCCTTTGATGCCGCGCTTCTTTCCTTTCAGGGGATCGAGTTTATGAGGGAACATGTTCTTGAGGATTCCAGAATGCATTACACGGTCCTTGATGCCGGCGGTCCATCGAACATCGTTCCGGGAACGGCAAAGGCAGAGTATACACTTCGCTCTTATAGTACGGATTACTTAGAGAAGGTCATCGTTCCGAGATTTCAGGACATCATAAAGGGGGCGTGCCTGATGACGGGAACGACCTGTGAGATAGAGCGAAGCTATCCGTTTCAGGCAAAGATCCCGTGTCTGACCCTGAATGATCTGATCATGGAAAACGCCAGAAAATTTGAGGCACCACAGCTCGCCGGACCGCGTGAAAAGACTGGCTCCACGGACTTTGGAAATGTCATGTATGATGTGCCCGGATGCTGCATCCGCACGGCATTTGTGCCAGAGGGGACCGCGGCGCATTCGCAGGAGTATCTCGATGCGGGAAAGACGGAGCGGGCCCATGAAGCGATCCGGTCCGGATCGGAGATCCTTGCGGGAACATGCATCGACATGATTGAAAGGCCGGAGCTTTTGGAACAGATCAAAGAGGAGTTTCGGAAGCGGAAACAGGAAGAAATCGCAAAAATATGACAAAATTGTCATTTTCCAGTCATGAACAATTAAACTGCTGTCTGTAAAATATGAAACTGTAAGAAATCTAACAAATATCCAGAAAGGAAGATGATTATGACAGCAGCTATTGGTTTTCTGATGATCATCGCGATCGTAGCACTGCTCTTAAAGGGCAAAATGTCTCCGATCGTGGTACTTGCGGTGATTCCGGTCATTGCAGCCCTGATCCTCGGCTTCTCCCCGGTGGAGGTCATGGACTTCATTGCGGATGGAATCAAAACCACCACAAGCAATGGTATCTTATTTATCTTTTCAGTAATTTATTTTGGTGTTCTGGCAGACACCGGACTCTTTGATGTTATCGTAGGCTGGCTGGTAAAAAAAGCCGGAAACAATGTAATTGCGGTCACTGTAGTTACAGCGCTGATCGCAACGATCGCTCATCTGGACGGTACTACGGCTGTTACCGTTCTCATTACGATCCCGGCGATGTACCCGGTATATAAGAAGATGAACATTGATTCCCGTATCCTTCTCTGCCTGACAGGTGCCTGCATGGGCGTTATGAACCTGCTTCCGTGGGGCGGTCCGACAGCGAGAGCGGCTACTGTACTCGCTATGGATGCCACTGAGTTATGGCACATGCTGATCCCGCTTCAGGTTGTTGGCCTGATGATGAACATCATTCTTGCTGTACTCCTCGGCATGTTAGCCATCAAGCATGGTGCCGGCGCCGGAAAGGGTGTAGAGGTGGAGTCCGATGAGAAAGAGAAGAAAGAGGCAGCTGATTTAAGAAAATCCAACGCTTACCTGATCTTCAACTTCTTACTTACAGTAGGTGTGATTGCCCTGTTATCCACAGGTATCGGTAAATCCTATGTAATCTTCATGCTTGGTCTTTGCATCCTTCTGGCTGTCAACTACCCGAACCAGAAGATTCAGGACAAGCTGATCAAGAAGCACGCTCCGGCAGCCCTGATCATTTCCGCAACACTGTTTGCCGCAGGTGCTATGGTAGGTGTCTTCGACGGAACCGGTATGCTGGAAGCAATGGCAAATGCGATCATGGCGATCATTCCGGCAGCTCTTGGAAAGTACGTTCACATCATCTTTGGTATTCTGGCGCTTCCGCTTGGTCTCTGCGTTGGAACAGACGCATACTTCTATGGCATCATGCCATTAGTTATGCAGGTAGGCGAGACCTATGGCGTGGCTTCCCTGAATACTGCCCTGACCATGCTGATCGGTAAGAACCTTGCGTTAATGGTAAGCCCGTTAGTACCGGCAACTTACCTCGCGATCGGTCTGACAGGAACAGAGCTGAAAGATCATATGAAATTCAGCATTCCGCCGTACTACATTATCAGCCTTATCATGCTGGTATTCGGTGTGATTCTTGGCATTGTTGCCATCTAAACGATACATGACGAATGAAAATCCTGTTCTGCAGCACGGATCTTGTACCGCAGAACGGGATTTTTTGCTATAATGAAAGAAAAATGACGCAGGAGTAAGGTTATGAATACAGAAAAGATCCTACTGGTGGACGATGAGCGTGCGATCCGGCTGGCTGTGCGGACCGCCCTGACCCGTGAAGGAATGCAGGTGACGGAGGCAGCCGATGGAAGTGAGGCTCTGGAGCTTTTAAAGAAACAACAGTTCCATCTGGTGATCCTGGACGTAATGATGGAACATGTGGGTGGTTATGATGTGCTGCAGGCAATGCGCGCCGCGGGAGACCACACGCCGGTCATGATGCTGTCGGGAAAATCCGATGAGATGGATCAGGTGCTGGGGCTCGGCTTTGGCGCGGACAGTTATCTGACGAAACCGTTTCATACTGCGATCCTGATCCAGACAGCAAAGGCGCTGATCCGCAGAAGTCAGATCTACAGCCAGGGAGCATCCGGAGACACCGGGATCCGTAAGGGTCCGTTTACGGTAGATACCTTAAAGATGGAGTGCCTGAAAAACGGTGAGCCGTTAAATTTTACTGCCAGAGAGATGACCCTGTTCCGATTCCTGATGGAGCATCCGGGACAGGTGTTTACGAAGGAACAGCTTTATACGCAGGTGTGGAATGAGGCAGTGGTGGATGACAATACCATCACCGTCTATGTGAAACGGATCCGGAACAAGATCGAGGATGACCCGAAGCAGCCCCGGTATCTGAAGACGGTACGTGGAATCGGATATATGCTGAATGTGTAGGAATAAAAAATGGAAGAATTTTTAAATAAAAGGAAATCAAGACTGGTGGCGGTCAGTCTGTTGATCATTTTATCAGTGGTTGTGATATTTGCAGGTTCCCGGCTTTACAGTCAATACCGGGAGCAGGTGATCCGGACGGAGGAAAGCCAGCTTTTAACCATGGCGGGAATCGTCGGAAATAACCTCAATTCCTACATGGAACAGCAGCTTGAGGAGATTGACCTGTTTTATTCCCAGGAGGGAATGCCGGAAAACGTCTGGGCGGAGTCTGGCGGAATCAATGCGCGGACAGCTTACTTTTTAAAGGAAAATGCAGGGGTCTATAACTGGATTACTGTAACGGAACCGGATGGAACAAAATTCCGGTATGAACCGGGGAAAAAGACGTTTCGGGAATCTGCGGACGGAGAAGTGAAAGCAGTGGATTCGCAGGACGGAAATCATCCTGCAGAGATCACGGGAAAAGAAATATCGGATCAGACGGGATGGTATGAGCTTTATATTGAGAAGAATATCCCTGTCGGATCTGAGGTCTATATGCTCACATTTGCCATGGACCTTGGAGCGCTGTATGAGAAGATCGTCGCGCCGGTAAAGATCGGAGAAGCCGGATATTCCAGCGTCAAAGACCAGAATATGAACATCATCATGCACCATGTAAAGAACCAGATCGGTCTTGAAGCGGTGGATGGACGTATTGAGAGGTATCCATATCTTGACATGAGCAGCCTGAATGCCTGGATCATGAGGCAGGAAAATGAGAACTCCGGAACCGGTGTGATCGATACATATGTCTGGGATGATCCTGAATTAAAAAGAGTCCGCCGCGTCGTTGCGTTTCAGGCGATCTCGATTCAGGGAGAACGCTGGATCGTCAATTCCACACTGCCGGTCCATGAACTTTCGGGACCGCTTGAGAGCATGATGACCATGCTGATCGGCGTGATGATCCTGTACATGCTGATCCTTGCGGTGATCATGGTATTTTTCCTGAGAAACCGTTTTCTGGCGGAATCCCAGCAAAAGGAGATCACGTATCTAAAAGAGATCAATCATGGAATGGAGATGCTGGTCCAGAAAAACAACGAGATCCGACATTACCAACGGATCCAGTCGCTGGGAATGATGGCGAGCCACATTGCGCATGAATTCAACAATTATCTGACACCGGTGCTGATCTATGCGGAGCTTCTTGAGAATGATGAATCCATCTCTTCCGAAAATCAGGAGATGATCCATGAGATCACAAAGTCGGTGGATCAGGCATCGAATCTGTCAAAAGAACTGCTCGCCTTTTCCAGACAGGATACCGGTGTGCGGCTGGAACCACTGAACTTTACGGAAGAAGTCAAGAATGCGGTATCCATCGTGCGACAGCTTGCCCCGGCGGCGATCATGTTGAAAACAGAGATTACGGAGGAGCCACTGTATGTTTTAGGACGCAGACGGATGGCGGAGCACATTTTGATGAATCTCTGCAAAAACGCGTTTCAGGCTATGGAAAAGACCGAGAGAAAGGAGTTGTGGATCCGGCTGGCGGCAAAAGGGAACGATTCGATCCGCCTGCAGGTATCTGATACCGGCTGCGGAATCGGAGATGATGCCATGCAGAAGATCTTTGAACCGTTCTACACAACAAAAGGATCGAGACAGGGTACCGGACTCGGTCTTTCGGTGGTTCGGAATATGGTGACATCGGTGGGTGGAACGATCCGTGTGGAGAGTAAGTCGGGAGAGGGAACCACATTTATCCTGGAGATCCCGCAGAACAGCACAGAGGTAGAAGATGATGGCCGGAAACGGTTGAAGCATGTCCAAAAGATCGCGATTGTCTCCAGCGAAGAGTCCGCAAAGACATGGAAAGCAGCGGTATCACACAGTCAGAAGACGGTAGATCTGTACGCACACCCGGCGGCCCTTATTGACCGGGTCCAGAAAGATCCGTCAGCCTATGATCTTCTGATCGCGGAGTACACACTGCCGACCATGAACGGAATCGAACTGTGTGAGGTGGTCCGCCGCATCAATCCGGAGATCCGTCTGATCCTGATCGCGGAACAGGGTGGAGCCGATTTCGAATGGTACCTGAACAACGGCATGATCGACCGGTTTATGCTGAAAGATGAGTTTGCGGAGGAATTTGCGGAGATGTTTGAAGGGTAAACAGAGAAGAATCCATTGTGGAAAACGGGAGCGGCAGGACCTGACTCCGTTGCAGGAAGTATCCCACCTCAATGAAAAAGGAAGCAATCGAAAAGGCAACCGCAGACCTCAACCCTATTCTCATCTCGCAGATCGACTTCACATTCAAAGATGATGAAGAAACACTTAAGAAGCTTTATGGTTTGATGTAAAAGATTATCCCGACTTTTTTGAGATATTTTCACAGAAAAACGGTGTATTCCGCCAGAATTCCTGATAATCACAAAGCCGGGATAAGTGGTGTAAGAGGACGGGAGCTAATCACTCCCGTCCTACTCGATTTTCTGTCAGCTTTCACTGATTAGAACCATTCATGGGGTCTCACATATGTTCATCTTGATATGCCTGAGTCATTGCTTCCGCAACGGCTGTATCCTGTTCAACGGTGCCGCCGGATACGCCGATGGCTCCGATGCAGCACGTTCCTGAGAATAAAGGAATGCCGCCGCCAAAGAGACAAAATTGACCTGGGTGGGTATTTTGGAGACCATACAGAGGTTGTCCGGGCAAAACGGAGGCAGCGGATTCTCCTGTAGGAGACCGGAGAGCCAAAGCGGTAAAGGCCTTTGCCTGAGCGATGGAAAGACTTGCAAGAAGAGCTCCGTCCATCCGGTGCAGGGCAGTCAGATTTCCTCCCTCATCCACTACGGCGAGTACCATGGGAACGCCGATATGGATTGCTTTTTGCTCTCCGGCTAAAATGAGATGCTTCGCCTGCTCCAGGCACATTCGTTCTTTTCCGGCTGCTTTCAGTATAGCTTTTGCAAACAGCTTCAGATCTGTGTTGCTGTCAGATATGCCAGGAATCCTATTTTCAAATCTACATTGCTTATCAGAATCATTCAAATCAAACACCTCCTGTCGATTTCAAAGATTGTGTGTAACGGTTTCGTACCTTACGATTGCGTTACAAACTTGTCACGGTTAGAGTCGATCCCCGACTAAGAGAAAGAACTTATGATTACAGCAGATGTCTGTATAATTCAGGATCCGGATGGGCAATGACAACACTGTCTAAGACCATACCGGTGCCTTCTGCCGATTTTATTCCGGCATCCACGGAGGCGGTGACAGCGGATACATCACCGGTCATGGTGACAAAGGACTTGCCCCCGATACCGGTTCCGAGCCGGATTTCCAGAAGATCCACATCCGCAGCCTTCGCTGCAGCATCGGCAGCCAGAATGGCAGCTGTGACAGAGAAAAACTCCATAACCCCTAATGCACGAAGCCGCTCCGGGGCAGAAGACATATTGATGGCTTCAACGACCTGCGGATGGATCCTAGGCAGGATAAGGCGGTCGATCACATTTGAGGACGAAGCAGCCTGACCTGCGTCAAGAGCCGCTTCTACGGAAGAGACTTCGCCGGTAATTAAGATCTGGTACTTTCCCGGACAGCTGGGACGGGCGGCGATCAGAGCAATGTCTGCTGCCTTGATCATTTCATCGGCAGCGAGAATTCCTTTCGAGATACTGTTTAATTCAAGAAAACCTATGGTAATCATTGTCCGCCTCCTTTTTTAATTACGACAAAGCGATCCGTTACTTCTGTAACGATTCCTTCGATGCTTGCATGGATCCGTGCGCCTAAGCTGTTTTCAGGCATCTGACCGACAAGCGCTCCTTCGGATATGGTCTGACCGGCAACAACAACAGGAACGCATGGCGCTCCGATGTGCTGTGACAGTGGGATAGATACCTGCTCAGGCTGAAGCTCGAGGCATTCTGTGATCTTATAGTCATAGTAAGCATCCACGCCGAGCCTTGTAGCGATCCGGTGGGAAGAAACGCGGCGGTATTCCCGCTCCGGAAGCTGCTGCAGTGGTTCGGTCGGCTTCTGGTAACGGAAGCCCTGTTTGCGGAGAAGCCCTTTCATGTAGAGATTGACCTGGCGCGGATAGATTCCCATCGGACAGGCATAATTTTCACATAAACCACATTCGCTGCAGATCATAGCCTGCTGCACATCCTTATCGGAAAGAAGTGTTTCCGGATCCTCACAGAAGGCCAGTTTCCGCATGATCATGTGAGGCTTTAACGGATGTCCGGTGAGATAACGCGGACACATCTGGGTACAGTAGGAACACTGGATACAGCTGGTTTTAGCAAGTTTTAATGAGAGTGCAACCGGAACAGATTTTTTATGAATCAGCTCTGTGTCCTCCGGAAGCACCACAAATCCGGAGGTGGTTTTTGTAACGACCAGATTTTTCGCTTCTTCTTTTGTATAAAGCTTACCCATCATAGGACCGCCGACCAGTACATGGTAATCCTCAAGGGATGTACCGCCTGCCATGGCAAGGCAATCGGCAAAGGATGCGCCGAGCGGAGCATGAACAATGACCGGATTTGCCACGGCGCCTGTCATGGTCAGGTATTTGCGGGTAAAGATCTGATCCCGGGAAGCCTGATAGATGGAATACATGGTAGCAGTATTGGAAATTACACATCCAACATCCAGAGGAATACCGGATGGAGGAACGGTTCTTCCTGTTACATCGCATACCATGATCTGCTCATCACCTGCCGGGTAGAAGTTTTTCATCCGGAAGAGCTTAACCGGGGAAGCAGTCTTCTTGATCGCTTCCGTAAGTGCGTTGATTTCTTCATCGTAAGTCTCCTTTAATGCGATGTAGATGTGGGCAGCGCCGGTCATAGCACCGGTCATGGCTGCAGCGGTCACGATCTCTTCCGCCTTATTTACCATAAGCCAACGGTCGGTGCGCAGCAGAGGCTCACATTCTGCAGCATTGACGATCAGGTATTCAACTTTACAGTTCAGCTTTTTGTGGGTGGGAAGCCTGCTCCTCCACAGCCGACAATTCCGGCAGCTTCAATCTGCTTTAGAAGTGTCATGGGAAAACCTCCTTGCTGACCGCCATGTAAAAGACAACGGGAGGGCGGTCTGATATAAGTTTATTATACGGGGCTGCAGACCCTTGCGCAATTTACAGGGAAAACGAAAAAAAGGTAAAATTGAAATATAAGGATAAACAGAATAGTGAGCTGGAAAGTCTTAAAAATACATAAAACAGGTTTGATTCCTGTAAAAAAGGTGCCAGAGACCCATGATAGAATAAATAGAGTATACAGGAAGGACTTATATAGAACGTACGTGGGACGTATGCAGGACCTGATAAGTGATTCCGCGGATCGAAGTGAAAATGTTCTTAACAGAGAATATAAGGAGAGGAGGAGAGGCTTTATATGGAGATCAAGGAATGGAACGGAAGCCAGAATGATCTGATGCGGATCATCCAGGAATCCGTTCCCGGCAAGCAGATCACAATGGCTCATATTATTTCCAGTCCGGATCCGGTGATCTATAAAAAGCTTGGACTGGACCCGAGGATTGATTACAAAAAGGCAGCGATCGGTGTTCTGACCCAGACACCCAGCGAGACAGCCATTATCACCGCAGATCTGGCCCTTAAGGCTGCAGCGATCGAGATCGGTTTTATTGACCGTTTCAGCGGAACGCTGATCATCACAGGGACGATTTCAGATGTGGCGATCGCATTTGAAAAAATTTTGGAGTACACAAAACGGGAACTTGGATTTACAGTCTGCCCGATCACGAAGGCATAAAACGCCTTAGGTGTGTACAGGAAATATCCCTGCCTGCGGAGGTGGAAACGTGAAAAAAATTATGCTGGTAGGGAGAAGCGGAGCCGGAAAGACGACGCTTACCCAGGCGATGAAGGGGAAAAAGATTACTTATCATAAAACCCAGTACATCAACAATTATGATGTGATTATTGACACACCGGGGGAGTATGCGGAGAACAAAACTTTAGCCAGGGCCCTGGTGATCTACTCCTATGAAGCGGATGTGGTAGGGCTTTTGATGAGTGCGGTGGAGGACTACTCTCTTTACAGCCCCAATATCGTCTCTTTAGCGACCCGCGACGTGATAGGAATCGTCACTCAGATAGACCGGGAAGATGCGCGGGTTGATTTGGCAACCATGTGGCTGGAACTTGCAGGGTGCAAGAAGATCTTCTATGTCAATTCCATTGATGGAGAAGGCGTAGGAGATATTCTTGACTATCTGAGAGAGGATGGGGATGTGCTTCCATGGGAGAAAGGAGGAGATGAGACACAGTGAAAAAGGTACTGATGATTGCTGGGGATTTCACAGAGGATTATGAGGTCATGGTCCCCTATCAGGCTCTTTTGATGGCAGGGGTTGCTGTGGATGTTGTATGCCCGGAAAAGGAAAAAGGGGATAACATAAAAACGGCGATCCACGATTTTGAAGGAGATCAGACTTATACAGAAAAGCCAGGACATAAGTTTACACTGAATGCGTCCTTTGCGTATCTGCGTCTGGAAGAGTATGACGGGCTGTTTCTGACAGGCGGCAGAGCACCGGAATATCTGCGGCTTGATGGCCGCGTGTTAGATATCACACGTTATTTTATGGAGCTTCAAAAGCCGGTGGCGGCGATCTGTCACGGCGTCCAGATATTGACTGCAGCCGGTGTGGTAAAGGGAAAGACATTAACTGCTTATCCGGCAGTAAAACCGGAGGTGGAGATGGCCGGAGGAATCTATGTGGAGAAAGAGCCGTGGGAGGCTGTGACAGATGGAAATCTTACGACATCTCCTGCTTGGCCGGGAAATCCGGAGATCCTTAAGAGCTTCTTAGTGCTTCTGGGAGTACGGATTTTCTCATAGGATGCCTGCAGCCGGTTGAAATTAATTCGCCATAAAAAGGCCTGTCTGCACGGATATAAGTGAGAGCGGTATGTGACTTTGCGGCATGGCTGAATAGTTATAAATAGTAATAAAAAAATACACGGATGTCTGAATTTTACATAGAAACGGTTTTATATGTATTCGTGCATTTTATCTGTTTTATCGTATGATAAGGATATGAGCGTCAGAGATTTAACAAAATCTCAAACTATACAATAAATTTTAAGGAGGATACTTATGATTTCAAGAGGTTTTTCAGAGCCGACCGACAGAGTCAAGAGACTTAAAAAAGCGATTGTGGATGCGATTCCGTATGTAGAGTCCGAGAGAGCAGTTCTGGTAACGGAGTCTTACAAAGAGACCGAAGGTCTGTCCCCGATCATGCGCCGTGCGAAAGCTGCAGAGAAGATCTTTAACAATCTTCCTATTACGATCCACGAGGACGAGCTGATCGTCGGAGCAATCACCAAGAACCTTCGTTCTACAGAAATCTGCCCGGAGTTTTCCTATGACTGGGTTGAAAAAGAGTTCGATACCATGGGAACCAGAATGGCTGACCCGTTCCAGATTCCGAAGGATACCGCCAATGAGTTAAGAGAAGCTTTCAAATATTGGGAAGGCAAAACCACCAGCGCACTGGCAGATTCCTATATGTCTCAGGAGACCAAGGACTGTATCGCAAATGGCGTATTCACAGTAGGAAACTACTTCTACGGCGGCGTTGGTCATGTTTGTGTTGATTACGGCAAAGTATTAAAGATCGGTTTTACCGGAATCATCAAACAGGCTATCGACGCTATGAATCAGATGGATCTGATGGATCCGGAGTATATTAAGAAGAAAAACTTCTACGAAGCAATTGTGATCACCTACAGCGCAGCTATCAACTTTGCTCATCGTTATGCAGCAAAGGCAAGAGAGATGGCAGCCGGCTGTCCGGATCCGGTAAGAAAAGCAGAGCTGCTTCAGATCGCAGCTAACTGTGACCGTGTTCCGGAAAGAGGAGCAACCAACTTCTACGAGGCTTGCCAGGCATTCTGGTTCGTACAGATTCTTCTTCAGATTGAGGCAAACGGCCACTCCATTTCCCCGGGACGTTTTGACCAGTATATGTATCCGTACCTGGCTATGGATAAATCTATTTCCAAAGAGTTCGCTCAGGAACTGGTAGATTGTATCTGGGTTAAATTGAACGACGTTAACAAGACACGAGATGAAATCTCCGCTCAGGCATTCGCTGGATACGCAGTATTCCAGAACCTCATCGTAGGTGGTCAAACCGAAGACGGACTTGACGCTACCAACGAAGTTTCCTATATGTGTATGGAGGCAGTTGCTCACGTTAAACTTCCGGCACCGTCCTTCTCCATCCGTGTTCATCAGAATACACCGGACGAGTTCTTATACAGAGCTTGCGAGGTTACACGTTTAGGACTTGGTGTTCCGGCTATGTACAATGACGAAGTTATCATTCCGGCACTCTGCAACAGAGGCGTTTCCCTGGCAGATGCAAGAAGTTACTGTATCATTGGTTGTGTAGAGCCGCAGTGCCCGCATAAGACAGAGGGATGGCATGACGCAGCATTCTTCAACATTGCTAAGGTTCTTGAGATCACACTGAACAATGGTAAAGTCGGCGACAAGCAGTTAGGACCGCAGACCGGTGATATGACTTCCTTCCACAGCGTAGATGATATCTTTGCAGCTTACAAGAAGCAGATGGAATACTTCGTATACCACCTGGCAGAGGCTGACAACTGTGTAGACTTTGCTCATGCTGAGAGAGCTCCGCTTCCGTTCCTTTCCGCTCTGGTTGATGACTGTATCGGAAGAGGTAAGAGTGTTCAGGAAGGCGGCGCTATCTATAACTTCACAGGTCCGCAGGCATTTGGTGTTGCTGACTCCGGTGACTCCATCTGCGCAATTAAGAAACATGTATTTGAGAATAAAGAAGTTACCATGGAGCAGTTAAAAGAAGCTCTGGCTAACAACTTTGGTTACAGCTGCACAGCAGGCGCTCCGGCAGCAGCTCCGGCTGATGATGAAGCGAAGATCTACGAAGCAGTGAAGAGAATCTTAAGCAACAACGGTTCTATCAACATTGCAGAGCTTCAGGCACAGTTAAGCACAGGCACCTGCGGATGGGAGAGCGGAAGACCGAATTACACAGCAGGAAATCCGGCGCCGTCCAATGAGCAGTTCGCTAAGATCAAGAGAATTATGGAGAACACTCCGTGGTTCGGTAATGATGATGACGAAGTAGATATGCTGGCTAGAAAATGTGGTCAGATCTACTCCTACGAGGTTGAGAAATATAAGAACCCGAGAGGCGGTCAGTTCCAGGCAGGATGCTATCCGGTATCTGCAAACGTATTATTCGGTAAAGATGTATTAGCACTTCCGGATGGACGTTTAGCTCATGCTCCGTTAGCAGACGGCGTTTCCCCGAGACAGGGTAAAGATACAAATGGTCCGACTGCAGCAGCTATGTCCGTTGCAAAGCTTGACCATGAGAACTACTCCAACGGTACTCTTTACAATCAGAAGTTCCTTCCGTCCGCACTGGCAGGCGATGAGGGCTTAAAGAGATTCGCAGCGGTGGTTCGTACCTACTTTGATCACAAAGGAATGCACGTACAGTTCAACGTTATCGATAAAGAGACCCTTCTGGAAGCTCAGAGACATCCGGAAGAGCACAAGGATCTGGTTGTTCGTGTAGCAGGCTATAGTGCACAGTTCACCGTACTTGCAAAGGAAGTTCAGGACGATATCATCAGCCGTACCGAGCAGTCCTTCTAAATTAAGAGAGAGGGGAGCCGTCATGGATTCTATCAATTATAACGCATCAGGAACAGTCTTTGATATACAGAGATTTTCCCTCCACGATGGCCCGGGGATCAGGACGATCGTATTTTTGAAAGGCTGTCCCCTTTCCTGTAAATGGTGCAGCAATCCTGAATCACAGAACATGAAGCCGGTGATCATGTATAAGAAAAATGAGTGTCTTCACTGCGGGCGTTGCATCAACGCCTGCAGCAGAAAGGCAATCAGTTTTGAAAACAAAACCTTTATTGACCGGAGTATCTGCACCGGCTGCGGAGAATGTGCCAATGCCTGCCCGGCAGGAGCGTTGGTTGTGAAGGGCAAGACGATGACGGTTCAGCAGCTGATCAGGGAGCTGAAAAAGGACGCTACCACTTACAGACGTTCGGGAGGAGGAATCACTCTTTCAGGAGGAGAGCCTCTCGTACAGTATGAATTTGCCGCAGAGCTTCTGAGAGCATGCAAAGCGCAGGGTTGGGATACAGCAATTGAAACGACAGGCGCAGGCATCACGGAAGCAGTTGAAAAGGTAATTCCTTATGTGGATACAGTCCTTCTTGACATTAAGCACCTTGATACAGAGAAGCACAAAAAGTTTACAGGAATTGGAAATGAACAGATTTTAAAGAATGCAGCCAGAATCAGTCAGATCTCGAGTACAGTAGTTCGTGTTCCGGTTATTCCGGGCTTCAACTACTCGGAAGAAGAAATCAGAGCGATTACAGAGTTTGCAAAAACGCTGCGGGGTATGAGGACTATTCATCTGCTCCCGTATCATACCTTTGGCGAAAATAAATATGATCTGCTGGGACGTGATTATGCACTGGCAGACATTAAACCTCTGAAACCTGAGGAACTGGAGCATCTGAAAACCATGGTGGAACGGGAAGGTTTCCAGTGCATCATAGGCGGTTAATAACAGAATTAAAATGGAGGGATCAGAATGGATCAGCAGTTAATTGAAAAAGTTATGAGACAGGTATCTGATGAGCTTGGAATTAAAACAGAAGAGTGTAAAGCTGAGAGTGCTCCGGCAGAGTGCGCATCTCAGAATATCGGCATGACTGAGTTCGTAGGAACAGCCATGGGCGATACCATCGGACTTGTGATCGCAAGCGTAGATCCGATGTTAAAGGATGTTATGAATTTAGGCAAATTCCGTTCCATCGGAATTATCGGTGCAAGAACCGGTGCCGGCCCGCAGATCTGGGCAGTTGATGAGGCTGTAAAGGCTACGAATACAGAGATTATTTCTGTAGAGCTTCCGAGAGATACAAAGGGCGGCGCAGGCCACGGAAGCTTAATCTACATCGGTGCAGAGGATGTATCCGATGCCAGAAGAGCGGTAGAGATCGCACTTCAGGCAGTTCCGAAATATTTCGGCGATGTATACGGAAACGATGCAGGACATCTGGAGTTCCAGTATACCGCAAGAGCAAGCTACTGTCTTGAGAAGGCTCTCGGAGCACCGGTAGGCAGAGCATTCGGTATGACATGTGCAGGTCCGGCAGCAATCGGAACCGTTCTGGCCGATGTTGCAGTGAAGGCAGCAAACGTAGAGGTAGTTGGTTATACTTCTCCGGGTGCAGGAAGCCATTCAAACGAGGTTATCTTAACCTTTACAGGTGATTCCGGTGCAGTCAGACAGGCAGTAAAAGCAGCGATCGAAGCCGGAAAGAAGATGCTTGGCGCACTTGGCGATGAGCCGAAGTCATCCACAACACCGTACATCTAAAAACAGGATGTGGGGGCAAAAATCCTTTTGTAGGCATACCTACGCCGAATTTCAGGCTTTTTGACTTCAGGCAGTAAATAAAATTTAGGAGGTTCTTATATGAATTCAGATGCATTAGGCATGGTTGAGACAAAAGGTCTCGTAGGCGCTATTGAGGCAGCTGATGCAATGGTTAAAGCAGCGAATGTATCCTTGGTTGGATATGAAAAAATTGGTTCCGGACTTGTTACCGTTATGGTACGCGGCGATGTAGGAGCTGTGAAAGCTTCTGTAGATGCAGGCGCAGCTTCTGCAAGAGCAGTCGGCGAAGTTGTATCTGTACACGTAATTCCGAGACCACATACGGATGTTGAGAAGATTCTTCCGCATATGGATTAATCGTCAGTAGGGAGGTGCTGCAGAACCAGATCCGGGTAGAAGCCAGAGCAGGTTTTGCAGCACCTTCTGAAATGAGGTGGAAATGTGAATATCAGCGAAAAACAGCTGCGTGAAACCATTATCCGGGTCCTTGCCAGGATAGAGGCAGAGGAAGGTCTTTTCCCGGTGACGAAGAAAAAGAAGATCTATATGGTCTGCACCGGCGGCTGGGATGAGCGGTATCTGAAATTTCTGAGAACGGTTCAGACGGACCGGGAAACAGTAATACCGGTGCTGACAGAGGAGCTTAGAGGTCAGGAAGTCAAGTTCACAGGATACGGATGTGAAAGCATTCAATATCTGAGCGGAGAGGTTCCGGCAGATCTGGAGGATTCCGTTACCGTATTTCCGGTGGTTCCGAGAGACCTGGTTTCCAAGACAGCTCTTTGCATAAGCGATACACCGCAGACACAATGGATCACTTCCTGTATGGAAGCCGGAAGCAGGATTGTTTTTCTGATCTCCGGTCTTTCTCCCTTTAGCGGACGAGAGCCAAAGGCATATGTAAACAGGATTTTGTCGTACTATCGAACCGTGTTGGAATACGGTATAGAGCTTACTGGTGAGTACGAACCGAAGCCGGATAAGAAGCCGGCTCATGAAGAAACGCAGCAGGTTTACCGACCGGCTGTTCTTCCTGTAACAGGCGGGATATCCGCTCAGACAGGAATGGTCAGCAAAAGCACGAAAAAACGTGTTATTTCTTCCAGAGATGTAGAACAGTATCAAAAAGGCGGTGTCCTTCTGGTGACAGAGGATGATATTATTACAGATCTGGCAAAAGACAGGGCCAGATTCTTACAAGTGAAATTTATGACAGAAGATGGGCAGCAGCGCTTTTAAACATTTTAAATAAAAGTTAAAAGAGAGCAGTTGAACATTGATAACTGAAATCCCGTTTCTGGACACATGTGTGAACAGTGACGAACATTGAGGTGAAGATATGAAACAGGCACTGGGATTAGTTGAGATTGCCGGACTGTGCATCGCTGTCGCAGCAGCAGATGCCATGGTGAAGGCAGCAAACGTAGAACTGGTGGAGCTGGAACCGGCTAAGGGCGGCGGATATATGACAATCAAGGTCGTCGGCAATGTTGGTGCAGTCAATGCAGCTGTGATGGCAGGATGCCAGATCGGTAAAGAACACCAGAAGCTGGTAGCCTGGAAGGTAATTCCCCGTCCATCCGATTTTGTGGAAGATACGTTTGTGATTCATAAGGCAGAAGAGCCGAAAGAGCCGGAACCAGATCCGACTCCGGAACCACCGGTAAAAACCCCGGAAGAAGCTCCGGAAGTGACTCCGGAGGAGGAACCTAAGGCAGCACCGGAAGAAAAGCCGGAGGAAACTTTGGTGGAGACACCGGAGGAAGCATCTCAGCCGGAGGACAAGGATTCCACAGAGGATAAGGTCGCAGAGGACAAGTGTGCAGAAGATGAGCCTGCACAGGAGGAAAAGGAGGTGTCGGAAACTCCGAACGAATCGGAGAATCCACAGACAACTGCAACACCGAAACGGCCTTCCAGGAGAACATCCAGAAAAAAATAAAAGATGACGGCGAAAAGCCGCTGAAAGGAACGTGAACAGAATGAAACTGGCAAAGATTACAGGAACGGTAGTAGCAACACGAAAGGATGAATCACTGGTAGGCTACAAGCTTATGATCATCCGCAAAATCAATGGCCATGGTGAATTTATCGGCGAAGAAGAAGTGGCAGTTGACTATGTGGGCGCCGGTATCGGTGAGACAGTTCTCATTGGCCAGGGTTCTTCTGTCCGCGTGGATGAGAAGAAGCGGCAGGCCGTAATTGATATGGCAATTATCGGAATTGTAGATAATATTGATATTTAATTAAAAACGCTGAAAGAAAGGAGGGAGATCAGAATGAAAAGCAGTGTCTATTCTAGTGTAAGTGAAGCGGTGATGGCGGCCAGAGGAGCCTTTGGACGATACAGCGAACTGACTCTGAATGAGAGAAATGAAATATTAGAAGCAGTCAGAACAGCGGTCAGACCCAAGATTGCGGAACTGGCAGAAATGACCGTAGCTGAAACGGGAATGGGAAATGTAGCTGATAAGATCGAAAAGCTGAAATTGGCGGTTGAAAAAACACCGGGGATCGAGGATCTGATCACAGAGGTGAACACCGGAGATCATGGAATGACACTCTATGAGCTATCTGCATTCGGAGTGATCTGTGCCGTTCATCCATGTACCAATCCTTGCGCAACCTTGATCAGCAATACGATCGGAATGCTGGCGGCAGGAAACGCTGTAGTGCATTGTCCTCATCCGAGAGCGGTGAGAGTCTCCCAGTATTTGACAGGAATCATCAGCGATGCAGTAAGAAATATTTGCGGGATCGACAATCTGGTAGTGACAGTCAGCGAAAGCCTGATGGGATCGACCAAGGAGATCATGAGCCATCCGGATATTGATCTGATCGTTTGTACAGGAGGCGCGGGATCTCTTCGTCAGGCAATGTGCTCCGGGAAAAAGGTTATTGGGGCAGGACCTGCAAATCCTGTAGCGATCGTAGATGAGACAGCCGATATTGAAAAGGCTGCCAGAGACATCGTGCAGGGTGCATCCTTTGATAACAACCTGATGTGTACTTCGGAAAAAGCAATCGTGGTCGTGGAATCAGCAGCAGACGAGCTGATCGCCCAGTTGGAGAGAAACGGTGCTTATTATACAAGAAGTGCCGAGCAGATTGACCGGCTCTACAATGCAGCAGTAACCGAAGACTTTGTCATCAATAAAAAAATGGAAGGACAAAGTGCAGAAACAATCCTGGATACAGCGGAAATTCCTCACAGAAAAGGAATCAAGCTGGTCGTGGCAGAGACAGACCGTATGCATCCCTTTGCTACGCTTGAGCTTTTAATGCCGTTAGTACCGATCATCCGTGTAAAGGATTTTGATGAGGCTTTGGAGACGGCTCTTGATATTGAACAGGGGTATCGTCACACGGCGACGATCCATTCAGAATCCATTGAGCACATGAACCGGGCGGCAAAGAAGCTTCAGACAGCAGTATTCGTGAAAAACGGTCCCTCTCTTCTGGGAATCGGTTTTGACAAGGAAGGTCATACAAGCTTTACGATCGGAACCGTCACAGGAGAGGGAACTACGTCAGCGAGACATTTTGCCAGAAGAAGACGTTGTACGCTGACCAGCGGATTTTCCATTCGCTAAAGGCAGGTGAAAACATGATACTCAAACGGGAGGACGATTACCTGGTTACATCCGAATCCGTGACAGAAGGACATCCTGATAAAGTGTGCGATCAGATTTCGGATGCAATTCTGGATGCATATCTCGCACAGGACCCGAAGTCAAGGGTGGCAGTGGAAACCATGGTGTCAACCGATATGGTAGTTCTGGCAGGCGAAGTTACATCCAGGGGAACTGTAGATGTGGTGAAGACAGCCAGAGAGGTGATCCGCGACATCGGATACACAGAAAAGGGAAAAGGCTTTGACGCTGACACCTGCATGATCTTTACCAATCTTCACAATCAGTCTCCGGATATTTCCATGGGAGTAGGAAAGGGAACGGAAGGTGAAAAGGAGGTACTGGGCGGCGGCGACCAGGGCATTATGTATGGATATGCCTCAGATGAGACAGAATCGCTGATGCCGCTTCCCTGCAGCCTGGCAAACCGGCTCACAATGCAGCTGGCGGCCATCCGAAAGCAGGGAAAAGCAGATTTCCTCTATCCGGACGGCAAAAGTCAGGTGACGATGCGGTACCGGGCAGATGGAACACCGGTCTCCATTGAAAGCATTGTGATTTCTGCCCAGCACCATGAAATCGTGCCAAAGAGTGTTCTGGAAGCAGTCATCCGCTGTCTTGTCATAGAACCGGTGATTGACAAAAGGTGGCTGACAGAAGAGACGAGGATCCACATCAATCCGACCGGAAGATTTGTCATCGGCGGTCCTGCCGGAGACACCGGATTGACCGGAAGGAAGATCATGGTAGATACCTACGGAACCATCGGAAAGCATGGAGGCGGAGCATTTTCGGGAAAGGATCCTACGAAAGTAGACCGTTCCGCAGCTTATATGGCCAGATATGTGGCGAAGAATATCGTCGCCGCAGGTCTTGCAAAGCGGTGTGAAGTGGCTCTTGCCTTTGTGATCGGAGGCATTGAACCGGAAGCGGTGACAATCAATACATTCGGAACCGGAACACTTTCCGACGCAGCACTTTCCGATTTAGTAGAAAATGTATTTTCGTTCCAGGTGGCGGACATCATCTCTCAGCTGGAGCTGAGAAAACCGCAGTTTCAAAGGACAGCAGCTTACGGTCATTTTGGCCGGGAGAATCAGGGCTTTAAATGGGAGGATACCGATAAGGCCTGGATTTTAAAACAGCTGTCAGCACAATAAACAGATAAGTCGAAGATATGTGAAATCTGACACAGGCTTCTGATCAGCATAAGCTGACAGACCCATTTCGTCAGGGATCAGGAAAAGAATAGAATAACAGGAGGACAATACTATGTCGAACGAAGCATTAGGAATGGTTGAGACAAAAGGATTAGTAGGAGCAATTGAGGCGGCAGATGCTATGACAAAGGCAGCAAACGTTGCATTGATCGGATATGAGAAGATCGGTTCCGGACTTGTTACCGTTATGGTACGCGGCGATGTAGGTGCAGTGAAAGCTTCTGTAGATGCAGGTGCAGCGGCAGCAGCCAACGTGGGACAGGTTGTATCCCAGCATGTAATCCCGAGACCTCATACTGATGTAGAGAAGATCCTTCCAAAGTCTTTATAATTCATTCATATATGTAAAGGGGTGAGGTGCAGTTCCTTTAGGGAGCTGCACTCCACCAGAACAGGGAAAAGGTGAAATCCATGGTTGATGAAAAACTTGTAAAGCTGATTACAGAACGAGTGATCGAAAAAATCAGAGAATATCAGACATATAAAATTCCCATTGGAGTTTCTAACCGCCACGTCCATGTTACGAAGGAAGATTTAGAGATCCTTTACGGTCCTGGATATGAACTGACGAAAAAAGGCGATTTAAAACAGCCCGGTCAGTTCGCTTCCAATGAGACTGTTACAGTCAGAGGACCGAAGGGAGAGTTTAAGAATGTCCGGATCCTGGGACCTGTAAGAAGTAAAAGCCAGGTGGAAATTTCTAAAACAGACAGTTTCCGTCTGGGGATCAAACCGCCGGTCCGGGAGTCGGGTGATCTGGCAGGAACTCCGGGAGTTGAACTGGTAGGACCTAAGGGAACGGTCGCTCTGCCGGAAGGTGCAATTGTCGCCCTGCGTCATATCCATATGACTCCGGAACAGGCTATGGCCATGGGAGTGAAGGATAAAGATGTGGTAGAGGTAGAGACGTTTGGTGAGCGCAGCGGCGTATTCGGAGATGTCCTGGTACGAGTTTCCGATAAGTTTTCACTGGAAATGCATGTGGATATCGATGAAGCGAATGCATGTGCGCTGAAGAACAATGATTACGTAATTCTGAGAAAGAAAAACTAAAACGAAAACAGGGAAGAGGGGTTGTATGCTGGTAGAAAACAAAGTGCTTGCAGAATTTGCAGAATTGATACGGGAGAAAAAGACACAGCCCTATTCGGGTGAGCTGAAGACCGGTGTGGATCTTGGAACCGCCAATATTGTGATTGCTGTAACGGACTCGGAGAACCGTCCGGTGGCCGGAGCATCTGCCCCCTCCCATGTTGTAAAAGACGGTATTGTTGTAGATTTTATCGGAGCGATCCGTACGGTGAAGGAACTGAAAGCCCAGTTAGAAGAGCGGCTTGGTGTGTCACTGGATACGGCTGCCACCGCGATTCCGCCGGGAATCATGTCAGGGAATGTCCGTTGCATCTCCAATGTTGTGGAGGGAGCGGGATTTGAAGTGACCAATGTGGTGGACGAGCCGACAGCGGCAGCAGCTGTTCTTGGAATCACAGACGGGGCTGTGGTGGACGTAGGCGGCGGAACCACCGGAATCAGTATTTTGAAGGATGGAAAGGTGATCTTCACGGCAGATGAAGCCACAGGAGGAACCCATATGACACTGGTACTTGCCGGTTATTATGGAATCTCCCTGGAAGAGGCGGAGGAGCTTAAAAAGGATCCGTCTAAAGAAGCCGATGTATTTCCGATCATCAAGCCGGTGGTGAGCAAGATGGCGTCCATCGTGAAGCGGTTCCTGGAAGGACAGGAAGTCGATAAAGTCTATGTAGTAGGCGGTGCCTGCTGTTTTAAGGAATTCGAAACGGTTTTTGAAAAAGAACTGGGAATTCCGGCAGTGAAAACAAACGATACCCTGCTGGTCACACCTTTGGGAATTGCATGGAGCAGCAGATAAGGTCAGGACAATCGAAAGAAGAAGGTGTAAATACATGGAAATGGATATGAAAGTAATCGAGCAGTTAGTCGCGCAAGCGTTAAAAGAGATGAAGGCTGAGGAGCCGGCTGCATTTGTAAAACCGAAGGAAGAAACGTACGGTGTATTTGCTACAATGGATGAAGCGATCGAGGCTTCTGCAAAAGCTCAGAAAACGCTTTTATTCTCCAAAATCGAAGACCGCCAGAGATATGTGGACATAATTCGTGCTACGATCTTAAGACGGGAAAATCTGGAGTTGATCTCCAGAATGGCAGTGGAGGAAACTGCGATCGGAAAATATGAGCATAAGCTGATCAAGAACCGTCTGGCAGCAGAGAAAACACCGGGCACAGAGGATCTTGTAACAGAAGCTCAGACAGGAGATCACGGTCTGACCTTAGTAGAGTATTGTCCGTTTGGTGTGATCGGAGCAATCACACCGACAACAAACCCGACCGAGACCATCATCTGCAACTCAATCTCTATGATCGCGGGCGGAAACACCGTTGTATTCAGCCCACATCCAAGAGCAAAGAAGGTTTCCCAGCTTCTCGTTAAGATGTTAAACAAGGCGCTGATGGATGGAGGAGCACCGGCAAACCTGATCACCATGGTAGAGGAGCCGTCCATTGAGAACACCAACAGAATGATCGATCATCCGGGCGTTCGTCTTCTGGTAGCGACCGGTGGTCCGGCAATCGTAAAGAAGGTACTTTCCTCCGGAAAGAAAGCAATCGGAGCAGGAGCAGGAAATCCTCCGGTCGTAGTCGATGAGACCGCAGATATCGAAAAGGCAGCAAAGGACATTGTGGACGGCTGCAGCTTTGATAATAACGTACCGTGTATCGCGGAGAAGGAAGTATTTGCAGTTGATTCGATCTGCGATTACCTGATCCAGAATATGAAGCTGAACGGAGCTTACGAGATCCGGGATGTGGAGACGATTGAACGCCTGGATGCGCTGGTAACAAACGAAAAGGGTGGTCCAAAGACTTCTTTTGTAGGTAAGAGTGCAAAATACATTCTTGATAAGCTGGGAGTTCCGGCAGATGATAACGTAAAGGTTATCATTATGGAAGTAGGAAAGAATCATCACCTTGTTACAGAGGAAATGATGATGCCGATCCTTCCGATCGTAAGAGTATCCGATGTGGACACTGCGATCGAATATGCGCATGATGCAGAGCATGGAAACCGTCATACGGCTATGATGCATTCCAGAAATGTGGAAAAGTTAAGTAAGATGGCAAAGCTTCTGGAAACCACGATCTTTGTAAAAAATGCTCCGTCTTATGCAGGCATTGGAGCAGGCGGAGAAGGTCATACAACCTTTACGATCGCTGGACCGACCGGAGAGGGCTTAACCTCTGCCCGTTCCTTCTGCAGAAAACGCCGCTGTGTAATGTCTGATGCATTCAGCATTCGCTAAGAAACACAAAACGGAACGCACATAGGAGTGAATGTGTATGTCAAACGTGTATATTAAAACAAAAGTCCGCTCCGGAAAAGAGGCCATGAAATATCTGGGCAAGTATAAGAACAAAACGGTTCTGATCGTCTGTGATAAGTTTATGGCGGAAAACGGAAGCGTGAAGACTGTAATCAATGCGATTGACTCTAGTTGCCGGATCGAGATGTTTGATCAGGCAGTTCCGGATCCCACCACAGAAGTGGTGGGAAACGGGCTGGATAAGAGCGCAAAGGTACAGCCGGATGTAGTCATTGCCTTTGGCGGTGGCTCCGCGATCGATACGGCCAAAGGAATCATCTACTTTGGAATCAATAGCGGATTGATGAAAAAACCGATCTTCATCACCATTCCGACGACCAGTGGAACAGGATCTGAGGTTACCAGTGCAGCAGTTATTACAGACGTAGAAAGTAAGTCAAAGCATCTGATCTTAGATAATGATATTCTGGCGGATATTGCGATCCTGGATCCGACCCTGACACTTTCGGTTCCTCCGGCAGTTACAGCCAATACCGGAATGGATGTTCTGACACATGCGTTGGAAGCATATGTAGCCAGTGGCGCAAACGTATTTTCAGATGCATTATCTGAGAAAGCAGTTGAACTTCTTTTAGAATCACTGCTTGTCTGCTATAAGGACGGAAAAAATCTGGAGGCCAGAAATAAAATGCATGAGGCTTCTACACTGGCTGGTATGGCGTTTAATACAGCCGGACTTGGAGTCAATCACAGCATTGCCCATCAGCTCGGCGGAACCTTTCATATACCGCATGGGCTGGCAAATGCCATGCTTTTAACCAGGGTGATTGATTTTAACTGTGAAGAGAAGCAGATATTGGATAAATATGCGGCAATGGTTTACAAGGTGAAGCTGGCCAGCATTACAACACGTCCGCAGGAGGCTGTGAAGATCCTGAAGGAAGTGATCCGAATGATGATGGCAGCGATGAATATGGATGACTCCGTGGAAAAATTTGGTGTATCCAGAGAGGATTATGTCTCCCAGTTAGATAACATGACAGAAAATGCTCTCAAGGATAACTGTCTGAATACGACTCCGCGAAAAATAGGGGCCGGAGAGATTCGTCAAATTCTTCTTGAAATCTATTAAAACTTTCTGAAATATGGTATTATCTTAACAAAGACTGCAATATTTTGGGATTACCGTGAGCATGCAGTCGGTTGCTGTAGTGATATGATATGGATGGAAGGTAAGGGTTACAATGGAAGGATTTAATCAGAATACCAGTTTGAAACAGTTCGAATTAAATGAAAACTCAGTATTTTCTCCATCGTCCGGTACTCCCGGAGAGAATGAACTTGATATTCTCAGCTTGTTTGGAAAAGAAAAATTGGAAAACATCCAGCAAAGTCTCTCAAAAGCGACCGGACTGGCTTTTGTTACCGTGGATTACAGAGGGGAACCGATCACGGAAAGCACCAGTTTTTCTGAATTTTGCTCGATGGCAAGAAATGACAGCCAACTGAGTCTGCGCTGTAAATCATCGGATGCCTTCGGCTCGATCCAGGCGGCTGTCATGCAGAAGCCAAGTGTCTATTTTTGCCCGTGCAGTCTTCTTGAGGTGGCGATCCCGATCGTTGTGAAGGGGCATTATTTGGGAGGCTTTATCGGAGGACAGATCCGTTGTGGTGATGCACCGGAGGATATCAGCAGGCTGGAGAAAGTAATGACATCGGCATCCGTTGGAGGAATTGTTGAGGAAAACAGGGCTCTTCTGGAGAAGATTCCGGAATACTCCTTTGAAAATTTCATGGACATTGTGAATCTGGTCTTTCTGATCATCAATCAGCTTGGTGAGAATAAAATGCATCTGCAGATGCAGAAGGAGAAACACCAGAAGCTGGTCAAAAAGCTCTGCACGTTCAATCAGAAGCTGGCGGAAGAAAACAACCAGAAGGATCTGAAAATCCTGAGGCTGGAAGCAGCGCAGGATGCCGGAAGCATTCTCGATACCATGATCTCTCTGGTCAATCTGACCGTGATCGAGAATGCTCCACGGACCGGTGAAGTGCTGAAACAGTTGATTGATTATGTCCGATATTCTTCTATGGAGAAAGGAACCTTTGTCAGTGTATCCAGAGAGCTGGAGCAGGCAGAACGCTTCCTTGCGATACAAAAACAGAAGCTGGGAGAGCGATTAAATTTTTCCATTCAGGTACCCAAAAATCTGACAATGCAGAGGATCCCTTCCGATGTCCTTCTTCCGTTTGTCAAAAGTGCTGTTTACTATGGCGTTATGATGAAACGGGACGGAGGAGAGGTGACGGTAAAAGGTTACTTAAGCGGCGGAAGGTGTGTGATAGAGGTAGAGGACAATGGCCTTGGAATGAATGAAGAGGAGCTGCAGATTAACTTCGAAGCATTTAATGACAGGCATGAGGGATACTATATCAGCCGGGGAAAGGATCACGCCCAGCTGAAAATGAAGAAGATCTTCGGTGACAGCTATGAAATTATCATCGAAAGCAGTAAAGGAAAAGGACGCAGAACAGTGATCTGTTGGCCTGAAAATTTCAGTGAAAGGATGAAATAGCCTATGTACCGTGTCCTTTTGGCAGATAATGATATTCTGTCCCAGGAAGCACTGAAAATCATGATTTCCAGAATAGACGGTTTTGAAGTCTCCTCCCAGGTGGATAACGGAGATGATGCAGTCCGTCTTTGCCAGGCGGCAGAATATGAGGCTGTATTTATCAATGCATTCCTTCCGGGACTGACTGGAATCGAAGCGGCACGCCTGATCCGACAATCTTCTCCCGATACGGCCGTGTACCTGATGACAGCGTATCCAACCAGCATAGCCGCTTATGAGGAAATAAGAGAGTGTGCCAGCGAGATCGTTGAAAAACCGATTTCTTTCCAACAATTGAATTTTCTTTTAAGCAATTTGAAGACAGGAAATGAGAGTTCGGTGCAGCCTTGTCTGAACCGCCTTCTGTCTCTTGTAAAGCAAGGGGATTTTCAAAAGGTATACAATCTTTGCGGACCGCTGACGAAAGAGATCTATCAAATCTGTCAGGAAGATCCGAACCAGTTATATAAGGTGTTTTCTTTTATCGGACAAAGCCTTTTAAACACAACAAAGTTTTATGATGAAGAAAGTCATGATATCGGAGCATTATTCCCGCTGAATGAAGGTCTGATCGAGGAACGCATGACAACAGAATTGTGGCTGTTCCGGGTGATGGATTATATATTTCAGAAAAACAGTGCAAACCGTTATCCGCTTCTTCAAAACGTATTTCTGTACATTGAAAGCAATATAAAATCAGAGATCAGTTTGAATAAGATCATTACAAACTGTTCGATCAGCCAGGGATATCTGAGCCGTATCTTTAGGGAACAGTTTCAGATCAGTGTGATGGAATATCTTCATATGAGAAAAATTTATCTTGCAAAAGGATATTTTTATTTTACCGATGACAGCATTGCCGAGGTGGCTTTCCGATTGGGATATAATGAAAGCAGTTATTTCAGCAAGGTGTTTAAGAAGTATGAAAATATGACGGTAAAACAGTATAAAGCACAGATCTGTAAAGCGCAGAAGCCGAACGAAGCGGATTTCGGTTCAAGCTAACCGCCTTCGGAGGGGAAGGCGCCGGAGCAAGACATGACTGGCTGACAGAAACAAACATGAGGGGGTTTCATATGATGGCATATATCGCAGAATTTATTGGAACATTTATGCTTATTCTTTTAGGTGATTCGGTTGTAGCAAACGTATCGCTGAATAAATCAGGAATGAAGGGTGCGGGTACGGTTCAAATCACATTGGCTTGGGGTCTTGCCGTTATGGTTCCGGCTTTTATCTTTGGCGCAGCTTCCGGAGCGCATTTCAATCCGGCACTGACACTGGCTCTGGCAATTGACGGAAGCATGTCCTGGTCAATGGTTCCGGGTTATGTGATCGCTCAGTTCGCAGGTGCATTTTTAGGCGCTTGTGTTGTTTATATGATGTTTAAGGATCAGTTTGATGCAACCGAAGAAGCAGGAACAAAGCTTGGTGTTTTCTGTACAGGAGCAAGCGTTCAGAATATTCCGAGAAATATTTTCTGCGAGGCAGTGGCTACCTTCGTTCTTGTATTTGCGATCAAAGGACTTGGAAATGTAGCAGGAGCAGCGGATATTGGATTAACAAATATCCTTGTATTTGGCATCATCGTTTCCATCGGTATGTCCATGGGCGGTCTGACAGGATATGCGATCAACCCGGCAAGAGACCTTGGTCCGCGTTTTGCACATTCTGTACTTCCGATCAAGGGAAAAGGCGATTCCAACTGGGGATATGCAGTTGTTCCGTTAGTAGGACCGATCATCGGAGCAATCGTTGCTGTTCTTTTATATGGAGTTCTTCCGTGGTAAAAAAGAAATAGGAGCATTTTAGTCAATTCCTGTTGAAAAATGTTGAAAAAATATGTCGCGGCAGTTATGCTTGGATGAAGCAGGGCACTTCTCTCGATTGGAGATCTGGCTTTCACTGAGAAACATTTGCGATGGCTTACCACCTGAAAGAGATGGGAGTCTTATCTGACTGGGATATATATACATCATGGTAGACAAAAAGGATGGACAAGATGCAGGATCGTGGCGCAGACATTAAAAAGAGGAAAAGATAAAAAAATCAGGGGCATGCGACCCGTTTTTTCGGGATCCGCATTGCTCCTCTTTTGCGTTCTGTTTCTTTCCAGATGTCAGAAGGAAATTTTGACTGTGAGATAGCATGGGGAATGATTGGAATCGTATAATAGAAAAGATTATCGAGGTATGCAAGATGATTTGTGAGAAGTTAAACAAACTCCCTATCAGTATTGAACTGGGTACAGTCGTTACTGCATACACAATGACTGTCCATTGAATGAAGGAACGTTATCTGAAAAAATTCAACTTTTCGAGGTTCCCGGATTTGGCAAATATTCGGAAAACTTGATAAAAAGTTCGACGATAGGAACTCAGAAAACACCTCACCTTGACAATTACACATTATGTTATATAGAAATGATGTGCGGTTGTCAACTGCAAAATGACGAACACACCCTGCCGGTGATCATTCACCTGCCTGCCACATACTGAAAGAAACGAACACAAAGGATAAGGGTGTTGTTGCATTGGTGGATGAGTGGGAGAACGTCACGGACATGCGCCTGACCCTGGACGGATATCATTGGGACAATGAAAGAAAGATGTGTTCAAGAAACGCTATGCGGAAACAAGGGATGGTCTTCTGACCGATAAAGCCCTGCATTGTGTGGACACCCGGATTCATGAACAAAGCGTTGTGCGGATCTTACGTGGACGATGGGAACCGTTTATCGCAGACGCACTGAAAAACGGATGCAAAGCGAGGACCAGAAGCACGGAGCGGTGGACGGTTTTGGAGCTGACGGACCAAAGAACCGGAGTGTCCATGGAGGTCTGCGAGCAGGATCCGGAGCCCGGATACCATGGAGCGACCGTGACGTGCTTCGCGAATGAAATTGCCGGAAAAGAATTCCGGGATGTGTTCCAGCAAGTGGGGCTTACGGAGGATGACATAGGCCGTTATATGGTTTCGACAGAGTCTCTGCCACCGGTAGAGCAGAAGATCCTGGCGGTAGCCGATCCACAGGGACGACTGGGAGCACTCACAAAACAGGCAGAACGGTTCCTGACCCATGTGGATACAAAAGAAATCTTACATGCGGATCAGAGGGAGAGGACGATTTTAGGATTAAAGGAAATGCTCACACCGGAACGCGCGGAAGAGCTGCACGTAATTGCGGATCGTTATCAGCAAATTTATCATGACAAAAAGCAAAAAATGTACGCATACAACAGACGAGCCGAAGGAATAGGGGAGCGCGACCGCCCTGTAAGGAGCATCTGGTCTTACAAAGAAGCCGCGACCGTTTTTTTCGGAAACGTTCGTGGTAATCTGAATGTGTGATAGACTTGTCGGATATCTTTTCTTGACTTTGCGTGCGATCTGATTTATTATACTTACAAAAGTAACTCACGAGTTACTAACTCACGAGTGCAATTATTGGAGGTGAACGAATGAGTCAGTTCTATTGCCGTGATGATGAACTTCGAAAGCTGAATAAACGATATGCAGGTGATAAATTTGAGTGCATTGTTATCTATGGCAGGAGGCGTGTTGGTAAAACAGCATTGATCAATGAGTTTTGTAAGGATAAACCAACCATTTTCTTTTCCGCTTTGAATACGACAGGCAAAGAAAATCTGGAAGCACTTTCAAAGTCGATCATGAGTTTTGAAAGACCTGATATGGAGTCCGCACCTGAATTTCGATCTTATGATGATGCCCTGGATGAGCTGACAGCACTTTCTAAAGAGAGACGGATTGTCTTCGTTATTGACGAGTATCCATATCTTGCGAAAGCAAAGCCATCCATTTCAGCAATGTTGCAGCACATTATTGACCACAAATGGACAGAGTCCAGAATGTATCTGATCCTTTGCGGTTCGTCTATGAGTTTTATGGAAAGCCAGGTACTCGGCAAGGAAAGTCCGCTGTACGGCAGACGCACTGGTCAGTTTAAGATTGAGCCACTGGATTATAAAGAAACAGCGGTATTTCATCCAGGCTTGTCTGCGGAAGATAATTCCCTGATTTATGGAATTACTGGAGGCGTTCCGCATTATATCAACAAGTTGGATGTAAAGGACAGTGTGGACGAGGCCCTGTTGGATAATTTCTTCGACCGTTCCAGTTATCTGTATGAGGAGCCAGGAAATCTATTGAAGCAGGAACTCAGAGAACCGGCTATCTATAATGCAATCATCAAAGCGATTGCAGAGGGGGCTTCTCGGCTGAACGATATTAAGATGAAGGTTGGCGAGGAAAATTCGGTCGTATCAAAGTATTTAAAAACGCTGATTGGCCTTGGTATTGTCAAAAAGGAAACTCCGATTGCAGAAAAACCAGGAAAGAAAACCATCTATCTGCTGGCTGATAACTTCTTCCGTTTCTGGTATAGGTTTGTGCCTGTCAATATGAGCGCCATTGATTCTGGCAGAATTGCAAAAACTTACCAGAATGCCGTAAAGCAATATCTTCCAGATTACATGGGCTTGATATTTGAAAAGATGTGTCAGGATTATCTGCTTTATTATTCTGACAATCTTCCGATTGAACTGAGCAAAATCGGTCAATGGTGGGGTACAGATCCGAAAAAGAAAAAGCAGATACAGATTGATATTGTTGGAACACCTGTTTCGGGTAAAGACTATATTATTGGTTCGTGTAAGTACAGGAACGAGAAAATTGGTGTGGATGAACTCGATCTGATTAGAGATTATGCATCCGTCTTCGGAAATGGCAGCAACTATTACTATTATATCTTTTCGAAAGGCGGTTTTACGGATGGACTTCTTCAGGCACAGGAGCGGGGCGAGGTTAAGCTGATAACGCTGGAAGATCTTTACAGTTGAAAGGAATAGTATGCTGTATTATAAATTAGACGTGTGTGCTACATTAAAGGCAAAGTGTTGGACAAGCTCGCGCTGCAGAAAAACGGCTACATGACAGCCGGGACTTTTGTAAACATCCGGGCAGGGAAAATGGTAAGCCCGGATAAACTGGACGCGATCTGCGACTTACTGGATATGCAGCAGGGAGATATCATCGGGTTTAAACGAGGCAAAGAGGACGTATAACTGCCGGGAATATGAGGCTCTTAATCGCATGTCGCGGTCAAGGGCCTTTTTATCCGGACGGAATCTATGATGAGGGCGGAAGGGCTGTATTCGATACTGTCGTTCGGACTAAACCCCATTATCTGCAAATTTTGCATAAAGTTACCAAAAACTGTTATCCGCAAAACGAAGATATAAAACCGATAAAAATTAATGCACATTTCGCAGTCCAATCGAGTAGGAGGCGGTTAGTTACCGCCTCCTACTCGATCTGATTTGCGTTTTAAAGTTTTATGTGACAAATAAAATAACCTATGATATTATAGAAACAATATAAGCGAAAATGACTTTTGCGGAAACGAAAGTGTCTTTATATTTTTTCTCGTATACTTCCTAGTTACTTACAGATAGAGAAGCATATTGCGGATAAAATAACATCTTTACGTGAAAAGCGTGATATCAGTAAATACAGATTATCGCAGCTGCCGGGTATTTCCCTGTCGTCACGGGGAAGAGTCATGGAGCAGGAAACAGTAATGTCAATGCTTCGTGGACTTCGGAAGTAGGAGAACAGTTCGAGTATATGTATCGGCTGTTCTTTTTTTGCTTTGGAACATTAAAACGGTAATTTTTTCTTGTGTATAGTAGAACGTTAAAGTATAATAAAATCAGTTTCTTTGCATAAGTTTAACCGAATCAGGTAAATCCCCTGCTTCAATTGCGAAAAGCAATAAGTAGTGGGTGGGGATTTGCTTGTATCAGGAGGAGTGGAAACTTCTTCTGATAAACTGCGGAGCAGTTATTTGGTTATGAGCAAGTAGCAAAGCGGATTGAAAATATCCGCTGGACAAGCTTAAAAGGATGATCGGCAAACCAGATGAAAGTCTGGGACGCAAAGCTACAGGGCCTTTAAAATGGCAGCCAGTTGCATGAAATGAGGTGCACTGTCTGTCTGACAGTGTTTTTTTATGGTGTTATTTCATAGACGTAACAATAATGATTTTATCAGGAAAGAATGAGGAAAATAAAAGTATGAAAAAGGTAAAACATTGTCTGATAGCAGTGGTGTCGGGGGTACTTGTAGCAACTGCTGTCTTGTCTGGATGCGGACAGTCAAAGAAAAAAGTATCTAAAAACGATGATCATCTTACCGTTTATCTGTGGGAAAATCGTTTGATGAAAAATATTGCACCCTATATCCATTGAAGTGCTATACTAACGTTGTAACAGTAGTGGCTAATAAGATATAATAAATCCAATAGAGAAAAGAGGTAATTATCATGCCACAAAGTTACACACCCGAATTTAAGAAAAAAATAGTACGTCTTCATGAAGAGGAAGGTCGTACCTACAAAAGCATCACCGCTGAGTATGGGGTATCGAAAGCCAGCATTTCTAAGTGGTGTAGCGAGTTTAGTAAAGAATGCCAGTCAAGCCCGGAAGCCAAAGAAGATTATGACAACATGAAGGAGATGCTCAGACTCAAAAGAGAAAACGAAGAACTTCGTAAGGAGAATCTTTTCTTAAAAAAAGCGGCGGCATTCTTTGCAAAGGAAATCATTAGAGGCTTATCGATTCATCGAACAATATCATAATGAATTTGGCATTCGCTGGCTGCTTGGACGGCTGGGTATATGCCCAAATGCTTATTACAACTACCGGAAACACCGGAAGGCGGATTATTATACCCTTAAAGCCGAAGTCCAAGCACAGATTCAGGAAATATATCATTCGCACAATGGAGTTGACGGCTATCGGAGTATGAAAGTCTATCTGAAGCGTAAAGGTTATTCTTACAGTAATACCACCGTTCATAAATATATGAACACAGAGCTTGGTCTCCGTTCGGTTGTCCGTCCAAAAAAACCAGGATATGAGCATGGAAACCCGCATAAAGTATTCGATAATAAGCTGAAGCAAAATTTCACAGCAGATGAAATCAATCGAAAATGGTGCACGGATTTCACTTATCTGTTCCTTGCAAATCATGAAGTACGCTATAACTGCACTATTATAGATTTGCATGACCGGAGTGTGATTGCCAGCATAACAGATCGTAACATTACCAGTGATCTTGCGATCCGGACGCTCCGAAAAGCGCTGGAATCGCAGCCAACAATCAAAGATGGCCTTATCTTACATTCTGACCAGGGCTCACAGTATACGTCCAAAGCATTTACCGAATTCTGCGAATCGGTAAATGTGACACAGAGCATGAGCAAAGCAGGGTATCCGTACGACAATGCACCGATGGAGCGTTACTTCAATACCTTGAAGAATGAATGCACAAATTTGTATGAGTTTACAACAGAGGAAACACTCTATCAAAAGGTAGAAGAATTTGCATACGTTGATTATAATCATGTTCGTCCACACAGTTATAATGGTTATCGAACCCCATATGAAGCAAGGACGGTAGCATAAATTGATAAGCACTATTTTTTTAGCCACAAGTGTTACAAAAAAGCTTGACCACAACAAAGTGTCTTAAATTACGATACCATTATAGTGAGGGGGAAATTGTGAAATGCAGAAAAACAGGAAAAGTAATAATATAATAGGTATTATACAGAGTTTCCTTATATTGATATTAGTAGTTCTTGTTATTTTTATGATGATTCAGATTAGTAGGCTGCAGGGGACAGCACGCGTAATAAATTATGCAGGTCTGGTACGTGGAGCTACACAGCGCGAAGTAAAATTAGAAATTACAGGAAACCAAAATGAAGAATTAATTAAATATTTGGATGATATTCTTCTTGGATTGAGATATCAGGATGGACATTATGATCTGGTAAAACTCAATGACGAAAAATATCAGGAAAAATTGCAAATCCAGAGTGATTACTGGGAAAAATTGAAAACAGAAATTGGATCAGTAAGAAACAAGGGATACGAAAATACAGACATTGTTAATATGAGTGAAATATATTTTACGATGGCAGATGAAACTGTCTCTGCCGCAGAAAGCTATTCAGAAAAGATTGCTACAAAGATTCGTACCATAGAGCTTTTGTCGGCACTTGATATGTTGAGTCTGGTGATATTGGTTATTATGCAGACTCTAAGGGCAATGCAGATGGCAATGCAAAACAGACTGCTGGAACAGAAAGCATTCATAGATGCCCATACTGGGCTGCCAAATAAAAATGCCTGTAATGAGCTTCTTGATAAAAAAGATATGATTACTGATCCTACAGCATGTATAATGTTTGATTTAAATAATCTAAAAACTGTAAATGATACAATGGGACATTCCGCAGGAGATCAGTTAATAATGAATTTTGCAAAGCTTTTGCGCAGTGTTATTCCAGAAAAGGATTTTGTTGGAAGATATGGCGGAGATGAGTTTATAGCAGTCATTTATCATACAAGCGAGGCGGAAATTAAGGAAATATTAAAATCCTTGTCCGGAGAAAAAGACAGATTAAATAGTCATGAAAATCAAATACCAATCGACTATGCATGCGGATGGGCGTTATCCTCCGGTAATATGTCGTGTACAATGCAGATGTTATTGGATGATGCAGATGCCTATATGTATAAAAATAAACAGTTATGCAAGAAATATCATTAGCTTTCAGCTCCGTTTCATTTTTCTGAAAAAACTTTACGGCCTCCCGGAGGATTTTCACTGTCACGATTTGTGTCATGTATACGCAACGCTGATGGTTCATTGCCAGGTCAATATCAAAGAACAGGCCGTCGTGCTCGGATATTCCAGCGGAATTTTCCCGATGCAACACTAAGTTGTCCCGAGCCAGAAAGTTTGTGAAGAGGTTCTTGGATTCAAAGAGTATTCGGAAAATTTGATAAAAAGTTCGACGATATGAGCTCGAAAAATTGCTTCCGGGAAAGAATCTGTTGCGGAAACGCGGGAAATACCGTATAATAATGCGGTCTGATCTGTACATTTAGAGCGGATTTATCCGTAAAATAATGGAAAATCCGAATTGTGCGTATTTCAGAAAAAACTTTTTTGTCGTAAGAGCAAAAAATACTATGTAAACTGTCCGTAGGAAAAAACACTTGACAAGAATTTGTGTTTTTTCGCTTACGGAGAAGATCAGAGAAAAAGAACTAAAAAACCAAAAAACAGCGATGAACGCATCGCAAAAACGTGAGAAATGTAGGTAAAATAAGGCTTTATGAGAAAATTAGCATTGCCAGAAGAGATACTCTTGAGTATCCAGCAGCCCGCCCGCTATATCGGCGGTGAGGTGAATATGGTGAAGAAGGATCCGTCTGCTGTGGACATCCGGTTTGCCATGTGCTTCCCGGACGTTTATGACATTGGTATGTCCCATCTGGGAATCCAGATCCTTTATGATATGTTTAACAAGTACGAGGACGTATACTGTGAGCGTGTATACTCCCCGTGGACAGACCTTGATAAGGTCATGAGAGAGAAACAGATCCCATTATTTGCCCTTGAGTCCCAGGACCCGGTGAAGGAATTCGATTTCCTTGGAATCACGCTTCAGTACGAGATGTGCTACACGAACATTTTACAGGTGCTGGAGCTTTCCGGCATTCCGTTTCACGCGGAGGATCGTACCTGGGATGATCCGGTCGTCATCGGTGGCGGTCCGTGTTCCTACAACCCGGAGCCGATCGCGGTGTTCTTTGATATGTTTTATATCGGAGAGGGAGAAATCTCCTACCGGAAGCTTCTTGATGTCTACAAGGAGTCCAGAAAGAACGGGGATTCCAGACAGGAGTTCTTGAGAAAGGCAGCGGGAATTCCGGGAATCTATGTTCCGTCCTTATACGAAGTGACATATGAGGAAGACGGCACGATCAGGAGCTTTCTGCCGACAGCGACGGGGGTGCCGGAGAAGGTGGAAAAGCAGCTTGTTATGGAAATGACAGAGTCCGTCTACCCGGAGAAACCGTTGGTTCCGTTTATCAAGGCGACCCAGGACCGCGTGGTTCTCGAGATCATGCGTGGCTGCATCCGCGGCTGTCGTTTCTGTCAGGCTGGAATGATCTACCGTCCGGTCCGCGAGAAGAATGTAGAGCATTTAAAAGAGCTGGCTTATAAGATGTTAAAGAGCACGGGACACGAGGAGATCTCCTTAAGCTCCTTAAGTTCTAGTGACTACAGAAGTCTGGAAGAACTTGTAACATTCCTGATCGATACCTTCCACGGCAAAGGCGTGAACGTGTCCCTGCCGTCCCTACGTATCGACGCCTTCTCCCTTGACGTTATGAGCAAGGTTCAGGATGTCAAGAAGAGCAGCCTGACCTTCGCGCCGGAGGCGGGTTCCCAGAGACTGAGAAATGTTATTAATAAGGGACTGACAGAGGAAGATATCTTAAACGGCTCCGCATTGGCATTTCAGGGCGGATGGAACCGTGTAAAGCTGTATTTCATGCTGGGACTTCCGACAGAGACCGTGGAAGATATGGAAGGAATTGCCCTGCTTTCCGAGAAGATCGCGGAGAAGTACTACGAGATTCCGAAGGACAAGCGAAACGGAAAGGTACAGGTCGTTGCGAGTACGTCATTCTTCGTTCCGAAGCCATTTACCCCGTTCCAGTGGGCGCAGATGAGTACAAAAGAGGAGTTCCTCGGAAAAGCCCGCATTGTAAACCACAAGATGCACGAGATGCTGAACCACAAGAGCTTAAAATACAACTGGCATGAGGCGGACGTGACGGTCCTCGAGGGCGTTCTTGCCCGTGGAGACCGGAAGGTCGCTGCTGTCATTGAGGAGGCCTACAGACAGGGTGCGCTCTATGACGCATGGTCTGAGAGCTTTAACAATGAGATCTGGATGAATGCCTTTGAGACATGCGGCGTGGACATCGATTTCTATACGACGAGAGCACGCTCTCTCGATGAGATATTCCCGTGGGATTTCATCGACACAGGTGTGACGAAGGAATTCTTAAAGAGAGAGTGGATCAACGCGACAAAAGAGACTGTCACCCCGAACTGCAGAATGCGCTGTTCCGGCTGCGGTGTGAGAAGATTTGGAGGAGGTGTCTGTTATGAAGATCAGAATTAAGTTTTCCAAGCAGGGAGCCATGAAGTTCATCGGACATCTCGACACGATGCGGTATTTCCAGAAGGCCATGCGCCGCGCGGATGTGGATATCCGCTATTCCGAAGGTTTCTCCCCGCATCAGATCATGTCCTTTGCGGCACCGCTCGGCGTGGGCCTCACCGGAAGCGGCGAGTATCTGGATATTGAGGTGCTGTCCACGGACTCTTCCGCAGAGATGGTGAAACGGCTGAACGACACGATGGTGGAAGGCGTTGAGGTATTGAGCTACCGGAAACTGCCGGATGACGCGGAAAACGCCATGTCCATCGTTGCGGCATGTGATTATACCATCGTCCTGAGAGACGATTACGAGAACGGACTTTCCATGACAGCGGAAGAATTCTACAACGGAATTCTTGATTTCATCGAAAACGGAAACCTGAATATCGTGAAAAAGACGAAAAAGGGCGAGAAGGAGATGGACTTAAAGCCTCTGATCTACGAGGCACACCGCGTGGTGGACGGAAACGGACTCTTCCTGCAGCTTTCTTCTGGAAGTGCTGCGAACGTAAAGCCAGAGCTGGTCCTCGAGGCATACTGTAAGTCTCTGGGAAAAGAATATCCGCAGTTCGCGTTCCGCATCAATCGTGAGGAAGTTTACGCGGACGCGGGAGAACATGACTTTGTGACTCTGGAATCCTTCGGAGAAGAAATTGGAGAACATGTTGGATAAACTGATCATTACGGCACTGCGCGGGAAGACCGCCGCAGTGCTTTTTAAAGATGGACATGCTGCCCAGATCGACTTTGAGCCGGAGGCAGCGGAGGAAGAGACCGGCGTGATCTTTGTCGGGAAAGTAAAGAATATTTCAAAGAACATCAATGCGGCTTTTGTGGAGTACCGGCCGGGTGTCAACGGTTTTTACAGCCTGAAGGAAAATGCGCGTCCGATCTACGCGGATGGAAGGACGGAGCATGGACCGCTGAAAGCCGGAGATGAGATCCTGGTGCAGGTGGAGCGCTCTGCGGTGAAGACGAAGGACGCGGTGCTGACCTCAAATCTTACGCTGACAGGGCAGACGGCGGTTCTGAGTGCCGGGAAAAGTTCCCTTGGAATTTCCGCGAAGATCCGGGATAAGGAATGGCGGGATGCGGTAAAACGGCGCTGGGAGGCGACAGAACACGGAGACTGCGGTCTTGTCGTCAGGACGAACGGAGAGGCGGCTGGGATCGATAAGGTGTTTGAGGAGTTTGCAGCGCTTTATGAACGGTATCTGGTGATCTGTAAAGCAGCGGCAAGCCGGACCTGTTACAATGTGCTGTATCGGCCGGAGAGTTTTGCGGTTCGTGCGGTCCGGGATCTGAAGATCTGTGATGGACTGGAAGTTGTCACGGATCTGACGGAAGTTTATAAAGAACTGCAGGATGCGTTAGGGATTACAGACAGCAGGGCAGCGGAGAATTCCGGGACAGCAGCGGATTCTGAGGCAGCAGAAAGCTCTGCAGCAACAGCGGATTCCACAGCGGTTGATTCTGCAAAGATGGCATGTTCCATGGCAGCAGGAATGCCATCACTCAGACTTTATACGGATGATTTTCCACTCACAGCCCTCTACCATCTGGAGACGATCCTGTCCCAGGCGCTCTCAAAGACGGTCTGGTTAAAATCTGGCGGAAATCTTGTGATCGAGCCTACAGAGGCGCTCACGGTTATTGATGTGAATACGGCTAAGAGCGTTTCAAAGAAGACGTCCGAAGAGACATACCTGAAGACAAATCTGGAAGCGGCGGGGGAGATCGCTGTCCAGCTCCGTCTCAGGAATCTCTCCGGGATCATGATTGTGGACTTTATTGATATGAAGGAAGAGGAGAGCCGGAAGACACTTCTCGCAGCACTGCGGCGCGCTGTAACAGCAGACCCGGTGAAGACCGTACTTGTTGATATGACACCTCTTGGTCTTGTGGAACTCACGAGAAAGAAGATCCGCAGACCGCTGCATGAACAGGTACGGTGAGTCCGGGAAAAGGACTGCCGGGTACGGAAGAGCCGGATAAACAGGTCCGGAGAACGGATGCAGGAAACGTTATTGTTCGGCCATAACGAAAAATGTTACAGTTCAGCCATTACCGAAAAATATCGAAATTGCGAAAAAATGCTTGACAATACAAGCGCTGTTTGTTATAGTTTTATAGTGTGCCGCACAGTGAGGTTTTCAAGGATTCCATGATGGAAGACACCATAACTGGCGAGTAATGATAATAGGAGGTGCAATATGTACGCGATTATTGCAACTGGCGGTAAGCAGTATAGAGTAGCCGAGGGCGACAGCATCAAGATCGAGAGAATTGACGCAGAGGTTGGTTCTGCAGTGACTTTTGATCAGGTTCTTGCTGTTAACAACGGAGAGCTTACAATCGGATGCCCGACCGTTGAGGGTGCAACAGTATCTGCAACAGTAGAGAAAGTTGGCAAGGGCAAAAAAGTTATCGTTTACAAGTATAAGCGTAAATCTGGCTACCATAAGAAAAATGGTCACAGACAGCTTTATACTCAGGTTAAGATTGAAAAGATCAATGCTTAATTAAGATTATGATTCAGGTAAATATCCTGCGTGACAGGAACGAAGTAGTAAAGGGAATCGATATCAATGGTCATGCTGGCTATGCAGAATACGGACAGGACGTGATTTGTGCTGCTGTTTCCGCACTGGTTCTCAACATGGCAAACTCCGTTGAAACATTTACGGACGATCACTTTGAAGGAAGTGTGGGGGAAGATGGTGGAAGCTTTTCTTTTTCCTTCCCGGACAAAATAAGTTCTGAGTCGCAGCTCCTCATGAAATCCCTGATTCTCGGACTCGAAAATATCCGGGATGAATATGGAGCAGAATATATCAAATTTCGATTCAGGGAGGTGTAACGATATGTTTAAGATGAACCTTCAGTTATTTGCTCATAAGAAAGGTGTTGGTTCCACAAAGAACGGACGTGATTCTGAGTCCAAACGCCTTGGAGCTAAGAGAGCAGACGGACAGTTCGTATTAGCTGGCAACATCCTTTACAGACAGCGCGGAACAAAGATTCACCCGGGTCTCAACGTAGGCATCGGCGGTGATGATACTTTATTCGCTAAAGTTGACGGTGTTGTTAAGTTTGAGAGAAAGGGCAGAGACAAAAAACAGGTTTCTGTATATCCTCAGGCAATCAACGAATAATAACGATGAGCTCCATACTGGATGGTATGGAGCTTTTTTAAGATTTATGTGTAACAGTGAGACTTTGGATTCATGAAAAGAATAAGAAGCGGCACTGTTATATTTTTTAATTTTACTGAGAGGACGGTTTTCCATGTTTACAGACAGTGCAAAAGTATATATCAGATCAGGAAACGGCGGAAACGGACATGTGAGCTTCCGGCGTGAACTGTATGTTCCGAATGGAGGACCTGACGGCGGTGACGGCGGAAGAGGCGGAGACATCATCTTTGAAGTAGATGATGGACTGAACACGCTTGTGGATTTCCGTCATGTAAGGAAGTATGCGGCCGAAAATGGCGAAGAGGGCGGAAAACGCCGCTGCCATGGCGCTGACGGAAAGGACCTGATCGTCAGGGTCCCGGAAGGTACTGTCGTTAAGGACCTGGAAACCGGTAAGGTTATCACAGACATGTCCGGTGAAAACCGCCGGGAAGTGATCTTAAAGGGCGGTAAAGGCGGTCTTGGGAATATGCATTTTGCGACAGCAACCATGCAGGTTCCGAAATATGCCCAGCCGGGACAGCCGGGGCAGGAGCTCTGGGTACAGTTAGAGCTGAAGGTGATCGCAGATGTGGGACTCGTAGGGTTTCCGAATGTCGGAAAATCCACTCTGTTATCCCGTGTTTCCAACGCAAGACCGAAAATCGCGAATTATCATTTCACGACTTTGAACCCGCATCTCGGCGTAGTTAATTTAGGCGATGGCAACAGTTTTGTAATGGCGGATATCCCTGGCCTTATAGAGGGTGCGTCTGAGGGAGCCGGCCTTGGACATGAGTTTCTTCGCCATATCGAGCGCACGAAAGTCCTGCTTCATGTGGTAGACGCAGCTTCCGTTGAGGGACGTGACCCGATCGAGGATGTCCATGCGATCATGGACGAGCTTTCCGCTTATAATCCAGAACTCTTAAAGCTGCCACAGGCTATCGCAGCCAATAAGCTGGATGCAGTTTATGATGAGGGGGCGGATCCGCTCGCAGACTTAAAGAAAGAGTTCGAGCCGATGGGAATCCCGGTATTTGGAATTTCTGCTGTCAGCGGCGAAGGTGTAAATGATCTTCTCTACTATCTCTATGATGTGATCAGGAAGACAGACCGTACGCCGAAGATCTTTGAGAAAGAATTCGAGATCGAGTATGTGGGTGACCGTTCGCTTCCTTATACTGTCGAGAAGGATGAAGAGGGCATCTATGTGGTTGAGGGGCCGAGAATCGAGAAGATGCTTGGTTACACGAACCTTGATTCTGAGAAGGGCTTTGATTTCTTCCAGAAATTCTTAAAGCAGTCCGGAATCCTTGCCGATCTTGAAAAGGCGGGAATTCAGGAAGGCGATACGGTCCGCATGTACGGACTCGTATTTGACTACTATAAATAATGCATCGGATCTTCTCCGGGTGTCCGTATAAATGCCCGGAGACCATGCTTTTCCATATATGAAAAGGAGTTACTATGACCAGCAAACAGCGTTCCTATTTAAAGGGACTTGCAATGACCATGGATGCCGTTTTACAGATCGGCAAGTCCAGCCTCACACCGGAGATCACCAAATCCGTCGAGGAAGCGTTAAACGCAAGAGAATTGATTAAGATCCATGTACTGAAGAACTGTGCGGATGACGGAAAAGACCTTGCGCAGATCCTTGCAGAGCGCACTCATTCCGAGGTTGTACAGGTCATCGGAAAGATGATCGTTCTGTATAAGCCGGCGAAGGAAGAGAAGGACAGAAAGATCATTCTTCCGTAAACAGTGTGACGATCGCGGCAATCCGGGACTGTTTGACGTCCGGATTGTGCGCGGGCAAAGGGGGGATACGATGAGACGCATCGGTATTCTTGGGGGAACATTTGACCCGGTCCACAACGGTCACCTGCTTCTTGGGGAACAGGCGTATCGGGAGTATGGGCTGGATGAGATCTGGTTTATGCCGTCCCATGTTCCGCCGCACAAAAAAGATCATCTTATCACGGATGGGGCGGCGCGCATCAGGATGCTGGAGCTTGCCACAGAATCAATCCCGTATTTTACAGTCTCTGATTTTGAGATGGGACGGGAAGGGAACACCTACACGGCACAGACTCTGGCGCTCTTAAAAGAGGCGTATCCGGATATAGAGGTCTATTTTATCATAGGGGCAGACTCCCTGTACCAGCTGGAATCCTGGTATCATCCGGAACAGGTGATGGCGCAGGCTGTGCTTCTGGTATCCGGAAGAACCTACGAGGACGGTGGTGTGCCGCTTGAGGATAAGGTCGCTTACTTCAATGAGAAGTACAACGCGGACATCCGGATCCTTCATAATCCGAAGATCGACGTGGCGTCGGCGGATATCCGGAAAAAGGCGTCAGAAGGCAGGGATCTTTCAAAAGACATGCCGGCGGCTGTGGCGGAGTATATCAGAGAGACTGGCCTGTATCTGGCAAAATAGTCTGCCGGATATTCCGGTATCATGACGGTGCATCAGACGCGGGAAAAGAACATGCGGAAACAGATGACCCGCATCTCGCAGCAAAAATGCCGGGGCATTCTTGAATTCAGAAAGAAGATTCATTATGGATAGTCGTGTACTTGAAATCAGAAAACATTTAAAGAAAAAACTCGATGCGTACCGCTATGAGCATACGCTTGGCGTGGAGTTCACCTGTCAGGCACTTGCGATGCGATATGGGTACGATCTTGATAAAGCCGATCTTGCGGGACTCCTGCATGATTCGGCAAAGCGTTTCGAGGATCCGGCCATGCTCCAAAAATGTCTGGACCGCAATATTCCGGTGACTGCTGAGGAAGAGAGGGATCCGTCCCTGCTTCACGCAAAACTCGGGGCATGGATGGCGGAACATAAATACGGGGTGGATGATCCGGAGATCTTAAGCGCGATCACCTGCCATACGACGGGAAAGCCGGGCATGGGTCTGCTCGACAAGATCCTCTATGTGGCAGATTACATTGAACCGAGACGATCCAAGGCGGCCAACCTTACGGCTATGCGGAAGCTTGCGTTCATTGATCTTGATGAGGCATGCCTCGAGATCATGGAGAGCATTCTTGTATATTTAAAAAGTACGGGCTGCCAGGTCGATCCGATGACAGAGGCGGCGTGTGAGGATATGCGCCGTGTCGTTTCGGAAAGGAAGAAAGAGACAGCCGGAGAGGCATCAGCCGTGACCGGAATAACCCATCAGGACAAGGAGGAACAATCAGTTGAATCAGTCAAAAGAAATGGTAAAACTTGCAGTCGAGGCTTTGGAGGAGAAAAAAGGCGAAGACGTAAAAATTATTGACATCGAGGGCGTTTCTGTGATCGCGGATTACTTCGTTCTCGCAAGCGCTTCCAATGCAAACCAGACACAGGCTTTAGTTGATAATGTAGAAGAAAAGCTTTTCAAAGCTGGTTATGAGTGTCATCAGAAAGAGGGAAGCATGAGCTCCACATGGGTCCTTATGGATTACGGCGATGTGATCGTACACGTATTCTCCAAGGAAGACCGCCTGTTTTATGATCTGGAGAGGATCTGGAGAGACGGAAAGATCGTGGAGTCTGTGGATGAGCTGTAAATAATATTGTTTAATTCCTTTTATTTCGCGAACATTCCCTCTAATCACGAACAAGGGATAAAATAAGCGTGAAAAATTCCTTTTATATCACGAACAGAAAGGGAAAAACCTGCAAATGGTTTTTCCCTTTTATCGCGAATAAGAGAGAAAAACTTGAAATCTGTGTTTTCCCATCTATCGCGAACAAGGCTGGTAAAGTGTTTTCCTTTTATTTCTCAAACATCTGATTATGATGAAAAACTTACTTTTTAAAATCGCTCCATTTTGGATATTTCAAAATTTGTGAACCAAAGTGGGTTACAAAAATGGAACGAAATGGGTTACAAAAATGTACTGTTTTGGGTTACAAAAATGGAATAAAACGGGTTACAAAAATGGAATGGATTGGGTTACAAGAATTCCAAAAACCGTTATCCGCAAAATAGGTTAACATCAGTAGAATGCATTTTGGATATGTCCCCCCAAAAATATCCAAAATGGAAAATGTATATCTTTATACAATCACAGAATTTACTCACTTGTTTGTAGATATAAAACACATGAGGCCAGTCACGGAAGTTCCCGTGGCTGACCTCACATTTTGGTTCAATGAGGGTTCCATCTACCTGTAGCTGTCAGGATTTTGATGTCTTTTGACACAGTACAAAAGACATACTGATAATGTTACATATAAATGAGGAATTGAGGGGATAAAAAGAAGCTTAAAATTCCTCTACACCGAAAAATCGCAGTTGGGAACCATGATCCATATCCATACTTATAATAGGTTGATGCAAGGCATAGAGTAATGGTGAAATATCGAAGGAAATCTTGCGACGCTGTTTCAAGTGTGGTAAGATAATACTATACATTATTAATTCCAAAAAGTTGATAAGTGGGCATTGCCCCGAGATCGATATGATCAGGGGATGCCTACAGAAGGGCTTTCCCTGTTTATATAAAATATCACAGAGAAAGTGAGGAAGATGAATGGATTTTGAAAAGAAACATCAGGAAGATCTGCAAAGACTCAGAGGTTTCCGCTTATTGGATGATGACTTCATGACGAAAGTATTTGAAGATATCCAGTGTGCGGAACTGTTGCTTCGGATCATCCTGAACGATGAAGGCATCCACGTTCTGGAAGTACACAGTCAGCGTGGCATCAAGAATTTACAGGGCCGGTCCGTAAGACTGGACATTCTTGCTATCGATAGTCATGACCGTGTATTTAATGTAGAGGTTCAGCGGAGTGACAAAGGTGCTGGCGCGAAGAGGGCCCGATACAACAGCGCATTGATTGATGCGAATGTCACCGAACCAGGTGATTTGTATGAGGCTCTGAATGAGACTTTCGTAATCTTCATTACAGAAAATGATGTTATGAAAGCAGATCTCCCAATCTATCATATTGATAGGGTTGTAAAGGAAACTGGGAAATTGTTTAAGGATGAGGCGCATATCATATATGTGAATTCCCAGATTAAGGATGAAACGAAACTTGGGCGATTAATGCATGATTTCAGCTGCACAAACGCAAAGGATATGCATAACAAGGTCCTTGCAGACCGCGTCCGGTATTTTAAGGAAGATGAGAGAGGAGTGGCGATTATGTGTCGTGAAATGGAAATTATGAGAAATCAGGCACATGAGGAAGGTGTTGAAATAGGCATCAAAAAAGGTAGAATGCTGCAGTTGATTAAGCAGGTCTGCGCCAAGATGCAGAAGTTTTCTTCAGCAGAGGAAATTGCAAATGATCTTGTCGAACAGGACGTGCCTTTGATTCAGAAAATTATGGATGTAGCCCCGAACTTTGGTCCGGATTACAACGTTGATGCTATTTATAAGGCATTAAACTTGTAGAGCTGCCGAAACTCTCCTTGTGGAGAAAAATTACAGCAAAAGATATTTCCCCAAGAGCTTCCCTGAGAGGAGGCTCTTTTTTGATGCCAGCACCAACTTTTGCGACACATACCCTGCTGGCTGTCAAAAATTTTACAGCCAAAATGGGGCGATATTGGAAAAATTCATTTTGGAAAATTTGAAGTGTTAGAGCCCGGAGGAATCGACCACTCAGAGTCCAGTAGAAACAACCAATCCGAGCTCATTAGAAATAGCCAATGCACCTGCTTGGCTAATTAATTATCGACAATTATTCGGTAGGATCACTGATTTCTATCGAATAAGTTTTCAGGTTACGACCTCGATAGCTTTCACCTATCATGAGATAAACGGTGGCAGCATCAAAAGTCCTATCTAACGCACAGAGTAATGAATCCTCTTCTCGAAAGAAGTCCCTCCACTTATCTGGTGTTAGGTTACTGGTGAAAATCATGCAGTTTGGGCCTTCCTTACTGCATCTTCGGTCAATCATATCGAAAAACAGACGGGTGTTTTCCATGTCGAAGATGCTTCTGCCGATTTCATCGATAATCAGACATGATGGTCTGACAAGCCCAGATATTGCACTGCTTTCAGTGCCTGTTCTTCGGGCCTTTGTGAATTTTTCATTCAGTTCTGTGGCTTTTATGAAATAAGCTTTTAATCCTTTTTGGCAACAGGCATTACCATATGCCATTGATAAATGCGTTTTTCCAACACCTGGAGGACCGATAAAAGCTATATTCTGTCTTGAGTATAGCGCTGTCAGATTCGGAAGATTTCTTATCTGCGCTGCATGCTCGCCAGTCACTCTGCTGAAATCAAAGTTTTCGAATGTACTTGGCTCTTTCTGTGGAATACGGCTGTGCTGCAATAGTGCGCTTATTGCTTTATCTCGCTGATTTTTTCTGAGAAAAGCTATGAATCTTTTTATGGCTTCCAGGTGCTCCGGTGGAACTTTCTTTTCAGAAAGATATAAAGCAATCTCCTGTGCTGTTATTTTTATATCCAGAGCAGCAGCATCTGCCTGAATCTGTTCAATCAGTGTATCATTCATTTCTGTCACCTCCAAAAGCAAACTTTGCGAAAGCAGATTTTGGTGGATCTTCTTTTTTCTGAGTGATACTGATCTTTACAGGAACAGAAGGGTTTTCTTCTGGTTGATCATCAGTAAACTGACCTTTGCAGAAACTGTCTTTGCGGCTCCATGTCACATCGTGGGTTATTAAGACTTTTCTCAACTCCAGGTCATAGATATACAATGTAAAATCTTCTCTTTGAACACGGCAGGTCTGTTGAACATAACTGTATGGAATTCCAAAACGTCTTCCTTCATATGTGACAAAACCATCAAATGAAATACAGCGGATCGGGCACAAATACTTTCGGACATCAAAGGTATCCATAAGTATGGATGCATTTTTTATACAGCTTACAGAATGTCTTTCATGAGGAATACAGTCAACAGCTTTGTGATATCGATTGTTCTGATTATCGCACCATTTCCATGCTTCATAGTTGAGATCTGTAATAGTACCAAAAACTCGTCCTGCTAGAAAGTTTTCTTTTACAAAGCGTACCAGGCGCTCAACAGAACCTTTCGTGAACGGATGTCTGGGTCTGCACAGTTTCGTTTCAAAGCCGATGGTATTCATAAAAGCTTCATAATCATGATTCCAAACCGGATGTCCTTCCGAATCACGATGGAGCACAACACTTTTCATATTGTCCGTCAGAACGTGTCCAGGAACTCCCATACGTTTAAAAGCATGAATCATACCAATAAAGAGATTTTCCTGTTTTGCATTTGGAAAGAACTCTATATAGCGTTCCCCGCAATGATGGCAGATCATTGCAAAACAAGCTACTTTGTAAGAAGTGCCATCACCTGTGTCCACATTTACAAATCCCCAGTCCATTTGATAACTCTCACCAGCATCACTGGAATATCTGCGTCCACGGTTGCCCTGCGGTGCAACTGTCTGCCTTTTGGGCGGAATAAGATATTTATGAGATTGAATGTATCTCTTTACCGTAGTTAAGCTCCCTTGAAAGCCTTGTTCCTGAATTCGTTCCAGAATAACTTCAGAATTAGATACCCCTTTTTTCAGCAGGTCATCAATAACTCCTGTATATCCAGAGATAATGGTTGTATCCGCTTTGCGGCCTGTAAGAGCATGTGGTGTTATCTGGAAATCATTCTTTTTTAATCGTCGTAGCTGTGCTCTTGTCATTCCTGTACGGCGTTCCATTTCAGCAAGGTTAATTCTATTGATATCGAACTTATCACCTTGCTCTGACTTCATTTCTTCAATGACTTGTGTTATGATAGTCTGCAAGTCATTACTGTTATTCTCATTCATGTTTCTCCTTTCGTGGTGCATTGGCTAACACCATTATAGAACATGAAGTAATATCGTAATGGCTTCTTTTATTGGATTAAGATTGGCTGTTTCTATCGGACTCAGATTGGTTAATTCTGCTGGTCTTAGGATGGCTGTTTCTATCGGACTCTAACAGAGGTAAGATTTGACGTCCTATTTTGGATTTTGGAAAAAATTTAGGAAATGTACAAAATAGCGGCAAATCCGCATGGATAAAGGATTTGCGATAATTTTCTATTTTGGAAATAAAAAAGTAGTTTTGTTTTGGGAGAGATCGCTCAGGCGATGCCGAAGGGGAACGCAGAAGCTCCCAGGCAAAAGGACCGGTTTCGGACGACGCTCCGAAAAGGCCGGGCGGCAGCGCCCGACCACCGAAGGTGCAACCTCCCAAAGCGGAGGGAATCTCTCAGGTAACTCAACGGGGGCACAAAACCGTAAAGGGCGGTTTTGTGCCCTTTTTTGCTGTCCTAAAAAAGAAACGGAGGAGCGGTATAGCCATCACTCCGAGGCGATGTCGAGACCGGCGTCCCCGCCTCCGCCGGGGACGGAGATCTCCGCCTCGCCCGCGATCTCGCTGGCGGTCTTTTCTTCGCCGTTTTTTTCCTCCTCGTCCTCAAAGAGGGAGTCGTACTCCTCGCCGTCTCCCTCTTGCAGCATGGCCGCGGTCTTGGCCGCCATGTAAAGCTTGTGGTTGTATTCCATCAGCCGCTGTTCATCCTCCGGAGGGACTTGACCGCCGGAGGCGATGCGGTGGTAGATCTCCAGCATCTTGCCCATCTCCTCTGCGGCCTTCGACAGAGCATTGCCCTGCTGCTTTGCAACCTCGGCGTTGTGGATGGCAGTCTCCCGCTCGATGATGCTCTCCATCACGCCCTGGGCCTCGTTGTATTGCGCGTCCACGGCGGACAGCTCACGGGAGATCTCCACACGATCCACATTGGGCGCGCCGCCCTGCTGGCAATTTTTGAGCGCCTGCGACAGGTCGCGTTTCCGTGTCCACAGCGTATCCATCTGCGCGGCGTATGCCTTCTTCGCATCTTGAATTTTCATTGCGGAACCTCCTGTCTAAATGTTTTTCATATCCTTATTATCGACAGAAAAATGTTTTTCATATCCTTATTATCGACAGAAAAGGGTCCGGATTTAAGCCGGAGCACGGAAAACAGGACAAAAGCTTAACTGATCGTGGGCAAGACCACTGCCGGACCGCCCTTCCTCGACAAGACCTTGTGGGAACAAACGCTCCGGTTGAAACCGAGAAGGGGAGAGAACATCATGAAAAAAGCGATTGCTTTGCTGCTGACGTTTGTAACGCTGCTGTCCTTCGCGAACGCCAAGGAGGATCTGGCCGCTGAGGATCTCCATATCCCGGGCACCGGTTAAGGCTGATCCATCGCTGTCAAGAAGGGAAAAGCGGGGCGGTCCCTTTCGCCCTCATTTTGCGTGTCCGCGCGCGTTTGTCATGCGCCGTTACCCAAACCGGATCATGGCGAAGGGGGTTCCGCGTATTTAATATGCACTGAATAATAGAAAAAGCCTTATATTTCAATCCATAGAAGCCAATCCGTGGTATAATAGGAGCAAGGGAACTGGCAAAAATCCAGCAAAAATCGTGCACCTGGAGGGCAACTATGTATCGTTACAGCAATGGCCAGATCAGCTTGGCGGATTTCAAACAGCCGGTGGATATGAATCTGAAGGAAAGCAACCGTTGGGTAAAGAAAGCCCAGACGATCCCCTGACTGGAGATCGAGAAGCGCTACGCCGCACTATTCAACAACCGGAAAGGCAATGTGGCCAAGCCGCTGCGTCTGGCCTTGGAGGTCTGCATTATTCAGGCGGAGTATGGCTATTCTGACGAGGAAACCGCGCTCCAGATCCAGGAAAACCCATATCTTCAATATTTCTGCGGGTATCCTGGCTATGATGACGAAAAGCTGCCCTTGATTATGGGCAAAGCTATGAAACAGCAGTACGAGATCTTTATGGTGATGTGCCTTTTAGACAACGTCAGTACGAGGCTCTTGTAGATGGGCAGTGGGTTGATGGTGTTGCTGATAATGTAGTGCAAATTGGTGGTATGATCACCAGACATTGGAGAAGCCAAAAGGAAATCAGCCGATTTACAGGATCACTTATGAAGATTGCCGTCATATGGTCGATGCTATGGAGGATTCGTTTCATTCGGACGTCTTTGGAGTTGAAAAAGAAAAAGGTAAGGTTGAGGGAATCCTTGCTGCAGTATATCAAAGTATATTCGGCAAGTATGCATATCCATCATTAGAAGAAAAAGCCGCAAATCTATTGTATTTTATGATCAAGGACCATCCTTATGCGGATGGCTGCAAGAGAATTGCGGCATCACTTTTTCTTGAATTCCTGGATAAAAACAACGCTTTATTCCAAGATTGAGAAAAACGACTCAGCGATGGAACCTTGGTGGCCGTTACGTTGATGATTGCTGAATCCAATCCAGAAGAAAAAGAAGTAATGGTGAAACTGGTGATGAATCTACTGAATTTGCAATAAAAAGCACGGATTGCAATACTTGTCCCTGAGATTCTCACCAGCAAATACTGCTGTGAGAAATGCTTGTGTTTTATCACGATGAATTAACAGAGGAAGATATTAAAATTCTCTCTCTGGTTTCGGAGATTACAAAGAACGAGATAGCGAAAATGCTGTCAAGATTTGCAAAGAATTCAAAGTGAGTGAAAATCGAAAGGAGACCAGACTATGGGAAGGCTTTATAAAATCAACCCGCCGTGTCCCAAGTGCCATGAGGAACATAATTGGTGGCATATCCAGCTGACGGATGAGGAACAGGCGAAGATGGATGCGTATGTGGCAGCCAGTGAGGGAAAATCATCCTTGGAGTTACTTCTGGGCGAGCCGGGAATTGTTGTTACACGAAAGCTTAAGTGTTGTTGCTGCGGTCACGTATTTGAAGCGGAAGCCGGGCTGCGGAAATTCGACGAAGTCGGATACCGGGATCGGGATTTTATTGCGGCGGTCGGCGAAATACCCGTGTGATAAGATTAAGGAGTTGATGAGATGCATTTGGATCAGTCGGCATTGGGAATCCTGCGTAAAGCAGAAGATAAGAACGGTCGGAAATACATGGATTGGCGGATACCGTATATGGATCAGCTAGGACTGATCATGGTCTATAAATCCGACAGCCGGTATGAGAAGTATATGATTTACTTTTTCACAAGTCCGGCAAGTAAATGTCCCGGCAAATACCTGCATACAACCTACGGAAGTATCCAGGTGGAAGATGGTTCATTGACAATCAGAACAAAGAACAGCGTCTATGAGTTTGAGCTGGATGCATCATGCGTATCAGAAGTGGATATGATTTTGCTGTTACGTATGGTAAACGAGTATTTTCGTGATGATGGCATGTAAGGCAGACAATGCCAAGTACTGGGCTGCGGGAGCGATTCCGCGGCCGTTTTCATAGCGTTAGATCTGAAATTAACAGAGAGAAAAAGGAATGATAAACATATGAGCAGTTTTGAGAATGTAGAGGTTTTTGAAGATACTAAAAAGCTGTGCGAGACAAACGGAAAGATTAAGGAAGTTCTTGCACGGTCGGTGAAAAACCAGAAACTCATCCTGGAAGAAGAGGAGCTGTCTGCCGTGGATAAGGCACGCTTTGAAGATGAAGCGAAGATTGTTGTATCCACAAAGCGGACTTTCGAGGCGGCTGCAGATTATGCAGGTCAGAAGGTGGCGGTACATAACTTTGCCTCTGCCACAAATCCGGGCGGCGGCGTGACAAGAGGATCCAGCGCACAGGAGGAATGTCTGTGTCGGTGTTCCGGCCTGTATTTCTGCCTGAGCGTACCGGAAATGATGAAAGGATTCTATTACCCTCATCGGAATGAAAAGAATCCGATCAACAATGCGGATATCATCTATACGCCGGATGTGACTGTATTTAAGACAGATACGAACAAGCCGAAGCTGATGGATGAAAAAGACTGGTATGAAGTGGATGTGATCACCTGTGCGGCACCGAACCTGCGGGAACGGCCGAGCAACCGGTTCAACCAGGGTAACGGTGACCGGGCGGTAAAAGTCAGTGACCGGGAACTCCTGGAAATTCATAAGAAGAGGCTGACCAGGATTCTGGATGTTGCCGTACTGAACGGTGACGAAGTGGTGATTCTGGGCGCATTCGGATGCGGAGCATTTCAGAATAAGCCGGAAGTGGTGGCGCGTGCTGCCAAAGAAGTGATTGCGGATTATCTGTACGCATTTAAAACCATTGAATTTGCGGTCTATTGCCCGCCGCGGGATGATACGAACTTCAAAGTGTTTAAGCGGGTGATGGGAGCGTAAAGAATTGAAAGGAGACAAGCGATGGGAGAAAATTATGCATATATGGATGCCGATGAGGTGATGGAATTGCAGGATATTAAAGTTGGTGAAATAACCCGTGCAAAAACATGATTTTTGAATAGCAAAAGAAAGGCAGTCTCTGCTTAGGTAGGGATTGTCTTTCGTATATTCGCAAGAATTAAACCGCAGGTTCAATGCAGTTTTTCCTGTGCCGTGATATAACTGTCGTATCAGGGATATTACGGGAAAGGAGAAACTGTCCATGGATACTGTAAAGAGAATTGCAAAGCGAATGAGTCCGAAGGAAAACAGAAAGAGTTACAAGGAAGAATGTTCCGTTTTCCTGTCACATCGGAAGAGAGAATCATTATGGGAAAGGATTTCCATATGGAAAGAGGACGTCATCTGTATTTATCAAAGACTGCGGTACGGATACTGTTACCGTGACATCTGGTCGATTGACCAATGGTTTCTTACAGTTGTTCCGAACATGATTCATGACCTTCGTGTCAACAGCCATGGTTATCCCAGCTTCTTTGAAGGACCGGAAGAAGAAAATATCCGGAAATGGGATCGTATCCTGGGAAGAATGGAATTTCTGTTCCGGGAAGCAAATGAGGATACATGCAGAAAGAAGAATCTGTATGAGGAAGAGCATGACCTGGCACGGGAAGAATTCACGACAAAATACGGCATGTTCGGTGAGAAGCTGAAGACGGAAGAGGAGATTGCGAGAGAAAAGCGGGAGCATACACACCGGTTGTATATGATGAGCGATGTGCCGGAATATGTAGAAATCTCGGGAAAGTGGCTGGCGGCAGAGGGCGAACTGCGTGAGTATCGGGACCAGTGCCTGAAGCAGGGCATGGAGCTTATGACGAAGTATTTTCGGAACCTGTGGGATTGATATGCAGGGACGGACAAAAAGGAAGAGGTGGGGAATCGAAGGAGGATTCCCTGCCGCTTCTGTCATGGGCTTTCTGTTTCTTCCGGTAATATGCCTTGCCGTTCGGCATGGTCCGCGTTGCCGGGTTCAAAATTCCCCAGGTAGAACGCTGTGCGGAATGGTATGTCTTTTGTGCTTTCTTACTCTGTTTGCTGATCGGAACAAATGATTTCTTCATGCGGCACCTCGATTCTGTCCCAGTGTTTCCATGATGTTATTGCAGAATTCCATGTAATCGTTGTGTCCGAAAAGAAGCATCTTGTTGCACAGCAATTCCATGGATTTCTCAAATTCCGCCGTATCTTTCTTTCTGACTTTGCAGATAATGATGTGGTACGGGGAATTGTCCCGTGAGAATTCACTTCCGAACCGCACGGAAACATGGTTCTGTGTGAGCAGGGAATCTGCAAGATAGTCCTTGTGGTCGATGTACATATATGGGACGGACAGGATGGACCGGCCGTCCAGTCTCAGAAAATTTTTCATAGGCTCCTCCTTTGTGATAGCTGTCTGTAAGGAAAATGCTGCGAAATTTGCATTCCGCAGCCGTGGTGCCTGAAACCGTACCCTGGCACCGGCGTGATCACTCACGGGTTTTCTACAGGGAAATTGTTTACCTTTTTATTTTTTGAATTAATTTACCATGAACCGAAAGATACAATGGATAAAAGATAACAAAATAATCTATGCCACTGAACATTAACAAGACCATCTGCATTTTTAAAATGACCCTGTACGGAAAAATCATTTAAATGTCCGCTTCAAACAGGAAAGTCTGATTGTACCGGTCAAGGGCAATCTGCATTTCCATGATCTCACCGGAGATGCATTCATAATCACGTTTTACCAGTTCTGGATCATAATTGGTGTAGCGGTATTCAGGAACGGCATTTCTGGAGCTGAATGCATGGGAAGATTCCCTCATTTTTGGCAGATATTTCCGCATGGTGTCCAGAGTCGCTTTGCGGGAGCTAAGTTGTGCCATTCTTACCAGAATGCTGTCGACACTCATTTCCGTATCGCCTACCCTGATCTTTGCGGTGGCATTGGCCAGGTTCAGGGCGTGCTTGATGATGACGGCTTTTCGGTCGATTTCTTTTAACGTCTCAGAAATGGCGGAGTAGTCATATTTCGGGATGACCGGTTCCTCGCCGACAGCGGCAACGTAAGTGCGGGATGCCGCTTCCTGGGCCTCCCAGTAGGATTTTTCGTCCGTCAGACTTTTGAGCAGTTTATTGGCATAAGCCGAAGTTATTTTCATAATGTGTTTCGCCTCCTTCGCATCACTTTCTTATGACACGATTATAAGGCAGGAGAGAGAAGATGTCATTGAACCACTGGTTTAAACTGACCCATAAACGAGGAATATCCCCGTCAATGACGAGGATATTTTCAATACTGGTATGTAATAATCTGCTGAGAATGATAAAGTTGTCCAGGCTCGGCAGCGATTTTCCGGCGATCCACTTATAGATTGCCTGTGGGTTTTCAAAGCCGAACGCACCCTGGATCTCGCGGATCGTATAGTTTTGCTCCGAAAGCAGCTGCTTTATCCGCTTCCCGGTTTCCACGGGCTGGATTGACAAATACATCGGTTCCATTTGTATCCCTCCATGATTCTGTACTATCCCGAAACACTTGCTTTCATTCTATCACGAACGCAGCGGATTGAACAGCGAAATTTATCCGGCCGGACGGTTTATTTAGAAAGCTGATTGGCATGGACAATAGAAGGTGGGCGAGTAAAATCTGTTTTGATTTTGGCAGATCAATGCTTCTGCAAAGTTTACAATCAGGTCAATGTCTCACTATGATTCAGTACCGATGTACTGTACAGAAACAGTACATCCTGATTCTTAAATTCTATAAAACGTTCAAGTAAATCTGCCCTCAGATACCGGATATCCACCAGAGTGATCTTGGCATACCCTTCAGAAAGAAGAGGAGCGATACTGCTGCCAAAGGAATCCCGGAAAATGACAAGCTCTTTGTCCGATTTACAGTTCGGATTCTCGATGGTTATCAGAGAGCGGGGACCGGAAAGAAAGATCTCATAAGGATCTTTGCCGGATTTTTTCTCCATATTATAGATGGAACCCATCGTCTGATCCTCATGATTGGTCACGATACAGCCATCTAAAACATCATTGGATAGATAATATAGCGTTTCCGGCGGCAGTGGAAGAGCAGATTGACCATAATATACACCATAAAAAGGGACATCCAGCGCATATTCTGTGTAAGCTCCGGAGATAGATGTCCCCATGCCCTCCGCAAGAACAGCTGCCGTCTCTGGAAGCTTCTCCTGACGCCAATGGGTATCTGTCTTATAGTAATCCGTAATATCCAGCGTTCCTGTGATATCGATATAGTCTGCGTAGTTCATGTGATTCCGCATCATATGGAACAGTTTTTCATAGTCCGTGGAGAGGTATCCATGTTTCTCCGCAAGAAAGTAGCTTTTATCCGGGACAATGGAGAGATAGATATTCATCTCCTTGCCAGCCAGATATTTCTCATAGATATATGCAAACCGGTCCGCTGCATGTTCCAGAGAACCCATTTGAAGCGGATATTCAAGCTTTGCTGCATAACCATCCTGTATATAAATATCATGATTATCAAGCTGACCAAACACATCGTAGGTGGTATAGGCTTTCAACGTCCGGAACTGATCTCGCAGCGGAAATTGATCAAGAGTATACTTTTCAAATTCCGTCATAAAGCTTCCATCGGACATGGTATCCAGGGAAAACTTCGGGCGCTGTGCAAGCTTTCGCCGTTCGTTGTCAGAAAACTCCTGGGGCGGCAGCAGCCAGGACGCCATGGTAAGGCTAACAAATACGACTCCCAGCACAACTACTGTAACTATGTTGTTTATATGATTGATATTTTTTGCATTGTTTGTATTCTTCATGCTTTTTATATTCTTACATTCTATCATCTATCATTCCTTCCCGACCTCAGAATTCCTAAAACCTGAAATAAAGAAATGGGTTAAAGGAGCCATCCACCAGAAAAGCCGTACAGATAAGCAGCAGGGCTGAAAGTGCCAGTGGTTCTGCGAATAACATAACTGCTGTTCCTGTTTTCCATTGCTGGATCCGTCTGCAAAAGGACTTTGGAATCGGTGTCGCACCAAGCAGGGCTATCATCAAGACCACAAAATAGCTGCGGAAATAGTAGCTGGATGCTGCAGAAGTCAATGGATATCCGCCTGTTCCAAACATGGCTTTCAGATACGAGAATGCCTGGGACATATCAGTGGCATCAAAGATCACAAAACTGATTGCAACAGCAGTCAATACATAGATGCGGTTTAAGACATGGCTCTTTTTAAGGATTTCCAGAAGCCATATCTTCTCCAGAATCAGCAGCAGAGCAAAATAAAGTCCCCAGATTACGAAATTCCAGGCGGCACCATGCCAGAAGCCCGTCAGCATCCAGACCAGAAATATATTAAACAGATGCCGCGGTAAACTTACACGACTGCCTCCCAGAGGAATATAGACATAATCCCGAAACCAGGTGCCGAGAGACATATGCCAGCGACGCCAGAATTCAGTTATACTTTTCGAGATAAAAGGATAATTAAAATTTTCCAGAAAATCAAATCCAAATAGCTTTCCAAGTCCGATGGCCATATCGCTGTATCCTGAAAAATCAAAATATACATGAAGGGTATAGGCGACTGCATAGAGCCAGAAGAAAAGTACCGATTTATCATCCGAAGCCCGGAAGATGCTGCACAATTCTCCAAGCAGATTGGCGATCAGAATCTTCTTACCGAGTCCTAAGATAAATCGACGGATTCCCTGGGCCGTCTTACCCATAGTATGAATACGCCACTTTAACTGTTCTGCAATATCCGAATAACGGACGATGGGACCGGCGATCAGCTGAGGAAAGAGTGCCACATATGTAGCCAGGTCTATCGGATTTCTCTGGGCTTTCACATCCTGCCTGTATACATCCACCGTATAACTGAGTATCTGGAAGGTATAAAAGCTGATTCCGATGGGAAGTGTGATGTTAAGCAGGGAAATCGAACATCCGGTGACGGCATTTACATTACGGATAAAAAAATCTGCGTATTTAAAATAGCCAAGCATGAGAAGGCTGGATGAAACCGAAAGTGCGAGAAAAAGCCTGGCGAGCTTCGGAACACTCTGGTAACGTTCGATCAGCAATCCAAATATATAAGCCATCAGGATGGCAAGCATCATCCAAATCACATACCTCGGTTCTCCCCAGCCATAGAAAAAAAGGCTGGAAAGCAGGAGAACCGTATTTTTCAATGATCCCGGTGCTGCTGCATAGAGGATCAGGACACCGGGCAGAAACCAGAATAAAAATGGTATGCTCGAAAAAAGCATAGGTTCCTCCTAATCAAGTACAGCCGGTGCATCCACCAGAACGGTGGAATCCGGAGCCACTTCCGAGCAGGCCTCAACCAGATCATCGACACATTCCTCAGCGCCATATGCCATCATGACATAATCCGCAACCGAGATGACAACCACTTTATCCGGGAATCCGCACATCCAGTGCTGACCCTGAATCTCAGCTTTGTAATCCTCGGCAAATTCTTCTGCTTTCGAGGGGTTCTTAAGCTTCGCAAAGGCAGAACTGAAAGTATTGGTGTTCATCATATGCTGCAGGGTAGCTGTATCATCATCCAGCATATCATAAAGCTCATCGTTTACATGAAGAAGATACTCAAATGTCTCCTTATTCTCATCAGTCATGGCGAATTTTGCCGGCGCTTCCGCTTCGTGCTCTGCATCACCACCTACAGCCGCAAACTGCCTGTCCTCGCCCAAAGCATCCCAAACTTCTGTATAAAAATCAACCGCCGATTCAATCACCGTCTCCGGGGATTTCGTCGGTTCATCTGCAGGCTTGCTGCCGCATCCTGCCAGAGAAGCAGCCATGGTAAGAGTCAGAAGCGTTGTAATTGTTTTTTTCATATTGAAAAATTCCTTTCATTATAGGTTTTTGCTTATCAGACTTTATTATCTCAGAAAACCAGGTATAAAGCAAGGCGGGTATAAAAACAGTAAGAATTGTAAAAAAATGTAAGGAAAACTTTATGGCATATGGTCAGGAGTTTATCTATAATAATAATAGAAATGTTGTCTTGTAATACAAACATATGGAGAGGCGGTGTCATAATGAGAAAAGAATTATTAGTCATATTGGGAATCTCCGGCCTGCTTCTGGTCGGCTGCCATACTGTACCCAATGCAGCGCAGGAAACAAACACGATCGCCCCTACTGGTTATGCTTCTGAAGAGGTACAACGCATCTCTTTATTTTATGATGGTTCCCTGTATTTGTATAATGCCACCGGCTTTGATTTCCCACAAAAGGGAAGCTGGGAGTATTTAGGTCAGATAGCCTTTGTGAATAATTTGGAATATCCTACAAAAGATTTAAACGGCACCCATTTAAACGTAGGGCAGGAGGTTTACGGGGATCCGGAATCTCCTCAAAAACTATATGTAAAGTATGATTCAGGTTTTGCACTCTTTGAAGCAGAAAAGGCTACAAAGGAAGAAACTGTGGAGTATCTTGATTATGTACATGCGGAAATTAGGCTGGCAACTTCTGACAGCCTTCAGCTGAAGCTTTCCAATGTCAGCAATAAAACGATAATCTATGGGGAAGCGTATACAATGGAGGTCTTTCGGGATGATAGCTGGGAGAAACTTCCGGTTTTACCCGAAGATTATGGTTTTATAGAGATTGCCTACGAATTGGAACCCGGAGAATCTCGGTTTATGGATATAGATTTTGCATGGTTATACGGAGAACTCCAGAAAGGCAGATATAAAATGATAAAAGAGATTTATTTGCCGGACGGCAGAGTATATTCGGTACCGGCAGAATTTGAAATACAATAAAACATGAAGCCCCACCGGATCTCGAATGATGTCGTATAGTCATAGATATCCAGCGGGGCTTTTTCTCTGGGTCAGATAAGATGTCTGCTTTTTTCGAGCGGCAAGTCATCGCGAGTTCATCACGGTGGGAGTGAGATCTCCGGCGGGGAGAGACGTTCCTCGAGGATCACAGTGATTCTTTAAGAACTATCCGTAAAAATAAAAATCGGTTTAATTCATCATACGGAAAAGACCGATGACCTTTCCGAGGATCTCGACCTGGTCAAGAATGATCGGATCCATCGAGGAATTTTCCGGTTGGAGACGGAAATGGCCGTTTTCCTTATAGAAAGTTTTTACAGTTGCGGAATCGTCCACCAGAGCAACGACCTTATCACCGTTTTCAGCGTTTGGCTGCTTTGCAACGATCACTTTATCGCCGTTGTAGATTCCGGCCTCGATCATACTGTTTCCTTTTACCTTCAACATAAATACTTCCTTATTTGGAAGAATTTCTGCAGGAATCGGGAGATAATCTTCGATGTTCTGTTCTGCAAGGATTGGCACTCCGGCAGCGACCGTACCGATCACCGGCACGTTTACGAGTTCGCGTCTCGTCAGGGCGAAATCGTCATCAAGGATCTCGATCGTTCTCGGCTTTGTCGGATCACGACGGATATAGCCGTTTTTTTCCAAGGATTCCAGATGAGAGTGCACGGAGGAAGTGGACTTTAAGTGTACCGCTTCACAAATCTCGCGCACAGCCGGCGGATAACCTTTCTTTAAGATCATTTCTTTTATATATTCAAGTATTTCTCTCTGCTTATCAGTAATTTTTCCCTGACTCATGAAATCCCTCCTTTTTTCATCTGTATACATAGTACCATAAAATACGGGAAAAAGCAAACCTTTGTTCGAAAAATACCGAAAAAGAATTGACAAACATATGTTCGTGTGATAGAATTTGATACAGAACAGATGTTCGCAAACGTAAGTTTGGACTCGCTGGATACAAAGGAGGAAGCTGTATGAAGAAGTATTTGATAGCCCTTGTTATGATTGTAATGATTATGTCCTGCTTTTTCGGAAAGACTCTGGTTATGGCGAATGAAGAGAGTGATGATACAGTCTATAACCGCTATTATACGACGATCGAGGTAGAAAAAGGTGATACACTCTGGTCGATTGCAAAAACTTATTATCACCACTCCGGTATGTCGGTACGGGAATACGTTTATGAGCTGAAATTGATAAACGGAATGGTTTCAGATGAGATACGCGCCGGAAATATGATCTCCGTGGAATACTATGCGGAGACACCGGGGAATCCGTATATAAAGTGATCCTCAAAAAGATGTTTCCCGGATATGAGTGTTGCGGTAAGAACCGTTTTTTGACCAGAGAATAAGATCCCATGGACAGATATATGTTCCGGGGTCTTATTCTTTATAAGACAATGGCTTGCTATTGCCGGTGAGAGACATTACAATAGGATTAACAGCAGAGACCACAGGAGGCACAGATGAGATTATTCCATTTATCAGATCTTCATATCGGAAAGAGAGTGAATGAATTTTCTATGATCGAGGACCAGAAATATATTCTTGAAAGGATCCTGGATCTCGCGGAGAAGGAGATGCCGGACGGAGTGATCCTGGCAGGAGATATCTATGATAAACAGATTCCCTCCGCGGAAGCAGTTCAGGTGTTCGATGAGTTTATCACAAAGCTGGCGGAGAGAAAATTCCCCATCTTTGTTATCAGCGGAAACCATGATTCTGCGGAACGACTGGCTTTTGGAGGAAGACTGCTAAACAGCCGGGGAATTTATCTCTCCCCCGTCTATGATGGAACTGTCATGAAAATTCCGATCGCAGATCAGTATGGGACGGTCTGGATCCATCTTCTTCCGTTTATCCGTCCGGCAGCTGTGCGCCGCGTATTTGAAGATGAGTCAGATTTGATTACAGATGTCCAGTCTGCAGTACGTGCAGTGATCAGCCACATGGAGATCGATCCGAATGAGAGAAATATCCTCGTGGCGCACCAGTTTGTTACAGGAGCGTCCCGATGCGAATCGGAGGATATCCAGGTCGGAGGTCTTGATAATATTGATGCTTCAGTCTTTGAGGCTTTTGATTATACAGCCTTGGGGCATATCCATAGTCCTCAGAATGTGGGAAAGGGCATGGTGCGCTACTGCGGAACGCCCCTGAAATATTCCTTCTCTGAGACGGATCAGGAAAAAACGATCACGGTCGTGGAGATGGAAGAAAAGGGAACGGTAAAGATCAGACTTCTGCCTTTAAAACCATTTCGGGATATGCGAAAGCTCCGGGGAACATATATGGAACTGACTGCCCGTTCGTTTTATCGGGATATGAACTGTGAAGATTATATTCAGGTAACGTTGACGGATGAGGATGATGTACCGGATGGACTTCAGAAGCTGAGAGTCATCTATCCGAATATTATGCAGCTTTTGTATGATAATCAAAGGACAAGAGCCAGCAGCCAGATTGATGCGGTTCAGGATGTAGAAGAAAAGACAGAGTTAGAACTATTCCGGGAGTTTTATGAACTTCAGAATAACCAGCCTATGATGAAACAGCAGGAAGAGTTTGCAGAAAAATTGATCCGGGAGATAAAAGAATGAAGCCCAAAAAACTGGTGATCAGTGCTTTTGGCCCCTATGCGGGAGAGAGCACGATTGATTTTGAAAAACTTGGAGAACACGGGCTCTACTTGATTACGGGGGATACAGGTGCCGGTAAGACAACGGTCTTTGACGCAATCACATTTGCCCTGTATGGGGAAGCGAGTGGGACTGTGCGGGAATCCGGAATGTTCCGCAGCAAATACGCAAAGGCAGAGACAGAAACATTCGTAGAATTGACCTTCTCCTACCAGCGAAAAGAATATAAAATTCGTAGAAATCCGGAATATCAGACCCAAAAGAAACGTGGAACCGGATTTACAACAAAAAAGGCAGATGCGGAGCTCTTTTATCCCGACGAACGTCAGCCTGTTACGAAAATGGGGGCAGTGACAAAGGCGGTAACGGAACTTATGGGTCTTGACTATAAGCAATTTACCCGGATCGCGATGATCGCACAGGGGGATTTTCAGAAACTCCTGATTGCAGGAACTGCCGAACGTGGGGAAATCTTCCGGCAGATTTTTCATACGGAAATCTATCAGACGATTCAGATACGTCTCAGGGACGAAGAACGGAGAAGAAGAAAAGATTACGATGAACTGCGCCGGAGTATCAGCCAGTATTTGAATGATGCCAGTTTTGAGGAGGATCCGGCTGCCGGTCAGGAGTTCCTTGCTTTAAAGAAAGCCGGTTTCGAGGGGAAAATAACTGATGGAATCAATTTACTGCGTGCTGAGACGAAAAAAGAGCAGGAGCGTTTGGAGATACTGGATAAAACTCTAAGGAAAATTGAAGAGCAGATTTGCAGTGTTAGTGAAAAAAAGGGAAAAGCGGACCTACTAAAAAAGACAGCAGCTGAACTTAAAGCAAAACAGCAGGAGTTGGAGTTACTGCAGCCGGAATATGGACGGGTGCTCGCTGAGTGGAACAGGATAGAAAAGCAGGAAGGAACACGCGAGAAACTGACAGAACGGATTCAGAAACTTGAACTTAGCCGTCAAAGCTTTATCGAGCTGGATAAGACTCGTGAAGAGATCGACGGAAAAGAAAAGCTTCTTTTGAAGATTCAGGAAGAAAAAAAGGAAAATGAAAATCAAGTCAGCAGCCTCCAGAAAGAACTGGAAGACAGGCGCGGGGAGAAAGAGCATAATCTGGGAGTGCCGGTAGAAAGAGAACAGCTCACACGTGCAAAAGAGAAACTTTTGCACCGAAAAAATGAACTGGAAGAACAGATGAACCGGGTGGAGTCTATCAATAGAGAGTTAAAAAATGCTCAGGAGGAATACCGGAGTGCTGTTGATCAGTGCGATGAGATTCGCAGTGTCTATGCACATCTTGAACGCTTATTTTTGGATGCTCAGGCTGGAATTCTGGCCCAAAATTTACAGGCTGGAATGCCCTGCCCGGTATGCGGTTCGATTCATCATCCGGCTCCGGCGAAACTTTCAGAAGAAATTCCGGACCAGAAGGAACTGAAGCGAAAAGAACAGGAAAAGGCGCAGGCAGAAGAAAAGGTCCAGAGACTTAGTGAAAGAGCCAGCTTTTTTAAAAGGAATTTAGATCAGGAAATGAGAAATACAGCTGAGCTGATCTGCGGAACGGAAAAAAATCTGGTCAAAGAGGCCTTAATTGTAACTGGTCCTGACGAGCTTGTGACTGCAGCAGATCCGGTAATTGAAAAATTAGATGATGAACTCCGGGCTTTGGAGATCCGCATAAAAGCGAACACAGAACAGCAGAAAGTGCTGGATGGATTGGGTGGTATGATAAACCGTCTGGAAACAGATCTGAATGCTGCAGGAGAAAGAAACAAAGAACTTGCTCTTTCAGAACAGAATCTGGTGACAGTATTAACAATGCTGCGGAAGCATGTGGAAGAGTTTCAGAGAAAGCTGGAAGGTCAAAATGCTGTGGAGATTGAAAATAATCTGCAATCCATGAAAACCAGAAAAAGTGAACTTGATCAGGAAGCAATTGACGCGAAAAAGGCTCTGGAGCGATTTCAGAACCAGAATGCCAGTCTGAATTCTGCAGCGGAAGCTCTTAAAAAGCAGATTCAGGGATTCGAAGATATTCCAGAAAAAGAACTTTCAGAGACAATGGAATATTTGGAAACAGAGAAGGCAGAGACATCAAAGCTTCGTGAAAAAATACATTCGTCCTGGCACAATAATCTCAGAATCTATGAAGCTGTATGTGGCCAGCAGGGCAGAATGGAACAGACGGAAAAGGAATATGTCTGGATCCATTCCCTTGCGGATACAGCAGGCGGAACATTAAACGGTAAAAGTAAAGTTGAACTTGAAACCTATGTCCAGATGGCATATTTTGACCGGATCTTACGGCGGGCGAATCTTCGGCTGATGACGATGAGCAGCGGACAGTATGAGATGAAGCGGCGGGAAAGTGCTGACAATAAAAAGGATAAAAGTGGGTTGGAGCTAAATGTCATCGACCATTACAACGGAAGTGAGCGGAGTGTAAAGACACTTTCCGGAGGCGAGACTTTTCAGGCATCTCTGTCACTTGCACTTGGCCTTTCAGATGAGATCCAGTCGATGGCCGGTGGAATCCAGATGGATGCCATGTTCGTGGACGAGGGGTTTGGTTCTCTGGATGAAGACGCATTAAATCAAGCAGTAAAGGCATTGGGAAATCTGGCAGAAGGGAAAAAACTGGTTGGCATCATTTCTCATGTTTCAGAGCTGAAAGACAGGATCGACAAGAAAATTGTAATAACAAAAAATCGCAGCGGAGAGAGAGTTGGAAGCAGCATAACGGTATTAGGGGATTATTCAGCCGATGGGGTGTCCGTATTTATGTAAAAACGTTGGGAGCCAACGGAAAGTGGCTCCCAACGAAAATATATATTTATGGAATCATGACAGGTGCCTGTGTAAATTCGTTTTTCTGCGATTTCCCGGATTTTAGTTCCCGCACCATCCTGGTGAGTTCAGACGCAGTTAGATTTTTCTTAAAAAGTTCATACGCGGAAGAGGAGAGGATATTTTTTGCGTCAGCAGTTTTTGCAATAACCGGGATATCACAGTGCCTTTTTAATTCTGAAAGAAGCAGTGAGGAAGATCTTTTGAATCCCAGGATCCGGATCCATGGAGCACGGAATAAATCTGCAAACATACACTGGTCTTCGACGCTAATATCAAGCATGAGATTCATGAGTGCACGGCTGACTCTGGCATAAGTATACTGTCGGTCTTTCCTGAGAGCAGTCAGAGTATCCGTCCGAAAGAATTCTAATCGGTTTTTATAGAGCTTTGCCGCAAGATCTCCCGGCATTCCGAAAATGTTCTGAAGTTTCTCCAGATCGGAAGTTAAAATTTTCTGGTTCAGGAGGAGAGAAAAATCATTTGGAAACAGCGGAATCTCAGATTCTTCTTTCATGCATTCAAAATGCGAATCCGGTAGAACAGCAGTGAGAAATTCCAGATCCTTCGAAAAAACCGCTTTTCGGATAGCTGTTGCGGAAGCGAAGGAGCCGTTCCGATCCTCAGAATGGTAGCCTGGGTCTGAGCGTTTCAGAGTCCAAGGACTAATATCGGAAGAGAATTCTTTTAATGCTTTCAGATATTCAACTGCGAGAATGTCATTTGGAGAAGCTGGCACAGTCTCTTTCTTTGCGAGAGTCAGAGCCTGCGGGTATGTGAGACCACTTCGAAGACCTTCGCGGATCAGGGCGGACTGTTCGTTCGTTTCCAATGCGGAATGATTAGCCAGTTGCCACAATTCTTCGATATTGCCGGATTCACTGCCAAAGGAAAGGACATCGATCATTCCCATATGGTGAAACAGAGAGACGCCGCAGCGGGCAAAATCTTGGGCAGCGCTTAAGGTTCCAAAGATCGGCATCTCGATCACGAGATCAGCCCCTGAGAGAAGGGCAGAGCGGGTACGGAAGGTTTTGCTGTACATTGCCGGAATCCCCCGCTGTACAAAATCACCGCTCATGACAACGACAATGAAATTGGCGCCTGTCTGGCGTTTTGTCTCTTCAATCTGATATTTATGGCCATTGTGGAACGGATTATATTCTGCGATGATAGCGGCTGTTTTCATGGTGTAAACTCCTTAAATAAAGTCGATCAGTGGTCAAAAATAAATTTGCAGTTCTTTTGGCAGAGTGAAATTGATTTATTGCTGCGAGTAAGGCAGTGTCATACCGTGCCGAAAATACAAATCATTATCTAATAATATAGACGAAACAAAAACTTAATGCAATATTTATTGTTATCAAAGGAAAAATGTGATATACTGCGTTTAAACAATGTGTGAAAGTCCTGACGATTTCACAACTGAACAGATGTCAGATTTTTACGCATATGTTTTTAAGACTATATTTTACATCTTTGCGGCGGTCACCGCAATCTTTGGAAATAAGACGCAGAAAGGATGGATGCTATATGAAACTGATTTACGCAATTATCCGTTATGACAATGAGGACGATGTTACAACTTCTCTTACAAAACACAAATTCAGTGTGACACGTCTTTCTACTACCGGTGGATTCCTGAAAAAAGGTAATACAACTCTGATGATCGTTACTGAGCCGGAACGTGTCGACGAGGCTATCGATATTATTAAGAAAGAATGCGGCCATCACCAGAAGATCACCATCAATATGCCATATGTATCCGGTTCCTCTATGGTCCATTGTGCAACCATGCCGATGTCTGTCGATGTTGGCGGCGCAACGATCTTCGTTGTGGATGTTGAGCGGTATGAAAAGATCTGATAACAGACAATCAATGTGGATGGAAAGTACCTTTTATATTCCAGAAGGAAATTACCCCAATAGATAATTAGAAATTGTAGGAGCTTTGGCAGTCTTTGCTTGCCGGAGCTCTTATATTTTTATCATTGTTTTTAATTTAACGAGAGGTACTGAAAAAAGTGCAAAAAATTGGGGAATATAGTCTTGTATCCAGTATTTAGCTGCGATATAATAAAAATACGTATGAAAACCTATATTGAGGAAGGAGTCAATCATCATGGCATTTATTGATCTTATGAAGGAAAAGGCGAAACAGGATGTAATGACCATCATCCTGCCAGAGAGCAACGATAAGAGAACTCTTATCGCAGCAGCACAGGTATTAAAGGAGAAGACAGCTGACCTGATCATGATCGGAAAAGAGGAGAAGATCATGGATGGTGCTCACTGGCTGGAAGTTGACCTTACTGGCCTTAAGGTCGTAGATCCGGATACTGATCCGAACTTTGACCACTACGCAGAGACCCTGTTCAAATTAAGAGAGAAAAAGGGCATGACTCTCGAGAAAGCACAGGAGATCTTAAAGACAGATTACATCACATACGGCGTTATGATGGTAAAAGAAAAAGACGCTGACGGACTTGTTGCAGGTGCTTGCCACGCAACAGCTGATACATTAAGACCGGCTCTTCAGATCTTAAAGACAGCTCCGGGAACAGAGCTTGTATCCGGTTTCTTCATCATGGACGTTCCGAACTGCGAGTACGGTGCAAACGGCACATTCTTATTCGCTGACTGTGGTTTAAACCAGGATCCGACATCTGCAGAGCTTGCTGCAATCGCTGACAGCTCCGCTAAGAGCTTCCGTGCACTTGTTGGTGAGAAGCCGATCGTAGCTATGCTTTCCCACTCCACAAAGGGCAGCGCAAAGCACGCTCTTGTAGACAAGGTTGTAGAGGCTACAAAGATCGCAAACGAGAAGTACCCGCAGCTTGACCTTGACGGCGAGTTACAGCTCGATGCAGCGATTGTTCCGTCCGTAGCAAAAGCAAAAGCAAAAGGAAGCGAAGTTGCAGGTCATGCTAACGTTCTTATCTTCCCGAACCTTGACTGCGGCAACATCGGTTACAAGCTGGTTCAGAGACTTGCTAAAGCAGAAGCTTACGGCCCGATGCTCCAGGGTATCGCAAGACCGGTCAACGACCTTTCCCGTGGATGCTCCGCTGAGGATATCGTTGGTGTAGTAGCTCTTACAGCTGTACAGGCTCAGATGGCTTAATCTATAATTACTTAACAACAATGGGGAACGACGCAAAATCGATCAAGAGGAAACGGCGTTCCCTTTTTGGCAACAACTGTAATATCCAGTCTTCGTTCCGGAGACCGGAAGACACAGATTCTATTTTATAATCACAAGGAGTTTTATCTGTCATGAATATTTTAGTTATCAACTGCGGAAGCTCTTCCTTAAAGTACCAGTTAATCAACTCTGATACAGAGGCAGTTCTTGCAAAAGGTCTCTGCGAGAGAATTGGTATCGAAGGAAGCCAGATCACATACCAGCCGGCAGGCGGAGAGAAGGAAGTTACCGTTTCCCCGATGCCGACACACACACAGGCGATCCAGATGGTATTAGACGCTCTCACAAACAAGAAGAGCGGCGTTATCGCAAGCCTTGCAGAGGTTGGTGCTGTTGGTCACCGTGTCGTACACGGCGGTGAGAAGTTCACTTCTTCCACAGTGATCACAGATGAGGCTATGAAAGCAATCGAAGAGTGCAACGATCTTGCACCGCTTCACAACCCGGCGAACCTGATCGGTATCCGCGCTTGCCAGGAGCTTATGCCGAACGTACCGATGGTAGCTGTATTCGATACTGCATTCCATCAGACAATGCCGGAGGAGGCTTACCTTTACGGCCTTCCGTACGAGTACTACGAGAAGTACAAAGTAAGAAGATATGGCTTCCACGGAACTTCCCACAGCTTCGTATCCAAGAGAGCTGCTGAGGTTGCTGGAAAACCGTACGAGGATTTAAAGATCATCGTTTGCCATCTTGGAAACGGCGCAAGCCTTTCCGCTGTAAAGAACGGCAAATCCGTAGATACAAGCATGGGTCTTACACCGCTTGAGGGTCTTATCATGGGAACGCGTTCCGGTGATATGGATCCGGCTATCATGGAATTCATCGCTAAGAAAGAGAACCTTGACATCGCAGGCGTTATGAACGTTCTGAACAAGAAGTCTGGTGTTCTTGGCCTTTCCGGCGTATCCAGCGACTTCCGTGACATCGAGGAAGCAGCTGAGGCTGGCAACGACCGCGCAGCGAAAGCTCTTGCAGCTTACAACTACCGCGTTGTTAAGTACATCGGTGCTTACACAGCAGCGATGGACGGCGTAGATGTGATCGCATTCACAGCAGGTCTTGGCGAGAACGGCAAGTCCATGAGAAAAGCTGTTTGCGAGCATTTATCCTACCTCGGCATCAAGATCGACGACGAGGCTAACAGCGTAAGAGGAAAAGATATCGTGATCTCCACACCGGATTCCAAGGTTAAGGTTATGGTTATCCCGACAAATGAGGAGCTTGCGATCGCAAGAGAGACTCTGGCTCTCGTAAAATAATTTTGGGCAGTTTGTCCGTGCAGATATTTGCACGGTGAACCGATTAGCAATGACGCTGACCCGTTCAGAACCCTGTGAGAGCAGGAGATGAGCGGGTTGGCTTCTGTGCTGTCTGGAGGTTTTAACGGCCTCAGGACGGCTTTGGAGCCCTCACGATATACGCTGGGGTTCTCACAGGTACGAAAATATTTCGGCCCTGATGCTCTTAATGCGCGCTCTGGCGCGGTTAAGAATTTGTCACAAGAACATGTTTTGAATGGGGAAATGCATGAAAAACAGAGCTTTTAAAATTTAATATTTTAGTAGAAAAATTGTTGACAAATTGTTCCTGTTCATATATAATATCTTAGTGCGTATTAGGAGAAACGTAATATGCTGATTAATTTATCTGAAGTTTTTACTCTGGAAGGTAAAGAGAAGACATGGGAAGTTCCGTTTGAAGCGAAAGCCTATAAGGGTTCCCGAGTTGAGTATCCGGTGGTCTCTGCGGACCCGGTAAAGATCACTGTAAAAAACCTTGGAAACAGGAAACTGAGTCTTACGGGAAATACTTCCGTGACTCTTGCGATTCCCTGTTCAAGATGTCTGGAACCGGTGAATTACACCACAGACATCGAGTTCGACCAGGAGATCGATATGAATGCTTCCGATGAGGACAGAGTGAAGGACTTGGATGAACAATCTTATTTATCTGGTTATAATCTGGATGCCGATATGCTGGTTTGCAACGAATTATCGTTGTACCTGCCTATGAAGATCCTCTGCAAGGATGATTGCAAAGGGATCTGCAGCAAATGTGGAGCAAATCTCAACAAAGGAGATTGCGGCTGTGATACATGGGTTCCTGACCCGCGGATGGCAGCCATCCAGGATATTTTCAAACAGTTTAAGGAGGTGTAACCATGTCTATCTGTCCTAAGAATAAATCTTCCAAAGCGAGAAGAGACAGCCGCAGAGCGAACTGGAAAATGTCCGCTATGAACTTAGTAAAGTGCAGCAAGTGCGGTGCTTTAATGATGCCTCATAGAGTATGCAAGGCATGCGGCAGCTACAACAAGCGTGAAATCGTTAAAGTTGAAGACTAATTAAGAATTATGAGATCCTCCGGCGGCTTTCCCCGGGGGATTTTTTCGTCTACAGCAAGAAGCCAGATACCGCGGTATCTGGTTTTTTGCATTTGAAGCTTTTCGTTGTTCCTGCATATTTATCTCGTGAAATTTTCAGAATAATCCATTAAGATCTGCGCGACATACTGCATATCAGAAGGTGAGAAGCGCTGATCGCAGGGAAGGGATATAATGTGGTCATAAATGTATTGTACTGATGATTCCGGTAGCGGATGAACCAGCGGTCCCATTGGCCAGTAGACAGTCGAGAGAATCTGGTGATCTGTCAGGTATTGCTGTAATTCGCTGCGTTTTTCGGCATACAGGCAGAAATGGCTTGGAACAGCAGACTCCGGAAGTTCGGAAAAGACTATCTGCACACCGCGAAGCGGTGCTGCAAGGGCTTTTAAAAGTGCAGCATAGTTTTCACGCCTTGTCCTGCAAATGGAATCGAAGTCAGCATGGCGTAGGAGATATTCTGAATTATCATCACTGGCAAAGCTATCAAACATCTGACGAAGTCGAAGTTCTCCCTCCCAGAAAATATCTCTGTTTTCTGTCTCGATGGATTCTTTGCGTTGCTTGAGATGTGTTAATTCTACCGGCAGAAGAGGTGTTTCAAAGGTTCCGTTTCGTTTAACGGCAAATCCCCCGCAGGCAACCCCCATCCATTTTCGGAAGCTTCCGGCAAAATAATCACAGAGAGGATCGATACCGTCAGCTGAAAGCATGGAATGAGTTACATCTTCAAAAATAACAACTCCTTTTTCTTTGCAGGCTTTAACAAAGCTGTGATCATAGTTGCAGAAGCCATAGTAACCGCAAAGAGATAAAACACTGATTTCATCGATAACCGCTGTGTCAAAAATGCTGTGCAAATTCTGGTCCAGCTCATAAAATTTCAGCTGATATCCGGCTTTCTTAAAAGGAGCAAGGACCGTTCCACAGGTATACATAGGCACATACGCGACTTTACGCGTATCGTACCGTGCAATATCCTGTAAACAATAATAGATACCGCATCGTCCGGACATGGTAAATGCCAGATCATCACCAGGTGAGCAGATACGCGAAAAGTATCCGTTTTCGATAGGTGTGTTGGGTTCGTAGTGGAACATACCACCAATTTTTCGCATGTTTCATTTCCTCCTTACCAGTAGAAAAAGGTTACACGGATGTTTTTGTCCGTTAGCTAAAAACTCATTATAATTATAATAGATTGTTAATAAAAACGAAAGCTTTATTTTGTGCAATAATAAATTTCCTATTACACAAAAGGAACACAATAATATCATTAATAATTATTGTTTTATAATATGATTGCCAAAGCATAAAAAGAGTGTGTTAGGCAGTCATGAAAACTTCTGAAAATGCTGTCATAATAAAAAATAATACAAAAAATTAACGAAATAATGGATATCTTTTTTTATTGTTAAGAGAAAGCTAAAATTATTGACAATCCTATTGGCATAGACTATACTTATTTTAGCAAGAATGGTACGAAACTTTTAAATTGTCAGATAAAAATTCAATGCTAAAGAGGCACAGGAGGTTATTAACAGTTAAATTTTAAGTCAAACGTCCGTGAGACTTGGTGCGTGATTCTGCTCAGCGTAAGCTGACATATTCTTTACAGAATCACTGTACATCCTCGCGGAGCGTTTATCTCAGTCGGAGACTAACTCCCACTGAGACTAATTTGTTATTACTCGCCACCTGAAGAGGTGAGAGTCTTCTCGACTGAGATAAATCATATAGATAGATGTTGAGTTTTATAGGATATAGGGTAGAGTACTATTAAAAGGAGTTAATACTCTGAGTTAATATTATTCTATACATAAATTTTCAAAAATTATAGGCGTATCTGTTCAGACATTACGAAATTGGGATGTCAATGGAAAGATATCAATAAAAATGTTGAAGGATTCATTATGGACGCAAATGGTTACTACAGCTTGGATAAGGTTAAGGTTGCACAGTAATTAACGGCAACACAGTAATTGATGAATGTCGGGCTGTCTGGTTTTCGGATCGTCCGATTTTTCAGCAGATAATAATTATTATGTGAAAGGAAAGAAACTATGAGACTTGAAAATTTGACTTGGCCGAAAGCACAGGAATATTTTGAAAAAAATGATATGGTACTTATATCTATCGGCAGTATTGAGTGTCACGGTCGTCACATGCCGCTTGGAACCGATACACTGATTCCAAATCATTTGTTGGAGAAAATCGAGAAGAAGAGTGATGTTTTGATTGCTCCGACCATTCCATATGGTTCCAGCCCAGGTTTAGCTCCGTATCCTGGTTCAATTGATATTGACAGCGAGGTACTCTATCAGTTTTGCCGTCAGGTTTTCCTGAGTCTGTATCGTCACGGCGCAAGAAAATTCGTTTTTCTGAACGGACATGGCGGTAACATCAAGATGATTCAGCGCCTTGGCATGGAATTCGAGGATAAAGGCTGCCTGGTTGCTATGCTTAACTGGTGGCTGATGGCATGGGATATGAACCCAGCATGGAAAGGCGGTCACGGCGGCGGTGAGGAAACAGCTGCGATTCTTGGAATTGATCCGTCTTTAGTTGACAAGAGTGAGATAGGTGGTGAACTCCAGTTTAAGCACCTGTCTGATAATCTGAAGACAACTGGTTTCCGTTCTGTTGAGTATAAGGGAGTTACCGTTGAGATTCCCCGCAAAACTCCGCATGTTACAGACAACGGATGGATTGGACCGGATCATCCGAGTACCGCTACAGAAGAGTGGGGCAAGGAAATGCTCGAGACCACAGCAAACTATATTGTTGATTTCATGGAAGAGTTCAAGAAAGTTAAACTTTCATAAAGCAATGCCAGAGTGGATAAGAACGTGACGCTGAAAATGATTGCAGCAATTTTAAATGCAAATGGCACATAGTAAAATGTGATACGAAAAGACCGCCGGCCCAGATTTCTCTGGTAACCGGCGGTCTTCCCTATGAGCAAAACAATTAAATGTAAAAGAGCAATGCATCGTATGTCGGATACGGGAGATAATCCTCCGGGATCAGGACTTCCGCATCGTTGACAGCCAGACGGATCGTTTCCATCTCGGCAAGGATCGTGTCATGGTAGTAAGTACCAGCCTTTAAGTAGTCATCCATGCCTTCCACGGTACCGATCATATCCTTTAAGGTATCAAGCTCATCAGAGATCGTATCTGCGAGTCCGGAGAGCTTTGTGATCAGCTTTTCTTCCGCCTTTGTTGTAATGCCAGGAACAAGCTCTTTCTTGGTGCTGCCTGTGCATGCGAGATCATTTACATAGGAGAACAGAGACGGAAGGAAGTCTTTCTGTACCATTTCCTCCATAGTCTTAGCCTCGATATGGATCGTTTTTGCGTAATCCTCAAGAAGGATCTCGTAACGGGAGAAGAGTTCTTCTTTTGTCAATACATGATGCTTTGTGAAAAGCTCGATGTTCTTTTCGGCAATTAAATGCGGAAGAGCTTCCGGCGTCGATTTCAGGTTCGGGAGTCCGCGTTTCTTGGCTTCCGCTAACCACTCATCGGTATAGCCGTTGCCGTTGAAAATGATCCTTGCATGGTCTGTGAAGGTATCCTTTAAAAGCTTGTGGATCGCCAAATCAAGCTCTGAGCCGGTAAGCCCATCTAAGACCTTGCAGAAGCCTGCGAGAGACTCTGCAACTGCTGTATTTAAGATCACGTTCGGACCTGACAGGGAGAGAGAGGAGCCCGGCATACGGAACTCAAACTTATTTCCTGTGAAGGCGAACGGTGATGTACGGTTACGGTCTGTGTTATCTTTTGTGAAGTGCGGGAGAACCTTCGGGCCGATGGACATCTGAACGGCACCCTTTCCTTCAAAATATGTTTCGGATTTAATGGAATCGACAACAGCCTCCAGCTCTTCACCTAAGAACAAGGAAACGACTGCAGGCGGTGCCTCGTTTGCTCCGAGACGGTGATCGTTTCCGGCCGTTGCAACGGAGATTCTTAAAAGATCCGCATAATCATCAACAGCTTCCACAACGGCTGCTAAGAACAGTAAGAACTGTGTGTTTTCTGCCGGTGTCTTTCCTGGATTCAGAAGATTTTCACCGGTATCCGTGGAGAGTGCCCAGTTGTTATGTTTTCCGCTTCCGTTGATACCCTCGAACGGTTTCTCATGGAGCAGGCACGCAAGACCGTGGCGGTCAGCAACCTTCTTCATCATCTCCATAACGAGCTGGTTGTGGTCAACAGCAACATTGACGGTTTCAAAGACAGGAGCAAGCTCATGCTGCGCAGGAGCAACCTCGTTGTGTTCAGTCTTTGCCGGAATTCCGAGCTTCCAGAGTTCTTCATTTAATTCTTCCATGAAGGCTTCCACTCTCGGCTTGATGGAACCAAAGTAGTGGTCATCCATTTCCTGTCCCTTCGGAGCCGGAGCGCCGAATAAGGTACGTCTGCAGAAGATCAGGTCTTTTCTTAAGCGGTAGCACTCTTTGTCTACCAGGAAATATTCCTGCTCAGCGCCTACCGTAGTGTTGACGCGTTTGACATCTGTTTTTCCTAAAATGTGGAGTAAGTGGGTAGCTTCTTTGCTGACAGCTTCCATGGAGCGGAGCAGCGGAGTCTTTTTATCGAGTGCCTCGCCGCTGTAAGAACAAAAGGCAGTTGGGATACAGAGCGTATGTCCCTTGATGAATGCGAAAGAGGTAGGATCCCATGCGGTATAGCCGCGGGCTTCGAAGGTAGCGCGTAAACCGCCTGACGGGAAGCTGGACGCGTCCGGCTCACCTTTTACGAGTTCTTTTCCGGAAAATTCCATGATTGCTTCGCCGACACCGGTCGGAGAGAGAAAACTGTCATGCTTCTCAGCGGTGATGCCTGTCATCGGCTGGAACCAGTGGGTGAAATGGGTAGCGCCATGCTCCAGAGCCCATTCTTTCATGGCAACAGCTACAGAGTTTGCGACATCCAGTTCCAGATGGGAACCGCTGTTGATGGTCTTTGCAAGTGCTTTGTAGATATCCTTCGGGAGACGTGCTTTCATTTCGGAGTCGTTGAATACAAGACTTCCATACAGTTCAGGAATGCTTTTGCTCATAGATGTTTCTCCTTTCAACTCCGCTGGGGAACTTCTTTGCTCCCATATGCGGGAAATTATACTTGATTTGCTGCCTGTTCCGGGGTGGGGAACAGACAGTAGTCACTTTACGGATCGATATTTAAGTATAGGGGGTTATGGGGAAGATCCGTAAAATGCGAGAAGGGCACCGGGGTGTATGTTTCATGCACCCAAGCGCCCTTGCTCTTATGGTGGTATAATATACTCGTTTTTCAGGATTTGTCAACACATTTTTTTGAATCTTTTTTTGATCACAGACAGCGTTCCTATTATTAAACATTTTTCTGTTTCGGATGGTCTTACAGTTGTTCTGCCGTTTCAAGGAGTCAAAACAGTTTTAAACAATTCTATGTCAGGACATAAGAATCGTCTTTTCAGGCTGCGGATCCCGTATGGAAGGAATTGGATGAAAAAACTTTAACAAACTGCGAAAAAACTACTTTACAAATTTGAAAAAATGGAATATAGTAGTTCCATATTTTTTTAGCGCAGTCAATACCTATGAGCAATTAATCCTGCGTAAAAATAAGTTTCATAGTGATGGAATGAATTAGACAAAGGTGTCAGAGTCTTAGTACTTCTGTCACCTTTTTTTACTTGAAAGCGTTGTCAAGCGGTTAGACATTCTGCGTGCCTGCACGCAGTGAAGAATAGGCATTTGACGACCAAGCCGGTATGGTAAGCAGGGCGATAGCCCGGATTACGAATGCTGGCGGTAGCTGCGGGAGTGCCGAAGCCACGGAGCAGCTGGCTTTCAGCATTATATGAAACTACAGTTTCCCCACATTAACAGTAATATAAATTTGGAGGTAAGGTATGGCAGTTAAATACGTATTCGTCACGGGAGGCGTTGTCTCCGGACTCGGCAAAGGTATTACCGCCGCATCCCTTGGACGTCTCTTAAAGGCAAGAGGTTATCAGGTAACGATGCAGAAGTTCGATCCTTATATCAATATTGATCCGGGTACCATGAATCCGATCCAGCATGGAGAAGTGTTCGTCACAGACGATGGAACAGAGACCGACCTGGACCTTGGACATTATGAACGCTTCATTGATGAGAGCCTTGATAAGAACTCCAACGTAACCACCGGAAAGATCTACTGGACCGTTCTTCAAAAAGAGCGTCACGGAGACTTCGGCGGAGGTACCGTACAGGTGATCCCACACATCACAAACGAGATCAAAGCAAGATTTTACCGCGCGAAATCCCCGGATGAGGACCGCATCGCGATCATTGAGGTCGGCGGTACCGTCGGCGATATCGAGAGCCAGCCGTTCTTAGAGGCGATCCGTCAGTTCCGCCACGAGATCGGATACCAGAACTCAGTTCTGATCCATGTAACGCTTGTTCCATATTTAAAGGCATCCGGCGAATTAAAGACAAAACCGACCCAGCAGAGTGTTAAAGCCCTTCAGGGAATGGGAATCTTCCCGGATGTGATCGTATGCCGTACTGAGGTTCCGCTTGAGGATGGCATTGAGAGCAAGATCGCATTATTCTGCAACGTCCCGGAGGATCATGTGCTCCAGAACCTGGATGTTGAATATTTATACGAAGCTCCACTTGCAATGGAAAAAGAGCGCCTGGCCCAGGTCGTATGTGAGTGCCTGAACATTCCGTGCCCGGAGCCGCAGCTCGGCGATTGGAAACAGATGGTGGACGCGTTAAAGAATCCGACGAGCGAAGTGACCATCGCCCTGGTAGGAAAATATATCCAGCTTCATGACGCATACCTCAGCGTTATGGAGGCATTAAAGCACGGAGGCATCGCAAACCGCACAAAGGTATCCATCAAGTGGGTGGATTCCGAGTTCTTAACTCCGGAGATCCTCGATGACACCTTTGCCGGTGTGGACGGAATCATTATTCCGGGCGGTTTTGGTTCCAGAGGAACCGAGGGAATGATCCTGGCAGCCAACTATGCGAGAGAGAACAAGATCCCATTCCTCGGAATCTGCCTCGGCATGCAGATGGCCATGGTCGCATTTGCGAGAAATGTTCTGGGATATGAGGATGCAAACAGCTCCGAACTGAATCCGGATACAACACATCCGGTGGTTGATCTGATGCCGGATCAGAACGGTATTGAGAACCTTGGCGGAACCTTACGTCTTGGTTCCTATCCGTGTGTTCTCGACAAAAAGTCCAAGGCATATGCCCTTTATGGAACAGAATTGATCAATGAGCGTCACAGACACCGCTTTGAGATCAACAACCATTACCGCGATGATTTTACATCCCATGGCATGATGATCTCCGGTCAGTCCCCGGACGGTCATATCGTTGAGATGATCGAGCTCCCGGATCACCCGTTCTATGTGGGAATTCAGGCTCATCCAGAATTAAAATCAAGACCGAACCATGCACATCCGCTTTTCGCAGGCTTTGTTGAAAGTGCGGAGGAACAGGGCGTACTCAGACGTGCAAAGAAGCTTCTCATGAAGAGAAATCATCTTTCCGAGCCGGAAGCGCACCGCTATCTCCAGAAGACCAGCATGGACACAGGAAGAACCATGACGGAGAGCGCCCATATGGTCACCATGCTGATCCATGAAGATTAATGTTTATCCCCGCCGTGTGCGGAGAGCCAAGCTGGACCTGCAAGTCGGTAATCATCCGGCACTTTACCTGGTTATTGCGAAAAAAAATTAAAGTATTTTCCGGATTTTTACTGCAGTTTTTGCATATGTGTGGTATATTTACATATAAAAGTGTTGCAAAGCGACTAACCGGATAGCGTGCCTGCACGCAGAGCCGGCTAGGCATTTGGCAACCAGACCCCACATGCATTTACAGAAAGAGAGGATTTGAGACATGTTTAAAGTCAATGAAAATTTTGCCAAGCTGCCGGGCAGCTATCTCTTCGCAAATATCGCAAAGAGAGTATCCGCATTCCAGGCAGAGCACCCGGAAAAGGAGATCATCCGTCTTGGAATCGGTGATGTGACACAGCCGATCGCACCGGCGATCATTGAGGCGATGCACAAAGCTGTCGATGAGATGGGACATGCCGAGACTTTCCACGGCTACGCTCCGGAGCAGGGCTATGACTTTTTGAGAAATATTATTGCAAAAGAGGATTTCCAGGAGAAAGGCTGCGACATCTCTGCTGACGAGATTTTCATATCCGACGGTGCAAAGTGCGACTGCGGAAATATCCAGGAATTATTCTCCTTAGACAGCGTTATCGCTGTATGCGACCCGGTATACCCGGTATACGTGGATTCCAATGTTATGGCAGGCCGCAGCGGTCTTTACAACGGTGAGACAGGTCGTTTCGACAAGATCGTATATATGCCGTGTACTGCTGACAACGGATTTCTTCCAGAGTTTCCGAAGGAGCATGTAGACTTGATCTATCTCTGCTTCCCGAATAACCCGACCGGTGAGGCGATCAAGAAGGCAGATCTCCAGGCATGGGTGGATTTCGCGAACAAGAACGGCGCTGTCATCATCTATGACGCTGCTTACGAGGCATATATCACAGAGGCAGGCATCCCGCACTCCATCTATGAATGTGAGGGCGCTAAGACATGTGCGATCGAACTGCGCAGCTTCTCCAAGAAAGCAGGCTTTACCGGCATGCGTCTCGGATTTGCTGTAATTCCAAAGGACTTAAAGAGCGGTGATGTAAGCTTAAACGCTATGTGGATGCGCCGTCAGGGTTCCAAGTACAACGGAACTCCGTATATCATCCAACGCGCAGGTGAGGCTGTGTACTCTCCGGAAGGAAAGGCGCAGGTCGCTGGGCAGATCGCGCGCTACATGAAGAACGCGAAGACGATCTACACAGGCTTGAAGGACGCAGGTTTTACCGTATATGGCGGCGTAAACTCCCCGTATATCTGGTTAAAGACTCCGAACGACATGAAGTCCTGGGATTTCTTTGATTTCCTGTTAAACAACGCCGGGATCGTAGGTACTCCTGGTGCAGGCTTTGGTCCGTCTGGTGAGGGCTATTTCCGGATCACTGCATTCGGAACTTACGAAAATTCTTTAAAAGCACTTGACAGAATCAAAAATCTCTGATAAAACATAAAACATCAAAAAGATATCAAACAAAGGCGTTGAAGGAAACTCCCTTTCGAAAGACTTTACAGAGAACCGTGTGACAGCTGAGAGCATGGAAGAAACAAGAAAGGCGGGAACGCTCCGGAGCCGGCTGCTCGAAGATCGGATACGATGGTAGGACAGCACGCAAGCCGCACGTTACGCGGCCGAGTCGTTAGGATGATGGTCCGACAGCGAAAGCGGCGACTCATGAGTGGCATGGAAATGCAATGCGGGTGGTACCGCGGGTGATATAGATCCCGTCCCGGAGAACTTTTAAAAGCAAAAGTCTCCGGGGCGGGATTTTTGTTGTTCAAGCTAAAAGACCTCAAATTTTACCCCACAAATTTAGGAGGAACAGATTATGGAGTTTGTAACAGGATTAGAAGACAGAAAAGTAAAAACTCTTGAAGAATTGGAAAGAGAAGAGTCCGTTGGTACCGAAGTTACTGTTGAAGGCATGGTACACAGCATCCGCGATATGGGAGAAATCTCCTTTGTGATCTTAAGAAGCCGTGATGGTCTCTTACAGACCGTGATCCAGGCAGGATCCGAAAAGGAAGTCCTCTCCGAGATCCGTGAAGGTCAGGCAGTCCGCGTGACTGGAACTGTTTTCAAGGAAGAGCGCGCACCCCACGGAATTGAGATCCATCTTGCCGATGCAAGGATCCTTTCAAAACCGGAAGAGCCGATGCCAATTGCCATCGACAAGTGGAAACTTCCCACATCCCTGGAGGCAAACTTAAACCGCCGCGCCATCGCATTAAGAAACGTCCGCGAGCGAGCGAAATTCCGCATCCAGGAAGGTATCTGCCGCGGCTTCCGCGAGTTTATGACAAGCCAGGGATTCACCGAGATCCATACCCCGAAGATCGGCGCGAAATCCGCAGAGGGCGGTGCGAACCTCTTTAAGCTCCAGTACTTCCACAGACCGGCAGTTCTGGCGCAGAGCCCGCAGTTCTACAAACAGATGATGGTCGGCGTGTTCGACAGAGTCTTTGAGACCGGCCCGGTGTTCCGTGCAGAGAAGCACAACACAAAGAGACATTTAAACGAGTACACAAGCCTTGATTTTGAGATGGGATTCATCGACAGCTTCATGGATATCTGCAAGATGGAGACAGCGATGCTGCAGTACGTGATAGAACTTCTGAAGAAAGACTACGCGAAGGAGGTCGCCTTGTTAAAGATCGAACTTCCGAACGTGGAAAAAATCCCATTCGTCCGCTTCGACGAAGCGAAACGGCTGATCGCCGAAAAGTATGACAGGCAGATCAGAAGCCCGCACGACTTAGAGCCGGAGGAAGAGGCACTGATCGGCGAGTACTTCAAATCTGAGTACGGTGCAGATTTCGTTTTCGTTACCCATTATCCGTCAAAGAAACGTCCGTTCTATGCGATGGACGATCCGGAGAACAAGGAATTCACCTTAAGCTTCGACCTTTTATTCCGCGGTCTTGAGATCACCACAGGCGGCCAGCGGATCCATGATTACGAGACGCTCTTAAAGAAGATCGCGGAGAAAGGCATGGACATCGAGGGGATGGAAGATTATCTTGACTGCTTCAAATACGGAATGCCGCCTCACGGTGGTCTCGGGATCGGCCTTGAGCGTCTGACCATGAAGATGATCGGCGAGGACAATGTCCGCGAGGCGTGCCTGTTCCCAAGAGACATGACAAGATTAAAACCGTGATGATATAGAGAAAGGATTTAAGATTATGGCAGAGATGATCACCGATAAGATGATGGATGAGATCGAGATCCTGGCAAAGCTTCACCTGACAGAAGAGGAGAAAGAAAAATCAAGACAGGATCTTCAGCAGATGCTTGATTATGTTGATATGCTGAATCAATTAGATACCTCCGGTGTGGAGCCGCTGACCCACATCTTCCCGATCAAGAACGTGTTCCGCGAGGACGTTGTTCTTGAGAGTACCCCGAAGGAAGAACTATTGAAGAATGCGCCGAAGGAAAAGGACGGACAGTTCCTTGTTCCAAAGACCATCGGTTAGGAGGAGACGGATATGAAAATACTGGAACTTTCCGCCACAGAGCTGGCAAAGAAGATAAAAGCAGGCGAGATCACCTCAGAGGAGGCCGCAAAGGCATCCCTGGCGCAGATTGCCAAGGAAGATCAGAAGATCCGCGCGTACCTCACCGTGGATGAGGAGAAGGTCTTAGCACGGGCAAAGGAAGTGGACGATGGAATCCGCTCCGGAAAATACACAGGCCCGTTGGCAGGTGTCCCGATTGCAGTGAAAGATAATATCTGCACAAAAGGCATGAAGACCACATGTGCTTCAAAGATCCTTGAAAACTTTGTCCCGTTCTACGATGCGACGGCGGTCACAAGAATCACAGATGCCGGCATGGTGATCCTCGGAAAGACAAACATGGATGAGTTCGCCATGGGAAGTACCACCGAGACTTCCGCATTCGCGGTTACAAAGAACCCGTGGGATACAGAACATGTTCCGGGTGGTTCCTCCGGCGGTTCCTGTGCGGCGGTCGCAGCCGGTGAGTGCTTCGCGGCTCTCGGCTCTGACACCGGCGGATCCATCCGTCAGCCAAGCTCCTACTGCGGCGTTACCGGAATCAAGCCGACATACGGAACGGTTTCCCGTTTTGGTCTTGTGGCTTACGCGTCCTCTCTGGACCAGATCGGACCGATTGGCAAGAATGCAGCCGACTGTGCAGCCCTTCTTGAGACCATCACAAGCCATGACGAGAGGGACAGCACCTCCATGGAGAGAACGGACACGGATTTCACTTCCTCCATCGGAAAGGGCATACGTGGCATGAAGATCGGTATCCCGAAAGAGTACCTGTCGGACGGACTTGACGATGATGTCAGAGCAGCCGTCGAGCAGTGTTCAGCCTATTTAAAGGAGTGCGGGGCAGAGGTAGAATACTTTGACCTCGGTCTTATGGAATACACGATCCCGGCATATTACGTGATCGCGGCTGCGGAGGCAAGCTCCAACTTAGAGCGTTTCGACGGTGTCAAGTACGGCTACCGTGCGAAAGCGTACGAAGGTCTCCACGACATGTACAAGCGTTCCAGATCCGAGGGATTCGGACCGGAGGTCAAGAGAAGAATTATGCTCGGTTCCTTCGTTTTAAGCTCCGGATATTATGACGCATATTACCTGAAAGCATTAAAAGTACGTGCCCTGATCAAGAAAGCATTTGATGAAGCATTTGCAAAGTATGACATCATCTTAGGACCGGCTGCTCCGACAGCAGCGCCAAAGATCGGAACATCCCTGAGCGATCCGATGAAGATGTATTTAAGTGATATTTATACGGTTGCCGTAAACCTTGCAGGTCTTCCGGGACTCACCGTTCCGTGCAGCGTAAACGAGAAAGGACTCCCGATCGGCGTCCAGCTTCTCGGTGACTGCTTCAGAGAAAAGACCCTGTTTGCCGCAGCATCCGCCATTGAGAATGTCCGCGGTGGATGGACACTTCCATTTGCCAGAAAGGAGACCTTATAATGAAACAGTATGAAACCGTCATCGGTCTTGAGGTCCATGTGGAGTTAGCCACAAAGACTAAAATTTTCTGCGGATGCAAAACAGATTTCGGTGCTGAACCGAACACCCATGTGTGCCCGATCTGTACGGGTATGCCGGGATCTCTTCCTATATTAAATAAGCAGGTCGTGGAGTTCGCGCTTCGCGCGGGTCTTGCGTTAAACTGCCAGATCAACCAGTTCTGCAAGTTCGACCGTAAGAACTACTTCTACCCGGATAACCCACAGAACTACCAGATCTCCCAGTTGTACCTTCCGATCTGCCACGACGGTTATGTGGAGCTTGAGACATCAGCAGGAACAAAACGCATCGGCATTCATGAGATCCATATGGAGGAGGATGCCGGAAAGCTGGTTCATGACGAGTGGACCGACAGTTCCCTGGTCGATTACAACCGAAGCGGTGTTCCGCTTATTGAGATCGTATCCGAACCAGATATGAGAAGCACCGACGAGGTCACCCAGTACTTAGAGCATCTTCAGTCCACGATGCAGTACCTGGGGGTTTCCGACTGCCGCCTCCAGGAAGGTTCCATGCGTGCCGACGTGAACCTTTCTGTCCGAGAGATTGGAAGCCCGGTACTTGGAACGAGAACTGAGATGAAGAACTTAAACTCCTTCAAGGCCATTGCCCATGCCATTGAGGGAGAAAGAGAGCGCCAGATAGAGCTTCTCGAGGATGGACGTGCTGTTGTCCAGGAGACACGCCGCTGGGATGACAACAAGGAAGCTTCCCATGCGATGCGTTCCAAGGAAGACGCGAAGGACTACCGTTATTTCCCGGACCCGGATCTTCCGCCGATCGATATCTCCGACGCGTGGATCGCTTCCATCCGTGCGGCTCAGCCGGAGTTAAAGAAAGCAAAATCCAGGAGATACCAGACTGAATACGGGCTGAACGCTTACGATGCAGATATCCTCACAGGAGATAAGGCGTTAGCTGAACTCTTCGAGAACACCATCAAGGCAGGGGCAGCACCGAAGAAGGCGGCGAACTGGCTGACCGGAGAGACCCTTCGTTTGTTAAAAGAGAAGGAATCAGAGGCATCGAAGATCACCTTCACAGCAGAGCATCTGGCATCCCTTATCGCACTCCTTGAGAAGAGCGTCATCAACAACCAGACTGCAAAGGATGTGTTTGCTGTCATGTTTGAGTCTGATGTGGATCCGGCAGCTTATGTTGAGGAACATGGACTAAAGATGGAGAGCGATTCCGGACTTCTGGAGGAGACTGTGAAGAAGATCCTGGACGCAAACCCGAAAGCTGTGGGCGAGTTAAAAGAAGGAAAAGACAAAGTCATCGGATTCCTCATGGGACAGGTCATGAAGGAGATGAAAGGAAAAGCAAACCCGTCACAGGTGAGCGGGATGATCCATAAACTTGTGCAGGAGTAGAATGCGAAGAAGCCGTTTAAACGGATATGCATGCCTCGTAAGGAACCAGTTAAGGGCAGGTCTGATAAGGGGTATGGGCATATATAATTAGAAAAAGTCATGATGATCGGATCTAAATCTTAGACTGATCGTCATGACTTTTTATCTGTTTCTTCCATATATAAGGTATTTTCTTCCAAAAACCTGTCATTCCCTGTTCATGAAAACTGCATGAAAAAGGTATTGATTTTATGAAAGGTATTTAGTATATTAATTACTATAAAAGTCCCGGAGAGCGGCAATGTGTTTTTACGCCGTTCGATGGGATGATCCGTGTTATGGAAATATTTATCAAGACTTTTCTGCGCACGGACAGGAATTGGAGAGAAAAACATGATAAAAATTGCAGTAGACGCCATGGGTGGGGACAACGCCCCTGGTGAGATCGTAAAAGGTGCTGTCGATGCGGTCACAGAACGAAATGACATTACCGTCTGTTTAACTGGACAGAAAGATGCCATCGAGAAAGAGCTCTCAAAATTCACCTATAAAAAAGAGCAGATCGAGATCGTTGACGCCCCGGAAGTGATCGAAACGGGAGAACCGCCGGTCAACGCAATCCGTAAGAAAAAGAATTCTTCCCTCGTGGTCGGTCTGAACCTCGTGAAAAACGGGGAAGCGGACGGCTTTGTATCCGCCGGAAGCTCTGGAGCCGTTCTCGTCGGCGGACAGGTCATCGTCGGCCGTGTCAAGGGTGTGGAACGCCCGCCGCTAGCACCGCTTATCCCTACGGAAAAGGGTGTCTCTCTTCTGATCGATTGCGGCGCAAACGTTGATGCGAGACCTTCCCACCTGGTACAGTTTGCCCAGATGGGTTCCCTCTATATGAAATATGTGATGGGAATCGAGAATCCGCGTGTGGCGATCGTCAATATCGGTGTGGAAGAAGAAAAGGGAAATGCCCTTGTAAAAGAGACATTCCCGCTCTTGAAAGAGTGCAAAAATATTAACTTCATCGGAAGTATCGAAGCCCGTGAGATCCCCCACGGCGGCGCGGATGTGATCGTCTGCGAGGCCTTTGTGGGAAATGTGATCTTAAAGCTCTACGAGGGCGTGGGCGCGACGATGATGACGATGGTGAAGAAGGGCCTGATGAGCGATCTCAGAAGCAAGATCGGTGCGCTTCTCATCAAACCGGCTTTAAAAACTACGTTAAAGAGCTTCGACGCGAGCCAGTACGGCGGCGCACCGCTCTTAGGCTTAAAAGGACTTGTCGTGAAGACCCACGGAAGTTCCAAGGCAAAAGAGGTAAAGAACTCAATTATCCAGTGTATCTCCTTTAAGGAGAATGAGATTTCTGATAAAATAAAAGAGTGTCTTGCCCCGGAAGAGACAGAAGCATAACCGTTTGGTCGGGTGTTATCTGCGCTGCAGACCGAACCGTTACACATTATAAAATCAAGTCTAAATTATTAAGCAAAATAGGAGAGGATGGAAATTATGGAGTTTGAAAAATTACAGCAGATCATCGCAGAGGTTCTTAATATCGATCCGGAGGAGATCACAATGAACACTACATTCGTTGACGATCTTGGCGCAGATTCCCTGGATGTATTCCAGATCATCATGGGTATCGAGGAAGAGTTCGACATCGAGATCCCGACTGAGGAAGCTGAGAAGATCGCAAGTGTCGGCGATGCTGTTGAGGCAATCAAAAACGCATTAAATTAATCGCAGGAAAAGGTGTCTCTTTACAGGGACACCTTCTTTTAAAGAAAGGTTAATCATGAAAGAAAAACTTGAAAAACTTCAGGAAGTGATCGGTTACCAGTTCCGGGATCCAGGACTTCTGACTCACGCCCTGACCCACAGTTCCTACGCAAATGAAAAGCACTGGGATAAGACGCGCTGCAATGAGCGTCTGGAATTCCTTGGCGATGCTGTGCTCGAGGTGATCTCCAGCGATTTCCTGTTCCACACATACGAGTCTATGCCGGAGGGCGAGATGACGAAACTCCGTGCCAGCCTTGTCTGTGAGCCGACGTTGGCTTACTGCGCGGATGTGATCCCGCTTGGCGACTATCTGCTTCTCGGAAAAGGCGAGGATCTGACCGGTGGAAGAAAGCGTCCGTCTGTTGTTTCCGACGCGATGGAGGCGGTCATTGGCGCGATTTATCTGGATGGTGGTCTTGCTAATGCAAAAGAGTTCATCCATCGTTTTATTCTGAATGATATTGAACATAAACAGCTCTTTTACGATAGCAAAACTATCCTGCAGGAAATGGTTCAGGCAAAGTACAAAGAAACGCTTGTCTATGAACTGATCAAGGAAGAGGGACCGGATCACAACAAGTCCTTTGAGGTCTGCGTAAAAATCGGGGACGAGGAGATCGGAAGAGGTCTCGGACGGACAAAGAAAGCGGCGGAACAGGTTGCCGCCTACCACGGAATCTGTAAGATCCAGTAAGGCACAGATCACGTAGTTTTAAGAAATAGGAAAATTAACGCATGTATTTAAAGAGTATCGAAGTCCAGGGGTTCAAATCCTTTGCCAATAAGATCGTATTTGAATTCCACAACGGAATTACCGGCATCGTTGGTCCGAATGGAAGCGGAAAGAGCAATGTTGCCGATGCAGTCCGCTGGGTGCTCGGTGAGCAGAAAGTAAAACAGCTCAGAAGTTCCTCCATGCAGGATGTGATCTTCTCTGGTACGGAGATGAGAAAGCCCCAGGGATTTGCCTATGTAGCTATCACCCTGGATAATTCCGACCACCAGCTTGCCATCGATTACGACGAGGTCACGGTCTCCAGACGGATCTACCGCTCCGGTGAAAGTGAATATCTCTTAAACGGCAGTGCCTGCCGCTTAAAGGATATCAATGAGCTTTTCTATGATACAGGTATCGGTAAAGAGGGCTATTCCATCATCGGACAGGGCCAGATCGATAAGATCTTAAGCGGACGCCCTGAGGACCGTCGCGAGCTGTTCGATGAGGCAGCCGGAATCGTAAAGTTTAAGAGAAGAAAGGCCATCGCCCAGAAGAAACTGGAGGATGAGAAACAGAATCTCGTCCGTGTATCGGATATCTTAAGTGAACTGGAAAAACAGGTAGGTCCTCTCGCAAAGCAGGCGGAGACGGCGAAGGAGTATTTAAGGCTCCGGGAAGAGTTAAAGCGTTACGATGTAAACCTCTTCCTTACCGACTTGAAGGCCATCGAAGATCAGAAACTGGAGCTCACAAGAAAAGAGCACACGGTAACCGGCGATATGGAGGAATCCAAAACCGCTGCAGAGGCTTTAAAAGAGGAGTATGACCGGATCTCCGAGACAGTCCGGCTGCTGGATGAAAAGATCTCCGAAAAGCAGAACGCCGCGAACGAAGCGAAGATGTCCGCGGGAAACTTAGAAGGTCAGATCAATGTCTTAAGGGAGCAGATCCATGCCGAGGAGTTAAACGCGGAGCACATTAAAAACAGGACTGCTGCCATCGACGAGGAATTATCCGCGAAAAATAAAGAGCAGGAAGCTATCAAAGAGGAGCGGGAAACCCTCGGAAATAAGATCCTGGAAGTACTGGAACATCTCTCTGGCGCAGAAGGTGCCTTAAAGATCTCCGCCACCCACGCCGACAGTCTCGAGCAGTCCATCGAGCAGTTAAAGGGCGCGCTGATCGCGGCTCTGAATGAAAGATCAGAGTTATCTGTAAAGAAACAGCGCTATGATACGATGCTGGAGCAGGTACAGGTTCGCAGATCCGAGGTTGCCCAGAAGCTCCTAAAGGTCAAGAGCGACGAGGAGAACTGGGATAACCAGATTGCAGAGCAGAACGAGCGCCTGACAGCCATCGACGCCGAGATTGAAAAACTTCTTTCCCAGGCAGAATCCCTGGAAGAGGAAGTAAAGACGGCAAACGAAGAGATCCGCCGTTTAAACAAAAACTTAAGCCACACGGAACAGGATTACCACACGGCCCACACAAAGCTGGAATCCTTAAGGAATCTGGCGGAGCGCTATGACGGCTATGGAAACAGCATCAAGCGCGTCATGGAGGTCCGTGACCGGGTAAAAGGCATCCATGGCGTTGTGGCGGACCTCATCGATGTTCCGAAGGAATATGAGATCGCCATCGAGACAGCTCTCGGAGGATCGATCCAGAACATCGTCACGGACTCCGAGCAGACCGCGAAGATCCTGATCGAACACTTGAAAAAGAACCGGTTTGGACGTGCCACATTTCTTCCGTTATCCGCGATCTCCGCGGGAAATGGATTTAACACACCGGGTGCCCTAAAAGAGCCTGGTGCCATCGGAATCGCCGCGGATCTCGTCCATGTGCAGCCGGAATACCAGACCCTGGCAAGATACCTTCTGGGTCGCGTCCTCGTGGTGGATCACATTGACAATGCCATCGCCATCGCGAGAAAATACCGCCACTCCATCCGCATCGTAACGCCGGAAGGAGATCTCTTAAATCCAGGCGGATCCATGAGCGGTGGTGCCTTTAAAAACTCCAGCAATCTTCTCGGAAGAAAGAGGGAGATGGAGGAATTAGAAGAGGCTTGTAAGAAAGCCCTGACTACCGTTGATAAGATCCAGGCGGAAACCGTATTCCAGGAAGGGATCTTCCAGGAAAAGAGCGGCGAACTGGAAAATGTAAAGAGTGACCTCCAGAAGAAATATCTGGAAGAAAATACGACAAAGATTGCGCTGAAACAGTTGGAGGGAAAGAAAGAGGAACTCTACGAGTCCTCCTCGGACATGAACCTGGAAAACCGTCAGCTGGAAGAGCAGATCCACGAACTGCGGGACAGCCTCGCTGCCATCGCAGAAGAGATAAAGAGTCTGGAACAGGAAAATACCGACCGGAACGCAAAGATCGAATCGGATTCCGCAGCTTTAGAGCAGGCGAAGGCAGACCGGGATAATGCATCCGCGGCTCTCTCAGAAGTCCAGCTGGAAGCTGCGAACTTAAAACAGCAGGATTCCTTCCTCGACCAGAATATCCATCGTCTCGAAGAGGAGAAGAACCGTCTTCTCACTGAAAAAATGTCCCTGCGGGACGGACACACGGATAGTAAAAACGAGGTGGAGAAGCGCCTCGCACAGATTGAAGAATTAAAGCAGAAGATTGAGAATGCCGGAAAAGACGCGGAAACCTACTACCAGGAGATGACTGCCGCGCAGGAAGAAAAAGCGGCAAAGAATGAGGCCCAGAAGGGTTTCTTTGAGAAGCGGGAAGCGCTCTCCGCGAGGATCTCCGACCTGGACAAAGAACTTTTCCGTCTCCAGAACCAGAGCGACAAACTGGCAGAACGACAGGATGCGCAGGTGGACTATATGTGGAATGAATATGGTCTCACATTCTCGACGGCGGAGCTCTTGAGAGACGGATCTCTTGACAATGTGGCGGACATGAAACGACAGATCGCTGAGCGGAAAAACGCGATCCGAGGTCTCGGAAATGTCAACGTCAACGCCATCGAGGACTACAAGGAAATTTCTGAGCGCTACGAGTTTATGAAGACCCAGCATGATGATCTTATTACGGCACAGGATGCCCTCTATAAGATCATCGAGGAGCTGGATATCGGAATGCGGAAGCAGTTCACGGAAAAATTTGCCATGATCCGGGCGGAATTTGACAAGGTATTCCGGGAACTCTTCGGAGGCGGACACGGAAGTCTGGAGCTCATCGAGGATGAAGATATCCTGGAGGCAGGAATCCAGATCATTTCCCAGCCGCCGGGAAAGAAGCTTCAGAACATGATGCAGATGTCCGGCGGAGAAAAGGCACTGACGGCCATCGCCCTGCTTTTCGCGATCCAGAACTTAAAACCGTCCCCGTTCTGTCTCTTAGATGAGATTGAGGCGGCCCTGGACGATTCCAATGTGGACCGCTACGCAAAATATCTGCATAAACTGACAAAACATACCCAGTTCATCGTCATCACACACCGGAGAGGCACCATGCTCGCCGCTGACCGTCTCTACGGAATCACGATGCAGGAGAAAGGCGTATCCACGCTTGTCTCCGTGAACCTGATTGAAAATGATTTAAAATAGGGAGGATTCGTATGGAAGAGAAGAAAAAAGGCTTTTTCTCGCGCCTCGTCGAAGGTCTCACAAAGACCAGAGAAAACATTGTGTCCGGAATGGATTCCATCTTTTCCGGCTTCTCCGCGATTGATGACGATTTCTATGAGGAGCTTGAGGAGACCCTGATCATGGGCGATATGGGGATCCAGACCACCATGGCGGTCATCGAGGACCTCAAGAAGAACGTAAAAGAACAGCATATCAAGGACCCGGAGCAGTGCCGGGAAGCCCTGATCGCCAGCATCCGCAGCAAGATGGACCTCGGTGAGAACGCATATGAATTCGAACACCGAAAATCCGTTGTTCTTGTCATCGGTGTCAACGGTGTCGGAAAGACCACATCCATCGGAAAGCTTGCGGACCAGTTAAAGGCAGAGGGAAAGAAAGTCGTCCTCGCCGCAGCTGATACCTTCCGTGCCGCAGCCATCGACCAGCTTGCCGAGTGGGCGAACCGCGCGGGCGTGGAGCTGATCGCCCAGAAAGAGGGATCCGATCCTGCTGCCGTGATCTACGACGCCATCTCCGCAGCAAAATCCAGAAATGCGGATGTGCTGATCTGCGATACGGCGGGAAGACTTCACAATAAGAAAAACCTCATGGAGGAGCTTAAGAAGATCAACCGCATCATCGATAAAGAATACCCGGAAGCTTACCGTGAGACTCTCGTAGTCCTCGACGGAACCACAGGACAGAACGCCCTGGTACAGGCCCGCCAGTTTATGGAAGCAGCTGATATCACCGGCATCATCCTCACAAAGCTTGACGGAACCGCAAAGGGCGGCATCGCCGTTGCGATCCAGTCCGAGCTCGGCATCCCGGTAAAATATGTGGGAGTCGGAGAGAAGATCGATGACTTACAGAAATTCAATTCCGAGGACTTTGTGAAGGCCCTGTTCGCGAAGCAGCCGGAATAACCCGAAAAATATGCCCTGTCAGATGCCTGCGTCAGACGCGGCTGTCCACGGCATTATACAGTAAATGACAGCGTAAGCTGTAACAATAAGGAGAATACAAATGGAAATGCAGGAACTCAGCCTCGAAAAATTTGAAGAAGCTTCCGAGATCGTAAAGAAAGTGACACAGGAGACAAAGCTGATCTACAGCGAATATTTCTCTGAGCGTTACGGAAACAAGATCTATTTTAAACCGGAGAACATGCAGCGTACCGGTGCTTACAAGGTACGCGGCGCTTACTATAAGATCAGCCAGCTCACACCGGAAGAGCGCTCCCGCGGTCTGATCACAGCATCTGCCGGAAACCATGCACAGGGCGTCGCTTACGCCGCAAAGCTTGCAGGCGTTAAGGCGACAGTCGTTATGCCGGTATCCACACCGCTCATCAAGGTAAACCGCACGAAATCCTACGGTGCTGAAGTTGTCCTTTACGGAAATGTCTTCGATGAGGCATGCGCCCACGCTTATGAGCTCGCTGATGAGCACGGATATACCTTTGTTCACCCGTTCAATGACTTAGAGGTGGCTACCGGTCAGGGCAGCATCGCCATGGAGATCATCAAGGAGCTCCCGACCGTAGACTATATCCTCGTTCCGGTTGGCGGCGGCGGACTCTGCACAGGCGTTTCCACCCTGGCAAAGCTCTTAAACCCGAAGATCAAGGTCATCGCCGTTGAACCGGCAGGAGCTGCCTGCTTAAAGGCATCCTTAGAGGCAGGAGAGGTGACAACGGTATCAAAGATCAATACCATCGCCGACGGTACCGCGGTACAGACACCTGGTGACAAGCTGTTCCCGTACCTTCAGGCAAACGTGGATCATGTGATCACCGTGGACGACTCTGAACTGACACTATCCTTCCTCGATATGGCCGAGAATCACAAGATGATCGTCGAGAACTCCGGACTTTTAACTGTAGCGGCCTTAAAGCATCTTGACTTTAAGGGTAAGAAAGTCGTATCCGTATTGAGCGGTGGAAACATGGACGTTCTCACCATGGCTACCGTTGTCCAGAATGGACTGATGCAGAGAGACCGTATCTTCACCGTAAGCGTTATGCTTCCGGATAAGCCGGGTCAGCTGGCAGCTGTTTCCTCACTGATTGCAAAGGAGCAGGGCAACGTGATCAAGCTGGAGCACAACGTATTTGCCAACGTAAACCGTACCGCAGGCGTAGAGCTCACGATCACTCTCGAGTCCTTCGGAACCGAGCATAAGGATCAGATCATCAAGGCTTTAGAGACAGCAGGCTACTGCCCGGTGATCACTAAGACGAACGGAATCTATATGTAATATTCATTTATTGCCAGATGTCCAGGCAGACCCGGGCAAGATATGCCTGGATATCTGGCAATTTGTTACTTAATAAAGGGGAAAATGTATGTACAGAAGCGAAACTAAGACAGCGCTTCATAAGAATATCCTGTATTTTATCCGTTGGACCGCGATCTCCATCGTGATGGGAACCGTCTGTGGCCTTATCGGAACGGCGTTTGGATACGGGGTCATCTATGCCCAGCGGCTGTTTAAGACCCACAGCTTTATGCTGTACCTGATGCCTGTGGCCGGCGTCCTGATCGTCCTGCTTCACCAGATGTTCCATGAGCTCGGAAACAGGGGAACGAACCTGATCTTAGAGTCCATCTCCTCGGACGAGCGGATCCCGATGGCAACACTGCCCTGTATCTTTATCTCGACGATCTTAAGCCAGGCTGTAGGTGCTTCCGCCGGAAAAGAGGGAGCGGCCTTACAGATCGGCGGATGCATCGGAAATTATTTCGGCGATGTGTTCCATATGGATGAGAGAGATAAGAAAGTCATGATCATGAGCGGCATGAGCGGCTGCTTTGGTGCGATCTTCGGGACGCCGCTTGCGGCAGCCATGTTCGGAATTGAGGTCATCAGCATTGGTGTCGCCTACTACGCGGCTCTCGTTCCCTGCGTATTTGCTTCCTTTATCGGGGCGCAGATTTCAGGAGCTCTCGGTCTTCACGGCGAATCCTTCCTGATCCTTCATATTCCGGAGTTTTCTCTTGTTCCGGCGCTCTACACCGTTGGTCTTGGTCTTACCTGCGCTCTTTTAAGTGTCTGCTTCTGCATCCTGCTCCATGAGACCCAGCATCTCTATAAGAATAAGATCGGGAATGTCTATGTGCGGATCCTTGTTGCGGCAGGACTTTCCATCGCGCTGGCACTTATCTTCGGACGGGATTACTGCGGAGCCGGATTCAACCTTGTAGAGAAAGCGGTTGACGGGGAATCAGCATATCTTGGATTTTTGTTGAAAATGATCTTCACGGCAGTCGCCCTGGGCGGCGGATTTAAAGGCGGAGAGATTGTTCCAACACTGGCGGTGGGATCTTCCTTCGGATGCACCTTCGGACTGCTCACAGGCTTCGAACCGTCCCTCTGTGCGGCAGCAGGAATGCTCGCTACCTTTGTCGGTGTCACAAACTGCCCGATCGCGACCATGTTCCTGGGATTCGAGCTATTTGGCTTTGAGGCAATGCCGTACTTTGCGGTGGCGGTCGCCATCAGCTTTACGCTGTCGGGATATTATGGTCTCTACAGCGGACAGAAGTTTACATACTCCAAGACGAAGGCGGAGTTTATTAACCGGAAGGCGCACTAAAGGTATCAGACCGTGCTTTAGCACATCAGCAGTCAGGTATTACGGAAATACTCCTTGGGTTTCAAGGTTTTTCCGTGATATCCGATTGCTTTTTTATTGCGGGGATGTTATGATAATCGTTACAGGTCCATATACATGCGGTGCTGTCATGAACCACCGGGCTGTTGTTTTATCCATATGCCCAGGCGTCATGAGAGTTAAAAGGGAAACAGGTCAAAAGCCTGCGCGAGCCCGTCACTGTAGATCCGGAGTACATGAGCATTGTCCGTCACAAACGGACAGTCACTGGCAGTTTCTGCCGGGAAGGCGTCTCATGCGCGATGATGGATGAGCCAGGAAACCTGCCGGATGTCTGCTGGGAGAAAAAAGAACCAGGCTGGGACCTGAAAATTCATTTTTCAAGCGAGGAGAAGAGTAAATGAGAAAAGCAAACCTTTATGCCGTTATGACAGCGGCAGCCGTATCCATGGCAATCCTTTCCGGATGCTCCGGAAGTCAGACAGCAGCAACAACTGCTGCAGAGACTACTACAGTCGCAGAGACAACCGCGGAGGAAACTACAGCAGAAGCGACAGAGGCTGAAGAAGAGGACGAAGAGAATTACGATACAGGAGATGCTTCCATGGATAACACAAGAAATCAGGATGAGATCGGCGAGAATGAGCTTCTCGTAGTAAGCTTTGGTACAAGCTATAATGACAGCCGCAGACTGACGGTCGGCGCCATCGAGAACGCCATCGAGACCGCATTCCCGGACTATTCCGTCAGAAGAGGCTTCACTAGCCAGATCATCATTGACCATGTAAAGAAAAGAGACAATGTTGCGATCGATAACGTGGCAGAGGCTTTAAACCGTGCCATCGACAACGGTGTCAAGAATCTTGTTGTACAGCCGACCCACCTTATGAACGGTCTTGAGTACACAGATCTTGTAAATGAGTTGGCAGAAAACTCCGACGCCTTCGAGCATGTTGCTGTCGGCGAGCCGCTTTTAACTTCCGACGATGATTTCAAGGCTGTGATCTCCGCGATCACAGACGCAACAAAGGAGTATGATGACGGCGAGACAGCGATCTGCTTCATGGGGCACGGCACAGAGGCCGATTCCAACGCTGTTTACCAGAAAATGCAGGATATGTTAAAGGAAGAGGGCTTTGACAACTACTATGTAGGTACTGTTGAGGCAACTCCGTCCTGTGAGGATGTTATTGCACAGGTAAAAGAGGGCTCCTACAAGAAGGTCGTTTTAGAGCCGCTTATGATCGTAGCTGGTGACCATGCGAACAACGATATGGCCGGTGACGATGACGATTCCTGGAAGAGCCAGTTTAAGGCTGCAGGTTATGAGGTTACCTGCCTTGTAAGAGGACTCGGTGAACTCGAGCCGATCCAGCAGCTCTTTGTGCAGCATGCCCAGGCTGCCATTGACAGTCTCGCAAAATAAGATAGCTCACTATGGGCGGTCGATGATTCGACCGCCTTTTTCTGATACAGGAATGTAGTGATGCTGACTTATCTGAAGCAGCCAGAATGCTGATAACAGGCACTGCACTGATAATTTGAAGGGAGAGAAAAATTTTATGCATAAATTGAAACAGTTTACATTTGCGCTCGCGGCGGTCTGCGCCCTGTCCACAGCATGCGGACAGTCCGGCACGGCTGAGACAACATCTGCCTCTGCTGCAGAAACCAAGGCTGAAACTACGGTGGAGACGACTGCTGCCGTTGAATCAAAAGCCGCCGTTGCCTCCGGCAATGAGACCGCTGCGGAACAGACGATTGACACCGTGGGCCTCGTTCCGGTATCCGCAGCGGACCTGAAAGAGGGAACTTACGATATTTCCGTAGAGTCCAGTTCCTCCATGTTTAAGATCATATCCTGTGCCCTGACCGTCAAGGAAGGCGCGATGACCGCGCGAATGACCATGGGCGGAACCGGATATCTCTATGTCTACATGGGAACCGGCGAGGAGGCATCGAAAGTTCCGGAATCAGACCTGATCTCCTTTGAAGAGAATTCTGATGGGACCCACAGCTTTACGGTCCCGGTGGAGACATTAAATGAGGTGCTTCCGTGCACCGCGTTCAGCAAGAAGAAAGAGAAATGGTATGACAGAGAACTCGTCTTTGAGGCATCGGGAATTCCGGCAGATGCGTTTCTCAATACATCCTTAAAGACTGTGGAAGATCTCGGTCTCGCAGATGGAACCTATACTGTAGAAGCCGCTCTGACCGGCGGGTCCGGCCGTGCGTCTGTGGAATCCCCGGCGGTGGTCGAGGTAAAGGACGGAAAGGCAGAAGCGACGATCATATGGAGCAGCTCCAACTACGACTATATGCGGGTGGACGAGGAGAAGTTTCTTCCGGTCAATACGGAGGGAAATTCCACCTTTGTGATCACGGTGACTGGTTTTGACAGCCCGCTGACTGTTTACGCCGACACGACGGCCATGAGCACTCCGCATGAGATCGAATACACGCTGACCTTTGATTCCAGCACGCTGGAAGAGCAGAAACAATAACACGGTATGGACAAGAACAGAATTCATTTATTCCGCAGAAGGCGGGAGACAGATAAGAGGTACAGGCGGTATGTCAGATGCCTCACCGTGATTCTTTTGAGTGTAGTCATGCTATGTGCTGGGTGCACCGGGAAAGACGCAGAGGGAAGCTCTGCCGGTGGCTCTGGGGAACAGACCGCTGCGGCAGACAGCCGGCAAAACGAAGCGGGCAGCAGCACTGAGGCAGCCCCAAAAACGGAGACAGCTGCTACAGTTTCCCGCAGCTGGAACAATATGTCCCCGGTAAGTTCCATGGATCTTCTCTATGCGGATCAGTTTTCCGTGGATTATTATGAGAATGACATCTCGCTCATCACCATCGGGGATACAGACCAGTTCCTTCTTCTGCCGGAAGGGATGTCCGCGCCGGTCGGACTGCCGGATTCCATCAAAATCCTCCAGAAACCGGTAAAAAATATCTATCTTGTGGCGACATCCGCTATGGATGATTTCATTCACCTGGACGCAATGGATTTGATTGCGCTCTCCGGCACAAAGGACACCGGATGGTATCTGCCGGAAGCAAAAACGGCAATGGAAGAGGGAAAAATTGCCTATGCAGGAAAGTACAGCGCTCCGGACTACGAGAAGATCTTAAGCAGTGACTGCGGTCTCGCCGTGGAGTCCACCATGATCTACCATACTCCCGAGGTAAAAGAACAGTTGGAACGCCTTGGGATCCCGGTTCTCGTGGAGCGGTCCAGCTATGAGGGCCATCCCCTGGGAAGAATGGAGTGGATCCGGCTCTACGGTGTCCTGACGGGAAAAGAGGCTGAGGCGGAACAGGTATTTCGCGAAAATATGAACGCTCTGTCCGATGTTCTCGACATGGAACCATCCGGAAAGACGGCCGCTTTTTTCTATGTGACGAATTCCGGCAGCGTCAATGTCAGGAAGAATGGGGACTATATCGCAAAAATGATCGCCCTGGCAGGCGGAACTTACATTCCCGGGAATGCCGGTTCTGATGAGAACGCACTTTCAACGATGAACATGGATTTTGAGTCCTTCTATGCCGCCGCGAAGGATGCGGATGTGCTGATCTACAACAGTACCATTGACGGGGAACTCACCGCGATCGATGAGCTTTGCGCAAAGAATCAGCTTTTTGCGGATTTCAAGGCAGTGAAAGAGGGCAATGTCTGGTGTACCGGAAAGAACATGTTCCAGGAGACCATGGGCCTGGGGAATATGATCCGGGATATGAACGCGGTGTTTGCCGACGATACCGAATATAGCTTTACATATCTTCATCAACTGAAGTGACACGCATGTGACAGCTGATCAACAGCACGGGATCGTCACTGCGTTGAATTCACACCTGCTGATGAGAACACGAAAAAGTTTAAATTAACCTGTTGTGCTAGATAAAATAATATAAAGAAACTTCAACAAAATGTGCTAT